>Ga0307410_10000589_pt1 | contig 14976 bp, 12 predicted proteins | sample 322Ometagenome_3_FD_203707 | JGI IMG/M metagenome (GOLD analysis project Ga0307410, IMG submission 203707) | Maize rhizosphere microbial communities from greenhouse at UC Davis, California, United States - 322HYB-O-3 | ecosystem: Host-associated > Plants > Roots > Rhizosphere > Soil | place... | reverse complement strand
GATCGAGAAGATGGCGGAGCACCCGAACATCGAGGTGCGGCTGAACACCGACTTCTTCGATGAAACGCACGAGTACAGCAAGGGCAAAGTGGTCGGCAGGATTCCGGTGATTTACACGGGGCCAGTAGACCGCTACTTCGACTATGCCGAAGGCGACCTCTCGTGGCGGACCATCGACTTCGAGGAAGAAGTACTGGATGTCGGGGACTTCCAGGGTACGTCCGTGATGAACTACAACGACGCCGATGTGGCCTTTACCCGGATCATCGAACCCCGCCATTTCCACCCCGAACGGGATTACCAGACCGACAAAACGGTGGTGATGCGTGAGTTTTCCCGTGCTGCCGAAAAGGGCGATGAGCCGTACTACCCGATCAACACGGCCGCGGACAGGGAGAGGCTGCTCAAATACCGGGATCTCGCCGCCGCGGAGGCGAACGTGCTGTTTGGCGGGCGTCTGGGCACGTACAAGTACCTCGACATGCACATGGCAATAGGCTCTGCCCTGACCATGTTCGACAACAAGATCCGGCCGCATTTCGAAAGCGGCGCCAAGCTTGAAAGTGGAGGAGTGGACGCATGAGCGAGACGACAGCGTCGAAGACGTGGTCAACTTTGCAGCGGGTGATCCTCCCATCGGCAGACCAGATGGATACGGTATCGCTGTACGTTGATGCTGGGACTGCCAGCGGCATCCGGCTCCGCGAGAATGACGAGCTGGCACGCACGCCGAAGCTTCCGGAACAGAAGCTGCAAATGTTCAGCTCCGGCAGCCGGGAGGCCCATTTCGAGGATCTTCTGACGAGGCAGTCGATGCGCGTCCGTTCGGGGGAGCAGATGTCATTTGGCACCTACTTCAACGCGTTTCCTGCCAGCTACTGGAAACGCTGGACCTCGGTCCGGGACGTCCGCCTGGTGGTCAGCACGAGCGGCACCGGCACGGTCACCGTGTACAAGTCCAACGCGCGCGGTTCGGTTCAGCGGGTTGACGGCAAACATGTCGACGGCGCTGCCACGTCTGTCTTCGACCTCACGTTGAAGCCGTTTGGCGACGGCGGCTGGTACTGGTTTGACCTGGCCGCGAGTTCGGGAGAACTCCTTCTGGAGAAGGGTGAATGGCAGGCCGAGGGCAGCCGTGAATCCAAAGGGCAGGTGACGCTCCAGATCACCACGATGAACAAGCCCGATTTCTGCCTCAACAACGCCCGCATCCTGGCAGAGAATCCCGATGTCCTGGAGAACGTCAAAGAGATCCTGATCGTGGACCAGGGGACACAAAAGGTCGAGGCAGAGGACGGCTATGCCGCCGTCAAGGAATCGTTGGGCGGAAAGCTCAGGGTCATCAACCAGGCCAACCTGGGCGGCTCGGGCGGATTCGCGCGCGGGATGTACGAGTCCGTGGAGAACGGCAGCGACTACGTGCTGCTCCTGGACGACGACATTGTCGTCGAGCCCGAGAGCATAGTCCGGCTGCTGACGTTCGCTGACCACTGCAAGAAGCCCACCATCGTCGGCGGCCACATGTTCGACCTTTACAACCGCAGTGTGCTCCACACTTTCGGTGAGGTTGTTGACCCCTTCCGGATTGTCCCGGCACTGCCGCACGCAGACATGGAGGTACGGCACGACTTCAGCATCGCCAACCTTCGCCAGACGGCGTGGCTGCACCGGCGCGTGGACGTTGATTACAACGGGTGGTGGATGTGCCTGATTCCCACGGAGGTCATCCGTGAAATCGGCCTTTCCCTGCCGCTCTTCATTAAGTGGGACGACGCCGAATACGGGCTTCGCGCCCGGGAAGCCGGGTTCGCCACTGTGTCACTTCCCGGCGCCGCGGTGTGGCATGTCTCATGGATCGACAAGGACGACCTCGTGGGGTGGCAGGCCTACTTCCACGAACGCAACCGCCTCATCACCACCCTGATCCACAGCCCCTACCCGAAGGGCGGCCGGGTACTGCGCGAATCCGTCCAGTCGGACGTCAAGCACCTGGTCTCCATGCAGTACTTCACGGAGCATGGCAGGATCGAGGCGCTGAAGGACCTTTTCAAGGGACCCGCGGAGCTTCACCGGGTGCTGGGCACCAAGCTGCCTGAAATCAACGCCCTGAAGGCGTCCTACCCGGATGCCCAGCTGAAGGACGACGTCGATGACTTTCCCGCCCCGAAACTGGGCCGGGGCCCCATGGGAGGCACCGTCGTCGGAATGCCCAGCAAGAAGGAACTCATTCCCTGGGGCATCAAGACTGTTGCCCGGCAGCTGATCAAGGCCCCGGGGCCCGAGAGCGCCGAGCGACCGCAGGGATACCTTGCCCACCGGGACAACCGCTGGTTCCGAGTCGCCCACTACGACAGTGTTGTGGTGTCCAACGCCGAAGGCACGGGAGCCTCCTGGTATCAGCGGGACCCCAAGAAACTCAAGTCGATGCTGACGGAGGCAACCCGCCTGCATGTGCGGCTTTTCCGTGAGTGGGACCGGCTGGCCGAGCAGTACCGCAATGCCGTCACTGAGGTCAGCTCCATGGAGTCGTGGAAGAAGACCTTCGATGCTGCTTCGGAGGATTCGAAGTAGATGGCCGGCAGCACTGAAGAAATGATCCGCCCAGGCCAGGGGCGGGGCCTGCTGGACGTCTATGACCATCGGTTCCTGCTCAAGCTCCTGGTGCGGAAGGAGATCAAGGTCCGTTACCGCGGATCGGTTCTTGGCCTCCTGTGGTCCTACGTCAAGCCACTGATGCAGTTCCTTATCTACTTCGTGGCGTTGGGCATCTTCCTGAATCTCCAGCGTGGCACCCCCAATTACGCCATCTACCTGTTCGCCGGCATAGTGCTGGTGAACTTCTTTACCGAGTCCCTGGGCAACGCCACCAGGTCCATCGTGGACAACCGCGACCTCATCCGAAAGATCTACCTGCCCCGTGAGCTGTTTCCGGTGGCAACAGTTTGGGTATCGGCGGCACATTTCCTGCCTCAAGTGGTGGTGCTCATCGGCGCCTGCCTCATTGCGGGATGGACGCCGACGGTCCTGCAGCTTGCCGCCGCAATCCTGGCTTTTGTGCTGGTTTCAATCCTGGCGACCGGACTGGGCCTGCTGTTCAGTGCCGCAAACGTCTACTTCCGTGATTCTGAAAACATCGTCGACATGATCCTCATGGTGGTCACCTGGGCCTCGCCGGTCCTGTACGTCTGGACCATGGTTAAGGACGTGATGGGACCCTGGTACTGGTTGTATCAGCTCAACCCCATGACCGTTGCCGTCGAAATTTTCCACTGGGCCTTCTGGTTCCCCACCCTGAAGGACGACCAGCTGGAGCTCGCATCGATGCCGCCTGATCTGATGACGGTCTGGCTTCCGGTCGCCTTCCTTATTTCCATCGCTGTGCTGTTTGTGGGCCAACTGGCCTTCCGGCGCTCGGCCGTCCACTTTGCACAGGAGCTCTAAACGTGACTGCAAGAGGCCATGTAGCCATCAGCTGCAAGAAGCTGCGCAAGCAGTTCGTCCTGCGCCATACAAGGTCCATGAAAGAGGCTGTGGTCTGGCTGGTCAAAGGCCGGAAGGGCGATCTGTCCAAGAAGTTCATGGCGCTGACAGACGTGTCCCTTGAGGTGCAGCAGGGTGAGACCGTAGCCCTTCTGGGGCTCAACGGCTCCGGAAAGTCGACGCTCCTGAAGCTGATCTCGGGCGTTCTGCAGCCCGACGGCGGCACGGTCCACACCCGCGGCCGCGTCGCCGGCCTGATCGAGGTCGGAGCGGGATTCCACCATGACCTGAGCGGACGCGACAACGTCTACCTCAATGGCGCGATCCTCGGCATGACCGAGAAACAGATCGATGACATGTTTGATTCCATCGTTGAATTCTCGGAGATCGGGGAGTTCATCGATACCGAGGTCAAGTTCTACTCGTCCGGGATGTACCTGCGGCTGGCCTTCTCGATCGCCGTCCACACTGACCCTGAGGTTTTCCTCATCGATGAGATCCTTGCGGTGGGGGATGAGCCGTTCCAGCGCAAGTGCATCGCCAAGATCAAGGAACTGTCCGACAACGGCAAGACCCTCTTTGTGGTCAGCCACGACCTGGACCTGGTGTCCACTGTCTGCGAACGCGGCATCCTCCTCGAACACGGCGAAGTCATCATGGACGGCGAAGTGCATGAAGTGGTGGCCGAGCTCCGGAGCCGCACGGCCGCCTGAGGCCTGTAGCTGCCATTGAAGCACCGGTCAGTGGTTGCAGGCGGTGATCTTATAGAGCTTGGCTTCACCTTGGCTGTCAACCAGTTCAACCCCTGGGTTACGGTCCAGGTTCTTGAGCCCGGGCGGTGTGTGGTCCCCGCCATGAACTTCCTTGGACCCAAAGTCAAGGGCGTAGTAGGCGTTTTCATCCTCAACGGCTGCGCACACTTCAGGATCTGTCACGACCACGCCTAGGTCATCGTAGATTTCCTGAAGCTCAGGCGAGACGTAGCTGAGGATGTGCAGCTGGGCCGCCTTCCGGTCACCGAGGGCGTATGAGAGCGCTGCCCCGGTGTATGGATTTCCCAGCAGGGTGGCACCGGCCGGCACCGTCCGTTCCAGACGCCGAATGACGGCAAGCTCGTCGGAGGAGACCAGCGGCGAGTCCTCGCTGATTGAGTACTGCCTTGATGCCTGGGCCACCTCCTGCTGCAGCCCGCCCTGCTGTCCCAAGGCGATTGCAGCTGCAGACAGGGCAGTGACCCCAGCGACGGCGGCCAGCCGCTGGCTTCGGGAACGCCCGCCAGCGATAAAAGGTATGCGTTTGCCAAAAAGCTGTGCTTCCGGCGCGCGCCACCTGTCGGCTATCCGGGCCTGCGCCCAGGACACGCCGACCGCCACCAGCAGCACGGCAACAACAGGCAGAAGGGCGGCGAGGCGGTAGCTGTCGTTGTACCAGACTCCGGCCAGGAAGTTCCTGAGCGGTGAAATGGGGAAACCTGAAACCACGACAAACAGGACCCCGAAGATCACGAACACAGCTGCAATCCATAGGTTGCGTTCGGGGGTGCGGAAACAGGCCCACAGGCCCAAAAGGGCCAGGGGCGCCACCAACCATGCCGGCGCCAGGCCCATCGGCGACACCAGAAGTGCTTCGCCGACGGCCTGCGGAACCGTGTGGTACGGACCCCAGAAAGAGGCTTCTTCGGGCGGTCTCAGGAAAATCCACAGCACAACGAAGACCAGGCAGTATCCAGCGGCCACGGCTACGTGGACGTTATACCGGCGCCGGTTGGCAGCCCGGTCCTTCCACAGCCCGGGACCGAGCCTATAGATGCAGGCGCCGACCATGGGAAGCGTCCATACCAGCCAAGCCATAAAAGTCGTCGGGTGGGACACCACCAGGCCTGCGAGGCTCAAGAGGAGGGCCAGGGTTACAGGCAGGCCTGGCCGCTGCCTGGTGGCCAGACTTCCCGTCACCCGGGCGGCGAGGGCGATGCTTGCCGGAAGTACGCTGATCGCCAGGAGGTTGGGATACAGGACGCCGAAGTCCATCATCAGCAGTGGGAAGGCCCCAAGGGAGGCGCACGCGATGCCGGCGGCGATCATCGCGGCCGGACGGCGCCCCGTGACCCAGGTGGTCATCAGGAGGCAGCTGAGGGGCCAGAAGACGGAAGACACAACGATGCTGGTGATGTTTACGGCGAGTGGGACGTCTGCGCCGGTGACGATGGCGACGAACATTGCCACTGCGTTCCAGCCGGCTGGATAAAATCCGCCGCCGGTCATCGCTCCGATGGTCAGTGAGGACGCCTGGCCGGTATCCAAACCGAAGCGGACCGAGTTCAGATGGAACACGGCGTCGTACGTCTGGGAGAAGGATTCCGGAGAGCCCATGACCTGCGCCGCCCTCCAGCCAAGCAGCGCGCAGGCCACCAGGAACGCCGCGTATGGCGTTGCCCGGGTCCAGACTCCGGATCTGCCGCCAGCATCTGCGCTGGCATGGGCCAGTCGTTTACGGCTTACCCAGTAGCCCACCGCGGCTACCGCCAGCGTGACAAATGCCACCGGCAGCGGGCCGAACCCTACTCCGACGAAGGGAGTCAAGGTTGACGAGACCACCAGGATGCCGACGGAGAGCGCGGGAGCCAGTGAGAGGGCGTCAAATGGCCTGAAACGCAGTGCCAGGGAGACGGAGAGGCCTGGGGCCAGGAGAAGGGTTGCGGCGAGGAGTATTTGCGGAAGGACTGGCAACCACATCTGGCTTGCTACGGCTCGAGCAGGCCGAGCAGGTATGCTCCATAGCCGCTCTTCACCAGCGGTTCTGCACGCTGGCGAAGCTCGTCGTCGCTGAGGAATCCGAGCCGCCAGGAGATTTCTTCAGGAGCGCCGATCTTCAGCCCTTGCCGGTTTTCAACGGTGCGAATGAAGTTGGAGGCGTCGCTGAGATCGTTGAACGTTCCGGTGTCCAGCCAGGCCGTACCACGGGGGAGGATCTCGACCTGGAGCTTTCCCTTCTCCAGGTAGGCGCGGTTCACGTCCGTAATTTCCAGTTCACCGCGGGGCGAGGGCTTGAGGTTTTGGGCGATGTCGATGACGTCGTTGTCATAGAAATAGAGGCCGGGGACCGCGTAGTGGCTTCGGGGCTTCTCCGGCTTTTCTTCCAGTGAGAGGGCTTTGCCTTCGTCGTCGAATTCAACCACGCCGTATGCTTTGGGGTCCTTAACCCAGTAGCCGAACACGGCACCGCCGTCGATGTCGGCGTGCTTGCGCAGCTGGGTGCCCATGCCCTGGCCGTAGAAGATGTTGTCACCCAGCACAAGAGCCACCGTCTCGTTGCCGATGTGCTCTGCACCGAGGATGAACGCCTGGGCAAGCCCGTCGGGGGAGGGCTGCTGAACGTAAGTGAGATTAACGCCGAACTGGCTGCCGTCGCCCAAAAGCCTCTGGAACTGCTCGGCGTCGTGCGGAGTAGTGATGATGAGGATGTCCCGAATGCCCGCAAGGATGAGGGTGGACAACGGGTAGTAGATCATCGGCTTGTCATAGACGGGAACCAGCTGCTTGCTGATGCCAAGGGTGATCGGGTGCAGCCGGGATCCGGTCCCGCCGGCCAAGATAATTCCACGCATGGTCCCAATCCTCTATCAATGCAGCGTTCACAGCAAACCCATTCCGCCTGAGCAGTTCGGCTTTTGGGAGGCATCGGCCGCCGTTTCGCCGGGAGCTGCGGGGCAACAAGGTAGAATTGTCAGTCTGGACAACACCACGAAGGAAGCCGGGCTTGAGCACAGCTGTACTGAAACCAAACGCAATTCCGGCCCCGACCCTCGGGAGCAGGCTGGATCCAAGGGCGAACAGCCTCAATCTCATTCGGCTTTTCCTCGCTTTCCTGGTGCTCCTCGCACACAGCTGGCACGTGGTGGGGGACGGAAACGGCTGGGGCTTCCGGGGTGAAAACCTGGGCGGCTGGGCTGTGGCTGGCTTTTTTGGCATCAGCGGCTACCTGATCACGGCGAGCAGGTTCAGCAACAGGATCGGAACCTACCTGGTCCACCGGGTCGCAAGAATTTTCCCTGCATTCATTGTCTGCCTCGTGGTGATGGCCTTCGGTTTCGCGCCCATCGCCTACCTGGTGCAGCATGGCTCCCTGTCCGGCTTCTGGCAGACGCCTACCACGCCCCTCAATTCGGTTTTCGCAAATATGGCGCTGCATATTGTCAGTTATGACATCGCAGGAACTCCGGCAAATGTCCCGTACCCGGGAGCCTGGAATGGCTCGCTGTGGACTTTGTATTTCGAATTCCTGTGCTATTTGCTCGTTGCATTCATTGGCTTTGTTCCGCTCTTCAAGAAGACGCCATGGCCGATGGTCATTGCGTTCCTTGTCAGTGTGGCCATTTGGGCGAACATCGCGGTGTTGAAGCCTTATCTTCAGTCCAATCTGGATTTCGAGCTGGCGGCACGCTTGGTTCCGTACTTCCTGGGCGGCGCGGTGGTCCAGGTCCTCAGCTCCCGCATCGGTATCCACAAGGTGGCAGGTCCTGTCTCCGTGGTTTTGGCGGCGGCTTCGATCTTCTTCGTTGACGGTTTCGGCGGACAGCTCGCTGCCCCCTTCATCACTTATGCGCTGCTCTGGATCTCCACCTGGCTGCCGCAGCCTTCCTTCGTGGCCCGCAACGATCTCTCCTACGGGGGTTACATTTATGCGTTCCCCGTCCAGCAGTTGTTGGCCGTGTTCGGCGCGTACCACTGGGGCGTGTGGTGGTTTACGCTTGCCGCAACTGTCTGCACGATTCCGCTCGCCGCTGCGAGCTGGTTCTTCATCGAACGTCCAGTGATGCGTCGAGCCAAAAAGACAGTATAGAAAGCCCTGGGAAAGAACAGAGGCCGGACCAAATTGGTCCGGCCTCTGTTCGTCCATGCGGTCCTACGGTACGGGGGTCAGCCTCGATGCGTCACCGTGCTCAAGGAGATACTCGTGGACCTGCGGGAACAGTTCCGGATCAACGATTGCCGTCATCGACGGATGTTCCTCGAGGATGCGCGCTATTACCTGGGGAGCCTGGGTGTAGTCCTTCGCGATGTCCACAACCTGGAAACTGATGTCAGTTGTTGTCGACGACGCCGCAGCACGCATGCCCCAGTGCCAGCGGGCGGCCAATACCGGATCCACTGTTCCTGCGGCAGGAATATAGATCGTCGACGGAGACTCGGGATCGCGGGCACTTTCAATGAGCCTGTGCACATACGCCGGAGTCGACTTGATGTGCGCTGCCTGGCTCGCCAGTTCCACGACGGGTTTTGCTGAGGGCGGAAGGCCCACGTCCTCAAGACCTGCAACGGTGAATCCAAAGACCTGCGTGGCGGTCACAGCAAGGAGAGCCAGTGCCGCCGTACGGCCAGGCTGGCGACGTGTCGGCCCGCGCTGCAGTACCGGAATCAGGGTTGCCGCGGCGGCAACTGACAGTGGCCACGCCAGCAGCAGGACGGCAATCAGGTATTTGTGGAAATAGTAAGAGATCTCGCCGTTCTGCAGGCTCTGCGTAACGGCCAGCCAGACGCACAGTGCAATGGGCAACAGCAGCCCAACTGCAGCCAAGTGCACATCGGACTGTTCCCGTCTTAACTGCAGCCACTCCGTGCGTGCCACTGCACTCCGGTTGCAAATGCCCAAAACCAGCGCCATGGACAAAGTCACCAGCGCCAGCCCGAAGTCGGGGAAAGCGATGCCGCCCGTGGCCTCCAGGATGGCCTGGCTGGAACGGATAAGCGGCGCAATCTGGAGGACCGGAAGTGCTACGCCAAGGAGGACGACGCCGGCACCTGCCGCCGTCAGGATCCACCATCGCCGGCTGTAGGTCTTTGGACTGCGGCTGATCGCCCACAGTTTGGCGAGGAGGACAACAGCGACCAGCGAGAGGAGCAGGAGCCAGTTGTTCGCAATACCCACCAGGCCGGCGCCCACGGACACCACCCCGATCACGGGGATTCGGCGTTGGAAGGTCAAAAGCGCCAGGACCGTGGCTGTGGCCATGCCGCAGGCCAGGTAGAAGTTTGCGAAGCCCTCATAAACGGGGATTGATCCCGGGCCGTAGATCCAGGCGGCTGAGGCGATGGCGATGCCGGTGGCCATGACCGCTTGCCGGCGACGGACCGCTGGAAGGGCGCACATTCCGGCCACAACGATCAGCACCGTGAAAACACTGCAGGCAGCCTGGAGGTTAATGTAGGAAACGAGTTCGCTGTCCAGGCTCACTATTTTGGGCCGCAGAATCTGCGACGCCGTCGCCAGCAGTGTGTGGAATCCCTGCGGATACTCCCCGAAACCCCAGGCGGCACCGTCGGCCGCAGTGGGGATGGTGGGAATGACTCCGCCGTTGCTGCGGATCATGTAGTAGATGCTGAAGTGTGAGTTGTAGTCCCACCGGCTCATCATGATTGACAGGGCATCGGCCGCGACGCGGATCGTCAGCATCGTATAAAGCGACAACGCGGACATAACCGCAGCGAGGAACGGAAGGGCGTCGATACCGCGGATTTGGGGAAGCAAACGGTGAAGCCGGGGCCGGATTGAACGTGCCGACAGAATCCACCAGGAAAGCAGCCCCGCCAGGGCGGCCAGCAGGAGAGTTCCATGATCGGTGCCCACGATCCTCTCCGGTATCCACCAGGACAGGGGAATCAGGCCTGTAACGATCAACCCGTTGAAGAGGATACGTTGTGAAAGCGCCTTGGCGGTGGGGACCAGCAGAAAGAGGACGCCCGCCAGCAGCAGCGCAGGGGCACCCTGGAGCAGGCCCACTGACCGGAGGGCGATCACGATTCCTGCAACTGCCAGCATTGCCGTGATCCCCGTCAGATGGCGGGACGCGCCTGCACCGGGCCTGGGCCACTGTGGGGATTGCCTGGCAGGCCTTGGAACCCTGGGACGAAGGGCCTGCTGATCTGTAGCGGTTGGATTCACGGATTTTTCCCCAATGTGTTGCGTCGCTGGCTGCAATGTGCGTGCGTTTGCCGATGAACCACGGCGGCAGGGCGGGCCGGCACGCGGCACCGCCCGGTCGGAAGGTTTGAGCAGCTAGCGGCGTCGGGGACCGGAGACGCCACGCACGCCGTCGACAATACCACTGAGCACGTTGGCCAACCTCGCCCGCCGGCCTGGCGCCAGAAGTGTGACGATCGCAAGGTGCCTGAAGTCAGCCAGGAACCCCTTCAGAGTCCAGACCGGGAATTTCCGGCCATACTGCCGGGCCAGGAGGATCCGGTTCCTGAACAGGTAGTAATACCTCCAGACTGCAGCCGTCCGGACCCGGACATGCCGGCCCCCGATCGAAACCTCTTTGCCGAACACGTTCGCGACGGAAGTGCTGCCCAACGAATGCTGGAGTGCCGCGTCCGGGGCAAGTATGGTCCGGAGTCCGACGGCGGTACAGCGGAGGTAGAACTCGCTGTCCACGCCGTCGATAAACAGGTTGTCCTGGAACAGACCCTGCCGTTGGAGCACGGACACAGGCACAAGAAGTCCCGACTGGATCGGTTCGCCGCCAAGTTGAACGCCGTTCAAGCTGCCGTTGCGCCGCACAGGGAGGCCAAGGACGGACCCCGGCCCCACCATTCCCACAGGCACACCGGCTGCCTCCGCGGCCGCCGCAGCAGTCACGAGGGCATCGACGTAGCCGTCGTCAAGCAGCGAGTCCTGATCCATGGTCAGGATGTAGTCCGGTTTCCCGGCAGTCCGGAGCGCGGCAGTTATGCCGGCATTGAGTGCGGTGGCAATGCCGGAGTTGCTGCCGAGCCTTTCCACAACGCAGCCCATGGCAGCCAGGCGCTCCAGGACGTGGGAGGGATCGTCCGGGCTGCCGTCGTCGACAACAACCACCGTGTCCACCTGACCGAGCAGCGCCTTGGCATTGGCCAGCACACCGTCGTCGGGATTGAACAAGGAGACGACGGCGGCAACAGAGGGCATGTCTGGTCCGCTCGCTTTACGCGGGCTGAACGTCTGGCTGGACGTCAATCCAGTTGGCGAGACGGTCAATGCCCTCGGCGAGGTTGTACCGAGGGGTCCAGCCCAGAACCTTTTCCGCCGCCGTGATGTCTGCCCAGGCGTGCCGGACGTCGCCCTGACGGTACTGCCCCGTGACGTGTGGCTCAGGCGCATTGTAGTGCGCGGCGATGAGCTTGGCCGCCGTCCCGATGGTCTGGAACTCACCTGAGCCGATGTCCATCGGTTCGCCCTGGACCGTCGGCGAGACAGCACCGGCGACGATGGCGGAGGCGACGTCGTCGATCAAAATAAAGTCGCGGCGGACTTCGCCGTCTTCGTACAGGGGGATCGACTTGCCGCCCATGGCCATCCTGCAGAACAGGCTCATGATGCCGGTGTATGGGTTGATCAGTGACTGGCCCGGACCGTAGACGTTCTGCAGGCGAAGGATGACCGTTTCAACCCCGAAGGCCTTTGCCCATGCCTGGAGGACATGCTCCTGCGCCAGTTTAGTGGCCCCATAAACGCTGACCGGTGCGGGGAACGTCTCTGAGGCCTTCATGGCTACAGGCACGGCGCCCGGGAAATCCCATTGCGACTGGTCAAGGGTCTCGCTGGTGCGCTGTCCCGGGTAGAAGAGTTTGCCATCGGCGTCGGCCCAGGCGCCTTCACCGTAGACGGCGCGGCTGGAGGACAGGACGATGCGGCGGGGCAGCTTCCGGTGGCGGTTGAGGCCGTCGAGCAGCTGTGAGGTCCCCACGACATTAACGTGGGTGTGCCGTGTGGCTTCTTCCAGTGACTGGCTGGTGCCGGTTTCAGCCGCCAGATGGATGACGACGTCGGGTGAATGCTTCGCCAGGACAGTGTCCCAGGTGCTTGCCTCGGCGATGTCGCCGACGATGAGTTCCGCCCGCGGGTCGAGCTCCGCCGGCCGCGTTCCGGAGGCATGGATCTGCGGGTGCAGGCTGTCGACAACCACAACCTGGTCGAAGGCGTCCGCCAATGAGGCCGAAATGGCGCAGCCGATAAATCCGGCGCCGCCGGTTACCAGGACGGTGCCGCCCGGACGGGAAGTCGTTTCAGGAGAAGTCACAGGGGACCTTTCGTTGCAGGCTGGTTACTTGCCGAAGGAATGGCGGACGAGGGCCTTGACCGCAGTGGAATTGCGGTTGAGGACTGCCTTGGGGAGCAGTGAAATCGAATGGGCCCGCGATGTGAGCCTGAGCCGGGCAGAGCGCGCTGCGCGGTGCCAGCCCAGCGCTTCCGCCTGCGCGGCGGAAACTGCGAAGTACTCTCTTTCGCCGGCAAACCGCGAACCGTCGATCAGTTTCGTGGAAGAGGCGCTGTTGGAGTGCCTCCGATACTGAAAGCACACAGCCGGATCGATCAGCAGCTGATCGCCCTTATAGACCATGTCCATGATGAGGGCCAGATCCTGGATGATGGGAAAACCGTCACGGAAGTCCACCTCACGGATCTTGTCGGTACGGAACGCCAGTGAGGGCCAGTAGAGCCAGTCGCCGTGCATGAGGTTCGACGCGATTGCCTCACCGGAAATGACCTGCCGGCCCCGGCCACGCGGCCTGACGATGGTCTGCTTGACCGAATCGACCAGGGTGCTGACAACCTGGCTGTTTTCGTCGATGACCTGCACCCCGGGCTGGATGATGGCTGCATCCGGGAATAGCCTGTGGGCGTCCAGGATCACGTCCACGTAATTTGGAAGCAGGACGTCGTCGCAGCCCAGGATCACCATGACGTCCTGCGTGGCCATGGCGACGCAGGTGCGGTAATTCTCAGTGATGCCTGCGTTAACGTCCTTGCGGATGTACTTCACGCGGGGGTCGTCGATCCCGGCCATGTACTCGGAGATTTCCGTACTGGGGTAGGCGTCGTCAACGACTGTCAACAGCCAGTCGCCGTTGTCCTGGGCCAGGACGCTGCGGACCGTTTCCTTCATGTAACCGGGGTCGCCCCAGTACGGAACGAAGATATCAAGGGGCATTTAGGAATCCGAGCTTTCAGTGGGTAGGTCTAGGGAAGTCGCCGATGGGTCCGCCGAACGTGGTGCCGCTCTCCCGGAGGCAGCGCCGACGCGGGCGTGCTGTTCCAAGGACTCCACCTGCGCCCGCAGGATGGCGACTTCCTCGGCCAGTGTCCTTGTTTCGTCCTCCACGACCGAGATCTCCCAGGAGAGGTGGAGGCAGACGCCCAGCAGCATGAGGATGCTCATCGCGAACAAAAGGTTGGAAGGCACCTGCACGCCGACGTACTCGGCGACAATGTTCAGGAGCCGGGGGAATGCTGCCAATACCAGGGTGGCCACGCCTACGATCAGCCAGAGCGCGGCGTACTTTTCCCGGAGCTTCTTGCGCCGGAGCATTTCGACGACGAGGGCGACGATAGCGAGAGCCAGCAGAAATGCTGCGATGTTGCCCAAAGCTAGGCTCCTATGGTGTCGGCCGCAATAACGGACGGGGCGGTCGGTTTTCTTGTCAGGGCGAACAACAGGGCGAACACGGATCTGCCGAGGTAGATGGCAGCCTTGGTGGGATTGTGGCTGGGCTTGCCGCCCTGGCGCGCCCGCATTTCAACGGGCACCTGAGTCACAGTGCATCCGGACCGGATGGCGACAACAAGGGAGTCGATGGTGTCGCCAAGGTACTCGGCGGGGTAGTGGTCCAGGTACTGGCTGATGGCCCGGTGGTTGGCAGCGCGGAATCCGCTTGTCACATCTGTCAGTTTAGTTTTGGCAAGTGATGAGATGACCCGGGCAAGGAGCTGCATGGCCCACTTACGCGGACCGGTCACTTTATATTCCCCCCGGTCCGCGAAGCGGGCACCGATGGAAATGTCCGCATGGGCCAGGCCGGCGAGGACTTCGTCGATGCTGCGGGGATCGTGCTGGCCGTCTGAGTCGACCTGAATCACCTGGGCATAGCCCAGCCGGCGGGCGTACTTGAACCCTGCCCGCATCGCTCCGCCGACACCAAGATTGAAGGGCAGGTGCAGCACTGTGGCACCGGCGGCCGCAGCCTCCTCGGCGGTGTGGTCAGTAGACCCGTCGTTGACTACCAGGACGTCATAGCGCGAGTTGGTCGCCAAGACTTCCCGAACGGTGTCGCCGACGGCTTCGGCCTCATTCCAGGCAGGCATGATCACCAGGACGCGCGGGGAGGGATTTGGTTCCATGTTGTCCAAACTATATCAATTCCAGAAAGGCTCTTCGGCGATGCTGCTGGGGGAGTCGTGGCCCCTGCACGTCATCGGCGCAGCTGTCGTTCCAGCTCAGCGGGGATTCGGCCGGTGGCGCCGCGCAGGGCATCTTTGAATCCCGCAAGGGCCGCTTTGGCAAGCTTGGCGCGCCCCGGGCTGAACGCGAACCTCAGCAGATGCGCCTTGAACTCCTCGAGCAAACGCCGGGCTACCCATCCAGGATCCTTCAGGCCGTACCTGCGAGTCAGGACCGTCCCGTTGCGGCAAATGTAGTAAACGCGGCTGGGTGAATGGTAATTGTAGGAGATCTCACGTCCA
>Ga0307410_10000588_pt1 | contig 14981 bp, 7 predicted proteins | sample 322Ometagenome_3_FD_203707 | JGI IMG/M metagenome (GOLD analysis project Ga0307410, IMG submission 203707) | Maize rhizosphere microbial communities from greenhouse at UC Davis, California, United States - 322HYB-O-3 | ecosystem: Host-associated > Plants > Roots > Rhizosphere > Soil | place... | reverse complement strand
GAACTCAACTATCGGCAATACGAGATTCCGGTAAAAGGCCAGTGCGACATCCTGATCTCGGGCATCCCTGACATCTCGCCGTACAACGTCTACTCGGCCCTGAATCCGCTGCTGGTACAGGTGATGGCATTGGGCTACCACTTCAACATGTACCGGAATAAACCACTGCTGCGAAAGGGCGGCGTGATGATCATCACGCATCCGTGCTTTGACGAGTTCGACCACAACTTTCACCCGTCGTACATCGAATTCTTCCACCGGCTGCTGCCCGAATCGCGTGATGCGTTTTACCTTCGCGAAAAGTACGAACGCGAATTTGCCTCTAACCCGGCCTACGTCGAAATGTACCGCCGAGGCAATGCCTATCACGGCGCGCACCCGTTCTTTATGTGGTACTGGGGCGAAAACGGCCGCCAGCACGTTGGCAAAGTGATAGTCGCCGGAGCCGAAAACGCACACGTCCCTGAAATGCTCGGCTGGGAACGCGCCGACAACCTGACCGAAGCGATCGCGATGGGTCGTAGTTATATGGGCCGCAATGCAGAGATAACCATGCTGCATCAGCCAATAATTGGGCTCTGTAATGTAACGGATTAGGTATGGAACGCCGGCACCTTGCCGGCGAGTCGGCTGCGTTCGAAACATGCCGGCAAGGTGCCGGCGTTCCGACAAAATGAAACTTTCACCAACAGAAATATTCAAGGGCAAGAACATCTTCTTTATCGGCGGTACGGGTTTCGTCGGGAAGGTCACGTTATCTATGCTGCTGCACAATTTTCCTGATATCGGGAAGGTTTATGCAACGGTACGGGCGCGGGACGAGAACGAGTCGAAGACGCGGTTTTGGACAAGCATTGTTACTAGTCACACATTTGATCCGTTGAGGGAAAAATACGGTGACGGGTTCGAGGATTTTATAAGGTCCAAGGTCGTACCGGTCAACGGGGACGTCGGAAACGAATTTCTCGGTCTTGATCTAGACGACGCCGCAAAGATCATGGCGGATACCGACATCATTATCAATGGCGCCGGAAACGTTACGTTCAATCCGCCGCTGGAATCTGCGCTACGCACAAATGTCGTCGGCTCCAATAACATCATCAAGATGGCACGGATGATGAATAAGCCACGCCTTGTCCACGTTTCCACCTGTTTTGTAGCTGGAAAACGCAGTGGGGCGATCTGGGAGAACGAACCGGTGGTAGGGTATTTCCCGCGGAAGAATGAGCTGGTTGGGACGACGTTCGACGTGAACCGCGAGGTCGAAGATTGTGCACGCTTGAGCGAACAGGCCCGACAGGAAGCGGATGATGCTGTTCAGATCGCGAAGTTCCGCGAACAAGCGCGCAATCGATTTATCGAAGAGGGTCGTGACCCGGACGACGAGTCGGAACTGAAATCCGCGATCTTCCGCGAACGCAAAATGTGGATCCGTGAGCGAACGACGGAGCTGGGCGCGGAACGTGCGGAATACTGGGGTTGGACGAACATCTACACGTATTCCAAATCACTTGCCGAACAGATCATCGCTTCGCAAGACGACATCGTAAAGGTGCTGGTTCGGCCATCTATCGTCGAGTCTTCTCAATCGTATCCGTTCCCCGGATGGAACGAGGGTTTCACAACGACAGCTCCACTTATTCTTATCGCTTTAAGGGGACAGCCGATCATTCCTGTTAATGAAAAGCTGATTCTCGATATAATCCCCGTCGATATGGTTTCGGGAGCTATCCTCGGGGCCGCGATGAACGCACTCGTGGACGACAACCCGCCGTTGGTTTTCCAGGCATCGTCAGGCGATTCAAACCCCAACGACATGAAGCGGATCGTCGGGCTTGTAGGTCTTTATAAACGTCAGCATTTCGACGAAAAAGAGAACGGCAGCAAGATCGTAAACAAGCTCGCCGGGATGATCGAAGCGGCGCCGGTAAAACAGCGAACTTACGAATTGACCAGTGCTCCGATGCTGAACAAGCTCGCCAAACGGGCCGACAGTCTTATGGATCGAGCTACACCTCGATGGGGCGGTGGTCGTATTGGCAACATCATTTCCGATCTGAAAAAATCGACCGAAGATTTTAAGCGAACCACCCAGGAAACGATGGACGCTTTCGCGATGTTCAAACCGTTCATGATCGATAATGAATATCTTTACCGATCTGACAACGTCCGGGCGCTGCACTCGGTAATCAAAGAAAAGGAAAAGCATCTTCTTCCCTGGTATCCGGAAAAGCTGGATTGGTACGATTACTGGCTCAACGTCCATTTTCCGGGGATGCGAAAATGGGTTCTTCCAACGCTTGAAGAAGAGCTGAAGATACAGGAGAAGCGTTCTCACACTTACAAAGATTTGCTCGATCTGTTTGATACCTCAACAAAACGATTCCCGACGCGCGTCGCGATGCGTATCGAACGCAACGGCCGCAAGGAGCAGTACACTTTCGAGGACGTCAGGGAATTGACGCTTCGAGCCGCAGGCTTCCTGGCGGAAAAAGGGGTCAAACAAGGCGATCGGGTAATTCTCTTCTCAAACAACATGCCCGAATGGGGCATCACCTATTTCGGGATCCTTAAGGCCGGAGCCACGGCGATCCCGATTGATCCGGCGAGTTCTGTGCAGGAGATAGTTAGTTTCGCTAAGGCAGGGGAGGCTTCTGCGATTGCGGTATCACCGAAACTTGCGAACGAAAATCCTGGTTTAAAGGGCAAACTCGCAGAGCACGGTATTGATCTGAATGTCTGGACCTTCGATGAGGTTTTCGAAATGCCGGACGAATTAGAAGAATCGAAACGACTGGCTCTTCTTCCCCCGAAAATTCTAGGAAACGCCGTCGCTTCGCTCATCTTCACCTCCGGTACGACCGGCAAGCCGAAGGCGGTGATGCTCTCTCACAAGAACTTCACCAATATGATTTCGATGCTTTCGAGCGTGTTGGATATGGACCTAACCGACGGTGTCCTTTCCGTGCTGCCGATGCATCATACGTTCGAATTTTCTGCTGGTTTTCTCACGCCTTTCTCGAACGGAACGCAGATCACCTATCTTGATGAATTAACGGCTGAAGAACTTACCAGGTCTATCGAAAACGGCCACGTAACCGGAATGGTCGGGGTCCCGGCTCTTTGGGAAATGCTTCACCGACGCATCAAGACTCGTCTGCGGGAGCGTGGAGACTGGATCGCTGACGCGGCCGACAGCATGATCGAATTCAACGCATGGCTGCGGGACAATACGCCGCTCAATCTCGGCCCCATTGTATTTTTCCCTATCCACCAGGGAATGGGGGGCAAGATGCGATATTTGATCTCGGGCGGATCTGCATTGAGCGAAAAGGTGCAAAAGGACCTCCATGGCCTCGGCTTTACGGTGCTGGAGGGTTACGGCCTGACCGAATCATCTCCTGTCCTCACGGTCGCCCGGCCCGGCAATAAGCTTCTCCGTGGCAGCGTCGGGAAGCCATTGCCGGGAGTTGAGGTCAAGATCGAAAACCCAGATGACAATGGTGTTGGCGAAGTGGTCGCACGCGGCCAGAATGTAATGCTCGGTTATTACAATAACGAAGAGGCGACCGAGGCCGTTCTGCAAGACCGCTGGCTGCGCACCGGTGACCTCGGAAAGATCGACGAAGACGGGAATCTCTACATCGTCGGGCGCAGTAAAGACGTTATCATCGATTCGAATGGGAAGAATATCTATCCGGATGAGATCGAAGACGTTTACGGAAAATCGGGATTCATAAAAGAATTAAGCGTAGTCGGCCTACCCGACGATGACGGCGGGGAAAAGATAGCCTCTCTCATTGTGCCCGATTACGAGCATGACATCGCTCTCGCTCGCGCTGAGGTGAACAAGCGGATCGAGGAACATTTCCGAGAAGTTTCCGCTGGGATCCCGTTTTTCAAACGCGTGAAGGTGCTCCACATAACTCCGTTCGAATTGCCGCGGACAGCAACCAGAAAAGTGAAGCGACCCGAGGTTGTGGCAATGCTCACTGCGCTCGAGGAACGTGACCGCAAAAAAACAAAAGCGGCGGTCGAGTCGAAGGGTGACGACAATCTGCTTTGGATCCGCAAAATCGTGGCGACCGTTTCGAGTCGGTCGCTCTCTGATGTTGCGACTGAAGATAAACTTACCGACCTCGGATTCGATTCGCTTATGTTCGTGGAACTTCAGGCCGCCGTCGAGGATGCCGGCGGTCGGGTGCTTTCACCCGATTCACTAAACGAAGTGCAGACGGTTCGAGAACTTCTCACCGCCGTGCAACGGATCGACAAGTCAAAGCGCCTGGCAGACGAGCCAAAGATGGAAGAGAAAAGCGTCGATGAAGAGATCCACATCCCATCGCTTATCAGGAGGGTCGGAAATGCTGCGGTAGATCTCGCTCAAGAGACTCTGTATTCAAACGTGTTGGATACAACGATCGATGGCGAAGGAAATGTACCTCAGCACGTCAATTTTATCGTCGCACCTAACCACGCCTCGCATATTGATACGGGCCTCGTGAAAAAGGCACTTGGCAAGGACGTGGCAGAACAAACCGTGGCGGTCGCCGCCGCCGATTACTGGTTCGATACAAAATACAAACGGGCATACATGAACAACTTTACGACGCTCGTCCCGATCGAGCGCACGGGAAGTTTGCGGCAATCACTTCGTCATGTCACGCGCATCCTAAACGAGGGTTACAACGCTCTGATCTTCCCCGAGGGAACTCGGAGCCTGACCGGTGAGGTAGCGGAATTCAAACCCGTGATTGGATACTTGGCCCTGAATCAGAAGATCGGCATTCTCCCTATTTACATATGGGGAACATTTAAGGCCTATCCTAAGGGGATGACGATCCCTAAACGGGAGAGTATCGGTGCAAAGGTCGGGGCAAAGATTGGCCATTTTCTTACCTATGAGGAACTCCGCGATATGACCGCCGGTGTTCCAAATGCAGAGGCTTATCGGCTCATCGCCGCCCGCGTTCAGCATGAGGTGGAAAACATGCGAGACGGTAATAGAGTAAAGTTTGACGTCGCGGCGGTAAGAAAATCCTGGAAGGCTGAACGACGTAAAGCCAGAAGGAAAGAGCCGGTGATCGACGAATGATCGCTAAATTATTACGGGCCCGTGAACGGGCCCGTAAGCCGAGGCTACCTTGCCGCTTCTCTTGCGGCTTGAACCGCCGGAAGCAGCAGGGCGATCAGCAGCGGCGTGGCTGCCGAAACGACCAGAAGTTCGATGAGGGTGAAACCCAACATCCCGATTGCACGATTTACAGTTTTCTTCATGATGATTACTCCTTTTTATTAATTGGATTGCATCGTTGCTATCCGAGTAAGAATGCGAAAGTCTGACGAAAAAACTATCATGCCTTTGCCGATGAATCTGTCGATGGAAAACTTTGTACACTGTCAGGGCGTAAGTGACTACACGAACCTACGCCAGAGAATTCTAATAATTAATATGTTTAAGAAGATCGCATCCGCTTGCTTCGCAACTTTAATAGTTTCCGGTTTCGCCTTTGGTCAACAATCCGCTCCGCTCAAGATTCAGTACGAAAAATTCACTTTGCCCAATGGCCTGGACGTAATATTCCATGTCGACCGGTCCGATCCTGTTGTAGCAGTTTCGCTTACCGCTCATGTGGGTTCGGCTCGCGAAAAAGCCGGCCGTACCGGATTTGCTCATATGTTCGAGCATCTCTTGTTTCTCGAATCGGAGAATCTGGGCAAGGGCGGTTTGGACAAGTTGACGGCGCGGATAGGCGGCTCAGGTGCGAACGGTTCTACAAACCGCGACCGCACCAATTATCTTCAAACCGTGCCCAAAGATGCGCTTGAAAAGATGCTCTGGTCGGAAGCGGACAAGCTCGGGTGGTTCATTAATACCGTTACCGATCCGGTCTTGGCGAAGGAAAAGCAGGTTGTAAAAAACGAAAAACGCCAGAGCGTAGACAACAACCCCTACGGTCATACCCAGTATGTGATCGATAAGGCACTTTACCCGGCCGACCACCCTTACAACTGGCAGGTTATCGGCTCGCTTGATGATTTGCAGAACGCGACGCTGCAGGACGTGAAGGATTTCTTCCGCCGCTGGTACGTTCCGAACAATGTCACGCTCACCGTCGCCGGCGACTTTGACACCGTCCAGGCCAAAAAATGGGTCGAGAAATATTTTGGCGAGATCAAGCGCGGTGAAGAAGTTACGCCGATCCAAAAGCGCCCGGGCGTCGTGAAAGAAACCGTCAAGTTCTATCACGAAGATAACTATGCCAGGCTACCCGAATTGACCCTTGCATGGCCCGCGGTGGAACAGTACAACCCGGATTCTTATCCGCTCGCCGTGCTCACCCAGTATCTTACGAACGGTAAAAAGGCCCCGTTCTATCAGGTACTTGTCGAAGAAAAAAAGCTTACATCGGATGTTGATATGTACACCTACAACTCCGAACTGGCTGGACAGCTTCATCTCGAAGTGCGGGCATTTCAGGACAAGGATCTCGACGAGGTGATGACCGCGATCAATGAAGCGTTTGCGCGTTTTGAGAAAAGCGGCATTTCGCAAAAGGACCTTGAACGCATCAAGGCCGGCCAGGAAACGCAGTTCTACAACGGCCTCGCCAGTGTTCTCGGAAAGGGCGTCCAGCTTACCCAGTGCAGTATTTTCGCGAACGACCCTGGATGCATAGAAAAGAATATTCAGGGCATTATGGCGGTCACCCCGACTGATGTGAATCGGGTCTATCAGAAATACATAAAAGGAAAAAATTTCGTTGCGACCAGCTTTGTACCGAAGGGCCAAGTGCCGCTTGCCTTGAATGGTTCGACCAAAGCGGAAGTAGTAATCGAGCCGATCGTTCAGGGGGCGGAAAAGGAAGTCGATGCTTCGGCTCAGGCCGAATATCAGAAGACGCCGTCGTCCTTCGACCGGTCGAAGGAGCCGCCGTACGGCCCTGCTCCGGAGGTAAGGGTTCCGGCGGTTTGGGAGCAAAAACTTGCCAATGGCATCCACGTCCTCGGAATCGAGAACAGCGAGGTTCCGCTCGTTCAGTTCGATATTCAGATCGATGGCGGACAGCTTTTGGAAGATATCGACAAGGTGGGCGTTGCAAATCTAATGGCGCGAATGCTGACACAAGGCACGGCAAAGAAGACGCCGCTGGAACTTGAAGAAGCGATCCAGCACCTAGGTGCGACCATCAATGTGAGCGCCGGCAAAGAGAGCATCAACGTTTTCGGCAACACGCTCGCCCGCAATTATCCGGCGACGATCGCGTTAATCGAAGAGATCCTGCTTCAGCCGCGTTGGGACGCCAAAGAGTTCGACCTCGTAAAGCAAAGCGCAACCAGCCAGATCCGCCAGCAGCAGGCGAACCCGAACGCGATCGCCGGCAATAATTTCGGTACGCTTGTTTATGGCAAAGACAATATCTATTCGCGAAACGTGCTCGGCACGGTCGAGTCGGTTAATTCGATCACGCTTGATGATCTGAAATCGTTTTATGCCCTGAGCATGTCGCCGTCGGTTGCTCGGATGCACGTCGTCGGTTCGTTGAATAAGGGAGCGGTGGTCTCGTCGCTTGCCAACCTGAACCGCGACTGGAAACCGAAAACCGTTGAGATCCCTACCTACAAAACGCCCCCTCCGCCCGCAAAGTCGCAGGTCTACTTCTACGACGTCCCGGACGCTTCGCAGTCGGTGGTGCGGATCGGGTATCCGGCCTTGGCGGTAACCGACAAAGATTACTACCCGGCGGTCGTAGCTAACTATATCCTCGGCGGCGGCGGGTTCGCTTCGCAGCTTACGCAGCAGTTGCGCGAAGGGAAGGGGTACACCTATGGGATCGGTTCCGGTTTTTCGGGCACGCGGACTCCGGGTACCTTCACCATCTCGAGCGGCATACGCAGCAACGCCACACTAGAGGCTGCCCAGTTGGTTAAGAGTATCCTGAACAACTACGGCAAGAACTACTCCGAAGCTGACCTTGAAACCACCAAGGGCTTCCTGATCAAGAGCAACGCCCGGGCGTTCGAGACAGCCGGTGCGAAGCTTGATATGCTCAACAACATCAGCAAGTACGGCTTCAAACCTGATTATGTGAGGGAACGTGAGGCGATCGTCAAAGCGATGACTGTGGCCCGCATTCGCGAGCTCGCGGCAAAATACTTCGTCGCCAACAAGATGATCTGGCTCGTGGTCGGCGATGCGAAAACGCAGCTTCCGAGATTGAAGGAGCTCGGCTTTGGCGACCCGATCCTGTTGACCGAAACGCCCCCGGCGGTTCAGCCATAACTGTCTGTTCATTCACAACAATTGATGCTAAAGAAGACTCTCTTGGTAATTCTTGTTGCGGCGTTCGCTTCGGCAAACGCCGCCGCGCAGCCGTCAGTTAAATTCGACCGCAAGGCGACCGGGGAACGAGTCCGGGCAGAGTTCCTGCACGCCTGGAACGGCTATAGGAAATACGCCTGGGGCAATGACGACCTAAAGCCGCTTTCGAAGTCGTTCCACAATTGGTACCCGGAACCGTTGCTGATGTCGCCGGTCGACGGGCTCGACACGATGTATCTGATGGGCTTAAAGGCCGAGGCCGACAAGACCCGCGAATACATCACTGCGAACCTGAAATTCGACAAGGACATTAACGTTCAGAATTTCGAGATCACGATCCGTCTGCTCGGCGGTCTGCTTTCTGCGTATCAGATCAGCGGCGACAAAAAGCTGCTGGCGATGGCGGAAGATCTCGGGACTCGGCTTTTGCCCGTTTTCGAGTCTCCGACTGGCCTGCCTTACAAATACGTCAACCTCAAAACCGGGAAGACCCGCGGCGAGATCTCGAACCCGGCAGAAACGGGGACGCTGCTGATTGAGTTCGGGACGCTGGCAAAGTTGACGAACAAGCCCGTGTTTTATGACAAAGCGAAACGATCCCTGGTCGAAACCTACAAACGCCGCTCGCCCATCGGCCTTGTGGGAACGCGCATTAACGTCGTAACCGGTGAATGGACGAATACCGGAAGCCACGTCAGTGCCGAGATCGATTCGTACTATGAGTATCTTCTAAAGTGCTCCATCCTGTTTGGCGACCAGGACTGCCGCTCGATGTGGACGGATTCGATCAGCAAGATCAATTCGTACCTCGCCGACGAAGGCGAGAACATGAGTCGGAAGAATGTGACCGGACCGGTGGTTATTGGCGAGCTGTGGTACGGACATGCCGATATGAACACGGGTAAGCGCACCGCGACAACGACCGGAGCTCTGGACGCGTTCTTCCCGGCGGTTCTCGCCCTCGACGGCGATCTGAATCGGGCGAAGGCTTTGCAGGATTCGATGTTCAAAATGTGGCAGGTCCACGGGATCGAGCCGGAAGTTTACAACTATAAAACCGGCAAGGTCGAACATGCCGGCTATCCACTTCGGCCCGAGATCGTAGAATCGACCTATTACCTTTACCAATACACAAAGGACCCGAAATATCTCGAAATGGGCAAGCAGATGTGGGACGATTTCGTGAAGCATTGCCGCACGGACGTCGGCTACGCACATTTGAAAAGTGTCGTCACGAAAGAGAAATCCGACGCGATGCAGAGCTTTGTGTTGGCGGAGACGTTCAAGTATTTTTACTTGCTGTTTGCCGACGAAAAGACGCTCGATTTCAAAAACGTAATTTTCAACACTGAAGCCCATCCGATCAGGCGTACCTGGAAGAATTAGGCACAGTTAAATGCCCAAAAAGAAAGCAATAGCAAAAGCGGAAAAGAAGATCCTGATCACCGGGGGCACCGGTTTCCTTGGCGCTGAGATCGTGCGACAACTAACCGATGGGGGCGCGAAGAATCTTCGCGTAATGGCGTCTAGCGTTCCGGGGTGGATGACGGATGCGGGCGTTGAGGCGTTAGCAGGTTCGGTGGCTGATCGCGAACGCGTTGTCGAAGCGGTGAAAGATGTGTCCGTAATCTATCATCTTGCCGGTAAGGTCTCACGCGATAACAACGACGCCGCATCAATGAATAAGGTGCACGTTGGGGGCACGCGGATTCTTTGCGAAGAAGCCGCGAAAGCGGGAGTCCGGACAGTGATCCTTGCCTCTTCGAGCGGTACGATAGCGGTTAGCGAGGACGAGCAGGTTTTTGACGAGACCTTTCCGCAGCCCGTCGAGATCATTTCGCAATGGGCGTATTACGCTTCTAAGTATTTTCAGGAGCGTGCGGCGTTGGAGAACTTCGACGGCGAGGGACGCAAGCTAGTAATAATGAACCCGACGCTTTTGCTCGGCCCGAATGACGAGCGTTTGAGCTCAACGAAGATCGTGCTGGATTTCCTCGCCCGCAAGATTCCATACACCCCGAGCGGCGGCCTCAGCATTGTCGATACCCGTGACGCCGCTGCAGCGTTTATCGCGGCAGTTGAGAAGGGTGAACACCAGGAAAAGTATTTGCTCGGTTCGGCAAACCTGACCTTTGCCGAATTTTTTGGGCGGCTGGAACGGCTTTCAGGCGTATCGGCTCCGATGCTGAAGGTGCCAAAAAAACTGGCCGTTTCAGCATCTTCGATGATCGAATCGGTCTTCAAGAATTGGGGCAAAGCATCGCCGGTCGCTGCGAAAGAAGTGGAGCAGGCGGAACATTTTTGGTACCTCGATTCTTCAAAGGCGGCGGAAGAGCTAGGTTTTCAAACCCGCGACCCTCAGGAAACGCTCAATGACACGATCAAATATTTACAAGAAAGCTTCCTCGGCAAAGGAGCGTTCAAGTAGTACCTACCTCGGATCGTCCCCTCAAGCTTCCGCCTTTGGTTCCGTCGTGCTTGTAGGCCGAAGGAACCTGAAGACTGCGAAGATCACTAATCCGATAACCATCGCGATCAGGATCGGCAAACCCTCGGTTCGTACCCGCTCATCCGTGAGTAACCATCCTGTCAACACAAGTGAAACGACCATCGCCGGGACTCCAAGCCTCGATTTGAACTTTGCTTCGGGCACGTCAGAACGGTGCCTGAATACTGGAAGCGAAAGGCAGGTGACCGCGTAGACGAGAAGTCGCGTCACGGTCGCGATCGTGACGGCCGTGAAAAACGAGCTGTAGATCGTCAACACCAATATCACGGCCGCCGTTAGAATAATAGAAACATACGGCGTCTTGTACCGCTCATGTGTCTTGCCGATCACAGCCGGCAATTCGCGTTGTTCCGCCATCGCGTACGGCAATCGGGAGGCTGCCAGAAATCCTCCATTTAGATTTCCGAGGATCGAAACAAGAGCGCCCACGGCGATAAACGCCGCGCCGAACGAGCCCATGAACGTGCCCGCCGCGTCGGCAAGCGGCGTTTTCGAATCGGCCAACCCGGGCAACGTGCCGATCGCGACGATCTGAATAATCACGAACAGGACGGTACAGAACCCGAGGGCTATAAAAAGCGCGAACGGAAGGTCGCGAGTTGGGTCTTTTGACTCGCCGGCCGGGATCACGGCGGCCTCAAATCCCACATAGGCGTAGATAAGGAGAAGAACGGCCTGCGAAAAGTTCGTGTAGGTCGGGGCCTCGGCAAAATCGAAACGAGCAGAATCGATAAAGAAGATCCCGACAAAAGCGAACACCAGCAGCGGAACGATCTTGCCGACCGTGAACACATTTGTCAGCACTGCTGACTGCCGCACGCCGATCAAATTGATCGCGGTCATCGGCAGCAGAACCGCACAGATGATCACAATGCGCACGACGCCTTCGTTGGCCTCCGGATAAAAGAATCCGAGATAGATCAGGAACGCGTTGCAGTTGGCCGCGTAGGTGGCCACACGTACGACCCAGTAGAGCCAGCCCACCTCAAAGCCCACCAGCGGGCCGAACGCTTCGCGGGCATAGACGTACATCCCGCCGGTAGAGTCGAACCGGCTCGAAACCTCCGCGAAACATAGCACTATCGCGCCGATGATGAATGCGCAGGCGAGAAACGCGAGCAGGCTGAAATCTCCGATCAATCCGGTCACCCTTGCCGGGAGGATGAAGATGCCAGTACCGATGATCGTGTTGACCGCGATCGCGGCGAGATCCCAGCGGCCAATGCCGCGAACGAGTTTTTCTTCCGTCATTGTTTATTGTTGAGCGGCGGAGACGCTTTTCTGCAAGTGAGCATTTCGTTTATACTCTGAAAACCACGTTCCGTAAAGAAACAAAGAAAATCAGAATGCAGAAAACAGCAAGATCGTTGTTGTCCGTTGTTGCCGTCGTTCTTGTCGCGGGCAGTGCCTTGGCCCAGAAGGGCCGCGACAAGATCGAGATCGTGAAGCCGAAGGATTACGTTGCTCCGGCGATGGAACGCTCGCCCTCACTGCTATCCATCCTGGCGAAGGCGGTTGACGAGGTTAAAGCCGAACATACGATCAAACCCGAAGAAATCGCAGCGACGCTGATCGATCTTCACGATCCGGCCAGACTGCAGTGGGCGGACGTCAACGGCGAGGCCCGCCTCTACACCGCCAGCGTCGTAAAGGCGTTCTACATGGCCGCACTGCACCGCCAGCTTGAGGATGGCAAGATCACGCTAACCAAGGAGATGGAACGCGGTCTCAAGGACATGATCGTCGATTCGTCTAACGAGGCGACGCAATATATTCTTGATGTGCTCACCGACACCTCGAGCGGTTCCGAACTGCCGCAGAAAGAGTTCGAAGCCTGGCAATACAAACGCAATCGCGTTAATCGCTTTTTCGCGTCGATGGGCTATCAGAACATTAACATCAACCAAAAGACGTTCTGCGAAGACGCATATGGTATCGAGCAGCAGTCGCGAAATTATAAAGGTCAGAACCGCAACATGCTAACGACCAACGCGACCGCCCGGCTCATCGCCGAGATCGCGCTTCGCCGATTTGTGAACGAGCAACGCAGTATTGCAATGCTCGACTTGATGACCCGCGACTGGTCGAAGGAATCGAAGGATCCGGACAATCAGGCGGTCGGCTTCACCGGCAAGGCTTTGATCGACAACAAGATTACGGGTGCAAAGCTTTGGTCGAAAGCCGGTTGGACCAGCAAAGCGCGGCACGATGCCGCATACATCGAAACCCCGGACGGACTGAAGTTCGTAATAGTCGTGTTTACCGAAAATCATGCTAATAACCGCGAGCCGATACCGGCCGTCGCGGCCAGAGTCATTAAAGGTTTGCAGGAGTTGAAACAATGAAAAGATCGATCATCCTTTTATTTCTGACCACGACATTGTCGGTCGCGGCCGTTGCCCAGGGCAGTTACAAACAACCGCCGAAAGCGATCCAGGATGTCCTGGACGCCCCGGCGATCCCGACGACTTCCGTTTCGCCGACGCGAGACAAGATCGCCTTGCTCGAACCGCTTCGTTACCCGCCGATCTCCGAATTGGCCGAGCCGATGCTGCGGCTTGCGGGTTCTCGTATCAATCCGAAAACGAATAGCCAGCACCGCGCCCCATACTCCATAAGCATCAAGTTAAAGAACATCGCCGATGGCAAGGAAACATCGGTTGTGTTGCCCTCCGGGGCAAAGATAGTTTCACCTCAGTGGTCACCGGATGGAAAACATATCGCCGCCGGAAATATAACGCCCGGGGGTATCGAGTTATGGCTCATCGAAACGGCGACTGCGAAAGCCAGAAAGGTCAACGGCATCCTTGTTAACACGGCATACGGCGGTTTCGACTGGGCGGATTCGGCGACGATCTCGGCCACACTGGTGCCGTCGAAACGCGGCCCAGCCCCTGCCTATCAGGATGTGACGCCGCTTGAGCCGAACATTCAGGAGACTTCGGGCCGGGCCGGGCAGCTCTCGACCTTTCAGGACCTGCTGAAATCCCCGAACGACGAGAGGCTTTTCGAGTATTACGCCACGTCGCAATTAGCGTTGATCGATGTTGCCGGTAAGGTGAGGGAAATCGGTGCACCGGCGATCTTCGACAATTCTGCTTTGTCGCCAGATGGCAAATACATTCTCATTTCAAAGATCCAGAGGCCGTTTTCGTATCTTGTTCCGTCGTTCCGATTTCCAAAGAAATATGAGATCTGGGATACGAACGGGAAACTGGTGAAACATCTGCTCGACGTTCCGCTGCTCGACGCTCTGCCGGTGCAGGGTGTGCAGACCGGACCACGCGGATATTCGTGGATACCGACGGAACCTGCGACACTCACGTGGGCCGAGGCACTGGACGGCGGCGACCCGCGGAACAAGGTGACACACCGCGATAAGCTTATGACACTTGCCGCACCGTTCACCGCCACCGCGGCAGAGTTGCTCAAGACCGAACACCGCTTCCAGGGCCGTTCCTTCGGGGAGCGCGACGGGCTGATGTTCTATTACGATTACGACCGCGACACCCAGCGTCGTCGGATGTTCATGACCGACTACCGCAATCCGGCGGTGTCGAAAATGATCTCCGACCTGAACACTCGCGACCGTTACAACGACATCGGTACGCCGGTTACTAAGACCCTGCCGAACGGCAGCAGCGTCGTGCGGATGAACGGCGACCACGTCTTCCTGAGTGGCGCCGGGGCTTCAAAAGAAGGCGACCGTCCCTTCCTGCGCAAGTTCAACCTTAAAACATTGCAGGCCGAGGAGCTGTTCCGCTCGGGTGTAGAAGATTACGAAGCTTTCGTCGCGATGATGGATGACGAAGGCACTCAGTTCATCACCCGAAAGGAATCTCCGAGCGACCCGCCCAATCTTTACGTAAGGCAGTATTGCCCACAGGGCCGGATCTGCACCGCTCTCGCTTACAGGCAGGTTACCGATTTCAAAGATCCAACGCCGCAGCTTCGCGGCATCCAGAAACAGCGTGTTTCCTACAAGCGAGCGGACGGCGTTGATCTGTCCTTTACGCTTTATACGCCGCCCCGATACAAGCCGGGAACTCCGCTCCCGACCGTGGTGTGGGCTTACCCGCTCGAATTCACTGATGCATCCGTAGCAGGGCAGGTTTCCGGTTCTACTAACCGTTTTACCCAGATCGGGGG
>Ga0307410_10000586_pt1 | contig 14989 bp, 12 predicted proteins | sample 322Ometagenome_3_FD_203707 | JGI IMG/M metagenome (GOLD analysis project Ga0307410, IMG submission 203707) | Maize rhizosphere microbial communities from greenhouse at UC Davis, California, United States - 322HYB-O-3 | ecosystem: Host-associated > Plants > Roots > Rhizosphere > Soil | place... | reverse complement strand
GACGAAGAATCGGGCGACGGCCATGAAGATGCTCCGAGCCGCGCTGTATCAGAAAAAGCTGGAAGAGCAGGAGGCCGCCCGGGCCCTGGTGGAAGCCACCAAGACCGACAACTCCTGGGGCAACCAGATCCGGTCCTACGTGTTTCAGCCCTACACCATGGTGAACGACCATCGCACCGAAGTGAAAGTCGGGGACGTGCAGCGGGTCATGGATGGAGATCTCGATCCTTTTATCCAGGCGTACCTCAAGCGGTTCGGCGGCAAGGCGGCCTAGTGCGGCGGATCTTAGCGTGAGCACGGTCGAAGAACGATCCTATGTCGAGGTGGCGCGACGGGAAAAGCGAGCCGCGCTGGAGGCGATGGGCGTCCGACCCTTCGCCTACCGGTACGAGCGCACCCACGCCACGGCAGAGGCTCTCGCGGGGTATCGGGACGACATGGGCGATAGCGGGCCTGAGGTCGCCATCGCGGGACGGATCGAGTCCTGGCGCCCCAAGGGAAAGGTCGTGTTCGGACACATCGAGGATCCCAGCGGCCGCATCCAGGTCTATCTGCGACGGGATGACTTGGGCGAGCAGTATCAGCTCGTGGAGCTGCTCGATCTGGATGACCACGTCGGTATTCGCGGCCGGCTCTTTCGCACAAAGGCGGGGGAGATCACCGTGCGAGCTGCGGACGTCACGCTGCTGGCGAAGTCGCTTCGTCCGCTGCCGCGAGGCAAAATGCAGGCGGGTCCCGACGGAATTGTCACCTACGGAGGATTGACCGATCCCGAGCTCCGCTATCGGCAGCGCTACGCGGATCTCGCGGTCCACCCGGAGGTACGGCAGACCTTTCGCCTTCGGGCTAGGGCCGTGGCATTCATCCGGCGCTTCCTGGACGAGCGTGGGTTCCTGGAAGTAGAGACCCCGGTGCTGCAACCACTCTATGGCGGCGCCGCGGCCCGGCCGTTTGTGACGCAGCACCACGCCCTGGATATGCAGCTCTACTTACGGATCGCCGACGAGCTGTACCTGAAGCGATTGTTGGTTGGCGGCTTCGACCGGGTGTACGAGATCGGCCATGATTTTCGGAACGAGGGAATGGATCGGACCCACAATCCGGAATTCACGATGCTGGAGGTTTACCAGGCCTATGCCGACTATGGCGACATGATGGAGCTGACCGAGGCACTGGTCGCCGGGACAGTCGAGCATTGTCTCGGTACCAGGGTGCTCGAGCGCTACGGAACCCTGCTCGACTTCACCCCACCTTTTCCGCGGGTCCGCTTTCTGGAAGCGGTGGAGATGTGGTCCGGTCTCGACCTCCGCACCGCAACCGAGAACGAGATGCGTCAGGCTTTGCTGCGCGCGGGCTCGGACCCGGAATCCGCGGCCTTGCTCGCCGGCGGACGGCTCCAGGACGAGGTCTTCAAGACGTTTGTCGAACCCCACCTGGTGCAGCCGACGTTTGTGATCGACTACCCCAAGGCGCTCTCGCCACTGGCCAAGGAACATCGGAGCGAGCCCGATCTGACGGAGCGGTTCGAGCTCTTCATAGGAGGAAGGGAGCTGGCGAACGCCTTCAGTGAGCTCAACGACCCCGACGACCAGCGCCGGCGCTTCGAGGAACAGGTTCAGCAACGCGCCCGGGGAGACATGGAGGCTCACACGTTCGATGCCGACTACATCCGTGCACTGGAATACGGTATGCCCCCGGCGGGGGGTATGGGACTCGGCATCGATCGCCTGATGATGTTGATTGCCGACCAGCCCTCGATTCGAGACGTGATCATCTTTCCGGCCATGCGCCCGGAGGGAACGTGACGGCGGAAAAGCGGGAACGCGGAGAAGCGGGGAAGTCGAAGTTGTTCGCCTGGGGACGCGAGCTGCTGGCCGGTCTTCGCTGGCCGTCGAAGCTCGAGTGGCGGATCGCGCGCCGTTATCTCCGGAGCCGACGGAACTCCCGAACGGCGTCGCTCAATACGGTGATATCCACCGGAGGTGTGGCGGTGGGGGTCACCGCGCTGATCGTCGTGCTCGGCGTCATGAACGGCCTGCGGGACGATCTTCGGGAGCGCATTCTGGTGGCCAATCCCCACCTCCGGATTCTGACCTATGGGTCCGGCCTCCGCTTGGATGACTGGCAATCGATTATCCGGCGCGTCCGCCGGGAGCCGGGGGTAGTCGCGGCGGCTCCGGAGGTGATCAGCCAGGCCGGTATCACCGCCGGCCAGGACTATGGGGAAGGAGTGAACCTGCTCGGCTTCGACCCCGATACTGGAAGCCGCTCGGTCACGTCACTCCCTCAGTCGGTGACCAAGGGCGACCTGTCCTTCAGGACCACGAAACCCGGAGTCGATGGTGGCATCCTCCTGGGCTCCCGACTGGCATCGCGGCTCTCGGTTTACCCGGGGGATGTCGTGACCCTGGTTCCGGTCACCCAGGCCAAGGTGAACCCCGCCCTCGGTGTCGCGGTGCCCCGGTTTTGGAAGTTCGAGGTCACGGGTCTCTTCGACACGGGAATGTTTCAGTACGACAACCAGTTTGTGGTCATGCCGTTGGCCCTGGCCCAGCGATTCACCGGCTTGGGCAGCGCGGTGTCGGGTATCGCGGTGCGGGTGAACGATCCCGATCGTGCTCCCCTGATTGGCAATGTCCTGGAGCAGAAGCTCGGATACCCCTATCGGGCGCTGGACTGGCAGACTCAGAACTCGAGCCTCTTCAGCGCGTTGGAGCTGGAAAAGCTCGCTATGGGCCTGATTATCTTTTTTATCATGGTGGTGGCTGCCTTCAACATTGTAGGGACCCTCACCATGGTGGTGACCGACAAGACCAAGGAGATTGGGATCCTGAGAGCCATGGGGTTGACCGCCCCGTCGGTGGCCCGGGTATTCCTGGTGCAGGGCGCCGTCATTGGTGTGGTCGGCACCGCCCTCGGAGTCTTGCTGGGATTGTCGGTTTCATACGTGGTGGACCGGTCGGGGTGGGTGCGAATCAACCCCGCGATCTACTTCATCGATCACCTCCCGGTCCACATCGAATGGTTTGACGTAGGAGTCGTAGTGGTCGCCAGCCTTGCAATCGCCCTGTTTGCCACCGTGTACCCCTCACGCTCCGCGGCCGCGCTCACCCCGGTCGAGGCGATTCGCCACGAATGACGGCCATTCTCGAGGCCCAGGGTCTGCGGAAGGTCTACCGCGGAGGCGATGGAAACCCGATCGAGGTTCTGGCCGGCGTGGACTTCACCATCGACCGCGGCGAGTTCGTGGCCATCGTGGGCGCCAGCGGGTCTGGAAAGAGCACCCTGCTGCATCTCTTGGGTGCTCTCGATGTGCCTTCCGGGGGAACGGTGCGGCTCGCCGGGCAGTCGTACGACGATGAGAGCTCCGAGAGCCTGGCAGCCGTGCGCAACAAGCAGCTCGGATTCGTGTTTCAGTTCCATCACCTGCTCCGTGAATTCACGGCGCTCGAGAATGTCATGATGCCGCTGCTGATTGCAGGGGAAGACGATAGCAAGGCGCGGTCCCGGGCTGAGGAGCTGCTGGCCGCGGTGGGTCTGGCCGGCCGGATGTCTCACCGGCCCTCCCAGCTCTCCGGTGGAGAGCAGCAGCGGGCTGCGGTGGCGCGGGCCCTGGTGGCCGATCCGCTGGTGGTGCTGGCGGACGAGCCCTCGGGAAATCTCGACTCTGCCAACAGCGAGCGACTGCATCAGCTTTTTGCTCACTTATCCCGGGAGTTCGAGACCGCCCTCGTGGTGGTCACTCACAATCGATCGCTCGCCAGCCGGGCCGACCGGGTGCTGTCGCTCGAGGGTGGTCGTCTGGTTCCACTCTCCGGCGTGGAGTCGATGCCGTAATGTCCTGCGAGCAATGCCACGAGCGCGAGGCGGTCATCCACCTTACGCAAATCGTCAATGAGCAGGTTACTACGCTGCATTTATGCGAGCGCTGTGCCGCCGAGAAGGGAGTCGAGAGCCCTGGCTCACAGCCCAAGACACCGCTGGGTACCTTCCTGGCGGCGATGGGCCAGGAGCTGCCGGAGCAGGCACCCGCGCCCCGGTCAGGCGAGACCTGTCCCCGATGTGGCGGATCGCTCCAGGATTTTCGCGAGAGCGGCCGCCTCGGCTGCCCCGGGTGCTATCGAACCTTCGAAGTACCTCTGCGCGACCTGCTCCGGCGACTGCATGGCTCCACCCATCACATGGGTGAGCGGTATGCCGACAAGGAGACGGCGAGCCCGGAGGAGCGTCCCCAGGCAGCGGACCTCCGCGAGCAGCTCCGGCTGGCTGTGGAAACCGAAAACTTCGAGCTCGCCGCCGAGCTGCGCGATCGACTTCGGGTATTGGAATGATTGATCTCAGCCTTCTCACCGATGGTGGCGTCGGCTGGCTCGATGCGAGCGGTCCGTCGAGTCACCTGGTACTCTCGACCCGGATTCGATTGGCCCGCAATCTGGCTGGCCGGGTGTTTCAGGGCCGGAATTCGGAGACAGAGAGAGAGGACATTCTGGTCACGGTGGAGGCTGCGGCCCGAGACACCGTGCTGCTCCGCCGGGCCATCAAGTTCCGGCTGGACCGGCTCGAGCGAACCGACCGGCAGCTGCTCCATGAGCGTCACCTCGTCAGTAAGGAGCTGGCCGGATTGGATCCCGATGGGCGGGTGCGCTCGGGTGCTTCGCTCCTGGTCCAGGACCGGCTCGGCGTCATGTTGAATGAGGAGGATCATCTTCGGCTGCAGGGACTCCATTCCGGCTTCGCGCTCGATGCCGCCTACGCCGAAGTCGATCGCCTCGACGCCGAACTGGGACAACGACTTGCATTCGCATTCCACTCTGAGTTTGGTTACCTTACCTCTTGTCCGACCAATGTTGGTACTGGGCTCAGGGCCTCGGTCTTGATTCATCTGCCCGGCCTAGTGCTGACAAAGGAAATTTCCAAGGTGCTACAGGGCCTGGCGCAGGTTGGACTGACCTTTCGCGGCTTGTATGGTGAAGGTAGCGAGGTCGTCGGGAACTTCTTCCAACTATCCAACCAAACCACGCTCGGGAGTTCCGAGTACGAGTTGCTCGACCATCTTGGCAAGATGGTCCGGCAGGTCATGGACTATGAGGAGCAGGCCCGGCAGGTTCTGCTGCGCGATGCTCCGGCCATCATTGAGGACAAGGTCTGGCGGGCGTACGGCCTGCTTCGTTATGCCCGAGCCCTGTCCTTCGAAGAGGCCATGAATTTGTTGAGCGGGGTCCGCCTCGGAGTGGGTGTCAGTCTGATCCCTGAGGTCGGCATGTACACGCTGAACAAGTTGTTGGTGTACACCCAGCCGGCCCATCTGGCGTTGGCCGAAGGGGTGGCCCCGAACGATCCGGACCTCCCTGTCCGGCGGGCACAGTTCGTGCGCAAAGTGCTGGAATCCGAAGTGGGACGTCGCGGATGAGCCGCAACGGCAGACCTTCGGAGCTACGTAGGGTACCGAGATGAACGGATACAACTTTACCGATCGTGTCCGCAAAGTCCTGCAGATGGCCCGGGAAGAAGCGGCCCGCCTGCATCACGAATACGTGGGGACGGAGCACATCCTCCTCGGCCTCATACGAGAGGGCGAGGGGGTGGCGGCGGCAGTCCTCACCAACCTGAACGTCGATCTCGAGGATATTCAGCAGAAGATCGAAGAGACGGTCAAGAAAGGGAAAGCGGCGGCCGCGGCCGGCCCCGACCTTCCCTACACCTCGCGCGCCAAGAAGGTGCTCGAGCTGGCTATGACCGAGGCCCGCGAGCTCAATCATTCCTACGTCGGAACCGAGCACCTGCTCCTGGGATTGCTGCGGGAAGAGAAGGGCATCGCGGCGCAGGTGTTGACCGATGCTGGGGTGAACCTCGAGCAGTCTCGGGCTGAAACGTTGCGGCTGCTCGGGAGCGACATGCCTCAGGCGTCCGCCGGCAGCGGCAGCAGCCAGCCCAGCTCGACGCCCAAGTCGGAGAAGAAGTCCAAGACTCCTGCGCTCGACCATTTCTGCCGCGATCTGACGCAACTTGCCGCGGAAGGCCAGTTGGATCCTACTATTGGCCGAGCCAAGGAAATCGAGCGCGTCATGGAGATCCTGGCGCGGCGCAAGAAGAACAACCCGGTTCTGATCGGCGAGCCCGGTGTGGGCAAGACCGCCATTGTGGAAGGTCTGGCGCTGCTCATCGCCAATGGTCTCTGTCCCGATGTGCTGCGGGATCACCGCGTTCTGTCGCTCGATATGGCGGCGGTCATTGCCGGCACCAAGTACCGTGGCCAGTTCGAGGAGCGGCTCAAGGCGGTGATGAACGAGATCGCCCAGAACAAGCAGATCATCCTGTTCATCGACGAGCTGCACACCCTGGTGGGCGCCGGCGCGGCCGAAGGCGCCATTGACGCTTCCAACATGCTGAAGCCGGCGCTGGCCCGAGGCGAGCTGCAGTGCGTGGGTGCCTCGACCTTGAACGAGTACCGCAAGTACATCGAAAAGGACGGCGCGCTCGAACGGCGTTTTCAGACGGTCGTCGTGGAGCCACCCACGGTGGAAGAGACGGTCGAGATCCTCAAGGGTTTGCGCAAGAAGTACGAGGACCATCACCGGATCAGCATCCCCGACGCTACCCTGAGCGCCGCGGCCGAGCTGTCGGAGCGCTACATCACCGATCGGTTTCTGCCGGACAAGGCCATCGATGTCATCGACGAGGCAGGGGCCCGGGCTCGGCTGGCGTCGCAGGTTCCACCCGCAGAGGTGGCGGAGCTGAAAACGGCACTGGAGAAGGTCAACGTCCAGAAGGAGGACGCGGTCCGCGATCAAAACTTCGAGCGTGCCGCGTCGCTGCGCGACCAGGAGCGTGATCTCCAGAACCAGATCCGACTCAAGAACGAAGAGTGGGAGCGCGAGCGCCAGACCAAGCGGCCGGTGATCGACGAGGAGGCTATCGCCTTCATCGTCTCCCGCTGGACGGGCATCCCCGTCACCCGCCTCCAGGAGGCGGAGACCGCCCGGCTGATGCGGATGGAAGAGGAGCTGCATGGATCGGTCGTCGGGCAGGACGAGGCCATCAAGGCCGTCTCCCGGGCCATCCGTCGGTCGCGAGCCGGGCTCAAGGATCCCGACCGGCCCATCGGCTCGTTCATCTTCTCCGGCCCTACCGGGGTGGGGAAGACCGAGCTGGCCCGGGCACTGGCCAAGTTCCTCTTCGCGGATGCGTCGGCGCTGATCCGGGTCGATATGTCGGAATACATGGAGAAGTTCTCCGTCTCACGGCTGATCGGCGCCCCTCCGGGCTACGTCGGTTATGAGGACTCCGGCACCTTAACCAAGGCCGTTCGGCGGAAGCCCTATTCGGTCGTGCTGCTCGACGAGATCGAGAAGGCACATCCCGATGTCTTCAATATCCTGCTGCAGGTGCTGGATGAGGGACATCTGACGGACAACTACGGCCGGGTGATCGACTTCAAGAATACCGTCGTGATCATGACCTCGAACGTGGGTGCTCGCGATCTCATGAAGGGCAAATCACTGGGGTTCCACGGCGGCGATGCTCGCGCAAGCTTCGAGAAGATGCAGGAGACGGTCAAGGATGAGATGAACAAGACCTTCAACCCCGAGTTCCTGAATCGCCTCGATGACGTGATCGTCTTCCATCCGCTGTCCAAGGATCACATCGCGCTAATCGTCACCATCCTCCTGCGCGAAGTGCAGCGGCGCCTCGGCGACGAGGTCAAGCTCACTCCTGCGGCAACCGAATTCCTGGTGGAGCACGGGTACGACCAGAACTACGGCGCCCGTCCCCTGAAGCGCTCGATCCAGCGGTACATCGAGGACCCCTTGAGCGAGAAGATCCTGCTCGGCGAGTTTGGCCGCGGGGATGAGATCGAGGTCGATGTGTCGCCGGACGGAGATCGGTTGGTGTTCCGGGCGCTGACCGGAACCCAGGCGTAAAGTCGCGCGGCGGGCTTCCGCCAGGGGGCCCGCCGCGCTTTACTCCGCCCCGTGTTGATGCACCGTTTTCGAGCAACCCTCGCCACCTGCTGGCTCCTGTTGGGAGGGCCGGCGGTTCTCGCCGCCCAGGATGTGGCCCTGCCGGCCGTCGACAGTATCGTCGTCCAGGGCAACCAGCGGCTCACCACTGCGCAAATCCTCGGCAGCGCCGGCATCGTGCTCCACCAGCCAATCAACTATCGAGATATCCAGCGGGCCATCACCACGCTCTTCCAGACGGGCCAGTTCGATGACGTCCTCATGGAACAGCGGAATGTTGGCCAGCGGCTGGTTCTGGTCATCCGGGTCAAGGAGCGTCCGCTACTGGAGAAGTGGGCGGTCCGGGGCGTGGACCGGCTCAGCGAGGGCGAGGTCAAGGGTCGCGTTAAGCTGAACGAAGGCCGCCCCCTCGATCGCAACGCCGTCGAGCAGGCGCGAGCGGCTATCGACTCACTCTACAAACACCGGGGTTACTACGCCTCCAGGGTGAAGGTCCTGCAACTCACGCCACAGGCCGGGCGTGCCCGGGTCGTCTTCGATATCGAGGAGGGCCAGCGCGTCGCCATCAGCCAGGTCGTGATCGATGGGAACAAGCGCTTCTCCGACCAGGCGGTGGTCAAGCACATGGCCACCCGGCCGGAGGGGTTCTGGTGGTTTCAGGCAGGAGAGTACGACGAGGGTACAGTCGAGCAGGACGTCCGGGAGCGGCTCCCCAACTGGTATGCGGATCGCGGGTTCGTGGATTTCCAGGTGACCCACGACTCGCTGATCTCGGACTCCACTGGCGGTAAGGCCGTGCTGCACCTCACGGTCAGTGAGGGGCAGGTATACCGGGTCGGCGCGTTTGACATTCAAGGCAACCGCCGGTTCTCCACCGAGGAGCTTCGGGCCTTTTATCCTTTTGGACCGGTCCTGCCGAACGGCACCCCGGCGGGGGCGCAGCGTCCCTTCAGCCGGTCTGAATGGAGCGAGGCCACCGAAAATGTCCAGAAGCTCTACGCCAACAACGGGTACATCTACGCCCAGATCCAGCCGGAGGAGGTGCGCCGTACCGGACCCCGGGGGATCCCGGTGGTCGATCTTCGGTGGAATATCCGGGAGGGCTCGCCGGCCACCATCAACAAGGTGGAGATCGTCGGCAACGAGGTGACGCATGAGCGGGTCATCCGCGAGGCGATCGTCATGCTGCCGGGTGATCTCTTCAGCCAGGACCGCCTGATCCGTTCCTACCAGAACGTGTCGAATCTGGGATTCTTCCAGCAGCCAATGCCGCCGCCCGACGTGAAACCGGCCGCCAACGGCGTAGATGTGGACATCATCTTCCGGGTGGAGGAGCGCCGCACCGGCAACATCAACTTCGGCGCGTCTTTGGGGCAGGGTACCGGGGTCGGTGGCTTCCTGGGTCTGGAGGAGCCCAACCTCTTCGGCCGGGGCAAGCGTGGCAAGCTGCAGTGGCAGTTCGGCAAGAACATCAACGATTTCACGCTGAGCTATACCGATCCCGCAATCCGCGAGAGCCGGATCTCCGGAACTCTCTCGCTGTTCGACTCACGGGCGCGGTATCAGGTCGGCGATCTGGGCCGGCGGAAGCAGCGAGGCGGCAGCATCCAGCTGGGATTTCCATTCCTGGGTTCTCGCTATACCCGTTTCTACACCTCCTATTCATACCAGCACATCACATATGAGGAGGGATCACAGGACATCCAGGAGCGGTTCCAATGCAACTCCTGCCTCCTGTCGACGATCGGCACCAGCGTGGTCCGGGACACCCGAGTGGGTCTTCCTTTCGCCACTGGTGGTTCGTTCACTAACGTCGGTCTCGAGTTCAACGGGGGAATCCTGGGGGGTACCGGCGACTACCGGAAGGCGGACCTGGAGGGGCGCTGGTACGCGCCGCTGGGCAGCCTGGGCGGCGGGGGACAGCTCGGTGCCGGCGTGCAGTTCGTTTTGGGGCTGACGGCCAAGTCCGGGTTCGTCTTCGGGGATGCGGGCCCGTTCTATCAGGATCTCTACGCTCTTGGCGGCGTCCAGTACGGTGTCCCCCTTCGAGGATACGACGAGTTCACCATTACCCCGAACGGTTTCGACCCCCGTGCCGGCGGCAGTGCCGCGGCAGGCCCCGAGTCGTTTGGAAAATCATACTCGACGTTTACCGTCGAAGCGGGCGCGAGAATCAGCCAATCGTTCTACGTCAGTACGTTCTTCGACGCCGGCAATGTCTATCGCACGGCCCGCCAGTGGGATCCGACCCGGCTCTTCCGGGGCGCCGGCTTCGGCGCCGCCGTGATCTCGCCGCTCGGTCCGATTGGTGTCGATCTTGGCTACGGCTTTGACCGGGTGGACATCAATGGTCGTCCCAATCCGGGCTGGCAGGTGCATTTCAAGTTGGGGAATTTCTTTTAAGCAGTAGGACCTTTCATCGGGAGTGAAGCATGAAGCGTGTCGTCGTGGGAGTCTGGGTAGGGTCGGCGGCTCTCGTAGTGGCGGGAACCGGGTCGCTCGCCGCGCAACAGGCCACAGCCCCCAAGCTGGCATACGTGAACACCCAGGCCATCCTCAAACAGACGCCCGGATACGTCAAAGCCGAGTCGACGTTCACCAGGGAACTGGCAAACTATCGAGTTGAGGTGCAGAAGCTCCAGGCCAGCCTCGATTCAGCCGCATCCGACTTCGATCAGTCGTCCGTCATGCTGAGCCCGACGCAAAGGGCTGCCAAGCGCAAGGATCTTCAGGCGCAGCAGCAAAAACTGGAACAGCGAACCCAGGAGCTCCAGCAGCAGGCGGCGACGCGGGAGCGGGAGCTGCTCGATCCGATTCAGACCAAGGTGAACAGCGTCATCGAGGGGGTCCGGGCAGCCGGGAATTACGCCATGATCTTCGACGTGAGCGCCCCCAATAACGGCATCGTCACGGCAGACAAGACTCTGGATCTGACTCAGCGCGTCATCCAGCAGCTCAAAGCGGGCAGCTAGTCGCGTGACAGCTGGAGGCCTTACCGCGCAGGCGGTCGCCGACCTGGTCGGTGGCCGCCTGCTTGGCGACGGGGGGGTGCGGATCGAGTCGGTCCGGCCACTCGACCGGGCCGGGCCCGAGGCGCTGACCTTTGCAATCTCCTCCCGTTACGCTGGAAACCTGGGTAGCTCCCGCGCTGCCGCGGTCCTCATCCCCGAGGAGCTGGCCGGCGCGTCCTGCGGGCCGCGAACGCGGATCATCGTGCGCGATCCCTACGAGGCCCTGGTCAGCGTCATCCGAACGCTTTTCCCCGATGATCAACCAAGTGCCGGCATCGATCCCACCGTGCGGATCGGCGGCGGAACTCTGCTGGGTACCGATGTGTCCATCGGAGCCTACGCGGTCTTGGGGAAGGGGGTTCGCCTGGGAAATCGCTGCCTGATCGCGCACCACGCCTCAATCGGGGACGGCGTAGTGCTGGGGGACGACGTGATCGTGGGGCCGGGCGCGGTGTGCTACTCGGGCAGCCGTCTGGGCAACCGGGTCGTGCTGAAGGCCGGTGCTGTGATTGGAGGTCCCGGCTTCGGATATCTGTCCGATGGTCGAGGCCACACCCGGATTCCACACATCGGCAGCTGCATCCTGGAGGATGATGTCGAGGTCGGATCCAACACCTGTATCGATCGGGGCAGCATCGATGACACGGTGGTGGGCTGCGGCACCAAACTGGACAACCTGGTTCAGGTCGGGCACAACGTGAGGATCGGGCAACGCTGCCTGATCATGGCAGGGGTGGGCATTGCTGGGAGCACCCGTGTCGGCAACGACGCTATTCTGGCCGGACACGTAGGGGTGACCGACCATCTGGTGATTGGAGACCGGGCCCGAATCGCAGCCAAGAGCGCCATCTTCGGAGACGTGCCGGCCGGCGCATCGTTCAGCGGCCACCCCGCGCGTCCGCATCGGCAGTTTCTCCGCGCCCAGGCGGCGATGTACCGCCTGGCCCCTATCGTCGACGAGCTGGAGGAGCTGGTGCCAGAGCGTACGCGCGGTGGCTAGGCGCACCCTGGCGCGGAGCGCGTGCGTCCGCGGCATCGGCTTGCACACCGGATCCTCGGTGGCGGCCGTGTGTCAGGCGGCTTCGTCCGGTCAGGGCATCATCTTCCGGCGCACCGATCTTCCCGGCCAGCCGGCCATTCCGGCCCGGCTCAACGAGGTCCAGTCCACCGAACGCCGGACTGTGCTGGGCGATGGCGAGACGGTGGTGCAGACCGTGGAGCACGTGCTGGCTGCAGCGGCAGCGCTCCAGATCGATGATCTCACCATCGAGCTGAACGGCCCGGAGCCCCCCATCGGCGACGGATCGTTCTCTCCGTACCTCAATGCGATGCGAGACGCCGGCATCCTCGAGCAACCGGGCGAGCCGGTCCTCTACCGGGTGACGGCGCCCTTCGACTTGGTCGAGGGCGACTCATCCTACGTGGTTGCTCCCGCCAGAGATCTCCGCCTCACCACGACCATCGAATGGAGCCATCCCCTCATCGGGCGCCAAACCGGCTCCTACGATATCACGCCGGCTGCCTTTGCCAGCGAGATAGCGGAGGCCCGCACCTTCGGCTTCCTGCGTGAAGCGGAGGCGCTGCGGGCCAGAGGACTTGCGCTGGGGGCGGCGCTGGAGTCCACTCTGGTGCTCTCCGAAGAGGGCCTGGTGGGCGGCTCACTTCGCTGGCCCGATGAGTTCGTGCGCCACAAGGCCGGAGACATCCTCGGCGACCTGGCCTTGGTCGGGGGCCGGATTCAGGCCCACGTGGTTGCTACGAAACCGAGCCATCAGGGTAATATTGCGCTGGCCCGCTGGCTCACCCGGACTGCACAGCGCGTGGGAGGGATTGTGATGGACATCGGTAGGATCCTGGACGTCATCCCCCACCGCTATCCATTTCTCCTGGTCGACCGGATCATCGAGGTGGAGGGGACGCGTCGCATTGTCGGGATCAAGAACGTGACGATCAATGAGCCATTCTTTCAGGGCCATTTCCCTGGTCATCCGATCATGCCTGGCGTGCTCATTATCGAAGCGATGGCGCAGGTCGGCGGGATGTTGTTGCTGGGCACCATCGAGGACCCCGACCAGAAAGTGGTCTACTTCATGTCGCTCGACAACGTGAAATTCCGCCGGCCCGTGCTGCCAGGCGATCAGCTGCGGTGTGAGCTGGAGATGCTGCAGAATCGCGGGCGGACCTGCCGGATGAAGGGAATCGCTTACGTCGAGGGACAGGTGGTGGCGGAAGCGGAAATGATGGCGCGGGTAGTGGATCGGTGAGCACCATTCACCCGACGGCACTGGTAGATCCCACCGCCGAGCTGGGAAGGGGTACGACGGTGGGTCCCTTCGCCATCGTGGGACCCAACGTGATTGTGGGTGACCGGTGCCGCCTGGGGCCGCGGGTGACGCTGCAGCGCAATGTCCGGCTGGCGGATGAGGTGTCCGTGGGCGACGGATCGATCCTTGGCGGCGACCCGCAGGACCTGAAATACGGCGGGGAGGAGACCTGGGTCGAGGTGGGGGAAGGAACCATCATCCGCGAGTATTCCACGATCAACCGGGGCACGACGGCCACGTTCAAGACCACGGTGGGGGCCCGCTGCTTCATCATGAGTTACGTGCACCTGGCCCATGATTGTCATGTGGGCGACGACGTAGTGATCGCGAACGCCACCCAGTGTGCCGGGCATGTCACCATTCACGATCGCGCCATTCTGAGCGGGCTCAACGCGGTGCACCAGTTCGTCACCATCGGCACGTATGCCTTTGTGGGCGGCTGTTCGCGGGTCAACCAGGACATCCCCCCGTACGTGAAGGCAGCGGGCAACCCAATAGAGCTGTACGGGCTCAACTCCATTGGCCTGCAGCGCGCCGGATTTCCGGGGGAAACCGTGTCCGCACTCAAACGGGCCTACCGGCTCTTCTTCAACTCCGATCTGAACCTGTCGCAGGCCTTGGAGCGGGCTCGCACGGAATTGCCTCCCGTTCCGGAGATCGAGCGTTTCCTCACCTTCGTTGAGTCGAGCGAACGAGGTGTTCCGGCATGAGGGCACGGCTTCCGGTCGGAGTCATCGGGGTCGGCGCGTTAGGGCAGCATCACGCCCGGCACCTCGCTCGACTGGATGAGGTGCATCTGGTGGGTGTCTGCGATCTCGATCCCCGGCGCTCGGAGAAAATTGCCGCAGAGCTGGGCACGGCGGCCTTCGTGGAGATCGACGATCTGCTTGCCCGAGCCGAAGCCGTTACGGTGGCGGTGCCCACGCCATCGCATGCGGCGGTTGGCTTGCGCGCCCTCGAGATGAGCGTGCCGGTGTTGATGGAAAAGCCGCTCGCCGCCAGTCTTGACGAAGCCGATCGGATGATCGCCGCCGCCCGCCGCCGCCGAGTACAGCTCCAGGTGGGCCACATTGAGCGGTACAACCGCGCGCTCCGGGCCGCCGAGCCTTACCTCGACGGCCCGCGGTACATCGAGAGCCAGCGGCTGGCGCCATTCCAGCCGCGTGGCACCGATGTCGCCGTCGTGCTGGATCTCATGATCCATGACCTCGATCTGGTGCTTCACCTGACCGGTGGCAGCACCGCCACCGAGGTGCGTGCGTCGGGGATCTCGGTGCTCTCATCTCACCTCGACCTAGCCAACGCCCGGGTGGAGTTTGCCAACGGCGCCGTGGCCCAGGCAACGGCGTCGCGGGTGGCCCGAGAGCGGACTCGGCGGCTCCGCCTGTTTCAGCCCAACGGCTACTTCTCACTTGATCTGGCCAGCGGGGGCGGCGAGTTCATGCGGGTGCGGTCCGGCTGGCAGCCGGGTACCGGACGGGAGCTCGCCGATGTCGTGGAGCGCATCGCCCTCGAGGCTCCCGAAGCCGACGCGCTGGCACTGGAGCTTCAGAGCTTCGTTCACGCGGTTCGAGGAGAGCGGGACGTGGTGGTCCGAGGAGAGGAGGGCCGTGCCGCGCTCGCCCTGGCTCTGCGGGTGGCCGATGCGGTCCGCACCCAGCCGCTCGCCGTTTCCACTCATTGATGAGTGAGC
>Ga0307410_10000584_pt1 | contig 14998 bp, 12 predicted proteins | sample 322Ometagenome_3_FD_203707 | JGI IMG/M metagenome (GOLD analysis project Ga0307410, IMG submission 203707) | Maize rhizosphere microbial communities from greenhouse at UC Davis, California, United States - 322HYB-O-3 | ecosystem: Host-associated > Plants > Roots > Rhizosphere > Soil | place... | reverse complement strand
CCATTGCCCGATTGCGCGCTCCGTTCTCGCGATCGTGGAACTTGCGCGTGCGCAGCAGGATTTCGGCAAAACTCGTGTGCATGCGCGAGTGCATACCAACTAGCACGTTGTCGAGAACCGTCATGTGCGAGAACAGGCGGATATTTTGAAACGTCCGGCTGATACCCGCCTTGGTGATTTTGTCGGGTTTTAGACCGATTAAAGGCCGGTCCAGAAAACGGATTTCGCCGGCATCCGGCTGATAAACTCCGCTAAGGATGTTGAACAGCGTCGTCTTGCCCGCGCCGTTGGGACCGATAAGCGAGGCGATGGTGCCGGCTTCAATGTCGAGCTTGACCCGCGCCAAAGCCTGTAGCCCGCCGAACCGTTTGGAAATATCTCGCAGCTCCAGCAGCGCCATTAAGGTCACCTATTACGCCGCGGCGGCAAGATACCTTGCGGGCGGAAAATCATCATCAGAATCAAAATTAAACCAAAGACCATCCGTTCATATTTTGCCGGCTCGAATTGGGCCGGCAGCTGGCTTAATGAATAGCTCCCCAAAAGCGGCAAGGTCAATTCAGCCCCTGACTGGCGCAGGCCGTTGAGCCAGAGCGACAATCCTTTGAGCAACTGCAAATTGAGAATCGTCACACCGGTAGCGCCAAGGATCGCGCCTGGAATCGAGCCCATGCCGCCGAGGATCACCATGGCCAGAACCCCGATCGATTCCATGAAGGTAAAACTTTCGGGATTGATGAAAACCTGCTTGGCGGCAAACAACACTCCCACGGCCGAAGCGAAGGACGCGCCCACCGCAAACGCGAACAGCTTCATGCGCACGACCGGAACACCCATTGCCGATGCCGCCAATTCATCTTCACGGATCGCCTTCCACGCCCGCCCTACCCGTGAGTCCTCGAGACGCCGTGTGATGAGGATGATGAGCAGCGCCATTACCAGGATGAGAAAGTAAAAATACAGCGGGTACAATGTCGAATCGGCAATTTCCAACCCCAAGAATTCCAGCCAGGGTTTGAAAAACAACGGCGGTTTAACGATCGGGGAGATACCCTTCGGACCATTGGTAATGTTGATCGGCTTATCGAGATTGTTGACCAGCGCGCGCACCACCTCGGCAAACCCTAAGGTGACGATCGCCAGATAATCGCCGCGCAACCGCAGCACCGGCAGGCCGAGCAAAGTGCCCGTCAGCGCTCCTACAACGATACTGAAAATGAGAAACAGGAAAAACCAATTGGCCGATAACGGAAAGAATCCACCGCGAATAAATTCATTGGCTTGCGGTGAACCGAAGATCGCCCACAGATAAGCGCCGATGGCATAAAAGGCAACGAAGCCTAGATTGAGCAAGCCGACAAAGCCGACCACGATATTCAATCCCAAAGCGAGCGCGACATAGATGCCGATTTGAATGGCGACTTCGAGATAATAGCCGTTAAAGGTCCCCAGGAACGGGATCAAGATGAGCAGCACCAATGCAGCCAAATATATTTTTATCTTGAGCGGCGCGGGCACGTAGCAAAGCAGCAGCAATGAAGCTTCCACCAAGAGAAAGGCCAAGACAGATTGGGGAAAGATAAAGGCCAGCACTGAGCTTGCGGCGATGTACGCGAACAAGCCCAACGACGGCAGCGAGCTGCTCACGCCCGGCCCTCGCGCACGGTCTCGCCAAGCAAACCTCTCGGACGGAAAATCAGAATCGTAATCAGCACAAGAAACGCAAAGACATCCTTGTATTCGGCGCCGAAGGCGCCGTCGGTAAGAATGGACAGATACGAAGCGGCGAATGCCTCCAATAAACCGAGCACCATGCCGCCTAACATTGCTCCCGGAATATTGCCGATGCCCCCCAGGACCGCTGCAGTGAAAGCCTTCAGTCCCGGCACAAACCCGCTGTACGGATTGACCAGGCTGTAATGAAGTCCGAACAAAACCCCCGCTAAACCACCCATTGCGCCGCCGACAAAAAATGTCAGCGCAATCACGCGATTGACCGGAATGCCCATTAGCGAGGCGGTTTCCGGATCTTGGGCGACAGCGCGAATCGCCGTGCCGATGCGCGTCCGATTGACGAAATAAAAGAGGCCGGCCATGCTAAGCAGCGAGATAGCGATGACCATCAGACTCTTCACCGGAACCACAAGAGTAGTTGCCACCGGCAACACCTGATCGAGCACATCCAGAGTCGGATAATTGAGGTAAAAGGTGTTGCGCCAGAGGCTTTCGAACAAACGCAGTGCATCCTGTAGAAAAAAAGACGCGCCGATGGCGGAAATCAGCGCCACCAGACGCGGACTACCCTGAAGCGGGCGATAGGCGACCCGCTCCAGAGCCATGGCGGCTAGGCCGCTAATCAACATCCCGGCAGCGATCACCAGCGACAAAACGAAAACGGGATGTAGGACCGCAAGTTGTCCGGTGTCCTGGAGCCAAAACAGCACCTCGACACCGACAAACGCGCCGAGGACGAAGATTTCACTGTGAGCAAAGTTGATAAACTCTAGGACACCATACACCATGGTATAGCCCAGAGCGATCAACGCATACATGAATCCCAGTACGAGACCCTCCAACAACACCTGTGGAAGAATTTCTAGCGCCAGTTCCAATATGTCAGCGGCCTTTCGAAGTTTGTTACCCTAGCAAATACTGCGCTTAGTGGCTACTCTTCGCAACGATCTAACCCCTGATGCCGGTCATTGAATCCGGGCTGCGGTCCGTATACTGTCCCGGAAAATGACGACAGTGATCCCAGAGAACTGCGCTGAAATTTGCGTAATCGAGCCGGAGACGGTTTTGTGAAAAAAACCTTGATCGCTGGCGCCACTGTCGTTGCTCTCTTGATTGCAGCGGTTATCGCGTTGCCGACGTTTGTCGATCTCGGCCGATTCAAAAGCGTTTATCTGCCACGGCTGGAAGAAACTCTGCAGCGGCGCGTTGACCTTGGCGAGGCACGCTTAACTCTTTTGCCAAGACCTTCGATCAAAGTTTCGCAGCTAAAGATCTCGGCGGGCTTAAGTCTTAGCGCCGAAGACTTCTTCACCGCGCAAGAGCTTCAACTGCGCCTCAAATTATGGCCGCTGCTGCGCGGCCGTTTCGAAATCATTGAGTTGGTGGTCGAAAAGCCGGTGTTGACACTGCAAACAACATCCGCTCCGCGCCCTAGCTACACTGATCTAACCGGCAAAAAGAGTCCGCCAGCCGAATCCAATACAATGCGGCCGGCACCCAAACAGCCGGGCAGCGATGCTGTAGGTTTGACAATTCCGCGCCGGCTGCGGATCAAAGACGGACAATTACGTATTATCACCGAACGCCGAACGCCCGTGCGCATTCATGACATCCAGGTTTCTATCGAAGACTTCTCAAGCGAAAGACCTTTTCCGTACCGCGCAACTTTCAATTACCCAGGCTTAAAAACGGTTACATTGACAGGGCAGCTCGATTACCAGCATGAACAAACAAAACTCATTCTTAACGACAATCGCCTGACGGTGCAGAATTTGACTCTGCCCCTGGAGGGACGCATCAGTAATCTAGCCTCGGTGCCGCGCTTCGACTTGGTTGTGGCCGACGAGGACATCGACGCCAGGCCGGTGACGCAGATATTTGCGGTGTTGGGGTTAGCGCCGACAGACACCGAAATTTCCGGCCCGATCGGCTTACGGATTGCGGTAACCGGCCCGTCGAACAATCTGATGACCGAGATCCAAGGCCAATTCAAAAATGTGGAGTTGTATGGCAAACGCGGGATCAAAGGAAATCTAAACGGCGCAATTTTGCTTCGCTTAAAGTCCGCCGGTGGCGCCGACCTGATTAAGCAGTTGCAAGGCAATGGTAAGCTCTCGGCGCGCGAGGGCGAACTGACCCATGTTGATCTCATAAAAAAGGTTCAACGCGCGACCGGTGCCATCGGCTTCTCCGAGCATCAACGGCGCGAAGCCACCACATTCAGAACCCTGGACACGGAATTTACTCTGGGCAACGGTGTTGTCGACTTCCAGCGAATCTACCTGGCAAACCCGCACCTGGAACTTAATGGCGGCGGAACCATGACCCTCGGGCGTCAGGCGCTCAATATCGGGATGGATGCAACTCTCTCCCCTCAGGCTTCCAGTAAAGCGAGCCGGGGCAGAGCCAGCCGGCTTTTCAAGAACCCACGTGGCCAACTAGTGGTGCCGCTCACGGTGACCGGGCTGGCGGAGAATCCGGCGGTAGATCTGGATAGCGGCAAATTGGCGCGGCGGGGCGCAACCCGATCGATGGAAAGAAGTTTGGGAACGTTTTTCCGGCAGCTCTTCCGGCGGTGATAAGGCAAGCTAATTGGCAGGTTGCTTGATGCCTGTGACCGGTTCCTGACCGACGATCAGGCTTTGCAGGGTTTTACCATCGAGTATTGCGGCAGCGGATTGATCCAATGCAAGCATCAGCTCATCGATCGCATCCGGCTCTCTCAGATAAATACCCGTGCCTTTGCTAGTATCTCCGGAAGTTCTGATGCAATCCAAGACCTCTTTGATGCTGACTGTTTCGGGAGCGCGGCCGAGCACAAACGTTTCTTCATCAGCCAACGGCAACACCAGCCGGGATTGCTGGAACATCTCCAGAAAATTCTTAACCAAAGCCGCCGGCAATTGCAGCCGATTTGCCAGATCCGTGATACTCATCGGACTGAGTCCTTGATGGAAATTGCGGCCTATTAGGACCAGCAACTGCAACGCAAGCTTCTCCCGTCCCGCCGGGCTCCGCGCCAGATTCTCACGCTCACCATAATAGAAACGAATGTGCTGATGCGCATGAGATACTTGCGCTCCTAACAATACAATCAGCCAGCCGACATACAGCCATAGAAGAAACAGCAGCAGGATGGCAAAGCTGGAATAGATGGCATAGTAACGCGTCGATGACGCCACAAACGTTGCAAATCCCCATCCGATTGTCTGCCAAAGTATCGCCGCGACAAGGCCGCCGATCACTGCCGAACGCAACCTGACTCGAGTATTCGGGATAAAGAGATAAGAAAATGTAAAAGCTCCCCATAGGATGACATAGGGAACAAGGCGGAGCAGCATTAGCATGACTGTTCCGAAGGGTTCGACGGCAAGCAAATTACGCACGAAAGTATTGCTCTGCAATGTAGCCGTAATCGTCAGCGCCGCGAAAACCAGCACCGGGCCGACTAGAAGGACACTCAAGTAGTCGCTGAATCGCCGCGCAAGCTTTCTCGGAAATCTGACCCGCCAGATAGTATTGAAGGCCTGTTCAATCGTGCCCATGAGAGACAGCACGGTGATCAACAGAGTCACAACACCGACGCTGCCGAGGGCACCAGCGCTCATCCTGTCGACGAAACCAATTAGATGGCTGGTGACCTCCTGGCCTTTGTCACCTAGCGGAGCGAGTGCTTCGGCAAGAACGGGCTCGATGCGGTTGTGAACCCCAAAACCCTTGAGGATTGAAAAGATGACGGCGAGCAGGGGTGCAATCGAAAGCAGCGTTTTGAAGGCCAATGCCATGGCCTGGAGCTTGACAAGATTCTCAATGAAATCTCGTCCAACCAGAAAAACTATTTTGATGAACGAACCGAGCAGTCTTTTAACGCAAGTGAGATCGGCCGGTTCGGCTTGCCAAAGCGGGTCGAGCACCCTGCTCTTAAAATCTCGGATCGACTGTCTCTTTTGCTGGGTGATTGTTTTCATCGGCTTTATTCTTATAACGGGCGGGCAGATAGAAACAGTTTCCGGTCTGCGAGAAAATAGCAGGAATGTAGCTTACGCCGTTTCTCAGCCCTACTAAGCCTGGCTGGGAATTGGCTGGTCATACAGGACTCATTTCAACACAAAGCAAATAAGGCTTAGTTGCGGTTGCCGAGCTATGACCCTCTACCGAGGCGGGCAAATGCCAGCGATCTCGTCGACCTCTTCGGTAGTCTTGTTGATTGCCGCAGCAATTCTTGTCAGAGCCGCTTCTTCCGATAGATCCGAACCGATTGGGAATGGCTCGCCATAAGACACGAAGTTGCGTGAAAAAGGTTTGGGAACGAGATGACGATCCCATGAATTAAAAAACATCGGCCATGAACTTGAAAAACTGACAGGTAGAATCCAAGCACCGGTTAATCGCGCGAGCCGCACGACCCCCGGCTGCACAACCTCGACCGGTCCTTTGGGCCCATCAACCGTCAAGGCTCCGTTGCGGCCGGCGCGCATGTGGTACACCATCCGGCGCAAAGCTTCACTCCCGCCGCGTGTCGTCGAGCCTCGGACCACCACATAACCGTTATTTTCAAGCCAACCGGCAATGATATCGCCGTCGTTAGACTTCGAAGCCATGGTCACCATTCCCTGGCCGCGGTGCGCATCAATGATGAGAAACATCCGGCCATGCCACAGTGCCAAAAGAACTGGAACACGGCGGCTCTGCAGATCGGCCAAGTTTTCGCCGTGGAGCACTTCCACTCGCAGCGTCGCGCGCAGCAGCGCGATTGCGCCGCGGATCAACGGCATGAGGATTGTCGATCCTGTCATATTCTTGGCTTCAAACAGAGATTGTGCCAAAACACGTTCAACAGATCACCGGCACATGCAAACAATCCGGGTCAGACCTTGCGCTTTGCTCGTCTGCAGCAGTTAATCACCGACAGCTAATAATAATAGCAATTTAGTCGGTCGAAAAGTGGTAAATTCCCGAATTGAAAGCTCACGGCCTTGCTAAGATCGCTTACTTTGACTGAAGAGCTACTTTCGCTATAATCCATAACCAACATGAACCATATCGGTGTCATTGTTTTAGCGGCGGGGCAAGGTACCCGGATGAAATCGGACATTCCCAAGGTGCTCCATCGCCTGGGCGGCACGCCGTTATTTCTGCACGCCTTAAGGGCTGCCCAAAAATTAAAACCGTCTCGGATTGCGGTTATAGTCGGCCATGGGGGGACCGCCGTCCAACAGGCGTATCCGGGCAAGGATCTATGCTGGGTGATTCAGGAAAAACAGCTCGGTACCGCCCACGCGGTGCTTTGCGCCGAAAGGACATTCCACCAATTCTCAGGAGATATTCTGATCCTGAGCGGCGATGTGCCTTTGATTCGCGAAAGCACGTTGGAGCGGCTCGTCGATCAGCACCGCAGGCAACAGGCAGCGGTGACGTTATTGACCGCAAAGTTAGAGGATCCTGAGGGATACGGCAGAATCGTGCGCGACGATAAGCAACAGATTGCCCGTATCGTTGAAGAGAAGGACGCTTCGGATCTGCAAAAACAAATTCGTGAAGTGAACGCCGGCATCTATGTCGTTGCCGCGCCGTTTCTTTTTTCGGCGTTGTCCCGCGTGGACGATCAGAATCGCCAAAGGGAGTACTATCTGCCCGATATTGTCGCCATTGCCTTGCGCGAAAATAGGACTGTGGCAAACCTACAGGTCGATGATCCTCGAGAAATGATGGGGATCAACACTAGGGAGGAGCTCGCCCGTATGGAGAAGAGCTTGCAAGAAGAGATCAACCGCAAGTGGATGGCTCAAGGCGTCACTTTAAAAGACCCGACGACCATCTACATCGAAGAAGGCGCGATCATCGGCAAGGACTCGGTGATCGGCCCAAACACTCATCTCTGTGGCACGACCGTAGTTGGTGAGCGCTGCCGTATTGACGGTAGCGCATATCTGACCGATGCCCATTTGGGCGACGAGGTTCATTTGCGTTTTTCTGTCGTCTTAACAAGCTGTCGAGTAGCTAACGGCGCAATCATTGGCCCGTTTGCTCATTTGCGTCCTGGCACTGAATTGGGCCGGAATGTTCACATCGGCAATTTCGTGGAGGCTAAAGAGGCCAGGGTTGGCGATGGCACCAAGGCCAATCATCTTACCTACCTTGGTGACGTGACGATCGGCCGCGATAGCAACATCGGCGCCGGCACGATCACCTGCAATTATGATGGATTTCAAAAGTATAAAAGCAAAATCGGCGACCGGGTTCAGGTTGGCAGCGATTCGACCTTGGTGGCGCCGATCAATTTGGGTGATGACGTCTATGTCGCCACTGCGACCACGGTTCGTCATGATGTTCCGGACGGAGCTCTGGTCTTTAACGACAGACAAGAGCGGCTTCGTGAAGGCTGGACCGAGCAAAAGCGCATGAAAATGAAAGGACTCAAGAAATAATGTGCGGCATTGTCGGATATATCGGTAGTCGCGACGCGGCCCCATTGATTCTGGAAAGCCTTCGAAAGCTCGAATACCGGGGTTACGATTCCGCAGGAATTGCGGTTCTCAACCAGGGCGAGGTGGCGATTCGCCGCTGCGAAGGCAAGCTGAGCAACCTTGCAACCCTGCTCGGCCGGCAACCGATGTCGGGCTCGGTCGGAATCGGTCATACACGCTGGGCAACCCATGGCCGTCCTTCAGAGACCAATGCTCACCCGCATCGCGCCGGGGATGTGGTCGTTGTTCATAACGGCATCATCGAAAATTATCTGGAACTGAAAGAGCAGCTAAGCAAGAGAGGAACTCATTTCAGTTCGGAAACCGACAGCGAAATAGTCGCCCATCTGGTCAGCGAAAAAATCGAAAAGGGAATGGACTTCCTGGACGCGGTGCGCCGAACCTTGCGGGAAATCCGCGGCTCTTACGCGTTACTATTTCTTAATCGTCGAGATCCGCAGCGGCTCATTGTCGCGAAGAATTCCACGCCCATTGTGATCGGTTGGGGCGATGGCGAAACGTTTATTGCCTCGGACATCCCCGCGCTGCTCGACTACACTCGCAAAGTGACATTTCTGGAAGACGGAGAGATAGGCGAAGTGACCGTCGGTTCGTACCGTCTATTTAACGGTACCGGTAAAGCCATTCGCCGGCCGATCAAACAGATCACCTGGGATGCCGTGGCCGCGCGCAAGGGTGGCTATCCTCACTTCATGCTCAAGGAAATTCACGATCAGCCGAGGGCTTTAGCGGACACATTTCGCGGTCGCATATCGCTTAAGAACGGCGACGTTTCTCTCGAGGGGATCAAATTAACACAGAGCCAGGTCAAGGCGATCAAAAGAATTCATCTGGTTGCCTGCGGCACAGCCTGGCACGCCTGCTTAGTGGGCAAATTCATGCTCGAAGAGATCGCCGGAATTCCGGCGGAGGTCGATTACGGCTCCGAATTTCGTTATCGCTCGCCACTGATGGACCCGCAATCGATCTTGTTGATGGTCAGTCAATCAGGCGAGACGGCAGATACCTTGGCGGCGACCGAAATCGCGCGCGCGAAGAAGGCGAAGATTCTGGCGATCTGCAATGTCGTCGATTCCTCGATCGCGCGTAAGGCGCAAGGAGTTCTCTACACCCATGCTGGACCGGAAATCAGCGTTGCCAGTACCAAAGCGTTTTCAACGCAGCTTACCGCGTTGTATCTGCTAGCCGTGGCATTGGCGAGGCTTAACGGCAAGCTGAAGCAAGCCGATGCCAGGAAATTGCTGCGTGACCTAATGCATTTACCGACCTGGATCGAAGATGCTTTGAAGTTGGAAAGTGACGTGAAAGAACTCGCACGCGAGCTCATGCACAGCCAGGACTTTCTTTACCTGGGCCGAGGCCTTAACTATCCCATCGCCCTTGAAGGGGCTCTCAAGCTCAAGGAAATCTCTTACATCCACGCCGAAGGTTATCCGGCCGGCGAAATGAAACACGGTCCCATTGCGCTGATCGACGAAAAAATGCCGGTGGTTGTGTTGGCGCCGCGAGATCGCTACTTCGAGAAAACTATCGGCAATCTCAAGGAAGTCGAATCCCGCGGCGGTAAAGTGATCGTCCTAACCGATGATATCAAAACCAGCCGCGAGGTCTCCGCGTTTCGGCTGCTCACGTTGCCGAAAGCATCGCACTACCTCACTCCGATCGTTATGACGATCCCGCTCCAGTTGCTGGCGTATCACATTGCGGTTCATCGCGGCACTGACGTTGATCAGCCGCGCAACCTGGCCAAAAGTGTCACAGTTGAATGAAGGATCGCCTGAGGGACATGGTGAGGCAAGCGCCGCAAACCAGAACGGCAGGCTTGTCATAGCGCGATGTCGCGCAGTTGCCGTGCGGCGACCTCCGGCGCTACGGTATTGATATGATAGCCGGAGGCCAGCTCAAACCCGGCGATCTTAGAAAGCCTCGGTAAAATCTCCAGGTGCCAGTGATAGTGCTCGCGCTTCAATCCCCTGAGCGGTGCCGAATGAATCACATAATTAAGCGGTGCATCGACGATACCGAGCAGACGCTGTAAAGATTGCCGCAGCATAAATGCCAATTCTGACAGTTCCTCGTTCGCCAGCGCGTCGAACGCGGGTGAGTGCTGTTTCGGCATAAGACAAATTTCAAAGGGGAACCGAGACGCAAACGGGCAGAAGGCAATGAACGCCGCACTCTCAAGAATTATGCGGCGTCCGTTCGCGCGCTCTGTGTCAACCATTTCGCAATAGAGGCATCTCTTGGTCGCGGCATAGTGCGCGATTAGCGCGCGAGCCTCCTGCTCTATTTCACGCGGAACTATGGGCAACGCAAGTAGTTGCGAATGGACATGCTCCAGGGTCGCACCCGCCGCGCTTCCTTCGTTCTTGTAAATTAGAACCGATTTCCGGCGCTGATCGTTCTGAAGGACGATCAGCCGGCTTCGATACGCCGACAAAACGTCTTCAACCTGTTCCTCACCCAGCTCTGCCATGCTCAGGCAGTGGTTTGGGGATTCGATGATAACCTCGTGCGTGCCGACTCCGTTCAAAGCAACGTATGCCGAATCGGTCGTTTGAAAGATGTCTCCCAAGCTGTTCAGAGCTGGATATTTATTGGGGACTACTCGGACCCTCCAGCCAGGCGCATTTGGATTACTCGAGGGATCACGATACGCAAGAACTTCAGGTGGCGTCATCCCTTCGGAGCCCGCGCAGAAAGGACAGGCTTCGCCTCCGTCGGACACTGTCGTCGTTCGGTTGGCATGAGGCCGTTTGCTGCGTTCAGTGGCTATGATCACCCAGCGGTCGACAACCGGGTCCTTTCTTAACTCCGCGTTTGCCATTTCCCGTTTTGAACCTGTTTTCGGTGACCGGCTGAAGACGTGACCATGACCCAAGTCATCAGATCGTTTGTGTAACGCGAACTTCCGGACCACAACGGCGCCCGGACAGCTTTGCGTGCGGATCCGTTCGATGCAGGGAAATACGTCTGCCAACCGCGGCCGCGTTATGCCTGGTCTAATCGTCCGCCATTTGACGATCTAGCTCCGTACTGTTCTTCTACACCGGAGATTACGGCATAGAAACCGTGATCCGTCTATCCCTGAACCCTGGGCTGATAATCTTTAGCGACGAAATAAATCTCAGATGATCCTTTGCGGCTAGCCTCGGGTCGGGTACGCTGAACCGAACCAAATTGCTGCTCCAGTTCCGCGGAAAAGATTCGCAGTTCTTCGCTGACGAAGCTCTTGATGAGAAAGCTGCCGCCTGCTCTAAGCAGTCGCTTTGCGGCTTCCAACGCTGTGCGGTTTAATTCCAAGGAGCGGGCTTCATCCGTATCACGGATGCCGGTCAACTTAGGCGCGACATCAGAGATGACGCTGTCGGCAGGTCGCCCTAAGTATTCCATGATCCGCTGCTCTGTCTCCGACGCGGTGATGTCAGCTTGTGCGACAATAATGTTTTTTTGGTGAAACGGTTCGATCCTCTGAAGATCAACGCCAATGACCTTACCGTTCGGGCCAACCAGCATTGCCGCCACTTGGATCCAACCGCCAGGCGCCGCGCCTAGGTCGACAACGAACTGACCGGTTTTGAATATTCGAAAGCGCTCCTGCAGCTCCAGCAGCTTGTAAGCCGCGCGAGAGCGATAGCCCTGGTGTTTCGCCTTTTTGTAATAGGTATCGCGAAGCTTGTAACTCATTTGACCGAAAACTGCGGTACCCAAAAAAAAGGCCCAGCCTGAAGCTGGGCCTTGAACGTTTGAAGTTCTTTTTATTTTCCTCGGACCTCGAACTCTACTCGTCGATTTACCGCGCGCGCCCACGCCGTCGGTTGATTGATCAGAGGCTTGTCTTCACCTTGAGTCGCTGTCGAAATTCTCGCTCGATCAACTCCCAAAGCGGCTAACTCGGTCATGACACGCTGCGCACGGCGCAGGCCGAGGTTTTTGTTGTATTCCGGGCTACCGACCTCATCGGTATGCCCCTCGATGATCACGGAGATGTCGCCTTTAGCCTTGAGTTTTTCCGCGGCAAGGTAGACGTTGCCCTTGCCCCAGTCAGTGAGCTCGGCCGAATCGAACTGAAAAGCAATCCCAGGAAAAACGAATTTCTCGACTTCAACGACTTTCTCAACGTCCCGATAGACGACCGTCTCCTTTGGCACTTCGACGACTTTGACGACCTCGCGTACGGGTTCCGGAGCGGCCACTAGGGGAGCCGGGGGCGGGGCGGGTTTAACCGGCACTCGCCGGGGCATGCCGTAGTCTCGGATTGGTTGCGGCTCGGCCAAAACGGGTGGATGCGGTCGATGGCCGAAGATTTCCTCCATTGGCTCATTCGCGCTGACGATAAAATGAAAAGGCCGAAAAACTACTTGTTCGACCAACCACGCTGCCGGATGAAGCAGATAGGCTACGATTCTCAACGGATGCGATTGGCTGTCGTCGTATTCATCCGAAGCAGCAAAAGCAGGTCTCATTCCTAACGCAAACCAGGCGGCAAGAGTCACAGCTATTAGTCGTGAATTCTTCATAAAAGCCCTCCTTAGGAGCTCAGATCCACAAGTCTAGGTTGCAGTGTTTTCTTTGTCAAATCAGTTGTGCCGATCCATATACTTCGCTGCCTTCGTTACAGCTCTCGATCACTCGCGTTTTATCAGATTGGACGATATAGGGATAACATGGCATTGAATTCAGAAAAAAAACCACGGGTGACCTGCATTACCCTAGAGCATCCGCCTGTAAACGTTCTCGGTATCGAGTTGTTGCGTGAACTGGACCAGGAACTATCGGCGTGCGCCGCTGATAGAACGACCGATGTCGTGGTCCTACGGGGCGGCGGGACACGCGCTTTTTCTGCCGGCATGGATATTCGCGATCACACCCCGGAAAAGGTCCCCGAGATGCTTGAGATCGTTCATGGGGTCATTCGCAACTTGTTGACTATCCCACAGGTAACCATTGCAGCGGTCCGCGGTGTATGTCTCGGCGGCGGTTGCGAGCTTGCGAGTTCGTGTGACTTTATCGTCGCCTCGGAAGATAGCTCATTTGCCACCCCGGAAATTCAAGTGGGTTGTTATCCGCCGGTTGCGCTGGCGCGTTTCTCGACATTGATTGGATATCATCGGGCTGCCGAAATGATTCTTACGGGGCGGCACTACAATGCTCGAGAAGCGCTTGATCTTGGATTGATCAACCGCATCTTTCCGGAAGAGCAATTCGAGAGCGGCCTGACATCGTTACTTGAGCAACTTCTCTCAAAAAGCGGAGCTGTAATGCGGATTGCATTAAAGGGCTTAAGAGAATTGTCGTTGCGAGATTTTTCCAGCGCGCTTAGTCGATCCGAGGAAATCTACTGCCGTGAATTGCTCAACACTGAGGACGTCGAGGAGGGCGTGCGGGCATTCTTAGAAAAAAGGAAGCCCAATTGGCAGCATCGTTAGTTCTATGCGCCGGTCGGCTTGCCAACCAGCGAGTACTTATGAACTCGCGCTCTTGCTGCCAGTATTTAGCTAAGGTGTCTGCAGGCAGGACTCACGGTCCGGTGAATTCGTCACCGGACGAAAAACAGACGGCTATCAGGCAGTTAGTTGCTTCTTGATGTTTTCAACAAACTCTTTGAGCATAGAGTCGGCTTTCTTTCGAATGATCGGCTGGCCAAATTCACCGATTTTGCCGAGTATATTAACGTCGGTCTCGACCAACAACTCAGTTTCATTGGGGCCAAGTTCCTTTAGCATCATGTTGGTCTTGCCGTTAACGGCGCCTGCGGCCATTCGATCTTTGGCTTCAGCCCGCAGCGCGGCGCGCCAGTTTTCTTTGTTTTGCTCCTCAACGATAATCTTGCCTTGGAGGTTCAGCTTGATCGGCCCCACTCGAACCGTAAGAGCTCCCTCGTAGGTCGTGTCGTCGATTTTGCTGACGGACTCCACACCCGGAAGCGATTTGGCTACTTTCGGGACGTCCATCAAGAACTCCCACAGCGGTTCACGGGCAACTGGGATCTGTGCGCTCTGGCTGAACTTCAACGTTTTTTCCCTTTCTTGACGGCTTTCTTGAGTGGCTTCGGAGCCGCCTTCAATCTAGTTTGCTGACGAAGGGTGGCCAGAGCTTTCTCCAGCGCGCGACGGACGAAAACTCCCGCCATTTCCTTTTTATAGGCTGCAGAGCCACGGAAATCGCTCACCGGATCAACCGCCTCTTTCGCCTTTTCTCCGGCCTCGACAAAAGCCTCCGCTTTCAGCGGCTGCCCCCGCAAAACGGCTTCCGCCGCCGTCGCTCTGATCGGGGTCACTCCGACACTCCCTAAGGCGATACGAACGTCATTGATCGTCTTTCCACTTTTATCCAGAGTAAGCACCGCCGCCGCGGAAACGGTGGCATAATCATCCGCCGTACGCGGCAGAAACTTCAAATAAGCGCCGGCGCTATTCGGCGCCATTTTGGGGATAAACACTTCGGTGACTATTTCATCCGGTTTGAGAACGGTTTCATAATAGTCGGTAAAAAACTCGTCCAGGGGAATGACCCGGCTGCCGTCGACCGACGTTGCCTTAACGGTAGCCCCTAGGGCAATCAAAGTGGGAGGAGGATCCTGGTTGGGATCAGCGTGGGCCAATCCGCCGCCGACAGTGGCCATGTTACGAACCCGAATCGTCGCAACGTGGTGATACGTTTCCGCCACCAATGGCAATCTGCGGCGCAGCAAAGAAGAAGACTCCACTTCGCGATGTGTGGCTAATCCGCCGATCCGGGTGCCGCCATCATGAATCTCGATACTGTTGAGCCCT
>Ga0307410_10000582_pt1 | contig 15008 bp, 14 predicted proteins | sample 322Ometagenome_3_FD_203707 | JGI IMG/M metagenome (GOLD analysis project Ga0307410, IMG submission 203707) | Maize rhizosphere microbial communities from greenhouse at UC Davis, California, United States - 322HYB-O-3 | ecosystem: Host-associated > Plants > Roots > Rhizosphere > Soil | place... | reverse complement strand
CTTCAAGGCCAATGCCTCGGAAAGATCCCGGGCCCGCCAATGTTCAGAATAGCCTAACGTTCACTTCCCGCCGTTGACGCGATGCAAACAAGCCGCGGCCGCCATCAGCCGAATCGGATCGGCTGGAAAGTGTGCTTACAGCGTGATTACTCAAACCGAATATGGAATTTGACCGAAGCAGCTAAGTCTCTGGAAAAAATGGTGGACGCACTAGGGCTCGAACCTAGGACCCGCTGATTAAGAGTCAGCTGCTCTACCAACTGAGCTATGCGTCCACTGCCGTTAGGCGGATGCTCCGGCGGACCAATGCACGCCTTGAGCGGCGCGGCCGGTAGCATGCTGAAACTTGGTGCGCAACCGCAGGACTTCAACCCGGGCTAAAGAAGTTTGGATGTCGTCCTCTGTTGGCGTTCCAGGGCCATCAGCAGGCCAAGGCACAGCATCACCGTCATCACGGCCGATCCGCCGAAGCTGACGAGGGGCAGTGGAACGCCTACGACGGGCGCCAGGCCCATGACCATCAGCAGGTTGATCGAGACGTAGAAGAAGATCGTTGCGGACAGTCCCGCGGCAGTCAGCTGCGCAAAGCGACTGCGGGCATTGTTCGCCACGCGCATTCCCCAGCGGATGACGAACGCAAAGCCGAAGATGAGCAGCGCTCCGCCCACCAGGCCCCATTCCTCGACCATCGTCGCGAAAACGAAGTCGGTATGGCCCTCGGGTAGATAGTCGAGATGACTCTGGCTTCCCTGCAGATAGCCTTTGCCGAAGATGCCACCCGATCCGATCGCGATCTTCGACTGGCTGATGTGATAGCCCGCGCCAAGCGGGTCGCTTTCCGGATCGAGGAAGATATCGATCCGCTTGCGCTGATAGCCATGCAGGAATTGATACACGACGGGAATTGCGACGGCTAAAGCTATGCCGGGAATAAGAAAAACGCGGAACGGCACGCCGGCGATAAACATTACCGTCACGCCGATGAACGAAATCATGAGCGCTGTGCCGAGATCCGGCTGAAGAATGATCAGCGCGACCGGCACTCCGAGCAGGGCCGCCGCGGGCCAGACCGCGCGCCACTTGCGAATATCGCCAGCAGGCAGCAGTTCGTAGAAACGCGCCAGTACCAGCACGATGCCCGGCTTCATGAACTCGCTGGGCTGCAGTCGGATGAACCCTAGGTCGATCCATCGTTGCGCGCCTTTACCTACGAAGCCGACGGCTTCGACCACGATGAGCATGACCAGAACGACGCCATAAATCGGGAAGGCAGCCTTCTTGATCGTCGACTCGCTCGTCCAAGACATGACGATCGCGACCGCCATGAAGAAGAGAATGACCGCCGCCTGCTTGATTGCCCACGGCTGCGCGGCGCCGCCGGCGGCGGAATACAATGTCGTGATACCGATGCCGGCGATGCCGACGACAAGGAAGATCAGGCGCCACGGTAGCTTGGCGAGCGGCTGCGGGATGATGGCCGACGAGATCATGCCGTTCTCGCGGCTGCTGCTGCAGCCTCAACGGCGCTCGCCCTGCGCGCGGTCCGCTCGGCCAGCGTGCCGCCCCATTGCGTTTCCAGGGTGTGCAGCGACTTGAGGGCGAGTTGCCGGTCATAGAGGAAGGTCAGCACGTCCTTTGCGACGGGAGCTGCTGCTCGCGCACCACCCATGCCGTGTTCGATGACGACGGCGCCGGCGTAGCGCGGCTTGTCGAAGGGCGCGAAGAAGACGAACAGGCCGTGATCGCGATACTTCCAGTCGCCGCTTTGGCCGCGCTGACTGCCGACGATCTTGCGAACCTGGGCGGTTCCCGTCTTCCCGCAGAGTTCGACGCCCGGGATTTGCAGCCTGCTCGCGCCCGCGGTGCCGTCTCCGTTGACGACTTCCCACATGCCGCCGCGCACCGTCTCCAGATGCTTTGGATCGATGCCGAGCAACGGCGCGGGATCCTTGCCGATGCCAAGAAGCCTTGGCGCGATGTTGCGGCCCCCTGCGATGCGGCCCGCCATCACTGCGAGCTGCAGCGGGTTGAGGATCAAGAAACCTTGGCCGATCGAAGCGTTGAGCGTATCGGAAGCCGTCCAGTCAGGTCGCTCGAGGAACCCCTTGGTCTCATGGAAGCGTCGGTTCTTCCAGGCGCTGTCGGGGACCGTGCCGTAGCTTTGGCTGACCACCGGGAGATCGAACTTCTGGCCGAGACCGAGGCTGCGGGCCATGACCGCAATCTTGTCGTACCCCACGCGGTGACCCATCGCGTAGAAATAGGTGTTGCAGCTCTTCGCGATGGCGCGGCGCATGTCGACCGAGCCGTGCTGCCCGAGGCAGCGGAAGAAGCGATTTCCAAGCCGGTAGCCGCCCGGGCAGTGAATCCGCTCTGTCGGATCCACTCCGTGCTGGAGAAGCGCGAGCGAATTCATCGGCTTGATCGTCGAACCCGGCGGGTAAAGCGCGTTAAGCACCTTGTTGAGTAGGGGGCGCCTGGGGTCTTCGGAAAGCGACTTCCATTCCGTTCGGCCGATGCCGTCGGAAAAGCTGTTGGGATCGTAAGCCGGCATCGACACCATGGTGAGGATGTCGCCCGTCAGGCAATCAAGAATGACGCAGGAGCCGGACTCCTCACCGAGGCGACGCGCCGCGAACTCCTGCAGATCGGCGTCGATGGCGAGGCGGACGGGCGCTCCGCTGCGGTCCGGTTTGGGTTCGAGTTCGCGAACCAGCTTGCCGCGAGCGGTGAGTTCGACGCGCTGGCCGCCCGGTTGCCCGCGGAGGCGTGGTTCCAGCGTCTTTTCAAGACCTTCCTTGCCGATCTTGAAGCCAGGAGTAACGAGAAGAGGGTTCTTCTCCTTCTCATATTCCTTGGCTGACGCCGCGCCGACATAGCCGACGAGGTGGCCCACGGCGGGTCCGTCCGGATAGAAACGCGAGAAGCCGCGCATCGGATTGACCCCGGGCAGTTCCGGCAGCCGCACGGTCACTGCCGCATATTTGTCGAACGGGACGTTCTCGGCGACTTCGATGGGACGATAGCCGCGCGCTTCCTTCAGCTCGCGAACGACGCGGTCGACGTCGTCGACGCTAAGGTCGAGCAGCTGTTGCAGGGTGCGCAGCGTCTGTTCTGGATTTTCCAGCTGATCCGGAATGATATCGACCCGGAAGTCGCTTCGGTTGATCGCAATCGGCTTGTTGTGCCGGTCGACGATCCATCCCCGGCGCGGCGGCACGATAATCAGCTGGACGCGGTTGCTTTCGGAGAGGAGCTGGTAGTGCTGGTTCTCGGCAACGGCGAGCCAGCCCAGCCGGCCGAGAATGAGCCCGCCAATCGCGGTTTGCGCACCAGCCGCGATGGCCATCCGCCGCGAGAAGGTCATCGACTGATGAACCGACGTGAAGCGCCGCTCCATCTTCATCGGCCGAGCCTCCACCGGTCGAGGCGCGAGACCAGCCACGCGACGATGGGGAAGGAGAGAATGGAGATCAGCAATGGCGGGACGACCGACTTGAATGGCAGCGAAGCCCCCATGATCTGCGCGACCCGCCATTCCGCGGCTTCGTTGGCCAGCAGCATGAGCGCCGCAAAGATCCATTCGAGCCAGTAACCGCGCCACATCGTCCGTCTGTCCGCCAGGTCGAGGAGCAGCATTGCGGCGGTCCAGACGGCTATGGAGAAGCCGACCGGATGGCCCGTTACGAGATCGTTGAACAGGCCGAGCGGAGCAGCCCACCACGCTGGCCATGCATCCGATCGAAGAAGGCGCCAGCCGATCAGCACCAGGAATCCGAAATCCGGGTACCAGCCGCTTGTCGAGATGATCGGCAGTGCGGTCAGCAGGCTGGCGATCAGCACGGAGAATGCTGGCACGAAGCGTGCTCCGGAGACGGGTCCCTGGCCGATGTTACGTTTCTGGGCGAGCGCCGCGCGCACCATTACTGCGTATCCGCGGCGCTGCCCGCCTCTTCGGCAATCGCAGCGGGTTCATAGGGCTGTTCGACCAGAGCGAAGCTGATCGAGCTTGGGTCGGCCAGCGGTCTTGCAATCGCGCCATCGTCGTCGAGCCGGACCACACGCGCGATCGGGACGAGCGGCGGGTAAAGGCCGCCAGTGCCTGAGGTAATGACGATGTCGCCGCGCTTGAACGGGTTGCGGCCGACCTCGAGGGGCCTCAGGTCGACCGTCCCGTCGCCGCGTCCCTGGCTGATGACCGGCTGGCCGCCTCGCAGAATCTTGGCGGGAATGATGCTTGCGCGGTCGGAAATGAGCAGGACGCGCGACGCAAGAGCGCCGGAATCGATGACTCGGCCGATGAGGCCCTGCGCTGACCGGACCGGCATCCCGACGCGCACACCGTCCGATGATCCGGCCGAGAAGATGGCGTAGCGGCGAGGGCTGCTGAAGGACGACCCGACGATCCGTCCGCTCGCCACGGGTGACCGGCTGTGTTCGCGCAGTTGGAGCGAGGCCTTCAGCTCGCGGTTCTCTTGCGAGATCGCTTTCGCTTCGATGATCCGCTGCAGCATCAGCTCGCGTTCGCGCTTCAGCTGCGCATTCTGGTGCGCAGCATCCCAGTAATTGCCGGCGCCCGTGAACACTCCGCCGATCGTCGCGGTGACCGCTCGAAGGCCGCCCGTCACGGGCGCGGTGGCGTCCAGCGCGGCGCCTCTGACGGAAGCATAGCTCTTTGGAGCAACCAGCGACAGCGCAAGGAGGACGAGCCCGATGACCAACCCGGCGACGGCCAGCAGAAAGCTGAAGAACAGCCCATATTGCGCGCGCCGGGACCAACCTGGGCGCGGCCCTCCTGGCGGCGCCATTTACCGAAACCCTCTAGGCCGTCTGAAGAACGCCGCGGAACTGCTCTTCCTCAAGCGCTCGTCCAGTACCCAGGGCGACGCAGGTCAGCGGATCCTCGGCGACCGTCACCGGTAGGCCGGTCTCGTCGCGAAGAACTTCGTCGAGGCCCTGCAGGAGCGCGCCGCCGCCCGTCAGGACGATGCCCTGGTCGCAGATGTCGGCCGCGAGTTCGGGCGCCGTATTCTCGAGCGCGATGCGAACGCCTTCGACGATCGTGCCGACCGGCTCCGACAGTGCTTCGGCGATCTGGCCCTGGTTGATCGAGATTTCCTTTGGAACGCCGTTCACCAAATCGCGGCCCTTGATGTGAACCGTCTTGCCGATGCCGTCCGTGGGCGGCTTCGCGATGCCGACTTCCTTCTTGATCCGCTCTGCCGTGGCTTCACCGATCAGGAGGTTGTGGTTGCGGCGGACGTAGGAGCTGATTGCCTCGTCCATCTTGTCGCCGCCAACGCGCACCGAGGTGGTGTAAGCGAGGCCGCGAAGCGACAGCACCGCGACTTCCGTCGTGCCGCCGCCGATATCGACGACCATGGAGCCGATCGGCTGGGTGACCGGCATGTCCGCGCCGATTGCGGCCGCCATCGGCTCTTCGATAAGATAGACGGCGCTGGCGCCGGCATTGGAAGCGGCGTCGCGGATGGCGCGGCGCTCGACGCTGGTCGAACCCGAGGGGACGCAGATCACGATTTCCGGAAAGCGCCAGGCGCGCATCTTGCCGCCATGCACCTTGTGGATGAAGTGCTTGATCATCTGCTCGGCGACATCGATGTCGGCAATGACGCCATCGCGGAGGGGACGGATGGCCTCGATCTGGTCGGGCGTCTTGCCCATCATCAGCTTGGCGTCGTCGCCGACGGCCTTGACCTTCTTGACCCCGTTGATGGTCTCAATCGCGACGACCGACGGCTCGTTCAGGACGATGCCGCGGCCGCGTACATAGACCAACGTATTGGCGGTCCCGAGATCGATCGCCATGTCGTGCGACATCCATTTGAACCAGCGCGTCCAGAACATTCTTCCCCGTCTCTCGCCTTTGCCCGGCCAATCGCGCAGGACCCATCCTGAGCATTAACCGGCGATTAAACCCATCCCATTGAACGCTAACTGAATTTTTCGCAGAAATCAGCGCTTCGCTGGCCCGGTGGTAATCGGCTAGGAACGGTTAACATGTCAATAAGAAGGCTGCCGTCCGAGCTCGTGAATCGCATCGCCGCTGGCGAGGTCGTAGAGCGCCCTGCAAGCGCCCTCAAGGAGTTGGTTGAAAACGCGCTCGACGCGGGCGCTTCGACGGTGCGGATACGGCTGACGGCGGGCGGGCTGGAGCTGATCGAGGTCGCCGACGACGGCTGCGGCATGACGTCAGATGAGATGCGGCTGGCGCTGGAACGGCATGCAACGTCTAAGCTCCCCGACGATCTGCTGGACCGAGTGACGAGCTTCGGTTTCCGCGGCGAGGCTCTGCCGTCGATCGCCAGCGTCGCGCTTCTGACGCTCGAGAGCCGGGTCCGCGGTGCCGACGGCTGGCGGCTCCGGGTCGACCATGGCGTTGCAGTCGAGGAGGGGCCTGCGTCGATTCCGCCTGGGACCTGCATTCGGGCAGAGCGGCTGTTCGAAAAGGTGCCGGCAAGGCGCAAGTTCCTGCGCAGCCCGCGAGCGGAATATGCCGCCTGCCTCGATGCCGTGAAGCGGCTCGCAATGGCCCGAAGCGACGTTGCCTTCATCCTCGAGCACGACGGGCGGCGCATATTTTCGCTACAGCCGACGACCCCGCCGCACCGGGTCGCCGAGCTTCTGAGCGCTGAGCTCGACCGCAACGGCATCGGCATCGATTGCGAGCGAAACGGCATGGGCCTGACCGGCGTCGTGAGCCTGCCGACCTTCAATCGCGGCATGGCAGACCAGCAATATCTGTTCGTTAACGCGCGACCGGTGAAGGACCGGTTGCTCGTCGGCGCACTGCGTGGGGCGTACCGCGACCTTATCGCGAAAGACCGGCACCCGATCGCGGCGCTATTCCTGTCCGTGCCCCTCGAAGATGTCGACGTAAACGTCCATCCGGCCAAGACAGAGGTCCGCTTCCGCGACCCGACCGCGGTTCGCGGCGTGATCGTTGGCGGCCTCCGCGCAGCGCTCGATGAGGCCAGCCAGAAAAGTGCGACGCGGGAGCAGGTCGCTGCGCCGGTGCTGTGGACGACAAGCGCCTCCTACGACGAGCAGCTCAATCGCATGCAGCAGCCGTCTCGTTCGCAGCCGCAATGGGCGCCGTCCGGAGCGGCCAGCATCGTCGCCGAGGCGCACGCACTGTTCGACTATGCTCCCGCTGCTCGCGCCGAGCCGGCGATCGCCGAGGTGCCGAAATATCCGCTAGGCGTGGCGCGGGGGCAGGTGTCCGCAACCTACATCATCGCCGAAGCCGAAGACGGCCTGGTTATCGTCGACCAGCATGCGGCGCACGAGCGGCTGGTGCTGGAACGCATGCGCGCCGCGAGGGAAGTGGGGGAAATCGCCCGCCAACCCCTGCTGATGCCAGAGGTGGTCGAGCTCCAAGAGACGGACTGCGACCGCATCGAAGCGGCAGCGGACGGGCTTTCGGGCATGGGTCTGGAGCTCGAGCGCTTCGGCCCGACGTCGATCCTCGTTCGCGCGACGCCGGCGGCACTCGGCAAGACCGACGTGCACGGCCTGCTTCGTGATCTATCCGCAGAGCTGGCGGAACTCGGTAGCGCATTCTCCCTGCAGGAGAAGCTCGACCACGTCGCCGCCACCATCGCCTGCCACGGGTCGGTCAGGGCAGGGCGTGTGCTTTCGGTTGCCGAAATGAACGCTTTGCTTCGCGAGATGGAGGTCACGCCTCGCTCCGGCCAATGTAATCATGGGCGTCCAACCTGGGTTAAGCTGGGGCATGCCGAGATGGAGAAGTTGTTCGGAAGGCGCTGAAAACGGCCGTTTTCGGGCGACAATCGCCGTTCGGTCTGCTATCGTCTTCGACAGGAGACGCGTCATGGAAGACACCGGCGGATTTGCGGCCGATCGCGCCTATTTCGCGCAACGTGCTGCGGAAGAACTCGAGCTGGCCTTGTCGGCGGCGGACCATGAGGCCTCGGAAGCGCACCGCAAGCTCCAGCGCGTTTACACCGAGCGCGCCTCCATCGGAGCGCGGGTGACCGAGATCCCGGAGCAGGTCGGCTAGTCGTCCAGCCGCTTCAGTCGAGCGAAAACCTGTTCGATCCTGTGCTGGCGTGCGTCGGCGCGCGCTTTCTCCAGCCGCGGGTAACCGGAAGCCGCCTCATCTCGTAGTGCCCGCGCGAACCGCCCGCTGCGAACGTCGGCCAGAACTTTCCGCATCCGGTCGCGCACAAGACCATCGACCACCGCGGGACCGCCCAGCGCCGCGCCCAGCTCCGCGGTGTTCGAAATCGCTTCTCTCATGCCCGCGATTCCGCGATCCTCGATGAGTTGGGCGAGGAGCTTCAACTCGCCCACGCATTCCAGGAATGCGACCTCGTCGGAAACGCCTGCCTCGGTCAGGGTTTCGAAGCCGGCGATGAGAATTTCTGGCACTGCCCCCCAGACCACTGCGCCTTCATTGAACAGGTCGGACTCGCACTCTTCCGCGAAGCTGGACGCGATGAGGCCTGCACGGGCGCAGCCGATGGCTTTCCCGTAAGCGAGGGCGAGACTGCGAGCCGTGCCGCTCGTGTCCTGCGCCACGGCCCACAGGCCGACCATGCCCTTGCCCTTCTCATACAGCGATCGAAGTGCGGTCCCGGGACCCTTCGGGGCGACCAGGAATACGTTGAGGTCGGCTCTTGGCTTGAGCAGCGCGAAATGGATCACCAGCCCATGGCTGAAGCCGATCGCGGCTCCGTCCCGGATATTGGGCTCGATCTCCTCATAGATGCCGGCGATGGCCTCGTCCGGCGCGAGGAACATGATGATGTCTGCCGAAGCCACGGCGTCGTCGAGCAGCGCCACGCTTAGTCCGGCTTCCTCGGCCGCTCTTGCGCTCCCGGACGCCCCACGCAGACCGACGACGACATCGACGCCGCTGTCCTTGAGGTTCAGCGCCTGCGCACGGCCCTGGTTGCCGAATCCGAGAACGGCGACGCGCTTGCCGGATAGAGGGTTCATGTCGATGTCGGCGTTGCGTAGCAATTCCATGACCTCCGCCTAATCTCTCGACCCGAGCAGTGCCAGCGCCTCACCGATGGTCGCGTCACTGATCGGCTCGCGGAAGCGGGGCCAGTGTTCCGGGGGCTGATGCGCGAACCAGGTGTACTGCCGCTTGGCATATCGCCGCGTCGCCTGCTGGCCCGCCCCAATCGTCTCCTCGCGCGTGATTTCACCGCGCAGCCAGGCCGCGATTTCCCGGACGCCGATGGCGCGCATGACCGGCATTGCGAGGTTGAGGTGCCGGTCGAGCAGCGCGCGAACCTCCTCGGCGGCCCCGCGCTCAACCATCTGTTCGAAGCGTTGGTCGCAGCGGCCGTAAAGCCAGTCTCGCGGTGGCAGAAGGACAAGCGGCCGAAGCTCGATCTGCTCGGAAATGCCGCCTTCGCGTTGCTGCTGCCAATCGGTGAGCGGTCGACCGGTCGACAAGACGACCTCCAGCGCCCGGGCAATGCGCGTCGTGTCTGCCGGGTTCAGCTTCGCGGCCGCGGCAGGGTCCAACTCCGCTAACCGAATGCGATTACTGTGGACGGCCGTATTTCGGACTTCCTCCCGAATGGCCGGATTGATCGGCGGCACGGGGGCAATCCCGTCCAGCAACGTGCGCACATATAGCCCGGTCCCGCCCACCAGGATCGGAAGCCTGCCCGCCGAATGAATGCTGGCGATCTCACGCTTCGCCATTTCCGCCCAATCCGCTGCCGAACAGGCCATCGAGCCGTCCAGCACCCCGTAGAGGCGATGTTCGGCCTGATTGCGTTCATCGGCCCTTGGCGCCGCACTCAGGATCGGCAGGTCGCGGTAGATTTGCGCACTGTCAGCGTTGACGATCACGCCGCCGCTTTGCACTGCAAGCTGGAGAGCCAGTGCCGACTTGCCGCTCGCGGTGGGGCCGGCAATCAGCGCCACGGGAGGACGAATGGCCATTGCGACCCTGATAGCAGCCGGACGGCTCGATGACAGGCTCATCGACCGCGCCCTCGGTTCGCTGCGGGAAGTGGATTCGAAGGCCGCCTTCGGCTCATGGATCGACGAAGGGGACGCGGTCGACTTGAAGGTCAGCGGCGACATCAAGGCGATTCGTTGGGCGCTGGACGGTCTTCCCGAGGTCGACGTGTTCGTTCAGCCCGAGGAAAACCGCTTCAAGCGCCTCCTCGTAGCCGACATGGATTCAACCATCGTCGGCCAGGAATGCATCGACGAACTCGCGGACTTCGTTGGTCTGAAGCGCGAGATTGCGGAGATCACCGAGCGCGCCATGCAGGGGAAGCTCGACTTCAAGTCGGCCCTTCGCGAGCGGGTCGCGATGCTGTCAGGCCTCGACGAGGAATCGATCAGGCGCTGCGTGGCCGAGCGGGTCATTCCAAACCCCGGCGCCGCGACGCTCATCCGCACCATGCGCGTGGGCGGTGCCTATTGCATGCTCGTGACCGGCGGATTCGTGTCGTTCGCCGATCCCATTGCCAAGCTGTTGGGGTTCAACTCCATCCGCGCAAACCGACTTCTGTTCGATGGCTCCCAGCTGAGCGGGAGCGTCGAGGATCCGATCGTCGACGCTCAGGCCAAGCTTGATGCTCTCGTCGAGATGCGCGGGGAACTGGCCGTCAAACGTGAGGAGGTTCTCGCAATCGGCGACGGCGCGAACGACAAGTTGATGGTGCAGGAGGCCGGGCTGGGGGTCGCGTACCGGGCCAAGCCCGCTCTCGCCGAAGTCGCGGACGCCCGGCTCGATTATCACGGGCTCGATGCATTGCTCTGGGCGCAGGGCATTCGCCGGCGCGATTGGGTCACCCGATAGATCTACCGGGCGGCGACGGGAAAGCAGGCCTGTCCGCGTGCTGCGAGGCTGCTGCACGCGGCCGCAGCGGCGCTTTTGCTGGCGTAAGGCCCGATCTGAAGTCGCGTGACCGAGCCCGCGGGAATCAGGAATTGGCGTCGGCCAGCCACTGCGGGGCTTGCAGCGACCTTGCGGTACAGGGCTTCGGCCGAGGACCGCTGTGAGAAGGCGCCGAGCTGAATGCGCCATGCCCCGCCCGCGGCTGTGACAATGGCCGGTTGAGCAGGCTTCGGCTTTGGCTGTGAGGATGTTGGCGTGGCCGCCTGCTTTGGTTTCGGGCTGCGCGGCGTCCTGACCTTCTGCATTGCCAGCGCCACGCCCTTCCTGCGCTGGGCGAGCGGCATGATCTCATCCATCTGCGCCACGGTGTTCTTGGCAGGCTCGAGCCCTTGAGCGGCCGCGCGGCTGACGTAGGCATATCCAAGCACAGGATCCTGCGCGACGCTGTCGCCATTGAAGAGGGCGGTGCCGTAGACCAACATGGCGCGGGCATCGCCTCGCTCGGCGGAGATCTTCAACCAGCGCAAGCCTTCCGGCTGATTGCCGTTCTGGAAGAGCAGGAGGCCAAGCGTCGTCTGCGCGTCCGGATGATCTTTTTGCGCGGCTCGCTCCAGCCAGACCTGCGCGGTTGCGAGGTCGACCAGGACGCCTCGACCGAGCCGATACGCCTGACCAAGGTTGAAGGATGCATCGGCGTCGCCGGCGTCCGCCAATGGACGCCAGATTGCGACCGCGCTGACATAGTCCCCACGCTGCCATGCATCGATGCCGGCCTTCACGCTTTGTGCCGATGCAGGCGCTGCCAGGCAAAGCGACGCACAGGCGAATATTGCGCTCCAACGGAAAACACGCATCTGTTCGCGACTCCCTTGCCAGCCAGCGTAACCTCGCGCTCCACAGCCGCAACAGCGTCTTGCGCATGTTAACCAGATTTTAGAGCCTTGGGTGTCACTCCCGGCGCTGAATTGAAGGCATTCGGCGAGGGGAAAAGCATGCGCGTTCTGGCTATGGCATCGCAGAAAGGCGGGTCGGGTAAGACGACCTTGTCCGGCCATCTTGCGGTGCAAGCGCAGCTGGCGGGCGCAGGTCCCGTCTGCCTGATCGACATCGATCCGCAGGGCAGCCTTGCCGACTGGTGGAACGAGCGCGAAGCGGAAATGCCCGCCTTTGCGCAAACCACCGTTGCTCGTCTCGCTTCGGACCTCGAAGTCCTTCGCCAACAGGGCTTCCGCCTTGCCGTCATCGACACTCCGCCGGCCATCACCATGGCGATCCAGAGCGTCATCGCCGTCGCCGAGCTGATCGTCATTCCGACCCGTCCGAGCCCGCACGACCTTCGCGCCGTCGGTGCGACGGTCGATCTTTGCGACCGCGCCGGCAAGCCGCTCATCTTCGTCGTCAATGCGGCGACGCCGAAAGCCAAGATCACCTACGAAGCCGCCGTTGCCCTTTCGCAGCACGGCACGGTTGCTCCCGTCACGCTTCACCATCGCACCGACTTCGCTGCATCAATGATCGACGGCCGCACGGTGATGGAAGTCGATCCGAAGGGCCGTTCGGCGTCGGAAGTGGTCGAGCTTTGGGAATATATCTCGGACCGCCTCGAAAAGAATTTCCGCCGCACAGTATTCGCGGCTCCCGGGGCCGGCACTGCCGCCGCTCCCGCTTCGCCTCGCCCGGTTGGCGGCTTCGGCCGCCGAGTGGCCGGCCAGTAAGGAGGCGTAAGACGTGATGTCCGAACCGAAGCCTTTCGCTTCTCTCTCCTCCGGCCTGCTCGCCCGCAAGGGTGGCGCTCGCCCGGCCATGCGTCCCCAGGGTTTCGGCCAGATCGGCGGTAATCTCGAGGACCTCGGCTGGAACGACATGGGATTTGAAGCGCCGAAGCCCGTCGAGGCTCCGCGCGATCCTGAACATGACGCGTTCGGTGAACCGATTGCAGAACATCCGGCGCTCCACGGCCATGCCGGCCTGACGCCTGTGAACTCGCCTGTGCATTCGCAGCAGGCGGAGATTGCCGATCGCCTCCAGGATGCAAGCGACGAAGGCGACGAGGCCGACGAAACGGCCGAGGTCGTCGAAGAAAATGCTGAGCTGCCGGTGCAGCCTGTCGAAGCAAGGGCCCAGATGTATGTGGTGCCTGCCGCTCCGGCTCCGGTCGCTCGTCGTGTCTCGAGGCCGCGTGCGGCCCCGGGCGCCAAGGGGAAGGCTGCGTTCACTCTCCGGCTCGATCCGGAGCGTCATCTGAAGTTGCGCCTGGCCTGTGCGGTCAGCGGCCGTTCGGCCCAGCTTCTTGTAACCGACGCTCTCGACGCATTCCTCGATGGGATGCCTGAGTTGGAGGCAATGGCTCAGAAGGCCAAACGCAAGGGGTAAGGCATGATGAAAACGCTCCGCCTGGGATCCGCAGTTTCCGCCGTTGCTCTAGCGAGCATGATCGCCGGATGCGCAGCCCCGATGTCGCGGAGCGCCTCCGTTTCGAAGGCCAAGGCACCTGCTGCCTACGCCCTTCGTGCACAGATGGCGCTTGGTTCCGGCGATTATGTTTCGGCCGTCACGCTTGCTGAGCAGGCGGCCGAAGCGAACACACAGGACTCGAACGTTCGAAGCCTGCTAGGCAACGCCTATTTCGCAAGCGGCCGTTTCGCCTCGGCGGAAGCGGCTTACAGCGATTCGCTGGCCCTTGCGTCGGCACAGCCGCAGATCATCCTGAAGCGCGCTTTGGTGCAGATTGCACAGGGCAAGAACGATGCGGCGATCGCAGGATTGCAGGCGGCCCAGGGCCTGATCGATCCGGCAGACTTCGGCCTGGCGCTGGCTCTTGCCGGCCGTCCGGGCGATGCCGTGCAGATGCTGGACGTTGCCGCCCGCGCTCAGGGTGCCGACTCTCGCGTTCGCCAGAACCTGGCGCTCGCCAATGCTCTCGCAGGCGACTGGGAAGCTGCCCGCGTAATCGCTTCGCAGGATCTCACGCCCGACCTAGTTGACGCGCGTGTCCAGCAGTGGATGGCGCTTGCGAAGCCTGCGAACAGCTACGACCAGGTCGCAGCGCTTGTGGGCGTCACGCCGGCCGCCGCCGATCCGGGCCAGCCGGTTCGCCTCGCTCTCGTCCAGACCGATACTCGCGTTGCTCAGGCTGCTCCGCAGCCGGCTGCGCCGGTCCAGCAGGCCGCGGGGCAGGATGCTCCGGCATTCGCAGCTCCAGTTGCTGAGCCCGTCATGGTTGCTCAAGCTCCAGCTCCAGCAGCAGCGCCTGAAGCGACTGCCTTCGACCCGCTCGCAGCGGTCGCGGCAGTTGCCACGGACGCCAAGGATGCCGTCGTCGAGTTCGCGTCCAACCTGACGTCCAAGCCTGGGGCCAAGAAGGCCGCGGCCAAGGCCCGTGCAAAGGCCGCTACGGCGCTCGGCAGCCCGAAGGCCGTCGTCCAGCTCGGCGCCTACAGCTCGGAAGAGCGCGTTTCGGCCGCTTGGGCGACCCTATCGAAAAAGCATCCGAACCTCCGGAAATATTCGCCGATGGTCGCTCGCTTCGACAGCCCGCGCGGTACTGTGTGGCGCCTGTCGATCCGCGGCTTCGACAATCAGCAGGAAGCGATTGCCCGCTGCCAGACGCTGCGCAGCAAGGGTGGAAGCTGCTTCGTGCGGTCGACGGCCGGCGACTCGCCGGTCCAGTTCGCCTCGCGCTGATCAGGCGAGCGTAAGCAGTTCGAGGCAGGCCATGCGCATGGCCACGCCTGCCTCGACTTGAAGCAAAATCAGCGACCTTTCGGGATCGTCGGCGACTTCGTCGGTGATCTCGACTCCGCGATTCATCGGGCCGGGGTGCATTACAACGGCATTCGGCGCGGCCGTGGCAAGGCGCTCTGTTGTGAGCCCGTAGCGACTCAGATATTCCCCGGGACCATCTCCCAGATCTTCCTCCAGCCGCTCGCGCTGAACGCGGAGCATCATGACGACGTCCGCCCCCTGGACTGCTTCGTCGATCGATAGTCCGGGAACGCCGTCGGGGAGCAGGGAAGGCGGGCCTGCCAGCCGGACCTCGGCGCCGAGGCGGGGAAGCAGCTTGGCGTTGGATCGCGCCACGCGACTGTGCCGAATGTCGCCACAGATCGCGATCTTGAGCCCCTTGAGACGTCCCAGGCGGACTTTTAAA
>Ga0307410_10000580_pt1 | contig 15026 bp, 19 predicted proteins | sample 322Ometagenome_3_FD_203707 | JGI IMG/M metagenome (GOLD analysis project Ga0307410, IMG submission 203707) | Maize rhizosphere microbial communities from greenhouse at UC Davis, California, United States - 322HYB-O-3 | ecosystem: Host-associated > Plants > Roots > Rhizosphere > Soil | place... | reverse complement strand
TTGTGTTCAGCCGGCGCATCGTCGCGTCGCGGTTCTCGAAATAGCGGGTCATCGTCCGCTGCCGGCCATCGAGGTCGAGCGCTGCGACCTTGTGGCCGGTGGCGGCAAGCGCAACGGCGGTATGAACCGCAGTCGTGGACTTGCCGGTTCCGCCCTTTTCATTGGCGAAGACGATGAAATGCGGCTGGGTCATGTCCCCACCCCCCTTGCACTTTTCCCACGCGGCTCCAAGAACCGCGCCCCGTTAACGGTTTACCGGAGGCGTTGAATCCTTGCAATCAATCCGTGAGGCCTCGCAGCTTTCAGCGGCGCTTATCGCCTTGCGCGCAGGCGGGAAAAGCCTCGCGCTGGTGCCGACGATGGGCGCCCTTCACGCGGGGCATCTCGCCCTCGTCGAGGAGGCGAAACGGCACGCCGAGCGCGTCGCCGCCACGATTTTCGTCAATCCGCTGCAGTTCGGAGCCAATGAGGACCTCGGCCGCTATCCTCGGCAGGAGGAGAAGGACGCGGACATGCTGGAGCGGGTCGGCTGCGATCTGCTCTGGCTCCCGCAGCCTGCGGAGCTCTATCCCCCGGGCTTCGCGACGAGCGTCAGCGTGAAGGGTCTCAGCGACCGATGGGAAGGCGAAGCTCGGCCCGGCCATTTCGACGGGGTCGCAACGGTCGTCGCCAAGTTGCTCTGCGCGGTTCGTCCGGACATTGCGGTCTTCGGCGAAAAGGATTTCCAGCAGCTGGCCGTGATCCGGCGAATGACGCAGGATCTCCAGCTGGGCGTGGATATTCTTGGAATGCCGACGGTGCGCGATGCCGACGGCCTGGCTCTGTCTTCGCGGAACGCATATCTCTCGGCTGACGAGCGCCAGCGTGCGCTTGCTCTCCCTCAAGCCCTGAACGAGGCGGCGGCCGCCATTCGATCCGGCGCTTCCGTCTCCGAAACTCTCGCTACTGCCGTTGACCGTCTCAAGACCGCAGGTTTTGCTAAGGTCGATTACGTGGCGTTGGTGAATCCCCAGACGTTCGAGCCGCTCGACAAGGCGGAAGGCCCGATGCGCCTGATTGCCGCAGCTACCATTGGAACGACACGATTGATCGACAACCTCCCCGTCGAAGCGTGATTTTCGGGCCACAACCCCCTTAACCATTTGTTTGCCATCCGCTGTTGAATTGAACCCGTGGACCAAGGGGGAGAGTTCAAGTGGGTGCAATCAGCCAGAAGAGCGCGGAGTTCTTTCTTCGCAGCCGCCTCGCCGAAGCCGAGCGCGGCAATACCGACGCTCTGTTCGAGCTTGGCGTAACCTATTCGACGGGCCGCGGCGGAGTGCCGGTGGACCTGATCGAAGCGCACAAATGGTTCAACCTCGCAGCCCTGTCCGGCTGCACACGTGGGCAACAGTGCCGCGCCGAGATCGCGATCGAAATGACCGCCCGCGAAATCGCCGAAGCGCAGCGCCAGGCCCGTTCCTGGCTGGGCTCGCACCAGCGTTACGCCGCCTGAATCAATATCCCTGAGGCGGCAGCTGCGGCTGTGGCAGCGGCATGGGATAAACAGGCTGCGGCGGCTGCTTGAGCACCGTCACGACGCGGCTGTTTTGAAGCCAGGTCGCATCGTGGAAGGCCGCACTCGTCGGCCGCTCCTTGCCCCAGCTGACGATTTCGAGCTGCTGGGGCGGAACGCCCGAAGCAATCAGATAATTGCGCACCGCGGCCGCTCGCCGTTCACCCAGCGCCAGGGCGTATTCGCGCGTCTGCCGGCCATCGGCATGCCCTTCGATGCTGGCTTGAACGAAGGGATGCTGGATCAGCCATCGCGCCTGCGCCGTCAGCGTCGTTAGCGACTGCGGCGTCAGCACATAGGAATCGCGCGCGAAGCGGACCGTGTTCGAGCCCGCCTTGGCGCGGAGATCCGCCTCCAGCACCGGGATCGCGATCACGGGGCCCGCGACCGGAGGTGCACCCGGAGGAAGCGGGCGTTGGGGCCCCTGGTACGACTGCGGTTGGGCTACGGCCGGGGCGGCGAGCACCAATGTGAGAAGAAGTAGAAGACGCTTCATTGTGACGCTCCCGACCAGTCCGGGTCCGATCCAGGCTGTGGGATTGCGAGCCGCTTGGGCTCTCCGCCGTCGAGCCGGACCGTGAACGGCCAGGCCACCCCGGTGCCCTGCTGGGTTCGCTGGAAAACAAGGAACTCGCCGTCGGGAGCCCAGCTCGGCCGCTCGTCCTGCCAGCCCCTGGTGACCATCCGCTCGCCAGTCCCGTCGGGCGCGATGACGCCGATGCTCAAGGTTGCTCCGTTCCAGCGGCTGAAGGCGATCAGGTCTCCCTTCGGGCTCCACGCCGGCGAGGCATGGCTTCCGCCCATGAAGCTGATCCGGCGTTGGCCCGACCCGTTGGAGTTCATGACGTAAATCTGCGGCGTCCCCCCGCGGTCGCTTTCGAAGGCGATGCTGCGCCCGTCGGGCGAAAAGCTCGGTGCCGTGTCGATTCCGGGCGCCGTGGTCAGGCGCTGCGGGAATCCGCCGCCGGCGCCGACGACATAGATGTCCGTATTGCCTTCGTTCGCCATCGAGAAGGCGATTCGCCGGCCATCAGGCGAAAAGACCGGGGCGAAGCTCATTGCCGGCGGCCCGGCGAGGAGCGGGCGGTCGTTGCCCCCGTCCAGGTCCATCACCCGGACATGGGGCATTCCGCCGGTGAAGCTGACGTAGACGATGCGCTGGCCGTCGGGCGACAGGCGAGGGCTGATGACCGTGCCCTCGCCCTGAGTCAGGAAATTATGGTTGGTGCCGTCCCAGTTGACGATTGCGAGTCTCTTGACCGGCTGCATTCGGCTGCCTGTCTCGGCGACATAGGTGATCCGGCTGTCGAAATGGCCGGGCAGGCCGGTGATCGCCTTGTGGAAGGTGTCGGAGCAGCGATGCGCTGCCCGCCGCCAGTCCTCCGCACCGACGGCGAACCCCGCGCGGGTCATCTCGCGGCGGGTCTTGAGGTCGTAGAGGTAGCAGACGACGGTGATCCGGCCGTCGTCGCGCGCCTGGATATAACCCTGCACGAGAGCGCCGGCGTTGGCGTTGGTCCAATTGCGGTAAAGCGGCGCGCTCGCTTCCGTGGGCGTGTAGCGGCGCAGCTTGTCCGGATCGATTGTGACGATGGACCCGCTCGATCGGAGATCCGCGGCGATCAGCTGGGCAATCTGGATTCCAAGCACGCCGGTCTGCCCGCCGCCCGTGTCGACGTTCTTCGGGGTCGGCAGCGATGGCACTGCAACGACGAGTTGCGGCTCGCCGGACTGGGCCCACGCAGCCGCCGGCGCGAGCATCGCCGCGGCGCCGAGGGCCAAAGATCTGAAACACCAGTAACGCATTACTTTTCCGTCGTTATTGATTTGAACCGTGCCACCCAATGCTTCGGCTGACGCTGAGGCCGGCCATTGGCATCGAGGAAAGCGGCAGTCACCCTCGCGTCGGCGAGTTGTTCTTCACCGCGCATGACCCGCTGATGAATCACCACCGAAACGGCCCGAACCGCCTCGACCGAGCTGATCACCTGCAGGTCATCGCTAAGCCGCGCGGGCTTCATGTAGCGGATATGGCATTCGGCGACGTAATAGGCGCCCTCGCCGCGGTGGAGCACCTCGGCCTGGTCGACCCCGACCGCGCGAATCATGTCCGAGCGGGCCCGCTCCATAAATTTCAGATAATTTGCGTAGTAGACGACGCCCGCGGTGTCCGTATCCTCGAAGTAGACCGTCAGGGCGAAGTGGTGATCCGCTCCAACGAACCCGCCGCGATAGGGTGTGTCGAGGTCCGAGATGCCCATCGCCCCGCCGCTTACCGGTCGCGGTCGGCTCCCGCAAATCGCGCTTGACTCATGTAACGCCAAGGTTACAAGTAACGCATAGGTTACACGAGGATTAAATGATGAGCGATTACACGATCGGCTTTCTGGTGGGGCTTGGGTTCGTGTTGCTGATTGCCGCGATCGTGAAATCTCGCGTTCGCAACAAGCCCATGAGCGTTCCCGAGAAGGCCGACTTATTGAGCAGGCGCAGGGCTCGAATGCTGCCCGCGCTGGCGATCATCTTCCTTTCGCAGCAGGTCACCTTCTTTTCTCAGCTGACCGGTGGAGAACATGTCTCGGCCGAGCGGGTGAAGATCGGGGCATGGCTCGTTCTGTCGGTTCTGCTGCTCTTTGGACTGGCGACCAAGGGGTTCTGGCTGGAGTCGAAGGAGGTGCGCAATCTTGTCGACGACGAAAATACCCGCGCGAACCGCGGTGAGGCGATGCAATGGGGCTTCCTGTTCGGGATGGGTTCGGCGATCGCAGTCTACATTTTGACGATGTTCGACACAGTTACGGGCCGCGAAGCCATCCATATCGTCATGTCGTTGGGGATCGCGGCGGCTTTGCTCCGCTGGAGCATGCTCGAGAGGCGCGCGCTGCGGGATGCCTGAACGGCTCGCCAACGGATTGAAGGAACGGCGCACCGAGCTCGGCCTCACCCAGGCCGAGCTCGCCGAGCGCGTCGGAGTGACCCGCAAGACCGTCAACACGGTCGAGAATGGCGTATTCACGCCGTCCGCCTTGCTCGCGATCAAGCTCGCCGAAGCGCTCAGCGTGCCGGTCGAGCAGCTGTTCTGGATCGAGCGCTGATGTCCTCGATCATGCGAATCATGTCGCCCTGCGCTTCAGCGACGTCGGCGAGGTGCATGCCCCAGCCGGGAATGAACATGCCGAGCAGGCCGACTTCGCCGTAGACGCGATCGGTGCGCTTGTCGTTGGGATCGGCGTTGGTGCGGATGGAGAGATAGCCGAGTGGTCCGTCATTGACGCAGCGGCCTGAGACGAGGCCTTCAGTGCGAACGAACTCGGTCGGCGAAGCGCCTTCGGTTGACCACTGGATCGGTCCACCCGGCACCGGCAGCGACCAGCGTGCGTTCCAGTAGCTGTCGAGCGGCTCCCAGTTCGTCGAGCCAGGACGAGCCGGATTGGTGCAGGCTACCGTCATTCCCGGTTGCGCCGCCCTGCCGAAGATCGCACCTTCGGGCGGCACGTTCTTCTCGCGGAAGCTCACCCAGCTCATCACGCAGCCCGTCTCGCCCGTCGAGCCGCAGATCGGCGTGGACTTGAGCGTTCCGCCGACGCGCCTCCCCAGCGGCACAAGCAGGTTGTACCCCGGCAGGATCGCCAGCTTCATCTGCCTCGCTACCGGCTTGCCCTCGATCTCGTGCCTGATCAGCTGCTGGAGCATCAGCGAGCCCTGGCTGTGCCCGATCAGCACGAAGGGCCGACCCTTGTTGTACCTGGCGAGATACTCCCGCCACGCGCTCGAGACATCGGTGTAGGCGAGACTCGCGTACTGAGTCACATCGGCTCCGGTAGCGGCTGCCGTAACCGCGGCCAGCGTCATCTGGCGGTAGATGGGCGCGTACGTCCGGCATACTCCGGCGAAGCGGGCAAACTGAACCTTCGTAGCGCCGCGCTCGCTTCCGTCGACAAGGAGATCGCTGTTCATTCCGCTGTCGCGCGAGACGGTCGGATAGACGTAGAAGCAGTCGATCGGCGGGTCCTTGGCGACCGTGCTCCGACCGACCGAACCGTATCCGTTGGGGTTCAGCGCTGTCGTCGGCAGCGGCGTCGAGCAGACGTCGGACCGGTCCGGAAGGCAGAGCCAGGTGGTGGTCTTCGAATAGCCGGGTGCGGCGGCCGGCGCCTGTGCCGCGACCGGAGCAGCCGCGGCCAAAGCGGCGAGTGGCATCAATGCTTTGAGGATCACTTGGGGGCAGCTCCAGAATCGAACAAACCGGCCTGCGTGGACGCGGGCGGAGTGAGCCCGAGATGGGTCCAGCCGCGCCCGTTCAGGCAACGCCCGCGTGCCGTTCGGGCGATGAGGCCAAGCTGAATGAGATAGGGCTCGATGACGTCCTCGATCGTATCGCGAGGCTCCGATAGCCCGGCGGCGAGCGTCTCCACGCCGACCGGGCCGCCGCCGTACAGCTCGGCGATCATGTTGAGGTAGCGTCGGTCCATCGCATCCAGGCCGAGGTTGTCGATCTCCAAGCGCGATAGCGCCTTGTCGGCAACGCCTGAATGGACGGTCTCCCCGCCGACGGCATGGGCGAAGTCGCGGACCCGCCGCAACAGGCGTCCGGCGATGCGTGGCGTTCCTCGCGACCGGCGAGCGATCTCGGCGGTGCCGTCATCGGTAATTCCGACGTTGAGAAGGCGAGCCGCTCGCTGAACCACCAGCTGCAATTCCTGCACTGTGTAAAAATTCAGGCGAACTGGGATTCCGAAGCGATCCCTCAGCGGAGTGGTCAGCAGCCCCTGTCGGGTGGTGGCCCCGATCAAGGTGAATCGCGGCAGATCGATGCGGACGGAGCGCGCGGACGGCCCTTCGCCAATCATCAGATCGAGCGCCCGGTCCTCCATCGCCGGATAGAGGACTTCCTCGACCGCCGGATTGAGCCGGTGGATCTCGTCGATGAACAGGACGTCTCCGTCCTCGAGATTGGTCAGGAGCGCAGCGAGGTCGCCCGACTTGGCGATCACCGGACCGGAGGTGGCGCGGAAGCCGACGCCCATCTCGCGGGCGACGATCCCGGCGAGGGTCGTCTTCCCGAGACCCGGGGGGCCGTGGAACAACACATGGTCGAGCGCTTCGCCGCGGCTCTTCGCAGCATTGACGAACACGCGAAGATTCTCGCGCGCTGCCTGCTGCCCGATGAATTCGTCGAGCGACTTCGGTCGAAGCGCTGCATCAGCGTCCTCGCTGGTGCGCTCGGGTGTCGTGATTCGGGCGGGATCGGTGGCCACTGCTGTTGGACTTAATAGGCTTTGCGCGGAGGGGAAGTTGACCAAATTGACGGTGCGGCGGGATATGGTGGCGCCGCCATTCCGACTTGCGCGATCAGAGGTGCGAATAGAGCGGTCACGCCGCCATGATGCACATTCCGCCCGCTGTAGGACAGAGCCTTCGGATCGAGGCTCACGCTCTTATCTCCACCGGCGTCCCATCCGCGACGGCCTTGTAGAGCCAGTCCATCTCGCGGTTGGTCACCGCGACGCAGCCGTCGGTCCAGTCGACACTCGTATGCTTGGAGCCGATCCAGCCTTTCTCGTTGGGCAGGCCGTGGATCATGATGTCGCCACCGGCCTTCACACCTCGACGTGCGGCCGCGGCGACCTGCTCCGCAGTCGGGTAGCCGATGCGCAGCGACAGATGGAACGCGCTGTTCGGGTTGTGCGCGACGATCCGATAGGCGCCTTCGGGCACGCGGCCGTCGCCTTGCCGGACCTTCGGCTGCGGGCCGCCACGGCCGAGCGCGACGCGGAATTCGCGGACGAGCCGGCCGCCACGATAGACGGACATGAGATGGGCGGACTTGTCGACGCGGATCAGGTCGACTGGACCGTCGGCCGGCCGCTCGCACTTGGCGATTCGGTAGTTCCACGCCTGGCCCGCGGCGAGGCAGGAATCGATTGCAGCATACTCGCCTGAGGTGAGTGCGCAGGCTCCGAGAACGAGGCCGGATGAGAGCACCCAGCAGCGCGAGGCGGTATGAATGTTCACCTGATCAGTCGGCGCGAGGCGCCAGCGACAACAAGCAAAAGGAGGACTGCGGCCCATTGGTAGATAGGGAGAAAGACAAAGATAAGCGCTGACGTAGACCGTGCTCCAGGACCGAACATGTCGCGTTCGTAGGCGTACACTCCATGCGCTGCGATCAAGCCAATCCCAATGGTGACTAGCCAATCCCGAAACCAGACGAGTAGCGGCACCGCGATAGGCGCTACCATCCAGACGAAAAAGAACAGTCCAACGACCCACCACCAAAGGTCACCCGGTTCGCCCGCTCGAACCGCGATCCACTGGGTCCAAATTGCATAGACGCCAATGATCGCTGCCCTCACAATTCGATGACTGTCCCAATTGCGGTTCACTTGCCTGCTTTCCTCAGCGCCAGGCGAACGAGCGCGTCCAGGCCGGCGTCCGGCCCGAGTTCATCCTGCGCCGCATTGACAGCCGCGCTCGCCTCCGCCGGCTTGAACCCGAGGTTGCCGAGCGCGGAAAGAGCATCAGCCGCGGCTCCGCGGCGCGGTGCCTGGCCAAGCGACGCGCCGAGCGCGACGTTGCCAAGCTTGCCCTGGAGCTCGTTGGCGATGCGCGCGGCGAGCTTCGGGCCGACGCCGTTGGCGCGGCCGATCATCGCCTTGTCATCCTGGCTGACGGCGCGCGCGAGCTCGTCGGGCGAGAGGACGGAGAGGATGGCGAGCGCGAGGCGTCCGCCGACGCCCTGGATGCTGGTGAGGGCGCGGAAGGCGTCGCGCTCCTGCGTCGAACCAAAGCCGAACAGGGTCCAGGCGTCCTCGCGGACCTGAAGCTCGGTGAGGATAAGGACCTCGCCGCCGATCGGGCCGAGTGCGTCGAGCGTCCGGGCGCTGGTGTGAACGAGATAGCCGACCCCGCCGACGTCGACGATCGCCGTGTCGGCGCTGGTTTCGGCGAGGATTCCGGAGAGGCGGGCGATCATGTCCGCACAGGCTTAAGCGATGCGGCGGGCGCTCGCCAGATGATGTGCGTGCGTGATTGCCACGGCGAGCGCATCGGCGGCGTCGGGTCCCGCGATCTTCGCGCCAGGCAACAGCCGCGAGACCATGGCGTGAACCTGCGCCTTTTCCGCGCCGCCGGTGCCGACGACGGCTTTTTTAACGAGCGTAGGGGCATATTCGCCGACAGCGATTCCGGCCCTCGCAGCGCACATCAAGGCGACGCCGCGAGCGTGGCTGAGCTTTAGCGTGGACTGGGGATTCTTGTTGACGAAGACCTCCTCGACGGCCGCGGCTTCAGGGCGGTGCTCGGCGAGCAAGGCCTCGAGTTGACGACAGAGGTCCGCCAACCGCTCGGGAAGCGGCGCTGCGGTGTCGGTCTTCAGATTCCCGTTGGCGACGTGGGAAAGGCGGTTGCCGTCTGCCTGGATGATGCCCCAACCGGTCGTTCCGAGGCCGGGGTCGAGTCCGAGAAGCCTAGGCAAGTTTCTCCAGCTCCTCGTCGGGGACGTCGTAATTGCCCCAGACGGTCTGGACGTCGTCGTCCTCCTCGAGCGTGTCGATCAGCTTCATCAGGGTCGCCGCATCGTCGCCACGGACCTCGACCTCGGTCGACGGCTTCCAGCCGAGCTTGACCGTTTCCGCCTCGCCGAGCGCTCCCTCAAGCGACTTGGCGACTTCGTGGAGCGTGTCGACGGACGTCCATATCTGGTGGCCGTCCTCGTCTGACTGGACGTCCTCTGCGCCGGCTTCGATTGCCGCTTCGAGGACCTTGTCCGCATCCCCTGCGGCCTCGCCATATTCGATCAGGCCCAGCCGCTCGAAGCCATGACTGACCGAGCCGCCAGCCCCGAGATTGCCGCCATTCTTCGAGAAAGCGGTACGCACGTTCGTCGCAGTGCGATTGCGGTTGTCGCTGAGCGCCTCGACGATGATGGCGACGCCGCCGGGACCGAAGCCCTCGTAGCGGATCTCCTCGTAATTCTCGGCGTCGCCGGCGCTGGCCTTGTCGATCGCGCGCTGGATGTTGTCCTTCGGCATCGACTGGGCGCGGGCGGCGATGATCGCGGCTCGAAGGCGCGCATTCGCGTCCGGATCGGGCAGGCCCATCTTCGCGGCGACGGTGATCTCGCGGCTGAGCTTGGAGAAGAGGGCGGACCGCTTCTTATCCTGCGCCCCCTTCCGGTACATGATGTTCTTGAATTTGGAATGGCCCGCCATGGCTGCTCCTTAGCCGAGGCCGAGCGCAGCGCGATAGGTTTCCAGCACCGCGTCCTGCTCCTGGCGCGTGTGCGTTTCCATTTTCCGAAGCCGCACGATCATCCGCATGATCTTGGGATCGTAGCCGTTGGCCTTGGCCTCCGCGTAAACGTCGCGGACATCATCGGCGATGCCCTTCTTCTCTTCCTCAAGCCGTTCTATCCGCTCGATGAATAGCCGCAGCTGATCGGCCGCGACGGTGCCTTCCGCCATTTGTCATATTCTCCGTTCAGGGATTCGGGGCGGCTGTAAGCGAGCCGTTGCGCTCGCTCAAGCCGGTTGAACGCCCGTCCCAACGGGCTATGTGCGGAGCGCTTCAAGAGAGGTGCGAGTGACCGAGCCGCTGAGACCGCGCGGGCGAAAAGTGAAGATTCTGGCGACGCTTGGCCCGGCGTCGAGCAAGCCCGCAATGATCCGCAAGCTGATGCTTGCCGGCGCCGACGCCTTTCGAATCAACATGAGCCATGGCGACCAGAAGTCGAAGGCTAAGCTGGTCGACTCCATCCGTGCGCTCGAAAAAGAGCTCCGGCGGCCGACGACGATCGTCTTCGACCTGCAGGGGCCGAAGCTTCGGGTCGGGGACTTCGAGGGTGGGTCCGCCCAGCTCGAAAAGGGGGCCAGGGTCGTGCTCGATCAGAAGGACGTGCCGGGCGATTCGAAGCGAATGGAACTGCCCCATCCGGAGCTGTTCGCGGCGATCGGGCCAGGCGACCGGCTGCTGATCGACGACGGCAAGGTGCGGCTGAAGGTCATCGACGCCGGCGAGAATACTCTCACGGCCGAGGTCGTGGTCGGCGGCACCGTCTCCAACAACAAGGGCGTCAACGTTCCCGATGTCGTCGTTCCGATTCCGGCTCTGACCGACAAGGACCGCTCCGACCTGCAGTTTGCGCTGGAGCAGGGCGCCGACTGGATTGCCTTGTCCTTCGTCCAGCGACCCGAGGACGTCGCCGAGGCGCGAGCGCTGATCGGCGACAAGGCGGCCTTGATGGCCAAGATCGAAAAGCCGGCAGCGATCGACCGGCTGCCCGACATTATCGCGCTAGCGGACGGAGTGATGGTCGCCCGCGGCGACCTTGGGGTCGAGCTTCCGCCCGAGGAAGTTCCGCCGCTGCAGAACCGGATCGTCGCCACCGCCCGCCAGTTCGGCAAGCCGGTGGTCGTCGCGACGCAGATGCTCGAATCGATGATCACCTCGCCGACTCCGACGCGCGCCGAGGTTAGCGATGTCGCGACCGCGATCTATGACGGGGCCGACGCGGTGATGCTTTCGGCCGAAAGCGCAGCGGGCAAATATCCGATCGAGGCCGTGGCGATGATGGATCGAATCGCCCACAGCGCGGAGCTGGACCCGGTCTATCCGCAGCGCGTCCATTTCACCGAGACCAAGCTCGAGCCGACAATCGCCGACGCTTTGTCGGGGTCTGCGCGGCAGATCGCCTACACCATCTCGGCCAAGGCGATGGTCGTTTTCAGCAAATCGGGCTCGACCGCCCGCCGGATTGCGCGCGAGCGCCCGCCGGTTCCCATCCTCGCGATGAGCCCGTCGCAAGCGACGTCGCGGCGGATGGGGCTCTACTGGGGCGTGCATTCGGTCCATTCCCGTGACGTTTCGAGCTTCGAGGAAATGGTCGGCAAGGCGAAGCGCATGGCCTTGCGCCATCATCTGGCCGCTGGTGGCGACCGGGTGATGATCATGGCCGGCATCCCGTTCGGCACGGCCGGATCGACCAACGTTCTTCACGTCGTCCGCCTCGTCGGCGACGAGCTCGAGCGGCACGCGACGGCTGAGCACTAGCGGGTCAGGAGAGCCGGAATTTCGCCGGCGATTTCGCGGGCGAGGAAGCCGACAGGCCCGACTTTTCGCGAAAGCACTTCTCCCGCTTCGCCGTGGAGGAGCACGGCCCAGAGAAGGGCCGTCAGTGAATCGGCTCCGCGGGCCAGCAGGCCACCGACAATCCCGGCGAGCGCGTCGCCGCTCCCGGACACTCCAAGGCCCGGAGCTCCGCCCTTGTAGGTCCACGCCCGGCCGTCGGGCGTGACGACATGGCTGGTAACTCCCTTCACGAGGACGTTCGCCCCGTAGAGATCGGCGGCGCGATGCCCGCAGCCGACCGGATCGCGGTCGATCTCTCTCTCCTCGCAGTCGAGGAGCGACGATAGCTCGCCCGAATGGGGGAGGAGGATCGGGACTTGGCGGCCGCCGCGCCTGTACTGGTCGGCGTGCTTGAGGCTGTGCAAAAGCGCCGCGTCGAGGACGACATCGGCCGAGCTTCGGAGCAGCGCCTCGGCGATGGAAGGACAGGTCCTGGCCTGGGCCATGCCGGGCCCAGCGACGACGGCATCGACATGGCCGGCCTGTTCCCCGATTTCGCGAACGGCCGCCCTCGTGAACCCTCCGTCGCGCGCCTCGGGAAGCCCGACGACCATCGCCTCCGGCATCGCCAGCGCCGTGGGAATCGCGAGGTCTTCCACTGTCACCATTCTAAGCTTGCCTGCTCCGGCGCGCATGGCGGCGGACGCCGTGAGGAGCGCAGCGCCAGCGACTTCCCGGCTTCCGGCGATTATGAGGATCCGTCCCTTCGTCTCCTTGTCGCCGTCGACGATTGGCGGAAGCGGGAATTTCTTCAGTGCGGCGCGGGTTAGCGCTTTCGGAGCCGTCATCGAGTTCCCGTCATCCGGTCCGGCTCGGCGGTCTTCGGAGCGCCTTCCGCTTCCATCGGAGCGCCATGATTCCAGATTGCCAGCGTTGGGATGCAGAGTCCCTCCGCGTTCGCTTCGAAATCGTAGCGGACGATCCCGCAGTTCAGGATTTCCGCCTGCTTGTCGATGCGAAGGATGTCCTGCTCGGTCAACTCCTCGAGGATGTAGCGCATGCACAGTACGACGACCTGGTGACAGACGATCAGCACGCGGCGGTCGCAATAGTGCAGGTTGATGGTGTTGAGCGCCGAGCGGAGACGAAGGATGACATCCGCCCAGCTCTCGCCACCGGGCGGCCGGTGATAGAATTTTCCGAGCATCTTCCGGTGCGCCGCTTCCTCAGGAAATTTCTCGCGAATGCCGACCGAGGTGAGTCGGTCGAAAATCCCGAATTCGCGCTCCCGAAGGCGCTCGTCGACGACCAGCTTGACGGGGCCGTTCAGACCGCCGGCGGCACAGATCGCCTCTGCGGTCTGACGTGCGCGGACATAGGGCGACGAAAGGATGACTTCGGGGCGTTCCTCCTTGGGGAGAGCGGCGAACCATTGGCCGGTCGCCCGTGCCTGAAGATGGCCAAGATTCGATAACGGTACGTCGACGTCCCGAATGTCGATGTCGATCTCGTGGTGACCAGCTTCGTGGGCGAGGTCGCGGGCGACATTGCCCTGGCTTTGCCCGTGCCGCACCAGCCACAGAGTTTCCGGCCAGTTCTGCCGCATCGCATCGTCCTTTCTCCAAGCAAGAAGCATGGATCGCCGGTTGGGTTCCGGCGCATGGCTGTTGCGGGCGGAGTCCATTTGGGTGAGAAGGACCGTTGTGGAGAGCGGGGGACAAATCGGAACGGGCGATCCGCCGCCCTTCCAGCCGGTGGAGCCCGGGTACAAGACCGCGCTTCGGCTCCGTTCTGCAATATTTTGGAGCATCCTGGCTGTTGCCGCAATGATCCTGGATCGGGCGGTCCTGGCGGACACGCCTTTGGCCGGAGCGCTCCCCATGATTGCCGTCGTTATCGGGCTTGCGTCGGTAATCTTCTTCCCCGCCAAAACCTATCGGCGCCTCCGGTACCGCTTGACCGACCGCATCCTGCAAGTGACGCGCGGATGGACATTTCACACCGACACGGTGGTCCCGCTCGTGCGAGTTCAGCATCTCGACGTCGTTCGGGGACCGATCGACAAGATGTTCGGGATTGCGACGCTCGTCGTCCATACGGCGGGGACTCATAACAGCATCGTCACCGTGCCCGGCCTGGCTCCGGACCGCGCCGCGGAAATTCGCGACATCATCCGCGAGCAGGTTCGAACGGACTTCGAATGAACGAGGGAACTCGTGCCGTCGGCGAGATCGAGCGGCTGCACCCCTTCTTTCTCCTGACCGGGCTTGGCAGGGGGCTGAAAGGTCTGACCGGCGCATATGCGCTGATGGCCTATCTGGCCGTCAGCGGGAAACTTTGGCTGGGCCTTGCAATGGCGGCGGGGCTGCTCGTTTTCTCGATCGTCTCCGTCATCATCTATTGGCGTCGCTTCGAGTTCCGGGTGGGCGCGGACGACATCAGGATCGACAGTGGAGTGCTCAGCCGCACGCATCGCTCGATCCCGTTCGACCGGATCCAGGACGTCGATATCACCCAGGGACCGGTCGCCCGGATCCTCGGCCTGGCCAAGGTCACGTTTGAAACCGGCGGAGGCTCGGCCCAAGCCGGCAAGGAAGACGGCGTGATCCAGGCCATCTCCCTGGAGCGGGCCCAGGAACTCCGCGAGCTGGCGCGCACGAGACGGTCGGCGACCACGCCTTCCGCTGCGTCCGCCGAGGCGGCGGACGCCGACGCTGTTTATTCGATGAGCGTGTCGCGCCTGCTTCTCGCAGCCCTGTTCAACTTTTCGCTCGCTTTGCTGGCCGGCCTGTTCGGCCTCAGCCAAACGGTCGGCGATTTCCTCAATTTCGACCCCTTTTCGCGATCGTTCTGGAATAGCGTTCTGAGCGCGAGCGGCCCCTTTCGCGACTACGTTCTTGCTCATCGGCTCGTGACCGGAATTGCCGGAGCGATCGTCCTCGTGCTCGTTGGGCTTCTCACCGGCCTCATTCGCACGATTACGCGCGAGTACGGGTTCCGGCTGGACCGGACCGGCGTGGGCCTGCGGCGCCGCCGCGGTCTCTTCACGCGCACCGACGTCACGCTTCCGACGAAGCGCGCGCAGGCGGCCATCCTCGTTTCCGGCCCCGTCCGCGAAAGCCTGGGGTACGGCGAGCTAAAGCTGCAGAGCCTTGCGCGCGACGAGGACAAGAGCGGCAATCACGTGCTCGCGCCGCTCGCGACCGGCGAAGAGGCCAGCCGTATCCTGACTGCGCTCGGCTGGCGCGAAATACCCCATCCAGTCGGGTGGCAGCGCGTGTCGAAGACGTTCGTCTGGAGCTTTCTGCTCGGCGCTGCGCCGCTTCTCATCGTCGGGGCGGTCGCGCAGGTCATGTTCCTTCCGCTGCTCGGCTTTGCCTGGCTTACCGTTCCATTCGCCCTC
>Ga0307410_10000579_pt1 | contig 15030 bp, 10 predicted proteins | sample 322Ometagenome_3_FD_203707 | JGI IMG/M metagenome (GOLD analysis project Ga0307410, IMG submission 203707) | Maize rhizosphere microbial communities from greenhouse at UC Davis, California, United States - 322HYB-O-3 | ecosystem: Host-associated > Plants > Roots > Rhizosphere > Soil | place... | reverse complement strand
GCCGTCGCGGCCACCAGCACGCCGAGCGGCAGTGGGCTCGCCTCGCCCTTGGCGAGCTCGTTGCGCAGCAGCTCGTCGCCCACCTGCGGCCCGTTGCCGTGCACGACGCAGATCCCCCACCCCTGCAGCGCCAGCTCGACCACGGGCGCGAGGCTCTCCCGCGTGTGTCGGAACTGGTCGTGGATGGTGGACGGCTCGTCGGCCGGCGCCAGCGCGTTCCCGCCGAGGGCGATGACCGCTGTGTGCTTCGGGGCGTCGCTCATGAGGTTGGCAAAACGCGGAAGCTAGGCGGTGCGAAAGTCGGGGGCAACCGCGCCTCAGCGCGGCGCCACCCCGGCCAGCCGCCCGAGCTCCTCGTACGCGGCGCCGAACGCCACCCAGTCGCCGCGGCGGAGGGCGAGGCTCATGGCCTCGTACACGGCGCTCAGCCGGCGCCGCAGGTCGCCCGGCGGCACCTCGGCGAGCGGCGTCGCACCGCTCGGGCCGAGCAGCTCCGCCAGGGTGCGGCCCACGCGCACGGAATCGCCCCGGAGGACGGCGACGCGCGAGAGCGCCAGCACGCCCACGCCGCGCGCGACGTAGTGCGACTGGGCGAACACGACCTCGTCGCCGAGCGGGATCGGGACCACGCGCCCGCGCTCCACCGGGCCGTCCGGGGCCGCTCCCGCGCCGTCGCCGGCACGGCGGAGTCGCTCGACGACGGTCGCCCAGCGCGGTGCCTGGGCGGTGTCGAGCGGGCGCCACCACGTGACCGCGGTGGGCCCGCCGGTGGCCACGACGATGCCGCGCAGGCGGTCGCGCGCGTCGACGACCGGATAGGTCGCCGCGAGCGTGTCGCCGAGCGCGACGAGGCGGGGCGCGGGGCCGGCGAGCGCGCTGTCGGCGCCCGTGAGCTGGGCGAGGCGCAGCGTGCCGCCGGTCGCCTCCTCCTCCACGAGTGCGCCCTCGCGCGACCCGTAGGTGGCGATCGCGTCGCCCTGCACGCGCGCCAGGTCGAGCGCCGGCGGCAGCGCCTCGGCGAGCCCGGGCGGCAGGTCCTCGCGCGTGGCGAAGAGCGACGGATACGCGCCGACCCACGTCGTGGCGATGGGGTCGAGGATCGAGTCGGCGACCAGCGTCACCCGCCCCGAGTGCGCCTCGACCACGGCGGTGGCCGCGTGGCGTACGTAGCTCACCTCCGCGCCGTCGAGCGAGGTGTGGCGGCTCAGCGGGTAGGTGGAGGAGGTGGCGTACAGGTGCAGCACCCAGTAGAGCGAGTCGGCGAGCGGGACGGGTGAGACGGCCTCGCCCTGCGCGAGGAACGGGGCGAGCGCGCGCACGCGCTCCCGCACGTCGCGGCGGAGCACCACGCGCGGGGACGGGTACGGGAGCGTGCCGAAGAGCAGGCGGAAGTTCTGCAGGCTCCACGCGTGCGCGAGCCGCGACCACCACCCGCGAAGCGACGTGGCGGCGATGCCGCCGGTGGAGTCCGCGACCACCGCGTACCCACCCGCGTCGGTGGCGACGAGGACGTCGGGCAGCGTCACGCCCTCCTCGCCGCGGGCGTCGGGCGCGTCCACGAGCGCGGGGCCGCCGCGCGCGTCGGCCGCCGTGCCGAGCACGCTCGTGACCGTCCACGGGCCGCGCGCCCCGTCGGGGGGGCGCTGCACGGCCCGGCCGGCGAGCCCGCGCGCGAGCGAGCGCCACGCCACCGGCGCCTCCAGCTCGCCGCCCGCCGCACCGCGGCCGAGCGCGCGCGCGAGCGCCGGGTCGTCCCAGACGGGCACCCCAGCCGCGGCGGCGGCGCCGCCCGCGTAGCCGATCCAGGGCGGGGCGCGGCGAACGCGCTCCACGTCGTAGGCGCGCCGCGTGAACCCCGCGCGGATCGCGAGGTAGTCGCGCTCCCGCGCGGCCGGGTTGACCGAGGGGCGGTCGCGGCCGACGAGCAGCGGCACGAGCTGGCGCAACGCGAGCGAGGCGAGCAGCACGCCCGTGACCGTGAACAGCGCCACGCGGATCTGCCCCGTCCACCCCGCCCACAAAACGACGAGCGCGGCGCCGACGGCGACGAGCTGCAGCGCCAGGCTCACCGGGATCGCGACGCGGTGGTCCGTGGACGTGAAGGTGCCGTTCGGACCCCCGCCGCTGACCAGGACGTTGTAGCCGTCCAGGCGGTAGTTCCACGCGAGCAGCAGGAGCAGCAGCACGCCGAGCGCCGTCAGGTGCCGGCGCACGTACGTGGACACGCGAAGCCCCCCTCGCTCCCAGCGCAGACTGGACGTGAGCGCGTAGAGCACCACCACGGTGACCGTCGCCAGCACGAGCGCGATGATCGACCAGGTGTAGAGGCCGCGCTCGAGCGGCAGCCAGTAAACGAACTGTCCGAGGTCGCCCTTGAAGTACGGGTCGCTCTCGTTGAACTCGGCGCCGCGGCGGGCGAGCGCGAGCGCCGTCCACGACTGCCCCGGGATCGTGAGCAGCGCGCCGAGGGCGAGCGAGAGGAGGACCACGCCGGCGAGCAGCGCCCCGCCGGGCACCTCCTCGCCGATCTCGAGGTTCGCGACGCGGCGCGGCAGCACCACGCTCACCACCGACTGCCGCACGGCGTACAGGTTCGCGAACAGGAAGAGCGTGCCGAGCGTCGCCAGCGCTCCCCGGAGCAGCAGCGTGTAGCCGAGCTGACTCTGCCAGAGCGCGACGGCGCCCATGTCGCGGTACCACAGGTAGTCCACGTACGCCGTCGCGACCACGCGCCCGAGCAGCAGCGTCGCGCCGATCGCGAGGACGTAGACGGGCCAGCGCCTGCCGCTCACTGCCGCCGGCCGCCGGACGCGGGAGCGTGCACCGGGCGCGCGCGAGCGGCCGCCAGCCGCGGCCGTGCGTCGCGCACGCTAGACCCGCACGCCCTGCTCGCGCAGCCAGCCCTCCATCTCGGCGCGGATGGCGTCCAGGCGGGCCGGCGTGAGCGCTTCGAAGCGGAGCACGAGCACGGGCTGCGTGTTGGAGGCGCGGATGAGCCCCCACCCGTCGCCGAAGAGCACGCGCACTCCGTCGACGTCGATCACCTCGTACCTGGCGCGGAAGTGCTGCACGGCGCGCTCCACCACGTCGAACTTGATCTCCTCGGGGCAGTCCACGCGGATCTCGGGCGTGCTGACGAACTTCGGCACGTCCGCCAGCAGGTCGGCCACGCCCTTCCCCGAGTCGGCGACGATGCGCAGGAGGCGCGCGGCGCCGTACAGCGCGTCGTCGTGGCCGTAGAAGCCTTCGGTGAAGAACATGTGCCCCGACATCTCGCCGGCGATGGGGGCGCGCAGCTCCTTCATCTTCTCCTTGATGAGGGAGTGGCCCGTCTTCCACATCACGGGCTTGCCGCCGGCCTCGGTGATGGCGTGCGGGAGCGCCTGCGAGCACTTCACGTCGAAGATCACCGACTGCCCGCGCCCCGTGCGGGCGATCACGTCGCGCGCGTAGAGGATCAGGACGTGGTCGCCCCAGACGATCTCGCCGCGCGAGTCGACGACGCCGATGCGGTCCGCGTCGCCGTCGAACGCGACGCCCAGGTCCGCCCCCTCCTCGCGCACGGCGGCGATGATGTCCTCGAGGTTCTCGACGACGGTCGGGTCGGGGTGGTGGTTGGGGAAGGTGCCGTCGCTCTCGCAGAACAGGTAGGTGGCGTCCACGCCGAGCCGGCTGAAGAGCCGCTCCGCCACGATCGAGCCGGCGCCGTTGCCGCAGTCCACGACTACCCTGAGCCGGCGGCCGAGGCGCCCGACTCGGGCGACGACGTCGTTCACGTAACGGTCGACGACCGCCTCCTCGCGCACCTCGCCGCGCCCCGCCGGGAACTTGCCGCGCGCCTGCAGCCGGAAGAGCTCCTGGATCCCTTCGCCGTGCAGCGAGTCCGTCCCGACGCACATCTTGAAGCCGTTGTACTCCGGCGGGTTGTGCGACCCCGTGATCTGGATGCCGCCGGCGACGCCGAGGTGGTGGAGGCTCCAGTACAGCAGCGGCGTGGGCACCACACCGACGTCCACGACGCTCACGCCGCACTCGGTCAGCCCGCCCACGAGCGCTCCGCGCAGCTCGGTGCCGCTCGGCCGGTTGTCGCGGCCGACGGCGATAGGGCCGGACACGCCGCGCTCCACGACGTAGGTGGCGTAGGCGCGGCCGACGGCGCGCGCCGCCTCGACGGTGAGGTCCTTCCCCACGATGCCGCGGATGTCGTACTGCCGGAAGATGCCGGCCGAGATCGTCATGGCTCTCTCAAGTGGTCGGGTGCGGGCGGCCGAGGGGCGGCCGCCCGAGCTGCGCCTTCAGCGCGCGATCAGCGCGGCCGCCGGCTCCCCGGTCGCGCCCGCGGCCGGCGCGAGCTGCGTCGCGGGGACCACCGGGCGGAGCGCGCTGCGCCGCGCCTGCAGCAGCACCTGCGACGGCGCGAACCCGAGGATGAGGATCGACGCGACCGTCACGAAGATGACGCCGTTCGTGAGCCCGCCGAGCTGCGGAAGGGCGGGCGCATCGGCGGCGCGGGGGCGCATGAACATCACCATGACGACGTACAGGTAGTAGCCCGCGGAGAGCACGCTGGTGAGCACCAGGACGACGGCCAGGTAGGTCTGCGGCGCCGGGCCCCCGCGCAGCGCCGCCTGGAGCATGTACCACTTGGCGAAGAAGCCCACGCCGCCGAACACCGGGAAGCCGAGCAGCGCCAGCATGTAGACGCTCATGGCGAGCGTGAGGCCGGGGCGCACCGTCCAGAGGCCGCTGTACTCCTCCACGTCCATACGCCGCTCGCCCGCGGTGCCGAGCCCCGACACGACGGCGAACGCTCCCATCGTCGCCAGCGTGTAGGCGAACGCGTAGAACAGGAACGCGCTCGAGCCGGTGACCCCCGTGTCGGGGCCGAGCCCGGTGCCCACGACGACGGCGATGAGCAGGTAGCCGGCGTGCGCGATGCTCGAGTAGGCGAGGAGCCGCTTCAGGTTGCGCTGGGCGAGCGCGGTGATGTTGCCGACGACCATGGTGATCGCCGCCAGCCACCAGAGCGCCATGTGCCACTGCGTGATGGCGGCCGGGAACGCCTCGACGAAGAGGCGCAGGAACGCCGCGAAGGCCGCGGCCTTGACCGACGCGGCCATGAAGCCGGTGTGCGGCGTCGGAGCGCCTTCGTAGACGTCCGGCGCCCACATGTGGAAGGGCGCCGCCGCCACCTTGAAGCCGAAGCCGACGACGAGCAGCGCGAGCCCCACCTTGAGAAGCGGGCTCGTGAGCACGGCCGGCTCGGCGAGGCGGGCGGCGATGGCCGGGTACGCCGTAGCACCGGTGGCGCCGTACACCAGCGCGATGCCGTAGAGCAGGAACGCGGTGGAGAAGGCGCCCAGCAGGAAGTACTTCAGCGCGCCCTCGGCGGAGCGCGCGCTCCGCCGGTTGAGCCCCGTGAGCACGTACACCGATACCGACATCAGCTCGATGCCGAGGAAGACGACGGCGAAGTCGCGCGCGCCCGCCAGCAGCATCATCCCCGACGTGGCGAGCAGCACGAGCACGTGCGACTCGGGCGCGACGATGCGCTCGCGGCTCTGGTACTCGATGGCCAGCGCCGTCGTCAGCAGCGCGCCGAGGAGGAGGATCCCGTCGCACACCCAGCGGAAGCCGTCGAGCGCGATCACCCCGGCCGCACCCGTGGCGGTGAAGTCGCGCCAGGCGAAGTAGGCCACGAGCCCGAGGGTGAGCAGCAGCAGCGCCATGCTCGCGTAGCCCACCGTGCGCTGGTGCCGGTCGCTGGCGGGCCGCCAGGCGGCGAGGAGCAGCAGGAGCATCGCGCCGCCCATCAGCGTCAGGTCCGGCAGCAGCGCGAGGGTGAGCTGCCCCGGCACGGTCAGGTCGAGCGGCATGCTAGCGGCCCTCCGCCCGCGCCGCGGCCGTCTGCATGGCGGCGCCGGCCTCCACCTGTCGCACGAGCCGCGCGAGCGTCGGCTCCATGCGTTTGAGGAAGGGCGCCGGGTAGACGCCCATGGCGATGATCAGCCCGCAGAGCGGGAGCAGCATGCCGGCCTCGCGCCAGTTGAGGTCCGCCAGCCGCCGGTTCTCGCGCTTGTCGAGCGGGTTGAAGAGGATGCGCTGGACCGACCAGAGCATGTAGCAGGCGGAGAGGATCACGCCGATCGTGGCGACGACCGTGAGCCCCGGGTAGCGCGCGAAGGAGCCGAGGAGCACGAGGAACTCGCCGACGAAGCCGAACGTCCCCGGCACCGCGATGCTGCTGAGCGTCGCGATCATCAGGAAGGCGCCGAAGAGGGGCATGACGCGCGCGATCCCGCCGTACGCGTCGAGCATGCGCGTGTGACGCCGGTCGTAGATCATCCCGATCATGAGGAACAGCGCGCCCGACGAGAGCCCGTGCGCGAGCTGGATCATCATCGCCCCCTGCAGGCTCTCCGTCGTCACCGCGAAGATGCCCAGGATCACGAACCCCATGTGGCTGACCGACGAGTAGGCCACGAGCTTCTTGAAGTCCGTCTGGACCAGGGCGACGAGCGCCGCGTAGATGATGCCGACCACCGCGAGCCCGAGGACCACGTTCTTCACCACGGAGTCGAGCACCAGCCCCGGGAAGAGCGGGAGCACGATCCGCATGAAGCCGTACGTCCCCATCTTCAGCAGGATCGCGGCGAGGTCCACGGACCCCTCGGTAGGCGCCTCGACGTGCGCGTCGGGGAGCCAGGTGTGGAACGGGAAGATGGGAACCTTCACCGCGAAGGCGGCGAAGAAGGCCAGGAAGAGCCAGATGGACTCCCGCGGCGAGAGCCGCAGGTACTGCATCACGTTCTCGAACAGGAAGTTCGGCCGGTCGCTCTGCGCCACGCCGGCGCGGTACATGGCGTCGCCCGTCTCGAAGCCGATGTAGAGGATGGCGACGAGCATGAAGAGCGAGCCGATGAACGTGTAGAGGAAGAACTTCGTCCCCGCGTACACGCGGCGCGGGCCGCCCCACACCCCGATGATGAGGTACATCGGGACGAGCACGAGCTCCCAGAAGAAGTAGAACATCACCAGGTCGCGGGCGAGGAACACGCCCAGCATGCCCGTGGTGAGGACCAGGAAGAGCGCGTGGTAGCTGTGCACCGCCCGCTCGATGCTCGTCCAGCTGCTCAGCACCGCGATGGGGAGCAGGAACGTCACCATCAGGACGAGGAAGAGCGAGATGCCGTCCACGCCGAGCGACATGTGCACGCCCCAGTCGGGGATCCAGTTCCACGTGTTCGTGAACTGGAACGCGGCGCCGCCGGGGTCGTACGCCCACCACATGCCGAGCGAGAGCACGAACTCGATGACGAAGATCCCGAACGGCAGCCAGCGCGCGAACGCCTCGTAGTTCCGGCCGACGTGACCGGCGCGGTACTCGTAGATGCCGTGGAACCAGGTGAGGAACGCGCCGACGGCGGGGAGGAAGAGCAGCGTCGGCAGGATCCAGCGGTCGTAGCCGATGGAGAAGAGGAAGTCGCGCATCGGCTAGCGGAGGGTGAAGACGCCGAGGACGAGCACCACGCCGATCACGAGCACCCAGGCGTAGCTGCCCACGACCCCCGACTGGAGGCGCGAGCCGACGTAGGCGAAGAGTCGCGGGAGCTGCCAGCCGAGCCCGACGACGAAGATGCGGTCGATGATCCCGACGTCGAGCCCGGTGTAGAGCGCGTTCTTCGACGCGTAGAGCGTCGGGCGGACGATGGCGCCGTCGTAGAACTCGTCCACGTACAGCTTGTTCGCGAGCGCCCGCTCGATGCCGGGCGGCTCGGCCGGCGACTCGGCCTTCGGCCGGAGCCTGGCGGGACGGAGGCGCACGTAGGCGATGGCAATGCCGGCCGCCGCGACGAGCACCGCCGCGCCGACCAGCGCGTACTCGGCGCCGTGCGAGAGCGCGGCGCGCCCGGCCGCGAGCGCCTGCGCCGGCGCGGCCACCACCGGCTCCAGCCAGTGCTCGAGCACGCCGACCGGGCCGAGGAAGCCGAGGAGCGGCGGCACGTTGAGCCACCCGCCGACGACGCTCAGCGCGCCGAGCACGAGCAGCGGGACGAGCATCGGCCAGGGCGCCTCGTGGAGGTGGGGCCGCTGCCGCTCGCCGGTGCGGTTGTCTCCGTGGAAGGTGTAGAGCATCATCCGCGTCATGTAGATCGCGGTGAGGAGCGCCGAGGCGAGGAGCAGGACGTACGCGCCGAGGAGGATCGCCGTGCCCGGAATGCCGAGCCACGTCGCCTCCGCGAGCGCCGAGCCGCGGGACTGGGCGAAGGTGGCGCCCAGGATCTCGTCCTTGGAGAAGAAGCCCGCGAAGGGGAAGATGCCGCTGATGGCGAGCGTCGCCGCCCACATCGCGTAGCAGGTCAGCGGCATGGCGCGCCGGAGCCCGCCCATGTTGCGCATGTCCTGCGCGTCGTCGTCGCGGCCCGTGACGTGGAAGGCGTGGTGCACCGAGTGGATCACGGCGCCGGCCCCGAGGAAGAGCAGCGCCTTGAAGAACGCGTGCGTCACGAGGTGGAAGATGCCGGCCACGTACGCCCCCGCCCCGACGGCCACGAACATGTAGCCGAGCTGCGAGACCGTGGAGTAGGCCAGCACCTTCTTGATGTCCCACTGTTTGAGGCCGATCAGCGCGGCGACGGTGGCGGTGAGCGCGCCGACGACCACCACGGTGAGCGACGCCGCCGGGGCCGCGGCGAAGATCGCGCCGCTCCGCGCCACGAGGTAGACGCCCGCCGTCACCATCGTCGCCGCGTGGATGAGGGCCGAGACGGGCGTCGGGCCGGCCATGGCGTCGGGCAGCCAGACGTAGAGCGGGATCTGCGCGCTCTTCCCGGTGCAGCCGAGGAAGAGGAAGAGGGCGATCGCCGTCGCCACCGCCGTCCCCGGCGGAAGGGCGCGAGCGGCCTCGCTCACCGGCCCGAAGTCGAAGGCGCGGAAGTTCCAGTAGATCAGGAACATGGCGACCAGGAACCCGAAGTCGCCGATGCGGTTGACGATGAACGCCTTCTTCCCGGCGTCCGCGTTCGCCTTGTCGGTGAACCAGAAGCCGATGAGCAGGAAGGAGCAGAGCCCCACCCCCTCCCAGCCGACGAACATCAGCGGGTAGCTGGCACCCAGCACCAGCAGCAGCATGAAGAAGACGAACAGGTTGAGGTACGCGAAGTAGCGCGCGTACGCCCCGTCATCGCGCATGTAGCTGGTGCTGAACAGGTGGATGAGCGTCCCGACGCCGGTGATGACGAGCGTCATCACCATCGAGAGCTGGTCGAGGTGGATGGCGTACTCCACCTTCAGCGACCCCGCGGCCATCCACTCGAAGTAGCGCGCGACGTACGGGCGCTCCGGCTGGGCGGCGAGCATGGCGAGAAACGCCATGACGGCGACGACGAAGGCCGCCGCCACGCTCCCCGTGCCGACGATCGACACGAGGGGGAGGAAGGGGTGGCGGCGCACCGCGTGCGCCTCCTCGTCGCGCGCGTGATCGGCCTCCTCGGCGTGGTCGCCGTGGCCGTCGCCGTGCCCCTCGCCCTCGGGCGGCGCCGGCGGGTAGGGCGCGTGCCCCTCGATCACGGTCATGAAGCGCGGCGTCGCCCGCTCCGCGCGCTCGACGAGCGTCGGCTCGGACACGACCGGGTGCTCGCCGGTGTGGATGGGGTCCGGGTCGAAGGGACCCGGGTGCCACTCCGTGATCATGGCGAGCACGCCGTTCACCAGCGCCCCGGCCAGCGGCAGCGCCACCACCAGCCAGATCCAGTCGGCGGCCGTCCCCGCGAGGGGGTGCACGGCCTCGGCCGCCGCTTGCAGGAGGAGCATTTAGCCCTTGAGGAGGTTGATGTTCCGCAGGTCCACGCTCTTGAAGTGGCGGAACACGGCGATGATGATCGCCAGCCCCACCGCCGCCTCCGCGGCCGCCACCGTCATCACGAAGATCACGAACGTCTGGCCGGCCACGCCGTGGAGCTTGGAGAGCGCCACGAAGGAGAGGTTGACCGCGTTGAGCATCAGCTCGACGCACATGAAGATGATGATGGCGTTGCGCCGCGTGAGCACGCCGATCGCGCCGATGGCGAAGAGGATCGCCGAGAAGAAGAGCGACTCCGTGATCATGCGTCGGCCCCCGGCTCGTCGGCCCCGTCCGGCGCGGTCCGGCGCGCGAGCACCACCGCGCCGACGATCGCCGCGAGCAGCAGCACGCTCGTCAGCTCGAACGCCACCAGGTTCTCCGTGAACAGGGAGTCCGCCACCCCCGTGATGGCGTTGACCGGCGGAGCCGCGTCCGGACCCGGCTCCGGCAGGCGGACGCGGAGCATCGTGAGGAGCTGGGCGACGAGCACCACGCCCACGGCGCCCGCGGCGAGCCGGCCGCGCCAGGCGCGGATGTCCGTCGTCGTCGCCGACCCCTGCCCCAGGTTGAGGAGCATGACCACGAAGAGGAACACGACCATGATCGCGCCGGCGTAGACGAGCACCTGGATCACGCCGATGAAGTGCGCGTCGAGCATGACGTAGAGCGCGGCGAGCGAGAACATGGTGTTCACGAGCCAGAGCGCCGCCGCCACCGGGCTCTTCCGCGTCACGAAGGCGAGCGCCGAGGCGATCGCGATGATGCCGAAGAGGTAGAAGTTGAACGTGTAGAAGAGCGGCATCCGCTACTCGCCGCGCGGGTCCATCGGATCCCACATCTCGCAGACGGGGTGCGTCTGCGCGGTGAGCCGCTCGAGGTCGTAGACGAACCCCTCGCGGCTGTACTCCGCGTTCTCGTAGTGCCGGCCGACGTGGATCGCCTCCTCCGGGCACACCTCCTGGCAGTAGCCGCAGAAGATGCAGCGGAACTCGTCGATCTCGAACACCAGCGGGTAGCGGTTCCCCTGCTCGTCCTCCCCCGGCACCAGCTTGATGCAGTTGGAGGGGCACACCGTGGGGCACAGCCCGCACGCCACGCACTTGGCCTTGCCGTCCTCGGTGGTGAGCATGCGGTGCGTGCCGCGCCACCGCCGGGAGATGCTCTCCTTCTCCTCCGGGTACTGGGTCGTGACCTTGTGTGGGTTCGCCAGGTGCTTGAACGTGTTCGCGAGCCCCTTGAGCGTCGCCCGCACGTAGCTCACCTGCTCCACCGGCCTGTCGAGCACCTTGACGTTGATCGCCATTGCTAGTCCCCCGCGTCGGGGGTGAGTTGGGCCGCCAGCGGCGACCGTCGGCCCACCGCGCGCAGCCGCTCGATCTCGGCCGCCCGCGCGCGGGCGCTCGCCGGGCTGATGATGCGGCCGCGGTCGAGCCAGAAGAAGAGCACGACCACGAGGACGATGTTGAGCGCGAACAGCGCGAGGCCGAAGACCGTCCCCCGCCCCACGCCCGCCATGTCGAGCGCCAGCGACGCGCCGGCGATGATCACGATGTACGCGAGGGCGAGCGGGAGCATGAACCGCCAGCCGAGCGACATGAGCTGGTCGTAGCGGAAGCGCGGGAGCGTCCAGCGGATCCACATGAAGAAGAACAGGAAGAACAGCACCTTCGCGAGGAAGGCGACGAGCGTCGCGAGCGTCTTCCACCCCGAGTGCGGAAGCGAGTTGTCCCAGAGCGTGAAGGGGATGTCCCACCCGCCGAAGAACAGGGTGGCCATGAGGGCGCTGGCCGTCACCATGTTCGCGTACTCGGCGATGAAGAACAGCGAGAACTTCATCGCCGAGTACTCCGTGTGGTAGCCGGCCACCAGCTCGCTCTCCGCCTCCGGCAGGTCGAAGGGGAGGCGGTTGGTCTCGGCGAAGGCGGCGACGAGGAAGATGAAGAACGCCACGGTCAGGTTGGCGACGTTCCACAGGCTCGTCGCCTGCTGCGTGATCACGCTCGAGAGCGTCACGTTCCCGGCGAGCAGGAGCACCGGGATGACCGACAGCCCCATCGCGATCTCGTAGCTCACCATCTGCGCGCTGGAGCGCAGCCCGCCGAGGAGCGCGTACTTGTTGTTCGACGCCCACCCCGCGAGCACGATGCCGTAGACGCCGAGCGAGGCGATGGCGAGCGTGAAGAGGAAGCCCACCGGCAGGTCCGCCACCACCATGTCCACGCGCCCCCACCGCGTCGGGAGGGGTGCGGCGAACGGGATCACGCTCCAGGTGAGCAGCGCGGGGATGAACGCGAGCGCCGGCGCCAGCGTGAAGAGCGGCGCGTTGGCGGCCGCCGGCAGCGTCTCCTCCTTCATGAAGTTCTTGAGCCCGTCCGCGGCGGGCTGCAGCAGCCCGCCGGGCCCGACGCGGTTGGGGCCGTGCCGGTCCTGGATCCAGGCGGAGATCTTCCGCTCGGCGAGCGTGAGCAGCGCCACCCCCACCATGTAGACGGTGAAGACGACGATCATCTTCAGCGCCGAGAAGAGCACGAAGGCGCCGAGCGACGGCGGGGGGAGCTGCGGGTCGGCGACCTGCAGCAGCAGGTAGGGCGACGCGCTCACGGCGCCGACTCCGCCATCTGCTCCGCCGGGACGGGCAGGCCGCGCAGCCCGAGCGTCTCGTAGCTCAGCCCCGCGAACTCGGGGCGGGCGACCGCGAGGGCGGCGAACACCTCGCTGGGCAGGAGGTAGCCGGCCCGCTCGCCGAGGGCGGCCAGCAGGTCGGTGAGCACGTACCAGGCGGGGCGCGCCACCCCCGGCGCCGCCTTCGCCTGCAGGTAGCGCTGCACCCGCCCGCGCAGGTTGGTGAACGTCCCCTCCTCCTCCGCGAAGTTGGTGATCGGGAGGACGACGTCCGCGCGCGCCGCCCACGCGGGCAGGGCGGTGCCGATCACGATCAGCGCGCGGGCGCGCGCCGCCGCGCGCTCGAGCGCCAGCGGGTCGAGACCGGTGAGCTCCTCGTCGGCGATCAGGAGGACGTCGCCACCGCCCACCGAGGCGAGCGGGTCGCCCTGCTCCTCGAACCCGAGGAGCTCGGCCCCGCGCACGTTGGCGGCGCGCTCGGCGCGCAGCGCCAGGTCCTCGACGCCCGCGAGCGGCGCCTCGGCGCCGCGCTCGACGCGGAAGCTCCCGCGCGCCCCGCCCCGCTCGGCGATCCGCGCGAGCAGGAAGAGCGCCTCGTTGGAGAGCATCGGCGACGCCACCAGGCGCACCGAGCCGTCGCGCAGCAGCCGGGCGGCGGCCTCGATCGCGGCCGGCCACTCGGCGGAGGCCAGCCGGTCGCCGTTCCGCACGTACGGCAGCTCGACACGGTCGCCGCGGTTGATCCACCGGTAGTTCAGCCGCCCGTAGTCGCAGACGAAGTGCTTGTTCACGTCGTCGTTCGGCCGCGGCCGCATGCGCACCACCACGTTGTCGCGCGTCTCGAGGATGACGTTGCACCCCTGCGTGCAGTTCGGGCACACCGACGCGCTCCGGTCGAGCTCCCAGGCGCGCGCCTTGTTCAGGAAGTCCTTGGAGAGGAGCGCGCCCACCGGGCAGAGGTCCACCACGTTCGTCGCCCAGGGGTGCGTGAGGTCCGCGCCCTCGAACTTCCCGATCACCGCCCGGTCGCCGCGCTCGCTGACGTTCAGCACCGGCTCCTGCGCGACGTCGTCCATGAAGCGGACGCAGCGCGTGCAGAGGATGCAGCGGTTCGGCACGTAGACCACGTCGCCGCCGAAGTCCTCCACCGGGTTGAACCGCTTGGGCTCCTGGTAGCGCGAGTCCTTGCGCCCCTCGGCGAACGTGTAGTCCTGCAGCTCGCACTCGCCGCTCTGGTCGCAGATCGGGCAGTCGAGCGGGTGGTTGATGAGCAGGAACTCGAGCACCCCCTTGCGCGCCTCGCGCGCCTTCTCGGAGTGCACGTGCACCACCTGCCCCTCCGCGACCGACGTGGCGCACGCGGGCGCGAGCTTCGGCGCCTTCTCCACCTCCACGAGGCACATGCGGCACACCCCCGCCACCGGCAGCGACGGGTGGTAGCAGTAGTGCGGGATGAGCACGCCCGCGTGCTTCGCGGCCTCGAGGATGGAGGTGCCCGGGCGCGCGCTCACGGCGCGCCCCTCGATGGTGAGGTTGACCAGTGGCGAAGAGGTCATGCGCTCCGGCTAGGCGAGCGCCGCGGCCGGCGAGGCAGCGGCGACCGTCGACCGCGACGGCTTGATGAGGGCCTCGAACTCGTGACGGAACTTGTTGATCCCCGAGACCACGGGCGTGGCGCACGAGTCGCTGAGCACGCAGATGGTCTTGCCGGTCATGTTCTCCGCCAGGTCCATGAGCGTGTCGAGGTCGGCCGGCGTGCCCTCCCCGTCGCGGATGCGCTCGAGGATCTTGGTGGTCCACGCCGTGCCCTCGCGGCACTGCGTGCACTGCGCGCAGCTCTCGTGGGCGTAGAAGCGGGCGAGGCGGGCGATCTGGCGCACCATCGACTGCTGGTCGTCGAAGAGGATGACGCCGCCGGAGCCGAGCATCGAGCCGGCGGCCACGAACCCCTCGTAGTCCATGAGCGCGCCCTCCGCCTCGTCCATGGTCATGATCGGCACCGACGACCCGCCGGGGATCACCGCCTTGAAGCTCCGCCCCTTCGGCGGGCCGCCGCACAGGTCGTGGAGGAAGTCCTTGAAGGGGAAGCCCATCGGCACTTCGTAGTTGCCCGGGAAGCGCACGTTGCCGCACACCGAGTAGAGCTTCGTCCCGGTGCTCTTCGGGTTGTCGCTCCGCCCGAAGCCCTTGTACCAGTCCGCGCCGTTGTTCAGGATGTGCGGCACCGCGGCGAGCGTCTCGACGTTGTTGATCGTCGTCGGCTTGCCGAACAGCCCCGCCACCGCCGGGAAGGGCGGCTTGATCCGCGGGTTCCCGCGGCGCCCCTCCAGCGAGTTCATGAGCGCCGTCTCCTCGCCGCAGATGTAGGCGCCGGCGCCCTTGTGCACGTGCACGTCCAGGCGCCGCCCGCTCCCCATCGCGTTCGGCCCGACGACGCCGGCGGCGTAGGCCTCCTTCACCGCCGCGCGCATCTGCTCCAGCGGCTCGGTGAACTCGCCGCGGATGTAGACGTAGGTGGTCTCGGCGGCGATGGCGTGCGCGGCGATGGCCGCGCCCTCGATGAG
>Ga0307410_10000578_pt1 | contig 15043 bp, 22 predicted proteins | sample 322Ometagenome_3_FD_203707 | JGI IMG/M metagenome (GOLD analysis project Ga0307410, IMG submission 203707) | Maize rhizosphere microbial communities from greenhouse at UC Davis, California, United States - 322HYB-O-3 | ecosystem: Host-associated > Plants > Roots > Rhizosphere > Soil | place... | reverse complement strand
GCCGATAGATTCTGATGACGATGAACCCAAACCGTCCAAATCAAATAACAAAGACAAACCAAAATCAGGTAAGAAAGTTAGTGATGAAGATGATGACCCGAAACCATCCAAATCAAATAACAAAGACAAACCAAAATCAGGCAAGAAAGTTAGCGATGATGAAGAAGAAAAACCAAAATCCAACAAAAAAGGTAAACAAGAAGTAGATGAAGATAAACAAGAAGAAAATCAGAATGAAGTAGAAGATAAAGTAGAAGAAAATCAGGATGAAGATAAAGAAGTAGAAGAAGATGAAACTCCAAAATCAAATAAGAAAGATAAACAAGAAAAATCCGACCTAAATATTACAAATAGTCAATTCAATGAATTCAAGATTGTATATGACAAAGTTAAAGCTAATACGGATAAAGTTACATCACTGAGTCTTAAACGTGCGGGGTTGAAATTGGAAATGGATATGATCAAAGAAATAATTGACAATTTTGACACATATTCTGCTAAATATACAAAACCAATCAAACCAGCCAAACGTATCAATTAAATAATACATGTATCGAAATTAAATTAATCACACAATTGTGATTAATCCTATCTTTACAAATATTTTTGTAATCTTTCAATTCATATCTTTACACTTCATTTGTAAATATTATAATTCATATCTTTACAAAAAAAGTGCCAATTCTTTTATTCTTGAATCTTGGTAGGGTAAATCATGTACAAATATTGTATTCTAATAATCATGATGCTGAACACAATAAGATAACTATTAAACATGAATAAAAATGATAATATATAATATATTGTAACAAATACCATATACACTTGAGAATGTCAACATTTAGTGTTACAAATATTTCATCATCCTTTCAGAATAAGGATATTACAACTGTATTAGTTGTGACACATAATAATAACATTCCAATTAGAAAAGAATGGAAATATCTCGATAAAAAGAGTAATGAAGTATTGAGTAATTGTATATTCAATTATGAATGTGATGAAATGACAATTCAGGATGTTGTATATGATATAGTTAATACGCTAGAAATTATGAGTGTTAAACATACTATTACATTACACAATTCTACTAATTCTATTACAAGCAATACTAATAAAGAAGGAATAGAGACTGGCACAGAACATGAAATGAGTATATTATTTAACACTCCTTTGAATGAATCATATAAATATTATGTGAATGATTATCCTATTACGACAAATTATAGAGAATTGTATAAAACATTATTATTTGGTCCAAAAGATTTATATGACGATAATGACGAATATGATGATATGAGTGATCCCGATTTTTTATATCCTGATAGTGTTCATTTATATTCTGAAATTCATGACGATTTTGTAAAGTTCTATTATGCAAGATGATAAGGAAAATGAAAAAATATTTTAAATAAAGATTATTTGTAAAGAATATGACTTCTTGTCATGAAGATATTATTAGACATCCAAATGTAACCAGAATTACACATCAACATATTTATACAAAACAAGAACTACAAATATTAATGAAAAATACTCCATACAACGAACAATGTTGTATTTGTCAAGATACACAAAATGATGAAGAGTATGTTGTATTTGAATGTGGTCATGCTCATCATTTTATATGTATTAATTTATGGTTACAACAAACTAACACATGTCCTATTTGTACAAGACCTGTAATTTGTAAAAATCGTAAAGATGGACTGGAATCAATTACAACTAAGTTATCTTTATTACATCTATATCACGATGATAAAACATTTTGTGCAATATGCGCGAATCAATTTGATATACCAGAAGCACCATATATTAAATTAATATGTGGTCATGTATATCATTCCGATTGCTTTGAATTATGGTCATCAACAAGATGTGTATGTCCACTGGATAACAAAACGATATATTATTTAGAATGTGATGTGCATGTTTAACAAAAATGAAAATTATCAACTTTCATGTATTATATACATGAAAAATCTAAATTGAAATGTCACAAATAACAAATATTATTTGTGATATATGTCAAAGTATAGTACATGGACAAGAAATGGAAGATTACTATATTTGTGATACGTGTCAAAGAACAGAATGTGACAATTGTACACAACCAGGAACGTGGTTAATTTGGGAAAGTGAATTTTATGGAATTATGTGTTATTGTCATAATCGTCCTCATGATTTGATTCTGTATTTCGACAAAATGAATAATAGAATTCCCAAATCAGAATACAAAGTGTAATTTATTCAACACATTTATTCAACAAAGTTGAATAAATATGAATAAATATGAACAAATTAAACCACATTCACATTATTTGAATTATGATTTTTGACTTTCATAATTCTATCTGTACATATACATGCAATAATAACACATATTCCACATACAATTCCGACAACAACAACACCAATTATGACATAAACAAATATAATAGATACATCATATTCTATTGTAGTTCTGTTATCTATAGGGGCGAGATATTTGGCACAATTTACATAATTTGTGAATTGTACAGGAACATTCAATTCATTAATTAAAACTAAATATAGAGTATCTTGGTAAAATCCACCAGATGTCCATATACTAAATTGTGTAAAATATACATTTCTTGTTTCACACATTATATCTTTAGATATACACAATGATAACCATTGTTCTTGATAAGATGAATTAACAATTACATGTCCATCAAATGAACACAAACTTTTATTGGATAATTCTACATAATATTTATTATTGGGATATAATACTTGTGTTGTGTTTGTAAATATACTTAGTACACAATATATATTTACGAATAGAATTATGATACCTTTCACTGAAGGTGAAAGCATCGTCTTTTCAATAAATCATAAAGCGTATTTAAATAATTATCAATTTATTACCATTTGATAATTCAAAGTAATAAAATATTTACACATAACAAGATTAATGTATAAATATGGGATGTTTTTGTACAAAAACCAGACATCCATCATTTATAAATGATGAATGTTGTATATGTTTTGAACACACAAAATTATTGAAATTGGAGTGTCAACATGCATTCGATGTTGTATGTTTAGGATCATATCTTATTACAAACAAAAATGCGTCTCTTAATCCACAATGTCCTTTATGTAGACGTCCTATATCATATACATCACAATCTATTATCTTTGATTTGTATACTCAAGATTGTATGTCATCAACAGATACACAAATTTTGGCCAGCAAATTACGAAAATATATGTATGTTAATAAAATATCTATTAAAATGTTGAGCGAAAAAGCTCTAGTACCTTATATTATTGTCGAACGACTTGTGTGTAATTATTCACATTTCATAAATATACAATCATATATTCAATTGATCGAATTTGTTATTCATGAAATGTGAATAACACATTTTATTCACCATTGCTGAATAAAAATCCATATTAAAATGATTATTTGTATTTTATATTAAAATTAAAATCATTATTCATAACATTTGTTATGACATCTTATAAAAATAAATTACAAGAAATATATCAAAAAAGTGGTGAATGTCTTCCTGAATATATTACTAAAGAATGTAATGTTAGTACACATACGCATCCCATCCATGAAAAACGATTTATTACAAATATAAAGTTATGTAATGATATTCATGTTGAAGGAATAAATTGTTTTCTTAATAAAAAAGAATCACATCAAGATATTGCACGAATAGCATTAGAATATTTATCAATGAAATCAGATATTCATGATATATCACCTCGTGCTACACCACACACACCACATACACCATTATATACACATGCTTTAACTCATACACAATCATCGCTTGATCTTTCACCAATGACAAAAGATAATACCTCTACATTATCATCAACAATGGTAGACAATCCAAAAATCAGTAATATTTGCATAATAATTGATGTTGAGAATGTACCATCTGTTTATGATGAATTAAATACAAAAATACACACAAATGACTATAATATTATCTGTGTATTATCCAAATTGGGTAATTATCCTAAATCCATTCCATTAGATAAATTACGAATTATTAATTCAACACGTAAAAATGCAGCTGACACATTTATTACTATGTTGGTTACACAATATATTATCATGTCCGAAATACAACATTTAATCATCATTACACGTGATCATTTTGCATCATCAATTGTAGATTCAGTGTCTTATTTTAATACCGATAAAAGTGTATATCATGCGGTAAATGCATCAGATGCAATGGAATATATTACATGTTTGAATAATATTTATAATACACCATCCGTTACAATCAATCTAATTTCAGAATAAATCCATAATATTATGAACAAATAAAATGAAAATATTTATACACTTTAAGTGTATAAAATTATATCACGCATCTACATACAATTACAAATTGTGTATAATAAAAATGGCACTCAAGACTTTTGAATATGAAAATTGTTTGGATAGAAAATATGATGACAATGATCAAATCATATATAGTGTAATGTTTGATATCAGTCGATATGGACAATATCGACACATTATTCGTTTTGAAAATCCAGTCACAGAACAATACGCTATTGAAAAGGTCGAATCATATCTTAGTGAACCATTGACACCTAATCATTTGGAAAAAATTAGAGATGATTTATTCGCACCAATTCAGAAATATTCATTTGACGAATTACAAGAAAAAGAAGGTTATACAATTCAAGGCGACTGTTTGAGTGATTGTAAATTTTTGGAACGCTGTAATATAAATAATGGGATGCTTGTTTTGTCTTGTGGATCTTGATTTTTATAAAAGTAAACAAAATTAAAAATGAATTTTATTTTCATTTATTGAAAATAAATCAAATGCATAAATTACACAAACTTTTGAATAAACAACGATATAAAATTAGGAAAAAACAGATTCATGATAAAACACAATTCATTCGAGATTTAGAATTAGATTCGCATGATAAAATTGACATATCATCTCGCACATCAATTATACCACCTCGTACACCAATTCGTCCAAATATCATTAAACAAGATAAATTAAAATTTATATGTGAATATGGAAAGAATCATGTATGTATTTGTTTTAATATTATGACATGTATATGTTGTAGAGATTGTCATGAATGTGTATGTTGTGAATGCGAACGAACATATTTAATATCTGGTCTGTGTTATGAATATGAATATGAATTTTCTCAACGTAAAAAGAAAATACATAAACGTAAGAATTTTTGTTAACATATGATTTTCACTACATGAAAAGCATAGATTTCAGTCTTTGACACAATAATATAAAAATGATTTTTTATTATTCATTTGTTCAACAAATGAATAAGAAAATATGTTTGGATATTTTATTCGCAAAACCGACAAACGATCGATAATATATCGATTATGTGTTTATCCAGATGAGATAAATCTAATGAAAGATGGTGAATTTAAATTTGAAGAATATAGTGACGTAATATACTACAAAAATAGAAATAGATATAATTTGTATATTCATGGTGGAAAGTGGTTACACAAATTCTGCACATATTCCAAACACAAATACTATTGGTTACCACAATTTAAGGATGGTGATATAACAAAACATCCATATATCATCTATAATTGGGAAGATGATGATTATTTGTTATTATGTATGGATGATTATGGATATCCGTGTGATGTGAATTATAGATATGTTATGTCACATCTTAAAAAAGAACACGATAATCACAACAAAAATTCATTACCTTTTTCACACAAACACCGTGATAATATGGATGATGCATCTTTATATTCAGATATAGAACAATTCCATGAATCTCGATTACAAGATATTTACTAAATATGAAAGTGTGATTTATCAAAAAGAAATATAATATACAACATATTTCGTTTGCGTTGCAAACGAAACTCGAATTCTTGCGCTATGCGTAACATGTATATTATAAAAATGAATAAAATCATAACATTTGTATACGAAATGTGCACAAATGCGAGGATCTTTATATGGTATTTTATCAGTATTATCGATGTGTTTTATTGTCAGCAGTATATTGTTATTAATAAGTGGACCAATTTATGGGCATGAAGTTAGTAAATATAGAAAAACAGATTGTACGATTGAGAATGTGTATGTAGAATCATATGATTGTTCTGGAGCTCGTAATATTGGTGTGTGTGATAATGGATGTTATATATATTTTGGCGTACGATATAAAAATATATCATCATATTTAGTATATTGTGATATAGGTGGAGAAAACCCATGTCATTCTGCTTTAGAAAAATATTATGATAATCCAAAATACACTATTGGTGATACATTAGATTGTTATTATAATGATGATAATAGATTTCGTGTTATTCGGGATTTATATTTAGCGGATAAAAGAGCATATTATTTTATGGTAATTAGTGGGGGAATATGTTTAACATTGTTATTTGGTGCGATATTAATTATATTTTTAATTATGATTAAAAAATATACATGTAAATATAATAATTCTAATGAAATTAGAAATACCCAAGATGTATAAAATTCGTACGCCAAAATTGTAATAAAATAGGAAAATGAAAACATTATACATCAAGATGTATAATATTATGAAAGATATCGTTCACCTAAGGTGAACACATCATCTTTTCACAACGCGAAAAGATGTCATTACAATTACGAAAAATTTATGTACAAATAGATAATATCGAGGATATATCATATACTGATTTATCTTTATTTGGGTTGGACGATGATTTAATTGAAAGTTTAAGGGAATTAACGTTCAAATCATTTGATATGGAAATGGAAGCGCCAATTGTAAATAATAGTTGGATTTATTTTTATGTAGATATGAATAAAATTATTTCTGTTCTAATGATAACTCAAACGTCATTTGAAGTTCTTGATAGATATAAAACAGGATATTACATATATAATATATGCACAGAATCCAATTATCGATGTAAAGGATTAACATCTTCTCTTATTCGTTTAGCAATACATGATGTGTACACAATAAATAATTCTGCATTATTATATCTAACTACAGGTATAAATGATGATAAACCAATTGGATTATATGAAACTTTAAATTTTAGTATTATTGATATGGTTTTCTTTAATGATGAAGATCATGTTGTTATGATCCATAAGTAAATATAGATATAAAATTATACACATAAATGTGTATAAACTAAATAACAAATAATGCACAAATGTATTTATACATATACTTTTTTATCATTCCAATATTTACTATAATGATGTTTACCTGTTGTCATTTCCAAAAATTTGTTTTCATCACCAGAGTAACATTGATATCTTGTTGTAATTATGTGTTTATCTTTATCATTGACAATTTGTCGATTATGTACAGGAGAATGACGGAACAATCTGAAATTTAATCCGTGTCTGTGATGTGCACCAACTTGTAATTCTTGTGATTCACGATTCATTCCAAAGAATTTATAAGTTATATCTCCAAATCTAGCAGGTCCTGTTATATCCAACATATTTACACCATAACTTTTATTTTTGATCATATCAACACACGATTCAATAGTTAATTTGAGTAATGGATTATTAGGAATTGAACAAAAGAATGCATTATATATATCACGAGGAGCGCGGTCAATAGTTAATATACAATCATCTTCAGGATGAATGGATTTATTAAGAGGCATTTTACAAATAGATTTTATATCACAATATACACCTCCTTCTACGTATAACATACAATATCTCCATAAATCTGCTTTGAATGCTCCCGGTATTAAACTATTATAAGCATCAACAACATCTTGATTAAAATGTGTTTTTAAGAAATTCAAACAATCAATATCATCATAGAATTTATATGCATATTCCGGATTATATATAATCCATGAAGTGATTGCATCATACATATCGTGTGATACAACATTTGTATTAAATGTTTGATAAATAACTTGTGGAATTTTTTGATTATATGAACTAGATCTCGGAGGAATATATCTAGGAATAATTTTTATATTATCTTGTAACCAAGGAAATGATAATCCTGGTTTCATAATATTCTCATTCTTTTGGAATTTATTATACAAATCTTTGAATTTTTGAGTTCTTTCATCAGATGATGCTCCAGCCATATGAAGAATAAAATTACCATTCCCATTAAAAGTATTCGGACCAAATATACAAAAATGTTCTGATTTCACTGGATAACCAATTTCGAGAGACTTGGAATAACGTCCATCGAAAAATTCTCTTAAAGATGAAAATCCAAATTCGTTATCAATGATATGTTCCAACATGCTTTGTTCATGATATGGTTTATTTTTATAATCTTTACCAATTTCATGTAAACTATTCAATAAATTATAACTATATTCAGTAGTTTTGAATATCATGACACCACTATTAACAGATGACACTTTAATAATATCACGACACAATATAACATCAGATGAATTACTAATACTGAAAATTGGGTTGAGCGTCAATTCGTGATTCAAGAAAATTGCATCATCATCAATCCACATGATATAATCGTATTGTGGATTGAAATATTTTGACAAAATACCAATTTTCTGCCACTGTGGATCATAATCTTTATAAAAATATGTTTCATCTAAATTTACAAAATGAAACTGATAATCGTGTTTATTGGCATACATTCTATTAATTTTTTGAGAAAATTCAGCAAATGGACGATTATGTACAGTCCCACCAGAAACAATTAATATATTATATTTTGTAGATGGTACTAAATCAGTCAATGCAAATGTATCTTTATGAATTGGATTATGACATAATAAAACAATTACAATTAACAATAACAAGAATATGAAAATGTTAAAGTACGACATTTATTATTATTAGTAATAATAATATAATTGGTAAAATGCAACCGAATTTTCAAGGAAATCCGAATTCTCGTGTATTAGTATATCCACGATATGTTATGAAATATTATAATTCAGATGATTATTCGCTTTATTTATTCAATAAAGAATTACAAGCATATAATTTCTTTTCCAAATTACCACCAAATGAAAAAGACAGATTTGCTAAATTAATAGATTACAATATTGATAAAAGGTATTTGAAAATGTCCAAATGTGGAACAAATTTATTAGAGATTGATAAATTACCAAACAATTTTATTCAACAATTAAATGAAATTGCAGATATATTGAAAAAATACAGAATAATTCATGATTCGTTACCACAAAATTATTGTGTTGATAAAGATGACAAAATCAGATTAATAGATTTTTCAGATTTTGAATTAAATCCTAATCCTGTTGATGACAAAGTAAATTATGCAATTGGAGAAATTAAACGACGATTACAAGAAAAATTCATGAAAAAGCAATTAAATTCGATCAAGATAAAATTACACACTTTAACAATAATATTCATAATATTAATTGTTATAATTGTGTTTATAATTTTAATAACATTTTATATGAATTGAAAAAATCAATAATATTTATATTTTATCAATATTAATGGCACGCAAATCCACAAAACGCAAATCAACTAAGCGTAAATCATCCAAAGGAGTTAGTACTCCTACAGCAAAAGCCAGTTCTCTTCCTCTTGGAACTAAACGAAGAGGTCGTAGAGGAAGTGGTATGTATCGTGTTGGAGTGAATAAACACGGATATTATGTTTGGCAAAAATGCGGACATTTAGGTGTTGTATGTCGTAGAAATTCGAAATCTATAGAAGAAGGTCCTGCTCCTCGTCCTCGTTCATAATTCAAATAAATATATCTTTACAAAGTAATCTATCATATTTACATTTCATTTAAACAATTTATAGGCACAATGCGCCTATAAATATTTTATTATAAATGAACAAAAATGATTATTAAATTGTATAATCCGTTACAATTAAAATAGATTCTATCAGATAGAATCATAATTTCTCTTGGAATATGTCCATAAAATTAGATATTCAGATTCAAAATAATCATGGTGATTCACTTTGTAAAACGTTGAATGACAAACCATCAAATCTCATTACACAATTGGAGGAGTTGTGGATTGAAAATTTGAATTTTCCGGTTGATGCATTATCAGAAATTGTTATATTCATGCACACGTCTATATCAACTGCCAGTCAAGGTGTAATAAATAAGTTTCATACAATTATTAATAATACATACACTATACACATACACATATATAACACACAAGTATAACCTATGTTATATAATAAATTTTATTCATTCGTGAATGAATAAATCAAGATATACAATATGGTTGAGATCCATGTTTACTGAAACACAAACTCTGTTCATTTCCTCGTATTGTCCATGGTCCTAATGATAAACCTTGAACTCTGGGAGGATTAATAATGAGTTTCCAAAATATAAAAATTGCGACAATATCAATAATGATGGCAATTATAGAAATCCAAGCTTCTTTGGATAAACTTGCAAACATTAATAATATACAATTTAATAATCACATCTTTACAGAAAATGTATAATCAGTCAATTCATCTTTGTTTAACAAAGACAAAATCAATCGTACATATGTCACAAATATTTTTGTAATCTGTCAATTCATATATTTACAATTCATTTGTAAATATTTTAATTCACATCTTTACATATTTTATCGGCACTTTGTGCCGATAAAGTATTTTGCGTTGCAAAATATGTGTAAACTGTCAATTCATATATTATAAATATTTTTGTAATCTTTCATTCATATGGTACAAATATTTTATAATATAAAATATGATATAACTTTTCATGATATATTATAATAGCATGTCTGGAATACAAAATAATACAAATATATATTTGGAATCTGCTTCATGGTTATTTGCGATTACACTTTATGTTACTCCCAGTGTAGTCAATAACAGTTGGTATTTTGGAAATTCCAGTTATCCACTTCAAATTGTAAATGTAATAGGTCAAAATGGTCAACCATCATCAACAACCAATATTGAAGATGCACAAAGTTTTCAAATATTTGATCCCGCAACATCAACATATATGCAAATAGGTAATAATACTATTGTACCATGTACCAGTGGATGTAATACGAATTGGTCTATATCATCATCTGATATTACATTTGGTACAATAAATTCTCCAACAATTACCAGTCAAGGTAATTATATGGTATATAATGCAGCTAGTATTACAATATCTGTAGCATCATCTATGAATACTCCAGATTTTACAATTGTAGCCATCAATCCAGTTCAACCACCATCTCATTCTACCACATCAAATAACAAATCGTCAAGTTCTACGGATGTGTGGAATAATTATAAATTACCAATTATTATTGTAGGTAGTATGACATTATTATTAATCATTCTACTTATTGTTGTTATTATATTACATCATAAACATAAATAATATGATTTGAAATGTTACACTTTTTCGTAAAGATGTGAATTAAAATATTTACAAATGGAATGTAAATATATGAATTAACAGATTACACATTTTCTGTAAAGATATGAATTATAATATTACAAATATATTTGTAATATATGAATTGAAAGAGTACACTTTTTCTGTAAAGATATGAATTATAATATTACAAATATATTTGTAATATATGAATTGACAGAGTACACTTTTTCTGTAAAGATATGAATTATATTATTTATGATTTGAATTATTATGAAATGATAAATCTTGATTTATCATATATGATTACTACATCACATATTATTCTTTTTGTCATAATTCTTGTCATATTTGTGTGGATATTTGCCAAGAATTTTTGGAGAATTCAATTGTATTTTAATACAACAGGAGTATCTTTCTATACACCGACCACTTTTAGTATTTCCGATTCACAAAATCGCAAACAATTTGATAATTTAGTAAAATATGGAATGAACAAAATGAAATCGCAATCTGTTGTTATATGTGGATTAGTACGTGATGTAGAATCGCAAATTCCTTATATTATTCAGAAAGTCGAAAGAGTCGCCAATTTATTCCAAAAGTATAAAATTTTAATTGTTGAAAATGACAGTAAAGATAATACACGATCACTTTTATTAAAATGGTCTGAAAAGAATAAAAATGTTATTATATTAGGATGTGGTGTAAATCAAAAAGAATGTAAATTAAATATGCCCAAAACACAAGCACACGAAATCGAACGATGGCGTATTGAGAAAATGGTAAAATTACGAAATGAATATATTTCATATATTAACAGTAATTTATCAGATTATGATTATTGTATAGTTTGGGATTTGGATGTTATTGGTATAGTTTATTTAGACGGAATTGCCAATTCTATTGGATGGATGAATTCAAACGATCTGTTAACAAATGAATCAAAAATCGACAGTAGTGAATTTTCAATTGATGCCATATGTGCAAATGGTATATATAAATTTGCCAGTCCGTCATGGGCATATGTTTATTATGATACGTATGCTCATTTGGATTATAATGAAAAATATGATATTAATAATCATTTCACACATTCGTTATCCAAAAGAATTGGGTGTCGATATGCATTTGGAGAAAAATTACAAAAAGTCAAATCGTGTTTTTCGGGTTTTACTATTTATAGAATATCATCTATTAAAGGACTGATGTATGATATGTCACCAGAAAATAATTTGGAATGTGAACACGTCCGTTTTAATAGGCATCTCTCTAATGTATATGTTAATCCATCCATGATATACAGATTATTGATGAACAAATAAAAATGAAAAATACATTATACATATTGTCAATTATTTACAGAATATACAAAAATGGATTATGAATATAAACAATTACGTGAAATTTGTGTAGAAATGTATGAAGATAGTCATTACAATGTCTTGGATAAAGATTATATCGTTAATAAATTCTATCGCGAATTATCAGACATTTTGATTAATTATTATCAGAATCATTATTCGATTGCGTATGCAAATACGTCTGATATATCAGACGTAGAAGCTGACAAGTTACATAATGTACTTGCGGATTTATTATGTGAATTTGTTGTTAAATATTTTATGATTGACACTAAATATGCCATGTGTGAATTAAAATCTGTCATGTTCGAAAATGAAACAGTTCAATTACAAGAAAATATACATGTCATCATTAATGATGAATGTGATACTTATCATGGAAAAAATCATAAATCGTCATAATTAACAAATAATGATTTTATTCTCATAATTGAGAATAATAACAAATAGAATAAAATGAAATATGAAGTGTATATATACACAGATATTTGTCACGAATATCGTAAAATTATTGAAATGACAACAGAAAGTGTATCTTTGTCAAATCCAATATTTGACAAAATTTGCAATCATATTGCAAATAGTTATCCCAATTCGTGCGTTTTGTGGATTGATAAAGTTGTGAATGATACGCTTTTAGCTCGATATAATTCAAAAAAGGAAATGATGCAGGAAAAGTATCCTGATGAATTTCAAGAATTGGAGTTATTTCATGGAACAAACGAGCACGCCATTGCATCAATTGTTAATGATGGATTCAAATCTGATTTGAATGTACGAAGTGTGTATGGCAAAGGAAATTATTTTGCCAAATTCGCATCTTATTCAAAACTTTTTATGATTTCCAATAGAGAAATAACATTTATGTTTCTATGTGATGTACTTGTTGGTAAGAAAAAATTATCATCACAAATTCTTGGAGCATGCGAATGTTATGTTAATAATTTGGAAAATCCTGACATATTTGCAATTCCTGAAGATGATGCCATATATCCACAATATGTTATCGCATTTCACAAAAATGCGCCTTCGTAATTTTGTTGTAAAATAAAAATGAAAAATTAACACATGTTTGTTATGTTTATTACATAACAAATAAACAAATATGTCAATTTCCGTTGATAATGACACTATTGAAATTATCGCACCAGCTTTTACTAGAATATGTAAAGGCAAATTTCATCATGAAATTATGAATCGTATCAACAAAGAACGTACACACGATCTCTTTTTAACATATACTGATGGTGATAATATTTACGAATATAAATTGACAGATGTATCAATTTGTCGTCAAGACGGTGTAGTGAGATGTACAACAGATAAGGAAATCATCACAAACGCTACTTTTTGGTTGTCATCATTTCTTCAACCTGATTTATCGAGTTTTATAGATGTATTTGAATGTTATCATAAAACCGACAAAATTATGGATTGTGGTAATGCGATTTTATTCAATACAACTCACAAATATTTATTTTGTAATCGTGAAGAAATTAATGAACCAGAATTTCGTGCAAATCCAATTACATTCGTTCAAATTATTGATGAACCTGGATTGAGTAATAATGATAATTTTGCAATTGTTAAATCACAATTCGCATCTACAAATTGATGGAATTTCATCTATAACAATTATTCAACTTTGTTGAATAAAATCTTTAAAATATAAAATGAAATTTACAAGTTACTTTATTCATAAAGTAATTGTAACAATGGATTATTGTCAAACACCATTTACGGATTTTTTCAATCAACCATTTCACAATATTCCCGAAAATTCTAAACCATGTGATCATGAATATAAACAAGCAAAATTAGAATATGTATCTGATGAATCATTAGATGGTCATCGACAATGGAATTTTGAATGGACAAATCGATTAAATGAAGCTATTCCATTTTTCCAACAATCAACATTTTTCATAATGCGTATTTGTGGAAATAAATTATGCGGAGATTCTCATATTCCTAATGTTTGTGTTTATAAATCTTTTTATGATCATGAATACATTGTTGATGAAAATAATCGACAAAAATCCATGAATTGTTATTTTATTATCAATACTCACAAATTAACTACACAAAGATTATTACACAATATCAAATTCAAAATTCATTCAATTTCAGTTGAAGGATATGATGCTGAAAATGTTATTACATGGTTATAAAATGAAAAATTAATATCATATATACAAATGATATATAACTTGTTGAAAATGACAAGTGTATATGAACAAGATTTTGTCAGAAAAATGTGTCCTCATAGATGTCTAATAATTGGAGATGAAGTTCGTGTTATTGATAATATAGACTTGTGGATGGATATAGCAATAGATTGG
>Ga0307410_10000577_pt1 | contig 15046 bp, 9 predicted proteins | sample 322Ometagenome_3_FD_203707 | JGI IMG/M metagenome (GOLD analysis project Ga0307410, IMG submission 203707) | Maize rhizosphere microbial communities from greenhouse at UC Davis, California, United States - 322HYB-O-3 | ecosystem: Host-associated > Plants > Roots > Rhizosphere > Soil | place... | reverse complement strand
TTTAGAATTTCATCAGAAATTCTCAAATAATGCAACAGGGATAAAAATGAGTACAGCATTCAGGCCTGATAAAGCTATCTTAATTGCAAATGATGGCTATAATGCATATCTGGACACATTAGGGGATGTGTCCGGAGTTGCAATTAATACGTATGCTGATTTACTTTCTGCATTGCGAAAAAGAATTGAATTCTTTAATGCAAACGGCTGTAAATTAAGTGATCACGGTTTGGATCAGATTTACTTCGAAAACTTTACAGAAAACGAAATAAATGCCATTTTCAAAAAGAAAAGAGAAAGCGGAACATTATCTTCAGAAGAAGCATTAAAATTCCAAAGTGCTGTGTTGGTATTCTTATGTGAAACGTATCATGAATTTGGATGGGTACAGCAGTTTCACTTAGGAGCTTTGCGTAACAACAATGCACGTATGCACAGGATTTTAGGCCCTGATACAGGATGGGATTCTATTGGAGATTATCCGCAGGCGCAGAAACTATCTGGCTTTTTAAATGCATTAGACAGTAAAGATAAATTGACTAAAACAATTATTTACAATCTAAATCCTGCAGATAACGAAGTTATGGCAACCATGATCGGAAATTTTAACGACGGAAGTGTTAGAGGAAAAGTTCAGTTTGGTTCCGGATGGTGGTTTTTAGATCAGAAAGACGGAATGACAAAACAATTAAATGCCCTTTCTAACATGGGATTAATCAGTTGTTTTATTGGAATGCTTACCGATTCGAGAAGCTTTTTATCGTTCCCAAGACACGAATATTTCAGACGTATTTTATGTAATCTTTTAGGAGACGAAATCAAACGAGGCGAACTTCCAAATGATATGGAATGGATTGGAAAATTGGTTTCTGATATTTCATATAACAATGCAAAAGAATATTTTAAATTCTAATATTTCTTTTTTACCATTTAGATATTAAGGTTATTAAGTTGTAGTGGTAAATTAAAAAGTTTAAAAACAGTAGATATTAGCTAAAGCTTATTTTTCTTAATCTCTTAATGGTAAAAAAATAAAACCTTTTACTGGTAAAACAAAAAATAATATGAGTAGAGTAGTTGCATTTGGAGAAATCATGCTGCGTTTATCGACAGAAAGACATTTAAGGTTTGCGCAATCAGCAGCATTTGGTGCTACGTATGGCGGCGGTGAATTTAATGTATGTGTTTCTTTGGCAAATTATGGTATTAATGCAGAATTTGTGACCAGATTACCAGAAAATGAAATTGGATTTTCTGCTTTAAAAGAAATCAGAAAAATGAACGTCGAATCTAAAAATATAATGTATGGAGGAGAACGTTTAGGAATTTATTTTCTGGAGACCGGAGCAGGAACACGCGGAAGCAATGTTGTTTACGATCGTGCACACAGCTCAATGGCAACAATTCAAAAAGGTCAGGTTGACTGGGAAAAAGTTTTGGACGGGGCAGAATGGTTTCATTGGAGCGGTATTACTCCTGCAATTTCTCAAAGTGCTGCCGAAGCTTGTTTGGAGGCAATTAAAGTTGCTCATAAAAAAGGAATCAAAATTTCGTGCGACTTAAATTACAGGTCAAAATTATGGCAGTATGGCAAAATACCAAGCGATGTAATGCCGGAAATGCTGCAATACAGCAATGTAATTTTAGGAGATATTGATACAGCGTACTTTATGCTGGGAATTCCGAAAGTAAATCCAAACTATCAGGATGAAAAATCACTTCCTGTTTTATATAATAAATTGTTTGAATTGATTCCGAATTTAAAAGTTGCTGCTACGACACTTCGCTATTCTGTAAGTGCTTCTCACCAAAGAATTGGCGGTGTATTATATAATGGAAAAACCATTTATAACGCAGCTGTAAAAGAAGTTACTCCGGTTGTAGACAGAGTAGGAAGCGGTGATGCTTTTATGGGAGGATTAATTTACGGATTATTAGAATATCAAAATAATAACCAGAGAGCACTAGATTTTGCTGTTGCTGCTTGTTGTTTAAAACACACTATTGCAGGAGATTATAATCTGGTAACCTTAAAAGAAGTTGAAAATATGATTGATGGTGATGGTTCTGCATTAGTATCAAGATAAAAAAATAAAAATGGCAAAATATTCAAGAATTGAAGTGGCTTCTCAAATGAAAGAAAACGGAATGGTTCCGCTATTTTTTCATTCGGATATTGAATTAAGCAAAAAAGTACTAAAAGCTTGTTATGACGGCGGTGCGAGACTAATGGAGTTTACAAGCCGTGGAGATTTTGCTCATGAAGTATTTGGAGCTTTAAACAAATATGCTTTGGCAGAACTGCCGGGAATGATTTTGGGCGTTGGTTCTGTTACAGACGCAGCCTCAGCATCTTTATACATGAGTTTAGGAGCTAATTTTATTGTAACACCCGTTTTTAGAGAAGATATTGCAATTGCCTGCAACCGCCGCAAAGTTTTGTGGTCTCCGGGCTGTGGAACACTTACTGAGATTGCCAGAGCAGAAGAATTGGGTTGCGAAATTGTGAAATTATTTCCAGCCGATATCTACGGACCCGAATTTATCAAAGCAATAAAAGGACCATGTCCTTGGACAAATATAATGCCTACGGGCGGTGTTTATCCAACGGTAGAAAGTCTGAGTTCATGGCTGAATGCCGGTGCATTTTGTGTTGGTCTAGGTTCGCAATTAATTTCAAAAGACATACTTGATAACAATGATTTTGACGGTTTGAAAACCAAAGTAAGTCAGGTGCTGGATATCATAAAAAATATTAAAAATAAATAAGAAATGATCATACCAATTTCTTATTTGACTTGCAGTTTTTTTTAAGTTTTAGAGATTGTAATTGAGCATTACGCTTGTAAAATAAATTTTGTCACTCCTCACAGCAAAATTTATTTACTCACTCAGGTGTAATGTTTCTTTTACAATTTTAAAATACAAGTCAGAGAGTTATTTATATGATTGTTTTTATAATGCTTTAAAGGATTTATAATGGAAAAAATAAACAGATCAAATTCGGAGTTTTCAAACAAACTTCCAATAAAAATTGTACAATTTGGAGAAGGGAACTTTCTAAGAGCTTTCGTAGAATATGCTTTTCAAAAATTAAATCAGGAAGCTGATTTTAATGCCGGAATTGCAGTTGTCCAGCCTATAGACAAAGGTTTGGTAAATATGATTAATGCTCAGGACGGTTTGTACACTTTGTTCATGAAAGGTGTAAAAAAAGGAAAAGAGATTCAGGAAAATGAATTGATTACCAATATTGTAAAAGCTGTTGATCCTTATGCTTCCTTTCAGGAATATCTGGCTTTGGCAAAAGAAGAAGAATTAGCATTTATTATTTCAAATACAACAGAAGCCGGTATTGAATATATCGCTTCAGATTTGCCAACAATGCAGCCGCCGGTATCTTTTCCTGCAAAATTAACCGTACTTTTGTATGAAAGATTTAAGCATTTTAAAGGAGCTCCTGCAAAAGGTTTAACAATTATTCCGTGTGAACTAATTAATTATAACTCAGATACTTTAAAAGAAATTATCTTAAAGTATTGTACGGACTGGAAATTGGAACAGGAATTTATTTTCTGGCTTTTAAACAGCTGTTCTTTTCACAATACATTGGTTGACAGAATTGTTCCTGGTTATCCAAAAGATCAGATTGAAGAATATAACAGTCAGTTGTCTTATAAAGACGATTTGATTGTAAGTGCCGAAAGTTTCTTCTTATGGGTTATTGAAGGTGATGATGCATTAAAAGAGAAACTTCCGTTTGAGAAAACAGATTTGGATGTAAAAATCGTCGAAGATATGCAGCCATACCGTACACGTAAAGTTAGAATCCTAAACGGGGCTCATACCGCAATGGTGCCAATTTCATTACTTTACGGAAACGAAACAGTTAAAGAAACTGTAGATGATTCATTTACAGGAGATTTTGTAAACAAAGCTGTTTTTGATGAAATTAATGAAACACTAAATATGGATAAAGAGGAGCTGGCAAGTTTCTCTGAAGAAATTCTGGATCGTTTTAGAAATCCATTTATCAAACACCTGTTGTCTTCGATTGCTTTAAATTCGATTTCTAAATTCAAAGTACGTGTTTTGCCAAGCTTGACAGAATATGTTGCCATTCATAAAAAATTGCCTGTACATTTAACTTTTGCATTTGCGTGTTTAATTCGCTTTTATAAAGGAACATGGAAGGGAGAAAGTTTGCCGATAAATGACAGTGAAGATATTGTTTCTTTTTTTGATGAAGTTTGGAAATCAAATGATTATAATAAAATAGCTGAATTAACTTTGCAAAACAAAAGCTTCTGGGACGAAGATTTAACATCAGTTCCTTCGTTAAAAGAATCTATAGCATTGGCATTAAAAGAGATAGATGAAAATGGTGTAGAACAAGGTTTTGCCAATTTTAAAAATAAATAATTCAAGAACCCCCGCATACTAAGTTATGGAAACGCAAAAAAAATTAATAAAAGTTAATCCTACTGATAATGTAGCAGTAGCGTTAGTAAATCTGGTTGCCGGAGAAGTGATTAACTTTGAAGGAGAGGATATTACAATTGAGTCTGATGTAAAAATGAAGCACAAAATTGCTCTGGTTCCTTTTAATGTAGGAGACAGAATTATTATGTACGGAGTTTTAGTCGGAAAATCAAGCGCCAGAATTGAAAAAGGTGGTTTGCTTTCTACTCAAAATGTAAAACATGAAAGTGATAAAGTAACCGGAAAGACAGAAACAATTGGTTGGATTCAGCCAAATGTTGATAAATGGAAAGACAGAACTTTTCAGGGCTATCACAGAGAAGATGGTCAGGTTGGTACTGAAAATGTATGGTTGTTTTTTCCTTTGGTTTTTTGTGAAAACAGAAATATCGAAATCCTGAAAGACATTTTCGAAAAGGAATTAATGAAGCCTAAAGAAAATGATTATCAGTTATTGTTGCGTTCTTTAGTTAAAACAGAAACGGGAGGTGCCGGAAACGAAGCAGCTTCAAATGACGCTAATTTATTTAATAACATCGAAGTAAAATTCATTACACATCAGGGTGGCTGCGGAGGAATTCGTCAGGATTCTCATAGTCTGGCAAAATTGTTGGCAGGTTATGTAAATAATCCAAACGTTGCCGGAGCTACAGTTTTGAGTTTAGGATGTCAAAATCTTCAGATTCAGATTTTTAAAGATGCTTTGGATGCTATTAACCCGAATAGTAAAAAACCTGTCTTAATCTACGATCAGCAATCTATTGGAACTATTGAAGCCATGTTGAGCAGTGTGGTAAAAGATACTTTTGAGGCAATTAAAAAAGCGAATGAAATAAAAAGAGAACCGGCTCCATTGTCTAAATTAAGAATTGGTTTAGAGTGTGGTGGTTCTGATGGATTCTCAGGAATTTCTGCAAACCCAACTTTGGGAGTAACTTCAGATTTATTGGCTGCCTTAGGCGGTACTACAATTCTTTCTGAATTCCCTGAATTATGTGGAGTAGAGCAGGAATTGGTAAACCGTTGCGTAGAAGACGAAAGCGGAAAACGTTTCCTTGATTTAATGCAATGGTACGAAAAAACAGTTGTTGATGCAGGTTCAGGATTTGATATGAATCCGTCTCCGGGAAACATCAAAGATGGTTTGATTACCGATGCAATGAAATCTGCAGGAGCAGCAAAAAAAGGAGGAACATCGCCAATTACAGGAGTTTTTGATTACGGTGAATATATAACAAAACCAGGTTTAACTTTGCTTTGTACGCCAGGAAATGATGTAGAGTGTACAACTGCAATGGTAGGTTCAGGTGCCAACATGGTATTGTTTACAACAGGTTTGGGAACTCCTACAGGAAATCCAATTGCACCGGTTGTTAAGATTTCATCTAATACCGAATTAGCTAAAAAAATGTCTGATATTATTGATATTGACACTGGTGGAATTATCACAGGTGAAAAATCTATCGATGAAATGGCTGATGAAATGTTGGAATTTATTATCAATGTTGCCAGCGGTACAATTAAAACAAAAGCAGCAATCTTAAATCAAAACGATTTTATTCCTTGGAAAAGAGGAGTTTCGCTTTAATATTTAAACCATATAAGTTATATAAGTTCATTTAAATCAGGCTTATACTTTATGTAAAATTATAAAACCCTATAAATCATATTATTGATTTATAGGGTTGTTTTTTATAAATAAATCCAACCTAAAATAAACTTATATAACTTATATGGTGTAAATTAATTAAGTAGCAGTTCTTGTTGAAGATTTTCGAATGTGCAATTCGGGTGCGAGAACCACCTTTTTTTCAATTTTGATCGTATCTGTTTTGTCAACCTGCTCCAGAAAAACACGTGCCGACATTTTTCCCATTTCAAGTGGAGACTGATCTACAGATGTGATAGACAATTCCATGAATTTTGTAAAAGGTTCGTTACTAAATCCTGCTACACAAAACTCTTTTGGGATACTGATGTTTTTATCTTTTAATTCCTGAATAGCCCCCAAAGCGGCAAAATCACTCGATGAGAAAATTGCATCAGGAGGAGTTTCTAATTGTAACAAACGATTGACCGCTTCTTTTCCTGCTTCAACACTACTTTTAGTACGAATAACATATTCTTCTTTAAACGTCATTCCGTTGTCTAATAAAGCTTGTTTGTAGCCCAAAAATCTGTTTTTGAAAATTTCAAGAGACTGATCTCCTGAGAAATGAGCGATACATCTGCACCCTTCATCTATTAAATGTTTTGTTGTGATGTAGCCACCTTTAAAATCATTAATTGTGACCGAACTCACCCCGTCAATATGTTTACTTCTGTCAAAAAATATAAGAGGTACATTTTTTTCTAAAACATAATGAAAGGCACCGGTATTTTCGTTTGTTACATCAGTAACAGACATCATAATACCGTCGACCTGAGCGTCAATTAATGTATAAAGGTTTTCGTTTTCGCGTTTAGGGTCCTCATGTGTCTGGCAGATAATTACCTGATAGCCATGAGGATGTAATTCTTCTTCAATACCTCTGATAACTGAAGCAAAAAAGTTGCTGTCAATTCTTGGAACAATAACTCCGATATTATTACTACGACCACTTTTTAATGCCAGTGCAAGTTTATTCTGCTTGTAATTCATTGAAGCCGCCGTTTTGATAACTAGTTCACGGGTGCTCTCTTTTATTTTGGGATTGTTGTTTAACGCTCTTGAAACTGTAGCAGCAGTGATATTCAATTTCTTGGCAATATCATAAATGGTTATTTTTTCGCTCATTCAAAAAGTTTTGAAATTAATTACTGGACAAAAATACATCTTTTTTATATAACTCAATAAATTGTTATCGATTACCAGAACGCAAATGTAAAACGTTTTCGATATTACAATGATAATAATTTATGTGTTTTTTTACATTTAGTGTAAATATAATTCATAATAAAAATTAAATATATAAATTATTTCCAAATAAATTTGGCTCAGTCAAAGTATTTTTTTACTTTCGTGTAATCGATTACATAAAATGTTGCTTTTACTGGGCTAAACTGAAAAAATATTATAAATGATTACAAATAAGTCTATAGCGTTACAATCATTTTCCATTTTTGGTATTATAGCACTATTGTTTTTGTCTTGTGGAAAGCAAGTTTTCGGTACTTCTGAATCAGATCCATGGAAAAACATGGAATCAATTGTAAAAAACATTCCTCAAACACACTTTTCAGACAAAACATATAACATAAAAGATTTTGGTGCTGTTGCAGATGGCAAAACTTCTAATACACTTGCTTTTGAAAAAGCAATAAAGGAATGTTCTAAAAATGGCGGAGGTAAAGTAGTGGTGCCAAATGGTAAGTATTTAACAGGTCCTATTCATTTAGAGAATAATGTTAACCTACACTTAGAAGATCAGGCAGAAATTCTTTTTAGTACAAATTCAAAAGAATATCCTTTGGTGCATACTTCATGGGAAGGAACAGAATTAATGAATTATTCTCCATTAATATATGCAAAAAATAAAACCAATGTTGCTATTACAGGAAAAGGAATCCTGAATGGTCAGGCAGACAGCAGTAATTGGTGGATTTGGTCCGGAGGTAAAAATTATGGATGGAAAAAAGGAATTTCGTCACAAAATGATCCTGAAAACAGACAAGTATTAATTGATATGGCTGAAAAAGGCGTGCCTGTAGATGAAAGGATTTTTGGTGAAGGGCGCTACTTACGCCCAAGTTTTGTTGAATTCTTTGAATGTAATACGGTCTTAATAAAAGATGTTAAAATCATTAATGCTCCTTTTTGGATTCTGCATCCAATAAAAACAAATAATGTGATTATTGACGGAGTAACGGTTAATAGTCATGGGCCTAATAACGATGGTTGTGATCCTGAATATTCTCAGAATATAATCATTAGAAACTGCACATTTAATACCGGAGACGACTGTATTGCAATTAAATCAGGAAGAGATGCAGACGGAAGAAGAGTAGGTATTCCGAGTAAAAACATCATTGTTCAGAATTGTAAAATGATAGACGGACACGGTGGAGTTGTGATCGGAAGTGAAATATCTGCCGGAGTAAATAATGTATTTGTAGAAAATTGTGTGATGGACAGTCCTAATCTTGATCGTGCCATCCGTATCAAAACCAACTCCAAAAGAGGCGGTATTATAGAAGATGTTTTTGTGAGAAATCTTGAAGTTGGAACTGTAAAAGAGTGTGTTTTAAAATTAAATATGTTCTACAATGTTTACGGGTCGCAAACAGGCAATTTTATACCAACGATCAGAAATATAAACTTAGAAAATGTAACTGTCAAAAACGGCGGAAAATACAGCGTTTGGGCAGAAGGATATAAGGAATCACCGGTAGAAAATATTACACTTAAAAATGTAAAAATTGAAAAGGTGGATTCGCTCTATTTATTAAAAAACGTAAAAAACATAAACTTTATAAATACCTATATCAATGAGAAAAAAGTAGAATCAATTAAAAATTAAAAACTTTCAATTAACCAAACCACATTAAACAAAACTATGAACATTAAAAAATTATCAAAGAAAAAAATAAAATACAATCTTGTATTTTTGTTTTTCCTTAACTTCCTGTTGAGCAATACCATAAACGCTCAGTCGAGCGTAATCGAAGGAAAAATTACGGATGCTGCGGGATTATCACTTCCGGGTGTAAATATCCAGGAAAAAGGAACAAAAAACGGAACTTCGACAGATTTTGAGGGAAGTTTTAAAATAAACGTTACTAACAATAAGGCTATCCTTGTTATTAGCTATTTGGGTTTTCAGACACAAGAAGTTAGTGTTGCCGGAAAATCTAAAGTAAATGTAAGCCTGTCAGAACAATCCAATACACTAACAGAAGTTGTTGTAGTTGGATATGGAACTGCAAAAAAGACAGATCTTACAGGAGCAATCAACACTTTATCTGCTGCCAAAATCACAGAAAGAAATGTTACCAATCCGATGGAAGCTATTCAGGGAGGAATTGCCGGGGTTCAGGTAACTTCTAATTCAGGTCGTATAGGTGATGGTTTTAACGTTATTATCAGGGGAGCAAACTCTATTAACAAAGATGGTTCTAAGCCGTTGTTTGTTGTAGATGGTGTGCCGACCGATAATATAGACTTTTTGAACCCGCAGGATATCGCCAGAATGGACGTGTTGAAAGATGCATCTTCTGCAGCCATCTATGGTTCAAGAGGAGGAAGCGGGGTTATTATTGTTACAACAAAAAGCGGTACAACTGCCAAATCTGGTATAACAGTAACATTTGACAGCTCTTATGGAAACAAACAAGCGGTAAGGTTACCAAAATTAATGAGTCCTGAAAAATGGTGGTATTATCATCAGTCAGCATTTTTGGCTACGACAATTTCCGCATCAAATCCAACATTTAATGATATTAATGAGACTGAATTAGAGACTGCTGTTGGTCAGGCAGGAAGTAATCCGGTTTTATTTCAGAGAGTAGCTGACAATAAAAGCTACAACTGGCAAGACAACATACTTAAGGGTGGAATGATGCAGAACAATTATTTAAACGTTTCAGGACGTGCAGATAACGGATTGTCTTATAACATTGGTTTAGGTAAGCAAAAAGAGACCGGAGTAATTGATAATGAAGGTATTGAAAAATATAACTTTAAAGCGGGGCTTAATCATAAAATAAATGATAAAATTTCATTTGGTGTAAATCTTACGATATCTAAAACAGAAGAGCAATTAGGAAGCCCTAATGCGATGCAGGAAGCCTTTAGACAAAATCCATTTACTTCGCCTTGGGCAATAGATGCAGATGGAAACGAAATCGTAGGCACTTACGCGCAACAGCCGGGTACTTTAAAATATCCAAACGGAACTTCTGCCATAAACAAAACAGGTTCTTACAATCCTTTTTTAGAGATTGCTAACACAAAAGATGATATCAGCCGTTGGACTACTATTGGTAATGTATTTGCAGAATATAAAGTAAATAGCTGGTTATCATTTAAATCTACTTTTTCTGCAGGAAAAATGGATGCAAGAGAAGGAAGAGCTTCTGGTGCTCAAACCGATTTTGGTCTTAAAAATAAAGGTTTGCCATCTGGAGACGTAACAAATGTGCAAAACTTTAATTATACCTGGGACAATCAGTTCAATATCAATTATACATTAAAAGATGCCCACGTATTTAGCTTTTTAGGACTTCAGAGTTTTTATTCGAATACTAATGAAACGTATTTTTCATCATCAAGAGAAAATCCTTTTGAAACAGGTTATTACAATCTGGGTTCAGGAGTACAATCTACTTATTCATTGACTCCAACAGGAAACATTGCTTTAATTCCTTCAGGTGTATACACTCCATATTACAAAAACACATTAGAATCATATGCAGCCCGTTTAAATTATGCATACAAAGGGCGTTATTTGTTAACTGCTTCTGTTAGATACGATGGATCTTCTGTTTTGGCAGAAGGTAACAAATGGACTGCTTTCCCTTCTGTAGCATTAGGATGGAACCTGCATGAAGAATCATTTATGAAAGGCCTTTCTTTTGTTTCTAATTTTAAATTAAGAGGAAGTGTCGGTTATACAGGAAATGATAATGTTTCTCCATATTCAAGTTTAAGCCTTTTAAAAGTGCCAACATATTATGATTTTAATGGTACAGTTGCCAATGGTTTTACAACATCAAGTCTGGGAAATACAGAATTGACATGGGAGAAAACAAGGGAGGTAAACTTAGGTCTTGATTTTGGTTTTGTAAACAACAGAATTTCTGGTAGCGTTGATGTTTATGACAGATTATCCAAAGATTTATTGTTCCAGCAAGCCTTACCATTAGAAATGGGAGTTCCTACCATTACCTCAAATGTAGGTTCGGTAAGTAACAAAGGAATCGAGGTTGCCTTGGTTACCAAAAACATCCAGACTAAAAATGTAACATGGGAAACCAGTTTTACTTTTACTAAAAACGTAAACAAATTAGAATCTATCTATGGTCAGGATAAAGTAGATGACGTGGGTAATAATTTATTTATTGGCGAAAACATACATTCTTACTACAATTTTGTTTTTGATGGTGTATGGCAGCCAGAAGATGCCGCTTTGGCCGCTTCTTATGGACAAAAACCAGGAGAAGCAAGAGTAAAGGATTTAAACAATGACGGAAAAATTGATGCTAATAATGACAGGGCAATTTTAGGAAATTATGATCCGAAATGGTCAGGAAGTTTTTCTACTTCATTAAAAGTAAAACAATTTGACTTATCAATGTCTTTAATCACCAATCAGGGAATGACAGTGTTTAGTAGTTTCCACGATAATTTTGCAGATGTAACAGACAGAGGACGTCAGAAATTTGATTTAGGAGACTGGTATGTTCCTGCAAACGGAGCAGGTATTCCGGCTCAATACTCAAATACAAACCCGCTGCCTCGTGGTGCAGGAGTTTATTATGATACAAATAATGTTGCTTTCTATAAGGATGCCTCATTTGTAAAAGTTCAAAATATAGCTTTAGGCTATAGCCTTAACAATGATTTATTAAATAAATTGAAACTTAAAAGCATGCGTTTTTATGTTAATGTGCTAAATCCGTTTGTGTTTACTGATTATGAAGGGTACGATCCGGAGTGGGCAACTGCTGGTTTGGGAACAAACCGTGTGTCGACAATGACCGTTCAAATGGGAGTAAGTTTAAAATTTTAATTTAAAGAAAATGAAAAAGTTAGCAATATTTATAGCAATACTGGCAGGGACAATAAGTTCTTGTTCAGATTTTATTGAAGAAGACAACCGTGCCTTTGGTTCGGCAGAACAATATTTCCTTACCGGAGCAGGTTTTGAGGCATTAGTAAATACAAATTACGCGTCATTAAAAGACATATATGGGGGAGATCCGTGGTTATTTGAAGCTGGTACAGACATGTATTCTGAAGGTAGAAACCAAGAGCCGGAAGGATTAAGTAAGTACCTTACTTTATCATCTTCTTCTCAGGGAGTTGATCAATTGTACAGAACATGTTACACCGCAATTCAACAAGCCAATAAAGGAATCTATTATTCTGGTATAACTGAGAAAACAAGCACTTTGGACACGAGAGTTGGAGAACTAAAATTTTTAAGAGCAAATGCTTATTTTCTTTTGGTTCAGACTTACGGAGGTGTTCCGATTGTATTAGAAAATTACAATACCGCAGTGACTTCTTTCAGCAGAAATACAGCCGAAGAAGTTTACACACAAATTATAAAAGATCTTAATGAGGCACTTCCGGCAGTTAGTACCGGAGCTTATACAGGAAGAGTTAACAAAAGAGCCGTGCAAAATTTACTGGCAAAAGTATATTTGACAAAAGGATACGAAACTTTCGGGACACCGGCAGACTTTACAACCGCTGCTTCATTAGCAGATCAGGTAATCAACGGTCAGGCATTAAATGTAGCTTTTGATAATGTAGTAAAACCAGGAAATGAGATGAATGCAGAAACGATATTCTCGGTTCAGTTTTCAGGCCCTTCTAATGCAGCAGGTACAACCGCTTTGGGAAATTCACAAAACTATTGGTTTGGCCCTTATTTAGGACCATCCGCAGCAGGAAACCCTTACCCTAACAGAAGTTATACCTTATGTCCGACAGTTTATGCTTTGTCTTTATATGAAAAAGGAGATAAACGTTGGGAGGCAACCTTTATGACTGAAATCTATAGTAAATATTATGATTTCTTTACTGTAGCTGATAAATCAGCGTTAAAAATCACTCATTTTTATGAGCCAAAATGGTTTACACCAGCAGACAAATTGGCTTGGGAAACCGCTAATGCTTCGAGAAAAGCAACTGGTTTTGTGTATCACGCATGGGGAACGTATTCATCATCGGCACCTTCAGGAGGCGATTACAACCTGATTCCGGTTCGTAAATTTGATGATCCTGCCGCTCCTTACAGTGGTGCAACAAGTGCAAATTACAACACAACTCCCGTAACCGCTGCAACCAACAGAAGCAGTACACGTGATTTTATAATTTCAAGATTGGGAGAAACATATCTAATTGCTGCCGAAGCTTACTTTAAAGCTGGTGTGCCATCAACAGCATTAGAACGTCTTAACGAAGTAAGAAGAAGAGCAGGAGGAGGAGTTGTAGGAGCAATTCCGGTATTGACTACAATTGATATCAATACAATACTAGACGAAAGAGGAAGAGAACTATTAGGTGAATACCACCGTTGGTTCGATCTAAAACGTACAGGAACACTTGTTGAGAGAACCGTTTTATATAATCCTAAAATTACAAATGCAAATGTGTTTAACGGACAAAACGGAAACCTTAAGATTTTGAGACCAATTCCTCAGTCAGCATTGGATTTAAACAGAAATGACGATTTTCCACAAAATCCGGCTTATTAAAAAGAATTTTTGTTAGTAATTATTTTTTTAAAATTTATTTGTTTTTGAAGTAGTTAAAAAGGAGTTCGGCTTGTTCCGGGCTCCTTTCTTAACTAAAAAAAGAAGAGTGAAAATGCAGAAAGTACTGTTAATTTTAACGTTGCTGTTACAGAGTTTAACTGCTCAGAGTCAGTCAAAAACAGATACTTCGTATACTATAAAAAGTACTTACAATAAATTAATCAAGAAATATCCTTTTATTACAATCCCTGAAAGAAGATCAAATACAGGCATTCAGGAGAGATTTGATCTGGTTTACAATACAGATCAGGACAGAATTTTGTATTTTGATGCATTCATTAATACAAAGAAAAAAAGAAATCCGGCAGTCATTATGATACATGGCGGAGGATGGAGATCAGGAAATAAAAATCAAATGCATCTTATGGCTCAGGAAATAGCAGCAAAAGGCTATTCTTGTTTTGCAATTGAATACAGATTATCATTAGAAGCAAAATATCCAAAAGGGATTATTGATGTCAAAAAATCTATAAAATTTATAAAAGATAATGCAGGAAAATTTAATGTAGATCCAGACAAAATTGCGGTTTTAGGCTGCTCTTCGGGCGGGCAAATGGCAGCTTTGATTGGTACAACAAATGAAAATCCGGACTTTGAAGAAGCTTCTTTTAAAAGTAAATCTTCCTCAAAAGTAAATGCGATTATTGATATAGATGGCGTTTTAGCTTTTAGGCATCCGGAATCTTCAGAAGGAGAAATGGCATCGTTTTGGCTGGGTGGTTCTTATGATGAAAAACCGGAAAACTGGCAAAATGCTTCGGCTTTAAGCCATACCGATAAAAATACACCACCAATATTGTTCATCTGCAGCAGTATTGACAGATTTCATGCAGGAAGAAATGATATGATTGCAATTTTGAATAAAGATAAAATTTACAGCGAAGTCAGAACAATAGAAGACTCGCCACATTCATTCTGGTTTTTTGAACCATGGTTTAGCAAAACGGTGGTTTATACCACACAATTTTTAGACACAATTTTTTAAATAATACATCACAATGAAAACAAAAATCACCGCAGCAATTTTACTTTTAGCAGGGATAACAACAATTAATGCTCAGAATTACGATATAAAAAAGAATAAAACCTATGCCGAAAT
>Ga0307410_10000575_pt1 | contig 15070 bp, 11 predicted proteins | sample 322Ometagenome_3_FD_203707 | JGI IMG/M metagenome (GOLD analysis project Ga0307410, IMG submission 203707) | Maize rhizosphere microbial communities from greenhouse at UC Davis, California, United States - 322HYB-O-3 | ecosystem: Host-associated > Plants > Roots > Rhizosphere > Soil | place... | reverse complement strand
CGATCGGGGCAGGAAGACGGCGGCGAAGCCGTCCACCAGGCCGGCGACGAAGTCGGCGGCTAAGTCGGTCAGCGGGGTTCTGTCCTCCGGTACGGCCATCTCCGCCAAATTCGATGCCGGCATCAGCTCGCGAACCCACAAGGCGGGACAGAAGCTGACTGGCACCGTCTCCTCCGACGTCAAGGACAAGAACGGCCGCGTCATCATCCCGGCGGGGTCGAAGGTGTCACTGACCATCGCGGCAATCCACGAGTCCGAGAACAAGCGGGACAAGACCGGCAAGCTGGTGCTCACCCCGATAAGTGTGGTGATCGCCGGCCGCAGCTATCCCTTGAAGGGGTCCGCTACCGCGCTGGACCGCACTCTGAAGGACCGGAAAACCAACGCCGGTGACCTGGCGAAAGTGGGTGCGGGAGCCGGTGCGGGTGCCCTCCTGGGCACCGCGGTGAGTGGTGGAAGCACCAAGGGTGCGGTCATCGGCGGAGTTGCCGGTGCCGCGGTGGGAACTCAGCGTGCTATCGAAACGCAAGACCGGGACGTGGTGGTGCCCACGGGCTCTCGGCTCAAGGTCACCCTGGGAGCACCGTTCCGCAGGGGCGTCTGACCCTTCCGAAATCGAGCAGCCCCGGACGGCTCCAGCCGTCCGGGGCTGTTTGCTTCTGTCTGTCCCCGGCCGGGAAAAAGGCTATACTCCGGCATGTCCAGAGCGTTCATCAATGAGGATGCCGGCACGGGAGAGGCACCTCGCTACCCTCTACCATCGCGGGAAGACCCATCCTTCGATCTCGCGGCCGCCGAGGCTCTTCTCCAGGGGGCCGATGCAGGCGATACGGCGAGCGCGGAGTCGGCTACTGGCTACTACTGGGGTGAGCCGAAGCTGCGCCCTCTGGTGGAACGCATTCTCGAGGAGGCGCGGGAGGACGGGAATGAGCGATTGGAGCAGTTGGCCGAGCGGTTTATTCGGGTCTCGGACCGGCAGGTACGGAGCGCGCAATCTCAGGGAGGCAGCGGCATGGATCGCGACGTAAGAGATTCAGGAGAGATCGATGAGGTGCTCAATCCCCACCGGGGCGAGGAACAGACCCGGGCGCGGGAGCATACGGCAGACATTCTCGCCCGGCGCGGCGTCCTGCTGAGCGGGGATGAGAGTGACGAAGAGCTGGCCGACCTCTGGTCGGCAGTCGATCGCTTCGAGTCTCTGGTGGAGGCCCGTGGCGGCGACACGATGACGAATGCACCCGACTCCGCCGAGCCCGACAACCCTGCCTTTGTGCTGCCTGAGCGGAAGGCCCGGGAATCGGCCGGCGACTACACCCGCAGAATTCTTGAGGCCGCAGCTGCCCTGACGAACTTCGAGGGCTGACGGCGGTACTCCTGGGGCATCAGGAAGCGTCATTTTCAGGTTGACGTCGCAGGCGAGCTTCCCGGCGATAGGGGAACACGTCCACCACTTCGCCGCGGGCCAGCTGGGCCTGCACGTTCTGCCAATAGGAGAGGTCCAGCAGGTCCCCATGAACGTTCAGGAAAGCCTCTCCTAGCCTACCCGACGGGACCATAAAGGTCCCGAACTCCTCCGGAAAGACATCCTGTTCTCCCACATGAAACCAGGGCTCGGCGGCGAACTCCTCATCCAGCGAGGCGGGCTGGGGAATGCGCCGGAAACGGCACTCTGAAAGGAGGCAGAGCTCGTCGTAGTCATAGCAGATTACCCGGCCATGGCGGGAGACGCCAAAGTTCTTGGCCAACATGTCGCCGGTGAAGATGTCCGCGGCGGCCAGATCCTTGATTGCATTACCGTAGTCGATCACCGCCTCCCGCGCCGCCGTTTCGTCGGCCTCGCGCAGAAGAAGGTTCAGCGGAGTGACCCGTCGCTCGGTATAGAGATGACGCACCACCACGCGGTCGCCTTCCACCCGCACCGTAGACCCCGCGACGCTGAGGAGGTAGCTCAGCAGCTCGTCGGGGAAGCACCGGCGGGGAAACTCCAGGTGCTCGAACTCCTGCGCATCGGCCAGTCGGCCCACTCGATCCCGCACAAAGACGAATTGATACTTGGCCATGACAGCCCTGCGGGTAGTGTTTTTCGGGGCGCCAAAGCTGTCCTTGATGATCTTGAACACCACGTTGAATGAGGGGAGGGTGAACACGGCCATGACCATTCCCTCGTCGCCCTCGACGAAGGCAAACCGGGCGTCGCCCTCGTCGAGGTGGCGCATCAAGCCGCGGTACAGCTCCGTTTTCCCGTGCTTGTTATGGCCGATGGCCGTGTAGAGCTCCTGGGTCTGCTTCAGCGGCATGATGCTGCCGAGAAAGTCAACCAGTGCTCTTGGCCGGGGGGCATCCACCCGGAAATACGTCCAGCTGAAACCGAAAACCACACTCGCCTCATCCGAGGTCATCAGCACGGCATCCACCACGATTCCCCGCTCGGCGTGCAGTAACGGCAGCACCAGAGGAATGACCGTGGAATCGGCTCGAATTCTTCCCACCACATAGGCGCCCTTGTTCCGATAAAACACCGAGCGGAGGAGATCGATCTCAAACGGAGTGTTGTCCCCTGAGGCGCTGCGGATCCGCCCGTCGATCAGCTCCGCAACCAGCGCGGCATCCCGCTCCAACTGGGCATAGGGCACGGTCCACTGAAAGCCGAGTAGCAGACGGCGGATCAGGTCTGCATCGAGCCGGGATGTTTGGATCGTGTCATAGATGGCGGGCCCATCGTCGACGCTCTCCTCGGGCAGGGAGCTGTCCAGATATTCGATGGCCCGGTCCACGCCAACCGTGCTGAAGACCCGGCGGGTAACGGAGTTGAAGAAGGTCTCCGCAAGCTCCGCGTCCGCTCTTATCCCGACTCGCGCCGCGTGGTCTTGCTTCATGGCGGCCCAGACCGTCCGCTCCATCACGGCATCCTCCAGGATGTCGTGAACATCCGCGACGGCCCCATCGACGTGCGCCTTGTACAGCTGCAGCCTAGCGGTTGCGTCGGCCTGGGCGCCGGCCCAGTCCCGCAGCTCGAACCGGCGGCGGCCCCGGCTGGTGATCTCATGAAATCCGCGGGCATATTCGTCGTAGGCCGAGTGGATGGCCGCCACGGCGGCACCGACGGGGCGGAGCGCAGTTGTATTGCTGTTCATCGGTCACCCAACCAGATTGAGCGATATTCCCGAGACATTCGATTTCGTGGCGACAAGGATCCGCACCATGTCAGCGATCAGCGCTTTCCGAGAGCAGTCCCTGGACGGCAAGGCCATCACCCTGCGCGCCGGCCGGCTTGAAGTGCCTGCCACTCCCATCATCCCGTTTATCGAGGGCGACGGCACGGGACCTGACATTTGGCGCGCCGCTCGCCACGTCTTTGACGGTGCTGTGGCCCGTGCGTATGCCGGCGAGCGTCGCATTGCATGGGTGGAGGTGCTCGCGGGAGAGAAGGCCAAGAACCAGACCAGCAGCTGGCTTCCCGAAGAGACCCTTGCAGCCATCGATCGCTACCTCGTGGCTATCAAGGGACCACTGACTACCCCGGTCGGCGGCGGGTTCCGTTCCCTGAACGTGGCCCTTCGTCAAAAGCTCGACCTGTACGCCTGCGTTCGTCCGGTCCGCTACTTCCAGGGGGTACCCTCTCCGGTCAAGGCTCCACAGGATGTCAACATGGTGATCTTTCGGGAGAACACCGAGGACATCTACGCCGGCATCGAGTACAAAGCCAAGAGCGATGAAGCGAAGCAGGTCATTGAGTTCCTGCGCGAACAGATGGGGGTGCAAACGATCCGATTCCCGGACACCAGCGCCATCGGCATCAAACCGATCTCCGAGGAAGGGTCCAGACGCCTGATCCGTTCGGCCATCGAGTACGCGGTGGCCCAGAAATACGAGAGCGTGACGCTGGTTCACAAGGGCAACATCATGAAGTTTACCGAAGGTGGATTTCGCGACTGGGGATACGCCTTGGCCCGGGAGGAGTTTGGGGCCACCGAGCTGGACGGGGGACCCTGGTGTCGTCTACCCGGCGGGCTTGTGATCAAAGACGTCATTGCCGACGCCTTCCTGCAACAGATCCTCACCCGGCCCAAGGAATACGGCGTCATCGCAACTATGAACCTCAATGGAGATTACATCTCCGACGCGCTGGCGGCGCAGGTGGGCGGTATTGGGATAGCGCCGGGGGCCAACATCAATTATGTGACCGGACATGCGGTGTTCGAAGCGACCCATGGAACCGCACCCAAGTACGCCAACCTGGACAAGGTGAATCCCGGGTCAGTCATACTGTCGGGCGAGATGATGTTTCGTTATCTCGGCTGGCACGAGGCGGCCGATCTGATCGTCACTTCTCTGGAGCGGACGATTGGTCAGAAACGGGTGACCTATGACTTCGAGCGGCTGATGCCGGGAGCCACCCTGCTCAAGACCAGCGAGTTCGCCCAGGCGATGGTCGAGAACATGTAAGAGTCACGCTTCACTGCTGGCGTCCTTTCAGCCGATTGATCTCTCTTCTATCCTTTTTGGTCGGTCGCCCCCGCTCCGGAACGAAAGCGGCGTGCAGGGTTTTCAGCTGGAGGGCAAGGGTCTCCCGTGCCGCTCGGCTTTCCGCCGTTTCCTCGTAGAGCTCGAGCGCTCGCGTGGCGGGCCCCCGCTGACCCGAGAGCTCCCGAACTATTACTTGATGCTCGTAGGGTCCCTGCCGGATCCGAATCTCGTCCCCGATTTGCAAGGATTTGGCCCGCTTTACCCGCTCTCCGTTCACCTGGACCTTTCCTCCTGCCACCGCCTCGGCTGCCAGTGATCTGGTCTTATAAAACCGTGCCGCCCACAGCCACTTATCGACGCGGGTCTTGTCGTCAATTTCGCTCATGGCTGCAAAGTAGCGGCTCCTCGGCAGAATCCGAGGCCGGGACCCCGAATTGAAGGCCCCTGGGCTAAGTCTTCGACGGCGCGGCATTTGCGGGAACCGGGAGGCTACGTCCTTAACCAATGGTCTCGGCGTGACGCATCTTGTTCATTTATGGCTCTGGTTGGCCGCCATCGGCACTCCCCCGCCGCTCCACCCAGCAACGGTGCGAGCCGACTCGGGGGAGGTCGCCACGCTCCTGGACTCCACCTTGGCCCAGGCCGGAGAAGCGCTGGCCCGCGGGAGACCCTGGCAGGCTACGCGTCTCCTCTCGGTCGTCCTGCGCGATTCCTCCAGCCGGACCCCTGCCGCAGTGTTTCTCGCGGCTGCCGCTGCCAGCGAGTGGGGTGGATGGGATGAGGTGCTGCAGCTGCTGGAACACGAGTCCTGGGTCGACTCTCTTTACGAGGGGCGGGCACGAGTGCTGCTCGCGCGTGCGGCGTTGGAGCGGCGCGCTCTTCCGGAGGCACTAACCCACGCGGCTGCCGGACTGCGGACCGCTCCGACATCAGGAGAGCGGCTGATGCTGCTCGCCGCGGCACTCGACCAGACGGACGCTCGGGACAGCGCGGCAGCGGTGTACCTTCGAGCCGCAGCCCGGCTGCCCCAAGTAGCGGACTGGCTCAGACTGCGGGCGGCCACGTTGACGTCCGACAGTTCCTCCCGGGCTCGGATATACGCCGCCATTCAGGATCCGCTGCCCCAGGGCCGAATTCCCTGGGCTGAGGCTGCGGCATACGAGCGTACCGGCGACCGAGCCGAAGCTGCCCGGCGATATGCCTTGCTGGGCGAGTCTCTGACCAGCTTGCGTCTGCGACTGGCGTTGAGCGGCGACAGTGCGCCTCGAGCCGCTATCCGGGAAGAAGCCTTCGCCTTGCTGGGCAGGCGGCTCTCTGCTGGCGCCACCCGGCAGGCGATCGCCCTGATCGATAGTGCGTTCGCGCCCCTGACGCCCACGGAGGAGCTCGCCACCGCCCGCCTGACGGCGGATGCCGGCCTGTCCGCGCGCGCCGCGGCAGGATTCGCGCGGGTGGGTAGCCGTCGGCTGGGAGAAGGCCAGGACCGGTTCGACTACGCCAGCGCGCTTACTCGCCTCAAGCGGAACCGAGAGGCTGCTATTCAGTACAAGCAGGTGCACTCACCTCGGCCGCTCGCAGCTCTCGCTGCATATCAGGGCGCACGGGCCCTGGTGCGGGATGGCCAGCTGGAGCGAGGCCGTTCCGCCTTGACCCGAGTAGCCCGCCTGTATTCCAGGGACACCACTGCAGCGGCATCTGCCTATTTTCTGCTGGCCGACCTCGCTTCGGATGACCGGGCGGATGATCAGGCGCGCCGCCTCTACCGGCGGGTCGCCGGTCGTTACCCAACCAGCCGATTCGCCCCTACGGCACGGTTTCGAGCCGCCATGATCGCCCTGCTCGGTGGCAACCCCAAACTGGCAAGCCAGGAGTTCGACAGCCTGGCGGCCCGTTATCCCAGAAGCGACGAGGCGCTGAGCGCGGCGTACTGGGCCGGCCGCTCGTGGGCCGATGCCGGCGACAGTGCTACCGCGAGAGCGCGCTGGGAGGGGATTGTTGCCCGCGAGCCCCTCTCCTACTACGCCACCCTCAGCTCGGCGCGCCTGGGGAATGACCCCTGGTCTCCCCCCGCGGCCCCAGACTCCTTTGCCCCCGACCCCGTGATCGATCGTGGGGTCTCGCGGGCGGCACTCCTGGCCCGTCTTGGCCTGATCCAGGAGTCCCGCTGGGAGCTGGATCGCCTGGTGCGGTCACCCGATACCTCGTCTGAGCGGCTTCTGGTTTTGGCAAACGCCCTCCGAGCCCAGGGAATGGCAGCGCCTGCCATTCAGCTGGCCCGCAAGGCGCTGGCTCAAGGAGCTCCGGCGGATGCCCGCACGTACCGGCTGATCTACCCTGTGGTTCATGCCGACGCATTGTTGGCCGAAGCTGCGGAACAGGGGCTCGATCCGAACTTTGTGGCCGCCCTGATCCGTCAGGAGTCCAACTTCAACCCGGCTGCAACCTCGGCTGCTGGAGCCCGGGGCTTGGCTCAGGTCATGCCCGAGCTGGGCGAGCGCCTGGCTAAAGAGCTGAACTACCCCGTGTGGGACCCGGTGCTGCTCTACCAGCCCGATGTGAGCATCCAGCTGGGCTCGATCCATTTGCGCGAGCTGTTTGCGCAGTACAGCAAGCCCGCGCATATCCTGGCTGCGTACAACGCCGGCTCACCCCGGGTCGAGCGCTGGTCCAAGCGGATCGGCGTGGCCGATCCGGAAGTCTTCGCGGAACAGATCTCGTTCGTCGAGACCCGGGATTACGTCCGGGTCATTCAGCGCAACGAAGAGATCTACCGCGCGCTGTACGGGCCGGAGATTACCACCCGGGCGCAGGCCGAGGTTGCACCAGCCGCCGCTCAAGATCCGGTCGGGGACCCGCAGCAACCCATGTGAGCTTGGCAGCAGGGTCGCAACCCTCTAGTTTGGGAGCGCCCCCCTCACATGCAAGGTTCAATCGGTTGCTTAACGCTTCCCAACCGCTGGATCTGCTCGAGCGCATCGGCGAAGGCATCTTCGCCCTGGATCCTGACTGGCGCTTCGCATACCTGAACCGGCAGGCCGAGCGGGTGCTCTCCCGCCTCTCCGGAACCCCATCAACCGACCTGCTGGGCACTGTCATCTGGGAGCGTCCTGCCCTGGCCGACTCTCTTTTAGGCCGGGCGCTCCATCGCGCCTATGCGGATCAGACCGCAGTGATCCATGAGGTGCCGGACGTGGGCACCCGAGGGTCGGTCGAGGTGCGCGCATACCCGACGGATGATGGTCTCACAGTGTTGCTGCGGGAAAATCCCCAGGCCTCCCACACCGCGCAGATCCTGGATGGCATGCACGAAGCCTTCCTCGGCTGCGACCACGAGTGGCGTGTCACTCAGGTGAATGCCCGAGCCGAAGCCATTCTTTCCCCGCGCGGACTTCCCCGGCTCCGACTGGTGGGTCAGAACATCTGGCATGCCATGCCCGTCCTGGCGGGCAGCCGGATCCAGGCTGAGGCCTTCCGCTCTCACGCGCAGGGCACTGAGGTCGAGCTCGAGGAGTTTTTCCCGCCGCTCAATCGCTGGTTTTCGCTGCGGATCGCCCCCACCAACAACGGGCTGGTGTGCTATGCCCGCGAGCTCCCGGACCGAACTCACGCCGAGCACGCCCTGCTGGCGAGCGAAGAGCGGTTCCGTCAGCTAGTGGAATCCATTGATGACGTGGTATTCCGGCTGGACCGGGAGCAACGCTGCGTAGATGCGTTCGGCCGCTGGCTCGAGCGGGAAGGCCTGAACCCTGCCGAGCTGATCGGTCTGACTACCCGGGAAATCGTGGGTGCGGATCAGGCGCCCCTGCACGAGGCTGCCAATCTCCGTGCCCTCGCCGGAGAGACTGTCACCTATGAGTGGACTTTGAAGGCACCCAAGGGTCTCCGGCACATGCAGACCACCCTATCGCCCTTGCACGGGCCCTACGGAGAGGTCACCGGCATCGTAGGAGTCGGCCGCGATATCAGCCAACGCGTAGAGGTCGGAAGGGAGCTCCAACGGTGGGCCCGGATCTTCGAGCATGCGGGCTGGGGTGTCGCGATTGTCAGCGCTGATGGTGGTACCATCGAAAGCGTGAACCCCGCCTTTGCCGCCATGCACGGCTGGACGGTGGAAGAGCTGCGTGGCAGACCCATGGCCGAGCTGTCCGGGGGCCAGCAGGACTTCCCGCGGATGAATCCGCTGTTCGACGCCCGGGGACATCAGATCTGGGAAACCGAGCGGGTACGCCGCAACGGAATGGTCTTTCCCGCTCTGATCGATGCCACGGCGGTGAAGGACGCCGAGGGGCGGGTGATCTATTATGCCGTCAACATTCAGGACCTCACGGAGCGGCGACGGGCAGAAGAACAGGTTCGCCAGGCCCAGAAAATGGAAGCCGTGGGCCGGCTCGCTGGCGGTGTGGCTCACGATTTCAACAACATGATGATGATCATCATGGGGTTCAGTGATTTCCTGCTCACCAACCTGGAGCAAGGAGATCCCCGCTGGGCCGATGCCGATGAAATCAGGAAGGCCGCGGAACGGGCCATGCACCTCACCCGGCAGCTGCTCGGCTTTGGGCGTCAACAGCTCGTTGCCCGCCACGTACTCAGCCTGAATGAAGTAGTATCAGGAATGGATCGGATGCTGCGCCCGCTGCTGGGCGAAGACATCCGGCTCGTCACCAGGCTCTCAGTTGGTCTCGGTGGGGTGGAAGCTGACTACGGTCAGCTGGAGCAGGTTGTGATGAACCTGGCCCTGAATGCGCGAGACGCCATGCGCGGCGGTGGGGGGCTGACCATCGAGACCCTCGATGTCGAGCTGCCCGAGGGGTATGCCTACCATCATATCGGTATCGACATACCACCTGGAGCTTATGTCATGCTGGTGGTCAGCGACACGGGCCACGGTATGACTCCCGAGGTGAAGTCAAGGCTGTTCGAGCCCTTTTTTACGACGAAACCCACTACTCAGAACACCGGGCTTGGGCTGGCCACCGTCTATGGGATCGTAGCCCAGAGCGGAGGCTACATCTGGGTCGACAGCGAACCGGAGCGGGGGACGACGTTCAAGATCTGCTTGCCTCGGGTAGACAGTGAAGCCGAGCAGGCGCAAACCCCGCTCACCCCCGTCCGCTCGGTTCGCGGTTGCGAGAAGATTCTGTTGGTGGAGGACGAAGATGCCGTCCGCAGCGTAGCCGCCCGGGTGCTGCTCAACCAGGGTTACACCGTGATCCAGGCCCGGAACGGGGAAGAAGCGTTGACGCTGCTCAACCAGCTGGACGAGACCATCGACCTCGTCCTCACCGACGTCGTCATGCCTGACATGGGGGGATTGGCCCTGGCCGAACAGATCCGAATTCGCTCGCCAGGCCTGAAGTTGGTGTACATGTCCGGCTACTCCGAAACCGACAAGCTGCAACCCGGCCTCAGGAACTTCGAAACTCCTTTCCTGCAAAAGCCCTTTTCAGCCGAGAATTTGGTCCTTAAGGTGCGTGAGGTTCTCGACGCGGCGCCGCAGCCAGATCACTAGGTCATGCGTCACATCGACTCGCTGGTTCTCCGCGCATCTTTCCGGTCTGCGGGTCGGGGACTAGCCAGCCTGGCAGAGCACGAGCCCATTCGGTGTGTACTTCAGTAGATGCTTGGGCTTTCCAGCGATTGCAATGGAGGCTCCATGAGGATTTGGTTTCCTTCCGCATTACTTGGCCTGCTGGTTGCCTGTTCGTCGGGCGATAACCGGCCCGGAGGTGATACCGGAATGGCTGACAGCGCTGCAGGCGGTCTGAGCAGCCACGATACCATGTCGACGATGTCCGGTGATTCCACGGCGGTCAGCGGCAACACCGCGGTGACCCCCGAAGGCGTTCTTTCCCAGATGAATGTGGCGAACACGACGGAAATCCAGCTTGCAACCGTCGCCACGAAAAAGGCCAGCTCCCCGCAGGTCAAGCAGATCGCCCGTAAGCTGCTCACCGATCACACGAAGAACCGGCAGCAGGTCAGGGCGCTAGCCCAGAAGCTCAATGTGAGCCTGACGCCTGGGCAGGGTGGCAGTGTGTCCGCCTCGGACAGCGCTGCCATGCCGACCGACCTCCAGGCCAAGACCGGTGCCGAGTTCGATCGGGCGTTCATTCAACACGAGATCGACGATCACCAGTCCAACGTCGACAAAATCCAGAAACAGATCTTGCCCTCGCTCCAGAATGAGCAGATTAAGACCTACTTGCAGAAGACGGTCACCGAGATGCAGGGACATCTCAGCAGCCTCAAGCAGGTACAGCAACAACTCAGCAGCTGAGGCGGCTCACAGCCGTTGAGGAGTCCATCTATGGAAAGCAAAGTCAAGTTTGCCGGGCACCCGGTCCATCCCATGCTCATTGTGTTCCCGCTTGGGCTGTTGGCCACCGCGGTGATCTTCGACATCATCTACCTGGTGTCCGACAATTCGCAGTGGACCGTGGTGGCCTACTATATGGTAGGGGCCGGGATCATCGGTGGATTGGCCGCGGCGGTCTTCGGATGGTTGGACTGGATCGCCATTCCTTCGGGGACGCGGGCCAGGCGAATCGGATTGTGGCACGGGGCGGGGAATGTTGTCGTCCTCGCGCTGTTCATCCTGAGCTGGGTGCTCAGGCGGGGAAACCCGGAGATACCGCCTACTGGCGCGATTGTCGCCGGGTTAGCCGGCGTAGTGATTGCACTGGCAACCGCCTGGCTGGGCGGAGAGCTGGTGGATCGGCTCGGGGTTGGCGTGGACGATGGCGCGCACCTGGACTCGCCCAGCTCGTTATCCGAGTTGCCTGCCGGTGCCGGTCTGGGTGCAGCGTCGCGGGCAGCCGGGGCTACTCCTTCGGATCGTCGGGCCTCAGCCGCCACTCCCTACGCCGGGGTGGACCGTAGGACGCACTAGGGCCAGGGCTTCCTTTTCCGCCCGGCTCATCCGCTTGATCATATGCTCGCGCCGCAAGGCGTGAGATCGGTCGACTGCCTGCTCCAGGTACACCAGCACGACCGGTAACCTGGAGCGGGTGTAGGCCGCGCCGCATCCGCGGTTGTGCTCCGCCACCCGGCGCTCGGCATTCGTGGTGATCCCGGTATACAGGGTCCCGTCGCCGCAGCGGGCAAGATAGACCATCCAGGACATTCCTAATCATAAGGGGCACTACCGGATTCGCGGTCGCCCTCCCTATCTTCGGCTGGCCCCCATGACAGCCTGGAGCTAGGAGCAGGAGCTTGGAGCACTCTGGACTGACCTCCAGTGTTCCAGCCCAGCTTTTAGCGCTCAGCTCGCAGCTCCTGCAACGAGGTTTGATGGCAACATCCGCTCCGTCTGCACGAGCGGCGGTCCCGACGGTGCCGGATCGGCGCCGGCCTGGAAAGAACACGCTCCCCGATCAGCGCACCTTGCTGACCTGGTTGTTTGCCGGCCGGCTGGTGCTGGCAACCGGGGTCCTGCTCGGTGCCGGGTTGGTCTGGACCGAGCGACCGCAGGAATCGTTCATCGTGAGCATCGCGGTCGTCTTTGCGCTGATGTTCACGTTGTATGGCGCCGGTACCATATTCCTGCTCCGGCGGAAACCCACCAACGCGTTTTTCTTATTTCAGGCGCTGGTGGACCTCGGGTTGGTCACGACCATCCTGCACTTTACCGGGCAACCGCAATCCGCGTTTCCCGCGCTCTACGTGCTGGTGGTCGCGGCCTACTCTCTGCTCATGCCTCCCGCCTGGGTGGCGGTGACGGCAATCCTGGCCTCGCTGCTGTTTCTCGGCGATACGATATGGACCCATGGTGCTTCGCTGGATACCGTCTCATGGGCCCAGATCGGCGTCTTCAACCTGGTGTTCGCTATCGTTGCGGTGCTGGGACACCGCCTCCGCGAAGCCGGGATGGAGCAGGCGACGCTGGCCACCGAGCTGCAGAGGGTACGGCTCGAGGCCGATGATATTCTGCGGAACATTCGGTCGGGCGTTCTCACCGTGGATGGCTTTGGACGGCTGGCGTTCATCAACCCGACGGCGGAGCGCCTGCTCGATCTGGATGGCGAGGCGTTGATCGGCCTTCCGGTCCTGGACCAACTGAAGACCCGCTCCTCGGAGCTCTGGGCCGCCGCCGTCGCTGGCATCCGGAACGGGCGGAAGATCAGCCGGGGCGAGGGCATGGTGGTGCAGGGTGCCGGGAGAATGTTTCCCATTGGTCTGAGCACGACCACGTTTCGTCAGGAAGCGCAGGAAGCTCCCTCGGTCACCGCCATCTTCACCGATATCTCGGATCTGAAGGAAGTCCAGGAGCTCCACATGCGCGCGGAGCGGCTCGAGGCGGTTGCCGAACTCAGCGCATCGCTGGCGCACGAGATTCGTAATCCGCTGGCCTCTATTCGAAGCTCGGTGGAACAGCTGGCGCGGTCGAAACACGCGGACGAGGACGAGCGTTTCCTATCCGGGCTCATCGTTCGGGAGAGCGACCGCCTCAGCCGCCTGCTCAGTGAATTTCTCGACTTTGCCAGGGTGAGAGCCACTCACTTTGCGCCGGTCGATCTGCACTCGGTGGTGGTGGCGGTGGTGCGGCTGATTCGAGCCCATCCCGATTGCCGTCCCGATGCGGTCATCACGGTCGAAGGCGGGCATACCCTGCTGGAAGGAGACGAGGATCTGCTCCACCGCGTGGCGGCCAACCTGGTTCTCAACGCCGTGCAGGCTGCCCGCGGGCCAATCCGGATCACGGTCAATGTCTCCGTTGCACAGCCCACCGAGATCCCCCATGGGACCGATCTCGAGCACTCGGTTCGATTGCAGATCCGGGACAATGGACCGGGTATTCCGGAAGAGGTACGCGAGCGGCTCTTCCAGCCTTTTGTCTCCGGACGATCCGGCGGCAGCGGATTGGGTCTGGCGATCGTTCAGCGAGCCGTCGAGGCCCATCGGGGCCTCGTGTTGGTCGATTCCGGACCTGGGTCCGGTACCACTTTCACCATTTTCTTGCCAGCCAAGATGGTAGCGGAGGATGCTGCATGAGTCAGAAGCCGTCGGTGTTGGTGGTTGACGATGAGTCTGGGATTCTCGATACCCTCCGGATCCTGCTGCGGAACGAAGGGTTCGAGGTGACGACCGCGCAGGGTGGAAAGGCCGGCCTGGAGCAGATCCGGTCAGGCACTCACGACATCATTCTGTCCGATGTCCGGATGCCCCAGGTGTCGGGTCTGGACATCCTGACCGCCGCCCGCGAGCAGGATGCAATGACGCCGGTGATTCTGATGACCGCGCAGGCCTCTCTCCAGAGCGCCATCAGCGCCGTCAACTCCGGCGCCTTCTATTATATCCAGAAGCCGTTCTCGAACGATGAGCTGGTGGCCATCCTCCGGCGGGCCTGTGAGTATCGGGCAGTCAAGGTCGAGAACACCCAGCTCAAGCAGGAGATCCGCCGGCGCGACCGGACCACCATCACCCGCCCGATCGGCAAGTCCAAGCGATTCCTTGACGTGCTTAAGCTGGCCGAGCACGTGGCTCCGACCGACTCGACCGTGCTCATTCAGGGCGAGAGTGGCACCGGCAAAGAGGTCATCGCCCGATACCTTCACAACCTGTCCAGCCGCAGCGACGGACCCTTCATGTCGATCAATTGCGGCGCGCTGCCGGAGAATCTGCTCGAAAGCGAGCTGTTCGGGCACGTGAAGGGCTCCTTTACCGGCGCCGTACGAGACAAGCAAGGCCTTTTTGCGGCCGCCCGGGGGGGCAGCTTCTTCCTGGACGAGGTAGGCGAAATGCCTGCCTCGCTGCAGGTCAAGCTGCTGCGGGTGCTCCAGGAGCGCGAGGCCATTCCGGTCGGCGCCACCGAGCCCATTCCGGTAGACGTGCGCATCATTGCGGCAACCAACCGGGAACTGGAGGAGGAGATTCGCCGGGGCAACTTCCGATCCGATCTGTTCTATCGGCTCAACGTCATCGCCGTCAATCTGCCGCCTCTGCGGGAACGGCGGGATGACCTGTTGCTGCTGATCGAGGCCCTGCTGCAGAACCTGGCCGGCGAAACCGGAACCGATCCCAAGGCGCTCGCGGCCGAGGCGCTCGATGCAGTAATGGTCTACGAGTGGCCCGGTAACGTGCGGGAACTGGAAAACGCGCTGGAGCACGCGGTCGTGTTGACCCGCGGGAACCTGATCGAAGCGGCCTCACTGCCGGAGCGGATTACGAAACGGCGGAAGGAACCGCTCGTGGCCGAGCGATCCTACCGGAATCCCACGCTGGAAGTGATCGAGCGGGCGTACATCATGTGGGTTCTACAGGCGGAAGGCGGAAACAAGACCCGAGCTGCGGAAGTGCTCGGCATCGATCCATCGACCCTGTACCGCAAGCTCAGTCGCTACGAAGAGCAGGTCGAGGTCAAGGTCTAGCGCTCCGAATCAGCGCTGGGCGACTGTGCCCTGGTACTGCTGAGCCGCAATGACATACGCCTCCAGCAGCTGTGAGCGAAGGTCGCCGGAGGCCCGGGTGCTCAGCGGCGCCAGTTGGTAGAGCCTGCGCTGAGCGCCCGCCACGTCCCTGAGGTGCAACTTGGCCAGCACCAGACCATCGCGAAGCTCATCCACCCCGATCCACCTTCCCCGCTGCGAAGTCACCAGAGGGA
>Ga0307410_10000574_pt1 | contig 15076 bp, 15 predicted proteins | sample 322Ometagenome_3_FD_203707 | JGI IMG/M metagenome (GOLD analysis project Ga0307410, IMG submission 203707) | Maize rhizosphere microbial communities from greenhouse at UC Davis, California, United States - 322HYB-O-3 | ecosystem: Host-associated > Plants > Roots > Rhizosphere > Soil | place... | reverse complement strand
TCTTCATTTACTGTATAATTAGATAATACAAGACAAGTTTTGTAGGTAATGAATTCTAATTTAAATATTTATCCGTTGAAGGAAAATCAAAGTTATTAAAATAGTTGTAATAATTTTATTATTTTTTGAATCTCCCAAAATCTTTAAAATGCTACGTTCACTGTTGCGCTGTTTTCGTTTTTTACTCTAATGTGGTTCTCAAAGCTGTAATGTGATTTTTTTTTCACTACCCAATAAAAAAAAATAATTTAGATGGAATAGTGAGACATAAGTGCTTGATTTATATTTAATTATTGATTTTACTGGGGCTCAGCTAAATAATCAGATAATTATTATTAAAAAGTCTAATGAAAAATTAGTAAGAAAAAGTGTTAAAAATGTTAAATTTTAAATTTATAAGTATTTTAAGATTAAAAATTACATAAATTTGATAACAAATAGTACAATATTTTGTAAAGACCCCTTTTTTTATCAATTAAATTTAACACAAAAAACTACTTATGAAAAAAATTAAATCAATTTTGGCCGTGTCGTTTATGGCGCTAATAGTATTATCTTGTAATAAAGAAGATGAGGCAGTTCCTACCAATCAGGAATCTCTAAAAGTAACACCGGAAGTGCTAAGTAAAATGAAATCACTTTCACTTAATACTTCGGATGTTCAGGTTATTCAAAATACTACTTTAGAGGGGACAACTGAGGATGCCTTCCTTGTAGAAGGAGATATTGTTATTACAAAAGATCAATTAGATAAAATGGATCTTCACGGAGGTATTACCACAGAACAATACCGTACTACTAATTTAGTTTCTGCTCCAAGAACGATTCGTGTCGTAGGCTTATCAGGAACCGGTTCATCAGCCTTGAGCACAAACATGCGGAATGGATTGCAAGCGGCAATAAACAGATACAATAACTTAGGATTGTCAATTAACTTTACCCTAACGTTTAGTTCAAGTACTTCAGGTGCAAACATTGTTGTAAGAAGACAAAACGGATCTGCCGGTGGAGTAGCAGGTTTCCCTTCTGGAGGAAATCCTTATAATTCAGTGACATTATATTCTGGATTAGATTCATATTCAACAAATGTAAACGCACACGTGGCAGCTCACGAAATTGGACACTGTATTGGTTTACGCCATACAGACTGGTTTAGCCGTCAAAGTTGCGGACAAAATTCAAACGAAGGAACGGCTGGCGTTGGAGCAATTCAAATTCCAGGAACACCTTCAGGATATGATTCTACTTCTTACATGTTAGCATGTTTCAATTCAAGCGTAACAGGAGCTTTTAATGCTAACGATGTTACAGCTTTGAATTATTTATACTAAAAGTTTGAATTAGAATTGTCTTTACAAAATATGAAAGGCTGTTTCACATCATTGTGAAGCAGCCTCTCTTTTTGAAAAGAGAAAAACTTGTTGATATATCAAAAAAAAACGGAATAATTTTTCAATTATCCCGTCCTGTGGAGTCGCCGGGTATTGCGCTAATTACATCAGAATTGGTTGTTAATAATTGATTTTCAGTAAGAAACGATTGTTTTTGCAGGAATTCTTATATTTGTTATTACTAAGTTTTTATAACTAAATATAACATTATTGTCAACTAAATTGTCAACTGATGAAATACACTTTTAATCTTAAAGAACCGAAGAGTGATAAAGAAACTTTGATTTTATTTTCATGCTATTTTAAAAATGAGAATAAGAAATTTGTCTTTTCAACAGGTGAGAAAATAATGCCTGAAAATTGGGATTTTGAAAATAGATTCCCTTTTGTAAATGGGAAAAAGAAATCAAAATTTGTTCAAAGTATAAGACTTCAGATGAATCGATACTCTGACTTATTTCTTGAAACAGAAAGCTTGTATAAAAGAATAAATGAACCTTTTACTTCGAAGAATTTAAAAAAAGTTTTTGACGAAGAGTTTAAAAAAGCTCCGTCTGGGAAAAATGCATTTTTTGACGCGTATGATGAGTTTACTGCCGAAAAGGAAAAAGGCAAAGAATGGTCTTTGTCAACAATCAAAAGGTATAAAAATATAAAAAATATTCTAGAAAAATTTGAAGCAGCTAGAAAATTCAAATTGACATTTAGTAAGATCGATGAAACATTTCATCGTGAATTCACTTCCTATTGTATGGATGATTTAGAGCATATTAATAATACTTATGCTAGAAATCTGGGGCTTTTCAAGACCTTTATGTTTTGGGCCAGGAAAAATAAATTCACTTATAATGATAGTTTTGTAGGGTTTAAAAAAGTTGAGAGAGTAATTACAAATCAAATTGCATTAACTATAGATGATTTGAATAAGTTGATGCAACACAAATTTGAAAGTGAAAAGCTAGGGAAAGTTCGTGATGTTTTTGTCTTTGCTTGTGTAACTGGTATGCGTTTTGGTGAGTTGTCATTGATAAGGAGAAGTAATGTAACTAATGATTTTATCTTATTAAAAGAAAATAAAGATGAAACTAAAGAAACCAGGGAGATACCTTTAACCAGTATTTCTAGATATATTTTATTAAAATATGATTATAAACTGCCTTTAATTGCCAATCAAAAACAGAATAAATATATAAAAGATGTATTTCAGGAGATGGAATACAATAAGAAAGTTCAAAAAGTTACAACTAAAGGGAAAGAAAATATTAAAGAAGAAATGTTTTTCTACAATAGAATAAGTACCCATACAGCCAGAAGAACTTTTATTACTATGATGAAAAGACAAGGTAAAAGTGATAAATTAATTGCATCTATAACTGGACACAACGATATGAAAACTTTGAATCAGTATTATCAGATTAGTGAACCAGAGAAAAAAGAAGCCATGGATGAAGTTTTTAATGTTGAATTGAAATTGAAAATCGTTTAGTATGGATTTTAAAAAGAAATATTTTAAAAAGAAATCTGAATTTATTGATTTAAAGCCTCTTGATAATAAGAAAACTAATGGTGAAATTAAACTAGGTGTAATTATTCTTATTATGGTTTTTCTTTTTTTGATTGCTTTTTATTTTTTCGAAAATGTTTTTCTGAAATCAGGAGGGATATTTAGACTAGTTGCTATAGGAATAACATTTTCGGCTGCAATTATGGTTGTTTTATATTTTCGTCTTTTGATTGATAAGACAGATAAGAGGAATAAAATAAATTCAGCAATAGTAAATTATGATTTCTTGAATGATGAAAATAATACAATAGAAGTTCGGTTTAAAAATTTTTTTAAAGATGAATTTTGCTATTTAAATTTTAAAAATAATGCAATTAAAATTGGATTAATTGACCAAAATTGTAAGTGGCTGTATAAAGAAAAAGAAATTTTATACTTCGCTTTATTGTTTTCAAAGTTAAAAGAGAATAATTATTTTAAAAACAGAATTGAAAACAAAGATTTTTGTGAGGTTTCTAGCCAATTTTTAGATATTAAAATTAATTCAACGATGCTAACAAAATATGATCTTTCCAAGGAAAATAATCTAATTAAAGCACATCATGAAAAATACTATGAAGATGATTATTCCATTTTTAACCAAATATAATTCAATTCATTTTCAATTGTATTCAATTGAACATATTGAATACAAATAAATTATAATTAATATGATTAAGTTATAAAATTGTAAAAAATTAAATCTACAATTTTATGCAAAATCCATTTGAAACAATTCAATCAGAATTGAAAGAGCTAAAAGGTTTAGTTGCACAACTTCTTACTAAACCAGAAAAAGATTTATCGAATAACATGTACACTGTCAAAGAAGCGGCAGAACTCTTACATGTGGATCGCCAGACCATTAGAAACCATATTGATAATGGCAATATTAAAGCTTCTTCTATTGGTAGAAGAATTTTAATAAATCACGAAGAGTTATTTGACTCTCTTAATGAAGTAAAATCCCTTAAATATAAAAGACAAGTATAGAAAGCACCATTTCTATACTTGTCTTTTGTTATCTAACCTATTGTATACACCATATATACAATAAAAAATATTGTACAAAATGGAAGAAAAATATTTACGAGTAGGAACTTCCTATTTCAAAATTATAGATAAACCTTTAATATCTGGTGACAAGGTAAAAATAATGGTTCGGTGGAATCGGGAAACAATCATTTCAGATCACGGAAAATCGTTTTTAAACGAGATATCTAAACTAGATGGTTTTTGCTGCATTCCTAACCATTTTGATTACGAGCAAATTGTAGATGATTTCTATAATACCTATCATGAACTCCCTAATCCACCAATAGCTAAGGATTTTTCAATTCATGAACTCGAAAAATTGATTCCAAATTCATTGCAATTTATTCAACATATTTTTGGAGACCAAACGCAATTAGGCTTAGACTATATTAAACTTTTATATGAAAAACCTACGCAAACATTGCCAATTCTTTGTTTGGTAAGCAAAGAACGATCGACAGGAAAAAGCTCTTTTATAAAGTGGTTGAAAGCAATTTTTGGAATGAATATGACTTACATAAAAGGCGATTCATTTGGGTCGCAGTTTAATTCTGATTGGGCGAGTATGTTACTTGTAGCGATTGATGAAGTGTTTTTTGATAAAAAAGAAATTACAGAACGTTTAAAATACCTTTCTACGACTGACAAAGATAAAATAGAAGCAAAAGGAAAGGATAGACAAGAAATTGAATTCTTTGCAAAATTTATTCTTTGTTCTAATAACGAAGATAATTTTATCCAAATCGACGAGGAGGAAATCCGTTTTTGGATTCGTAAAATTCGCACTATAAATACAGAAGACGTATTCTTTCTTAAAAAACTGAACAAAGAAATTCCGTATTTCTTAAAGTACCTGCAAATGAGAAATTATTTTTCCGAGCAAAAAACCAGAATGTGGTTTAAACCCGAACAGATTATGACCGCTTCCTTGTTAAAACTTGTAAATCGAAATAAAGAAGAAATACTTATTCTTGAATTGATACATGAGTGTTTTGAAAAAATGGAAGAGGATGAGTTGAAATTAGCTCCTAATGATATTTATATTTTACTGAGGAAACAAAATAACAGAATAAATATTTCTGCTAGTGAAATAAGAAATATCCTAAAGCGGTGGGGTTTTACACCCGAAGACAATACAAAGTCTTATTGTGGAATTGAATTATTGTCGCACGGTGAATATGTGAAAGTCGATAGAAGAGGACGTTTCTATACTATCAAAAAGATTTTGTTTTATAAAGTATTTGATGCTTTGATGCAAAATTAGCGTAAAGTCTTGTAATTGAGGTAAACAGATCTGCATCAAACCTTGCATCAAACTAAAAAACAATCTTTTTTGATGCAAAACTGATGCAGGGCAAAAATAAAGTGATGCACTGATGCAGCTATTGATGCAATGTAATACTAAGTTAATCAATGTGTTAGATTGGATTTGCATCAAAACATCAAAAAAATATTTTTTTTTCATCAGCAAATGAACAGACTTGTGCCAAATAAAATAGAAGATTAAAAAAAAATAATTATGGAAAAGTTCAATTGTAAAATTGCAAATCAAATTGATTTGGTCAATTATCTGGAAACATTAGGGCATGAGCCATCAAAAATAAAAAATCAGGATTATTGGTATCTATCACCACTTAGAAATGAAAATACCTCCTCTTTTAAAGTGAATCAGAAATTAAATTTATGGTATGACCATGGATTAGGTAAAGGAGGAAATGTAGTTGATTTTGGGATTGAATATTTTAGATGTAATGTTTCGGAATTTTTACAACTTTTAAATGGTAATAGCATTACCTCAGGTATAAGTTTATCGCTTATAAATGAAAATCAACAGGCTTCAAATCTAAGAATTGCAAATGAAAAGAAAGATAATCCCCTTGATAAAATTATCATTGTTGATGTACGCACATTGGAAAATAAGTTGTTGATGGCTTATTTAGATAACCGAAACATTTCACAGGAGATAGCAATACAGCATTGTAAAGAGGTTGATTTTTGTTTAAATAATCGAAAGCTTACTGCAATTGGATTTGAGAATATTTCAGGAGGATATGAATTACGTAGTGAAAATTTTAAAGGTAGCAGCTCACCAAAAGATATCACTTTCATAAATGCCCAAGCAAAATCAGTAGTCGTTTTTGAAGGCTTTTTTGACTACCTCTCTTATAAAATGATGAATCAAAAATCGGTTAATTTACAAACAAATTTCCTGATACTAAATTCCCTATCTTTTTTTAACAAGTCACTAAAGTTAATGGAAAAACACGAGAGAGTCGATCTTTATTTAGACAGAGATACGGGAGGTATAAAATTTACTAGCGAAGCCCTGCAAAGAGATTCTGCAAAATATACCGATCAAAGTTTTTTATATGAGCAAAAGAAAGATTTAAACGAATGGTTAAACCGGGAACAGCAAGTTAAACGAGGTCATAGTTTTAGGAGATCTATATGACGTCCGAGTGGTAGCCAGCTATGTTTTGGTAAAACCAAAACGCTGGCTCCCCTTATGCTATCGCATTCGTTGAGAGAATTTTTTCATGCTATCGCATTCAAAAAATAAATGATAAGAGACTATGGAAGAGCAGAATGAAACTAAAAAAAATAGAGGAGGTAGACCGAAAAAGGCGATAAAAAGAGACCAACTTATGGCAATTAAATGTACACTCTACGAGCGTAAAATAATTGAAGCCAAAGCTAAAAAATCGAATCTTACCGTTTCTGAATACCTTCGTGAAATAGGACTTACCGCAAAGATTGATTACAGAAATAAAGCCCTTCCGAAAGAAATTCTAAGCTTTACCGGAGTGCTCAACCACATGGCAGCCAACCTAAACCAGATAGCTAAAAAGAGAAATAGTAATGATGAATTAAACCCAGTTGAACGGGCAGAATTAAAAGTGCAGTCGGGGCAGGTTAAAGATCTTGCTGTCCAAATTAAAAACTTTATGTCATGATAGGTCATGTAAGTATAGGCAACTCTTTTTACCATTGCATTAGCTACTGTTTGGAAGATAAAAAAGAATTGTCTGAAGAGAAAAAACTTGCACTTGAATTGAAAGACCATTTGCAACATAAAGGTCGTGCAGAAGTATTGGAATACAATAAATGCTTCGGCAACAAGTATGAGCTTACACAGCAGTTTAAGGATGTTAGTAAATTAAGCAGGCGTATTGAGAAACCAATGTTGCATCTGACCTTACGTTTAGCTCCGGAAGATACATTGACCAAAGAACAATTGAGAGAAGTTGGAAGAGAATGCGCCAAGGAGTTTGGTATAGCAGACCACCAATACATCTGTGTATTGCATAAGGATACCAAAGAGCAGCATATTCATATAGTAGCCAATCGAGTAGGTTTTAATGGCAAGGTTGCCAATGATAGCAATAGCTACAAACGCATGTCTGAACTTTGTCGTCGTCTTGAAAAGAAATATGGTATTCAAGAAGTATTAAGTCCAAGGGCATTCCTACCTCTTAAAGACAGGATATTGCCTCGCCATGACAGTAGAAAAGAAAAACTTAAAGAAGATATTCAACAGACATTAAAGTATGCCAGTTCCTATTTAGCATTTGAAAGACATATGCGGAAGTTGGGTTATAAAGTTCTTAAGGGCAGGGGGATTTCTTTTATAGATGATAAAAAAGTAAAAATAAAAGGGAGCGAAGTTGGTTTTTCATTAATGAAAATTGAAAAGTTGTTACATCAGAAACAACAGCATGCCATGAAAAGTGCTGGTAAAGAAAAAAATTATGATAGAGATAGTCAGTCAATATCTAATTCTTTTAAAACTGAAAAACAAAACGAAGAAAAGCAAGGCTATAGTTTAGATAGACCAGGAGAAACACTTGTTAAAGAGGTTTTAGGAGCTATAGGACAATTAATGAATTCTGAATATGAGCCGGATTATATCGATCCTGAATTACAGAGAATTCCTCAAAAGAAAAAGAAGAAATCAGCATTAAGGAGATGATATCAAAAAATAAAAAATATGGAAACAAATTCAAATGCAGACAAAAAAGGTCATATAGAAAGAGAGACATTGCAATTAGTACTGGAGGAATTTACACTGGAACAGAAAACAAACAATGAGCATATTGAGGCACTTATTAATGCAGTTAAAAACGTAGAGAATAAAATTGATGCATTTAAAAACGAGTATAAAATAGAAAAAAATGTTTCAGAAAAATTGGATATTAAGCAAATTGAGGCTATCCTTCAAAAAGGTTTTCTAGATATTAAATTTATGATCGGCAGGCAGCCGAAAAGTATCATAAGGAAATTTCAGATTTTACTATTTCCCGAACAGGATGCGAAACTGTTTTATAAAATTGTTTTTGGCAGATGGTTTTTATGTCTTGTTATAATGGTAGCACTAAGCAATCTTTACAATTGGGGAATACATTATATCGACAATAACAAAGAAATTCAAATGCAACAAATTCAAAACGATAGGATAAGAAAAGCTTGGGAGTATATGTATGTTAATAACAATAAAGAAACTAAAAAACTTATGAAAAATGCTTATATAAACTCCGTTACAAAGTAATTGACAGAAAATATGAAGTAAAATTCTTTCAGTATAATCTCTAACTGCGAGGGACCAAGCAGATATTATAAACTATCTTTTAAAGAACAGCGTAACATTTTGCAAAGTATTTACTTATTAGCCCTAAGGGGACAATTCGCGAACCGTTTTCATAGGATTTAAATAAAATAAATATAAAAGAAAATTAAATTTTGGTTACAATCCCATAACGATCAATAAATATAGTACAAAATTCGAACCTTTGTTGATGATTAAAAGATTTTAAACGATATTAATTAATATCATTATTTAGAGTCTCACTCCCATACATTAAATTAGAAGACCGCATAAATTATTAAAAAGAAAATTGGTAAACTTTATGCATTAGAAATCGAATATTGGAAAATATAATCTTCGTTAAACTATTACCAAAATATTTGAATTTGTAAGATTTTTTTCTTTAAATTCGCGACATAACTTTAACATATAATACATGAAAATTCACAATTCTCCATTTAGGGTTTCTCTTTTAACGTTGTTTTTATTGATAAACTTCATATTTATTGCTTGTGAAGAAAACAAAGTCCTGACAGGAGAAGATACTGCACAAAACAATAAAGGTGTAAATCTTGTTAAAGCAGATTTATCAGAATTAATAGGTGAAATCGAAGGCAACAATCCTTCACTTGTAGCCTTATTAAAAGATAATCCAGCAAGTAAGCTAAAAGAATCCAATTTAGAAAAATTAAAAACATTTGAATTTTTGTTCGATACTGATCATATAATGGCATTAAGAATCAACAGCGACCATGTAATATATATGATTCCTGCCTACAAAAGCAATAATGAACGTGACAATAATTTGTATTCTGTATCTATTAATATTAACAGAAATATCATTGATACAAAATTGACTACAATTGAAATAAGTAGTGATGGGACGCAAACAAATAATACAAGAAAATTTAATTTTTCAAATTTAACTTCTAAAAATCAAACATATGCTACGTATGTAGATATGGAAATAAAATGCGATTGCGTTGCCAGCATATCAGATTGTACATGTCATACCTCTCACGCCTCAGGTGGTTGTGATCATCCCGATGTGAGTATTAGCTGTACTAATTGTAGCGGCGGGAGCGGAATTAGCACCACAAACCCCTCTACTCATACAAATAACAATACACAAACATCAAATAATCAAATAGTCGCCATTTCCAATTCCAGTTCGGGATCAAATTATGGATATACCTATAGTTTATCAGGAAATTCTGTTTATATCGGTTTGATGAAGAAATACCAACCTGATTATGTTTTTTCAGCGCTACAAAAATATAATATTATTAACACTCCAGAAATTAGCAACCCTTTATTACAATTCTTAGATATAGATGGCAGTTCCCAAATGAATAAAGATTTTGCACTTACAATAATAAATGCCATAGAAGAAGGAACCGTTACCACCTATCAAGAGTTTAATGTTTTAATGAATACATATAAAAGAACGAAAGAATTTGTAGCGTTTAAAAATCAATTCTTTAAAGATCATCCAGCCACAACTGAAGCACAGTTTGAAAACTGGTTTATGGGGACTTCTGAAGGAAAAGATGGAGATTATGATGCTGCTTATTGGGAAAATCCAAACTTAACTTTTCCTCAACAAAATTTACCAAGTTTTAATGACTTTTACAATGCTTATCCTAGAAAAGACGGAAAGTATATGAAAGGTACTGATTTATTTCCTTTAGTTGGTGGAGAGGTTTATCAAGCATATATAAATCCTAATTATACAATTAGAGGTGCGTGTGCGTTAAAAGTATCTAGAGCATTAAATTATTGCGGAATATTAATTCCTAACGTGCCCGGAACACTCAAAGGAGCTGATAATAAATATTACTTTGTAAATGCGAAAGCATTAAATGCTTGGATGAAAGAAAGTTTTGGGGTTAATGATATTAATTCAACCAAATATCCATACAATCCAAACCATATTAATTATAATAGTTCCAATGGGGGCTTAAATGGTCAAAATTATACACAGTTATTATCAAATATTAAAGGGATTTATACAATGATGCCGGTTAATCCAGCAACATTTGGAGCATCTGGACATTGTGACATGATCCAAGAAAATTGGTGTCCTTTTGGATGTTTCTTTAAAGATGCAGAAATTATAGATATTTGGCAACTTAATTAAATTAACTATGAAAAAAATCGTTTTAATTCTAGGACTGTTTTGCAGCACTTTTGTTTATTCCCAATATAAAATCGTTGAAGAGACAAAATATGACTCAAATCTAAAAACCGATTATTCCAGCATTATGTATATAAAACAAAAAGTAATTGATCCTGTTTTATATTTATACGTATTTATTGATGTTTACAACCAAAATAATATTCGAAAGGAAATTAAAAAAATTATCTCCAAAAATAAATTAAAAAACAGTACATTTTACTTTGTAAAAAGCCCATCAAACTGTAAGGATGATAAAGAAAAAGCTCATTTTTTTTTAAATTTTATGTGTACAATTTTAGGAGAAAAAAAAATGATAGATTCAGATTTAATAATACTCTCAAATAACAACATTACTAGTGAATATGAATCAGAAAGATTAAAGAAAGCAGAGTTTGAAAAAAATGCATTAGAAAAAAACTTAAAGGGGAGCAATTTTTGTAAAAATTATCTTAATGAAGTAAATAGGCTAATAATAAACCCTAATGTAAATGAGATTAATAAAATATTAGTTAAGAGTTGAATAAAAAGCTAATAATTGTGTTTAAATTTATATTGTTAATTCCAGCTCTTTTAAGTGTTCCAAATACCAATAACGCTTTGCGAATGTCTCTCCTGCTACGACAACCACTCCTAGTAATGAAAATCATCATTCATATACTGCCGCAGATGGAGGTTTAAATGGTGCAGATTTCTCGCTATCCTTTAGATTACAATGCTCCAAATTATGAGGAAAGAAGAAGGATAGTAAATAATCGTGAGGCAGAGGGAAAAAATATAATTATTGATGATGCAGAAAATGGAAAATACATGCCCAAAGGAAAATCCTGTACTAATTAATTATTTAAGATGAAAAATTATATATACTGTTTATTTAGTTTGCTATTTATTTCCTGTGTTTCACGAAGTGTAGAAAATGAGGTTATAAACGATTTTATAAAAGAACAAGCCGACTTGAGATATTACTATAATATAGTGGTAAATGAAGCACCATCACGCCTACTCCCCTTACAGTATTATGAAAAAGCGTATCAGGACAGAAATATTACTTTAGAACATCAAATAAGAATAATACCTAATGGACGTCGTCCTTATATTTGGCCAATAGATACTGTGGAAATCAAAAATTTAAAAGAAAAATACAAAAATGACACAATTACTTATCATTGGAAAAAAAAGGATTTTATCCGGAAAAATTTTGCTGGTAAGGATTTTATGATTTTAAGAATTAATGAACGTCTTCCAAATATTCCCAAGTTTAGAAATTATGCTGGAGGCAATGGATTAATAATTTCAAAACCAATAGTGAGCAATAATAAATATGCCTTATTTTATTATTCTTTTTATACTATTGGTGGTCATACGGGTGAGGGTCCTAAAGCCATTTTGATGGAGAAGGTAGACGGAAAATGGAAAACAATAAAAACCTACTTTGACCCTAATGTTATTAATTAGATATTGTAAATACAACAGCTACAATTCTTGCTGAACTAAAAACATGGGATAACATTAGACCAGTTTCAAACACTCTTTTGAGTTCTAATCCCAGTTGTTCAAAGAGTTCAATGGAAATGCTGTGGCGAATGTCTCTGACTTCGCACTCGCAATATGAATCACTTACAAAAAAAAAAGCTTCAGATTTCTCTGAAGCTTTTTTTTTGTGGCCCGATTAATACTGTAAAGAGATGTTTTTAATTTGTAAGATAGAGGGTTTTCGAATTGTTTTTATAATTTTTATTAACAATAAAAACATCACCTAAATTGTCAACTAAAAAACAAAAAGCCTGTAAACATTGAGTTTACAGGCTTTTTTGTGGAGTCGCCGGGAATCGAACCCGGGTCCAAACAAGCAACTAAAGAGCTTTCTACGCGTTTATTTCCTGATTGGATTTTCGATGTTAAGCTAGGTCAGGAACAACCACTCAACACTTATCTTCTTAATTTCGAAATCCACCCGAAGCTCATGGAAATCTAGGTTTATTTTTACGGTTCCCCTTGGCAGAACGCCACAAACCAAGGCTTTCTAGGAGAATCCAGCTTCCCTATCTGATAGGGACGTGGCTAATCTTACTATAATTCGGATTATGCAGCTAAAGCGTAGTTATTTTCGCCGTGTAAAATTGTAAGATCTTATATTTACGAGCAAGGTCTCAATGCTCGACGTGCTTACTTTTCAATTCGACTTGCTGTCAAAACCAGTCGACCCCAAAAATGAGTTTGCAAATTTATACTATTTGCAATTACTTTATATTAAAATTTTCAGAAAATTTGCTTATTCTTCGTCTTTAAAATTAAACGGGTAATCTCCAAAAATAGGAGCCAGTTTGCGAACAGCATAAGTCTTTCTTGTCATTTTATTAGACAAGGCAATTATCGTAACATTTTCCTTGATTAAAGTAATGTAGGAAGAGGTGTTGCCATGCCACCATCCGTTATGGAAATAATAATTCTGTCCCGTTTCCCAATTAATCATTCTGATTCCAAGACCATAATTTTTAGTTCCCTTACGCTCATTACTATAACCGGTATAAACTTGTTTTAGTAACTCTGGTTTAAGGAAGTCTGGTGAATTTCTGGCTCTGTCAAATTTCAGAAGATCCCTTGCTGTTGAGAATATGTTTTTATCTCCATACACATTATCCAAATAATCAAAACCTATTTCTACACCGTTGCCTTTATAAGAAGGAACAATTTTTTTTCTGTCTTTGTCATCATCAAAAACATAGGTATGCGTCATTCCCAAAGGTTTAAAAATCATTTCAGACATGGCTTCCTTATACGTCAGGCCCGTAACTTTTTCGATAATAAGCGCCAGCATGGCATAATTGGTATTGCAGTAGCTAAAACGTGTTCCGGTTGGCGCTTCCAATCCGATATTTTTGGTAGCCAAAATATCCAATATATCCTTGTTGGTTAACTGATTATGTCTGTCCCAAACCGATTTGTCCCTGTCTGTAAAATAGGCATAATTGCGCATTCCGGTACGATGACTCAACAACATTCTTACGGTACATTCTTCATAAGGAAATGTTTTCAAAATCGTATTTACTTTCTGATCCATATCAATCTTACCTGCGTTTACTAATTTTAAAACAGCTGTAGCGGTTAAAACTTTAGTTACAGAAGCAATTTGTACTGGTGTTTCGGGTGTTATTTTTGTTCCTTCGTTTTTATTTGCAAAACCATTGTACTTTTCATAAATAATCTGACCATTTCGCGCTACCAAAAAACTTCCGTTCATACTGTTGTTTGGCCAGTTTTTATAATAAAAATGATTTATTCTTCCGATTACTGAATTTTTGTAAGCCTGAGAAATCTTTTTTTCAGGGCCTAATGGCTTCATTTTGGGTAATGTATCTTCTACTGTCTCGGCAGTTGCTTTTTGTGTAGTTTTATCTTTGCCACATGAGCTTAAAATCAGTAAAGAAATAAGTATTTGTGGTATCTTTGTTTTTTTAAGGAAAATCATTTGCATCGTTCTTTAAAAACAAATATATCGAATTCAATTTTGTTGTTTTCTCAGTTTTAAGGCTTAAAACTCGTCTTTTTAACATTGTTTTAACTATGTTAAATTACAATTCGTTGTTTATCAGCTTTTAACGCTTTTTAAGCATTCTAAATAAGAAATTTAAAACAAAATTTTAACTAAATTTGTTATATTTGAAACAAATAACTTTAAAAAAGTTATATATTAAACTAACAAAACCTATTAGAAATGAAGTTTGGAATTATAAAAGAAAGAAAAAATCCACCTGATAGAAGAGTTGTTTTTTCTCCAGGTGAGTTAACCAGATTAAAACAATTATATCATGATGCGATTGTAAAAGTCGAAAGTTCTGATATCAGAATATTTTCGGATGATGATTATAAAAACATGGGAATAGCGGTTACAGACGATGTTGCTGATTGTGACGTTTTGTTCGGAGTAAAGGAAGTTCCTGTTGACGATTTAATTCCAAATAAAGCCTATTTCTTTTTTTCACACACTATAAAAAAACAGCCGTATAACAGAAAATTGCTACAAGCAGTTTTAGCCAAAAATATTGATTTATACGATCATGAAACCATCGTTGACAGCCATTTGCGAAGATTGATTGGTTTTGGAAAATATGCCGGAATGGTTGGTGTCTATAACGGAATTCGTGCGTTTGGAATAAAATTTGAATTATTTAAATTGCCAAAAGCAGAAACTCTAGCCGGAAAAGATGCCCTGATTATGCATTTAAAACGTATAACGCTGCCACCTTTAAAATTTGTTATTACCGGAACCGGAAAGGTAGGAAGCGGGGCAAAAGAAATTCTGGACGCTATAAAAGTAAAAGAAATCACTATTGATAATTATTTAACTA
>Ga0307410_10000573_pt1 | contig 15077 bp, 22 predicted proteins | sample 322Ometagenome_3_FD_203707 | JGI IMG/M metagenome (GOLD analysis project Ga0307410, IMG submission 203707) | Maize rhizosphere microbial communities from greenhouse at UC Davis, California, United States - 322HYB-O-3 | ecosystem: Host-associated > Plants > Roots > Rhizosphere > Soil | place... | reverse complement strand
CCAGCCGCGTGGCGAAGTGGTCCATTCTGACTACTTCAGGCGTTACGGGTCGAAGCGCGAGGAGATAATACGCCGCGTTATCGGCTGCGGCGGAGAGGACGAGGAGGCGTTGTGTGAGAAGTACGGCTCCGCCTCATCGCGCCTGCGAGATTTTCGGCGGACCTGGCTTCGGCCCATGCTGGAGGACGGCGTCCTCGTTCGCCAGGGCTCGACCATCCTACCGGCCTCAGACTGGTTCGGGGCTCTCGAACGGGTACGGGCGCGAGGACACGAGGACGAGGACAACCGCAAGCAATCGGAGAAGTACGCGGAGCGGCGGCGTAACTACCGTGCCCGCCTGGAGGGAGAGAAGCGTGGCAAGGTGCCGCAGCCGGAGCCGACGCCGAAGCTGGCCGGCCCGGAGGCGGTGCGGGAGAATGTCGCCGTAGCGGAGAAGCGCGACCACGCCGCGCGCGTCGAGGAGCAACGGCGCAAGGTAGGGACGACGCCGGCGACATTCCTGGCCGACGCCCTGCAGGATGCTTCGGGCTTCGGCTGGCGCGAGCTCCGGGCTCTATGGATGGCGAAGGGCGGCAAGCCGGAGGACCTCCGCCGAGCGGTCAAAGACCCTTACAGATTCAACCGCGAGGGCGGGAAAGGTGCCCTCTACGTCGAGAGGCGCACGGGAGGTCCTGTAACTGTTGCCGGACCTGACCGCGAGCCCGCGCCCGTGGCCGTATTGCGCGAGCCGGAGAACCTCACAAAACCTCACATCTCGCCGGCAGCGCCGATACCCCCGAACCTGAAAAAACCTGAAACCGAAAGCCCCGCCGGGGACTGGCGCTCTCACCCCTTGGCTTGCGAGTGTGACGAGTGCCTGGCGCCGATGCCAGTAAGGTACGCCCGGGCCTGGAGCGGAGCATGAGCACGTCGAGGAATGTTAAACCCGTGAACGTTCACACCACAAAAAAGGCCAGCGCCGGCGAGACGCCCCCGTGGGATACGGAGTGGGCTGCGGAGAAAGCCGCCGAAGCTCTGCGGTATCTAGGGCGCAGCTACCCCGAGTGCCTGGAGAATCTGCAGGTCCTGGACGAGCACGAAACGACCGCGCACGAGGCCGCGATGCGCGGGGACCAGGACGCCTACCTGGAGGCCCTCAGATGCTATATGCGAGCCGGTAGAGACGAGGCCCTGCGGATTCGTCGGGGTGCGGCGTGAGGCCAATATCCGCCCATCTCGTCCCCGCCCTCCGAGACCTCTACTCCAGACAACCCGAGTATTGGCGCCGCCAGCCGTGGGAGCTTCAATGGTTGCTCTACGCCTTGAACTACACAGACGAGCTAGAGGACGAGGCGGAGATCGCCGCGGCCGTCGACGTGGTGCGTACGTGCCACCCGCAAGGGAGGCCAGCGGCGTGATGCTAACAAAAGCTAACATGCACGCCCTGGACCGGCTCTTACTCGAGCGGTTCGGGGGCAAGGTGGGGCGGGGCCTGGCGCTTGAATTGTCACGATGCTCATGACGTTTCCGCCCGGCCGGAATCTCTATTTGCCCCGGCCCTCACGGGCCACAGTGGGCAAGATGAATCCTCCGGCGAAACGGGGGATAATGGTCAGGTACAAACATTTGTTCCCGGTAGAGCGAAGGGAGTACGGGGTGTGGACATAGCACGCTCGGAAGCCGTGGAAGCGGAGCTAAACAGGCTCATTGAGAGGCGATCGTCTCGGGAGCCCGACCCCGACGAGCAAGAGGAAATCTGGAAGGCGAGCGTCCGCCGGTATAACGCCCGCAGGCGAGAGGAGATGAGGGCGGCATGGTGCGAACACCACCAGGGGCAGGCCGCGCGTCTGAGGACGACCCTCGAGGCCCTGATAGCCAACCACGAGGAACAAGCCGAGAGGTACAGAAACCAACCGATAGGAGGAGCATAACCATAACCCGCGCCGACTGGAGGCGAGACGGCGATCTTATAGCGTGGGTCGTGCGCGAGTTTCCGGGCCTGTCTAACGCACAGGTTGAGATTACCGACGAGGCGGCGGAGCAGGTCGTGGTGATGCTGCGCGGGTGTGCTGAGGTGGCGGCTAAAGCGGGCGCAAGGTAGTGAGCAAGGCAAACGACTGATGGAAGGAGAAACACAGATGACGGAACACAGCAGGAAGCTTGGTGCGGCGGGGTTGTCGTACGGCACCCCGGCAGCGGAGGAGATGATCCGCGATCGCACGCGCAAGCTTGAGGGTAAGGGCTACCCCGACGCCCGGTCGGCGGCGATAGGCCAGCTCGCGGCAGAGGGTAACCTGAAGACGGAGGGGGAGGCCATCACGCGGAGCGTTTCCCTGGCCGAGGCCGCGCGCAAGGAGAGCGTGGAGGATCGCCAGGCACGGAGCTGGCTCGATCGTGCGAAGGAGGAAGCTGCGGAGCGTCGCGTGTCCTTGAGCGAGATCATGAACGAGAAGGTCATGAAGGGGGAGGTGAAGCTGTAGGCATGCCCACAAAGACGAAGAAGCCCGAAAACCGCACGGGCGAGCTTGAGGAGCACCTTAGCGACCTTGAACAAAAGCGGCGGCTAGCGGGGGACGCGGTCACGGGCGCTACGCGCCGCATTGCGGAAATAGCCGCCCGCCAGCAGGAGATTGCGGTCGCGGTCGTAAGCGGGGACGAGGGGGCCCTTGTTGAGAACGAGCAGCTCGAGGAGACGTTACTGCTTGAGAACCGGAGGCGTGCTACCGCCAGGAGCGCTGCACAGCAGCTCGATGCACAGCTAGAGCAAGCAAAGGAGGCCCTGGCTGAGGAGAAGAGGCGCGAGCACCTGGAGCGTGCCGCAGACCTTGCCCGCAAGCGCTACGCCTTAGAGTCGCGCGCTGAGGAGGACATTAGCCGCCTCCTGGCCACACTCTCCGAGCTTGAGCAGCTAGACCGTCGCCACTGCCACGAGATGCGTTTAGGCGGTGTGGAGCCTCCTACCGAGCCCCTAGGGTGGATGGTCGAGGAGTGGTTACTTACGCGGCTCGCCGCGTGGGTCAGCGAAAACCCGCGGCACCAGGGCTTTGCAGCGAAGGACCTGCCCGAGCTTGACGGCCTGGCCAGCGAAGCTACGCCCGAGGACGCGTAGGAAAGGCATGCTAGGATCGGAACCGCATCCATCAGTTGCACCACCAAAAAAGGAAAGCATGACAGAACTAACAAAGCGTGAAGCTACAACCCCATATAGGAAGTACACACCGGAGCAAATCATCGGCGCGCTCGAGGAGTGCAAGGGTATGATCTCACCGGCAGCTCGGGCGTTGGGATGCGACCGCAATACCATAAAGCGCTATCTCAAAGAATATGATGAGGTGGCGCAAGCCATAGCAGATGCACGTGAGGCGGTCACAGACATGGCTGAGAATGCCCTATACGCCGCTATCCTGCGCGGTGAAGCCTGGGCGATATGTTTCTATCTCAAATGCATGGCGAAGGATAGAGGGTACGTGGAGAGGGCAGAGCTAACAGGTACAAACGGTGCTCCCGTCAAGATCAAACTGGTTTACGATGAGTAGCGGGTGTGGGGCGTTCAAAAAAGCCGAGACCTCGAAGGGTGGTGGCGCGGCCCCCTAGATGTTTTTACACAAATCCCATCTCTTCACCTAAAAGGTAGGCAATAACCTTGATGCTCCAAACTGTACGAGCTAGAGAACTGGGACTAGATCAACGATAGCGGGCAGCGGCAGTTGACCTCCTTGCTGCCGTACACAACAGCCCTCTGTGGGGTGTCCTGTTGAGAGGTCCAGGACACCCCACCACTAGGCATAGCACCCCTATTCAGAGCGATGAGGATGCCGTCTAACGGGTGCGCAGGCCTCCAGCAGGGGTAAGATGCGCAGCGTCGGAAGCCAGAGCAGGGAGAATATATGATAAACGTCACCGTCGTGTTCACCAACGGCACCGTAGTCAGCTTCGCCGCGCAGGAGTTTGACGCGGATCTCGTGAATACCTACGGCGAAGGTTCGGTCAAGCAGTTCCCCTACAAGGATGCCAAGGGCCAGGATCTGGCAATACAATTGAGGCCTAGAGATGTCGTGGGGGTTTTTGTTACCTCGGCTCCGAATCTGGACCCCGACGAGGAGATGCCGATTACGTATATGGTGGCAGACTCCCACTAGCCTAACCCATCTCTTTCAGTCCTAATAGTCCAGGACGGGCGCGAAGGCCTCCGGTAAGGGTAAGATACCCTCGAAACCTAGCAGGACAACCTACGGGACAGGGTGAGGGAATTGGAGCGGGAACGCGTCACGGTTCAGGAGGCCGCCCGGCAGCTGGGCATCACAGAGAGCGCCGTCCGCAAACGTGTACAACGTGGGATGTTAAGGCACGACAAAGAGGCCGATGGCCGCCTGTACGTCTACCTGGACACGCAGGACAAAGTCCGTGACCAAATCCAGGACAGTTCCTATGACATGCTAGTAAGACGCTTAGAAAATGAGAACGAGTTTCTACGGCGTGAGCTGGAACGTAAAGACACCATCCTCCTCAACATGACCGAGGCGATGAAGGCGCTATCCCCGTCACCACAGGAGGGGGCCTCAGAGGCACGAGAATCGCCCGAGACGCCCCCCGATGCCGACCGTAATACCGAGGCATCCCCGGAGACGGGCGGAGAGCGGCGGGGTTTCTGGTCTAGGTTGTTTGGGAGCGGAGAATAATCGGGACGGCTGAGTTCATGGCCCTGGCGGTGATTGACCTGTCTGAAGTGGTGCAGTGGATACCCGGCGCAGCGATCGTAGTAGCGGCAGTAGCCTACTTCTTCAGGGAGTTCGAGGCGGCGCGCTCCCGGAAGCGCGAACGCAAGGGGCTGCTCAGGCTGCTGGCTGTCGAGATCGAGTACAACGAGGTCATACTTGAGGCCTTCAAGAACTCACGGAGCCATCCTGGGGGACATCCGGAAGTCTTGCACACCCGGGCGTGGGAGGAGAACAGAGGTCGGATCGCCCAACTGCTCAAGCGCGGCGAGGACTTCGGATGCCTGGCGGACTACTTTATGAACGTCGCGAACTTTGAGGAGTACCGCCGGAGTGGGCAGGAGTGGGCAGAGACCTTGTTGGAGTACATTCCCTTACTTGAGCAACAGGGGGAGGCCGCTATGAAGGTCGTTACCAGGGGGACGGGCGGCAAGGTGGAGCCACGAGTAGAAGTCCCTGCCCTACAAGCTCCCAAAGACGAGAGCTAGAAGCTCCCTCAGCAGCGCCACCAGGCGAGCGAGAATCGCCCCAGACGGTCGAGGAGCAGCCGGAGAGGGCAGAGAAGAGCCGCGGCCCCATGCTCCAGGTGCTCAGGAAAGCGTACAGCGCCCGTGGTGGCGTCGGATTATCGGGAGGTAGCGTGGATTGGCAAAGCGTCCTAGAGACAGCCTTGGGGTCGGTCTTGGGTGTGATTGCCGGATGGTTGATTACTGCTCGCTATGCCCGGCGTGGTTCTCAAGAGCTTAGGCGAGAGGCGGAAAGACTGCGGCAGCTTACGCTCAAGCTCATACGAATCCTCGCGGCGGCAGACCAGATTGAGGTGTCAGAGTGGGATCCCGAAACCGACGAGCCATCTAGTTGGCCCGTGGGCATTGAAGCCAAGATCCTTTATAACGTAGAAGCTCCAACGCCCCTATGGAAGCGACTGTGGAGGAGGGTGTTCGGGGGGTGAGCCTAGATGTTCTGCTGGGCGGGGCCCTCGGTGCCCTGGGTGTGTTCTTCCTGGGATGGCTGAAGGAGTGGTGGCGTGACGATCAGGAGCGACGTGGGTTGCTGATCCTCCTGATGGCCGAGCTAGAGCACAACGCCGAGGTGATCCGAACGATATTCGATCGCATGAACCCCGGACAGGCGATGGAGGACCTGATAGGCCATCCTCACTTTGCAAACCAGAAGGCACGGACGTGGGACAACGTACAGGAGAGGGCCGCCGCGCTGCTTCCGGATGACCTCATGGCGGCGTTGGAAGAATACTACGCTCCGTTAGAGACGCTGCTTACCCTCGTGCGCTTCCCCAACATGGCCTCCGACAGCTTCGACCGAACTCTTAGGGGCCAAATTCAGGAGATGAAGCCTGAGGGGTCGGTCGCGGCCACGCGCCAACCATACCAGGAACAGTTACAGAAGCTGCTAGAGGCCCAAGATAATACTCCTCCGAAGATCAAAGAGTACCTCGACCGGCCCCGGTGGCAGCTTCGCTTTTGGCGGTAGGCTTAGATTCTGATCGACCCGTCACCACGACGGTTCTGAAAACCAGGACGAGTTCCTAAAATTCTCAGGAAGCTCCGAGGTAGCAAGTCGCAACCACTCGCAACAGTTTCTCGTTACGAATGCGACCAGCATGGGGCCAACATGTGTCCTGAAACCCTGTAGAGCCCCACCCCGATGCCCCAGGCGCCCGTGAGGTCATACAGAGGCCCTGGTGGCGCAGGGTCTTCGGTAGCTGAGAGTGAGGCGTTGGATCTAAGCGGTTAGACCTCTATTCACCCAACCTCGTAGAAGGGGAATTCTCCGAAGTTCGCCATGACGGGGTTCTAAGAAGTTCGCCAAGAATTCATCGACTATTCACTGCGACTTGCTTGAATGCCGGAACAAAGAGGTTATCGATCAACCAGCGCTTCGAGTCGAGAGAGGGCTACGACCTATACCCGACGACCTTACTTCCGGCCTGCCAGAGGGCTACCATTTGGACCTGCTCAGCGATCCGTGTGTCATCATCCTGCGCCGTCCCGACGAGACGGTCGTGGCCCGCTTCACCCCCTTCGCCGATCCAAAGGAGATAAGCCAGGCCGCCGAAGAAGACCGCGCCCGAGTGGAGGCGGAATCGGACGGTTAAAGGAGCGCTTCCTAGTTGCGCTCTTCTATAGCTTGCTCACCCGCTCGCATGAGCGCTGCCGGGATGCTTGCATCCAGCTTGCGCCAGTACCGGTAAGTATCCGTGCAACTCTGGGTGTAAGGGAAGTTGCTAAGGAGCGAGAGGGCCTCCTCGTCGCTCTTTGGCACCTCCCTCCACTCGAAGCTGCCGGCCTTGGGGTTGTACCAACGCATACGTTGGAGCTCTGCCATTGCGACCACTCAGCTCCTCTGCTGACCAATTCGCTGGCGTTGCTATATGGATACCTACCACGGCTGGTCGCTGAGTACACCCCTGTCGACTTCGACTACCGCCCGGTCTTGATTCACCCGAGTGCGTGGAAGGAGAATTCTCCGAAGTTCGGATGCAGGATCCCCCATAGCCCCAGTCCAATTCGGTAGGGTTTCTTATGTAGAGTGTCGAAGGTGTATGGCCCGACCTACATAAGAAACTGATAATACCCGCCCGTATTATGGCCCCTCATAGATCATGCCCTCCGGGGCGGGGCAATGGGGCAGACCGAACTTCGCCTTAACGGAGTTCTACGAAGTTCGCCGCAAGAAGTAGCCACCTGGCAGATGCGCCGGATGCGCCGATCCTCGCATGCTTGCTACGCTGACGGCGTTGTACAACTTTAGGTGGGGCTGATCACCCCGCCCCTCTTTACGGAAGGTGGTATCGGCACGCATGAGTTCTACTAGAACACACAACTCCTTCTTCCCGGGAGCCGTGGCCGCGGTGGTGGTGGCGGTGGTGGCGGTGGTGGCGGCGCTCCTTCTGCTCGCCTACAACGCGAACCCCGCCCAGGCGGCGGGTGATTGTTCGGCCACCTCCGCCACCACCACCTGCACCTACGTCTCGACGGGCGCGGAGGACACCTTCGTGGTGCCAGAAGGGGTGAGCAGCGTACACGTCTTTGCCGTCGGCGCTCCCGGCGCCGCGGGGGACTTTTATCCTATCAATGGCGCCAGCCCTGCGCCCGGCGGGGCCGGTGCTAGGGTGAGCGGCAACCTGACGGGACTCACGACCGGCGATACCCTCTACGTCAACGTCGGCGGCGCCCCGACCGGAGGAGATGATTGCGCCGCAGGCATTAACTGCAACGGCGGGTTCAACGGTGGCGGAAACTCAGGTGGCGGAAACTTAATCGCCTCGACTGGTGGTGGCGGCGGCGGTGCCTCAGACGTGCGCACCCAACCTAGGACGGTCCCTCTCGCAAGCGACGACTCGCGGCTGATCGTGGCCGCAGGAGGCGGAGGCGGAGGAGCGGGTGGTCTGTGCCGTGATTTGTTGGACCCTGAGCTCCAACAACCACTCTTAGGGGGTACCGGCGGCGTTGCCGGCGGCTTTTTGGACTCGGACGGCGGCGATGGTGAGCCGTGCGTCGTGGAACTCGGGACCTTACCCTATGTCCTCAGCGGAGGCAAAGGCGGTAAGGAGGGCACCCAAAGCGCGGGCGGCGCCGGGGGCGCCGGGGGCACCGAGACTGAATTCGGCAGCGGCTTGGATGGCGAGAGCGGGTCGCTGGGGCAGGGCGGCAGCGGCGCAGGATCGACTTCGACTAGCGCCGGTGGCGGCGGCGGCGGCGGCTACTACGGCGGCGGCGGCGGCGGAGCCAGCGCAGATTGCCAGAATGATGGTGTTTGCGCCGACTTTTGGTCGGGCGCGGGTGGAGGGGGCGGCGGCTCCAGCCTGGTGCCGACCACCGGGGGCGAGGGCCCCCTCATCACCGGACTCAGCCCGTCCATCGTCATCAGCTACCAGGGCGGTGGGGTAGGGGAACCGCCTCCTCCTACCGAGCAGCCACAGACCAAAGAGGATTGCAAGAAGGGCGGCTGGAAGGAGTTCGGCTTCAAGAACCAGGGGCAGTGCATCAAGGCCGTAAACCACCCAAGCTGAAAAACACCACGGACTAGCCGTTAGGGGGCCGGAGCTTAGAGCAGCCCCGGCCCTTCTCTTTGCCCTTATTCACCCAACGTCGTGGAAAGGGAATTCTGCGAACTTCGCCTTTTGGGCATTCTCGGAAGTTCGCTTTAAAGAAATTCTGCGAACTTCGCCTTTATCTCATTCTCGGAAGTTCGCGGGCAGGCCGCTCGAAGGGGCTGACCTCGGGGCTGTGAACCATCTTAATGATCTTTAATGCAAATCTGGCTCATTTGGGCGATACGCTGACCCAACCCAGAGTGTAGGATGAGTCCGTAGCGTGGCAAGTCGACGCCGCGTGAGGGTGCGGGACGGAGCTTCCTGTCCTCCTTCTACTAGGTCTGGGGATAGCGTGTCTAAGAAGATGATGTTGCTGCTGGCAACGGTCGTGGTAGTGGTGCTGGGTGGTGCAGCCACGGCGCTAGCCGCTAGCCCGAGCGCCAGCAACTCCGCTACCAAGGGCAACACCGCCAAGAACAAGGACTTCGCGGGTCTGGTCGATATCGGCGGGGGACGCCAGATGTATATGGAGTGCCAGGGCAAAGGACGTCCCACGGTCGTGTTCGTCTCGGGGGCCGGAGACCGCACCGAAACGTGGAGCAAGACGCTCGACCCATCCGAGCAGGCGGTGTTGCCCGCGATCGCCGAGACCAACCGAGTATGCGCCTACGACCGTCCCGGGACTTTTCTCGTGACTGGTGATGCTATAGAGGACTTCGAGCCTAGCCGCAGCACCCCGGTACCCCAACCCACCACGCTACAGGACGGAGTCGATGATCTGCATGCCCTTCTGAGCGCCTCAGGAGAACGGGGCCCCTACGTCGTGGTCGGTCATTCGATGGGAGGCGCAATGGCCAGGCTCTACGCCAGCGAATATCCTCAAGATGTGTCAGGGCTCGTCCTCATCGATTACACTCCCTATAACGCGCGTAACGCGCTGACCGATGAGCAGTGGGAACTCTGGCTGCCGCTCCTGGGTTCGCCCTCGGAAGAGGAGCTCGCCTTATACCCTGACATCGAGTGGTTCGCCCATCGGCTAAACCTCGAGCAGTTCTTAGCCGCCGCTCCCCTGAAGCCGATGCCCCTTATGGTGCTCTCTGCGGACGAGCCTTTAGACCTTTTGCCCTTCGTCGAAGACGGCACGCTACCGCTGACGGCCGAGGAAGCGGAGGCGTTCGGCAAGCTTCTCTTCCAGGCTTTTGTGGATGCCAGGGCCGATCTAGTGAGTCAGGTGCCCGGCGCCAGGCACATCACCGACACGGACAGCGGCCATTACGTACACCAAGAGCAACCCCAGCTCGTGATCGACTCGGTACGTGAGGTCGTGAACGCGGCCCGCAAGAAGTCGTGTGCGCTCGGGGTCAAGAACCACGGTCAGTGCGTCAAGGCCGAAAATCACGCACGGCGATAGCTAAAGTACGACTAGGCGCTCTACAGAGAGGACCGGGGCTCATAGCAGCCTCGGCCCTTATCCATGCCCTTATTCACCCAAGTGCGTGGAATAGGTATTCTCCGAAGTTCATATCCAGGATCGTGCATAGATCCCCTCTGAGAGGCGAGATAATGCCTTCTGAGGGCCTGCACGCCGCGTGAGCGACCACAACATCTAGTGGTGGTGCATGAAGATGCACGGAGATGAAAGCTCCGGCCCGCCCGCACCTGTCTTATGTACACGCCCGCCCAGTATCGTACATAAGAAACCGCTTCGCCCCACCCCGATAGGGCCAGGAGACGCCGACGGCGGGATGCCCGTATCGTCGGGCGTTGTTAGTTGTGTACGCGCACACCAAAGACCGGGACGGAGGAGGGCTTAGGGCATCGGGGCGGGGCAGAACGAAGAGCCTGAGCCCCGCGCAGGGGGGTTGTGGGGGCTCCGACCCTATGAGAGAAGCCGGTGCGCCGAACACGAGGAAGTTGAAGCCAACGCTTTAGGATGGGTTGTGCCCGCCCCACCGGGGATACTCATGGTCGCACCACCCGAAGTCCCGCGCAACGCTTCGAGGGCGCAAAGCGAAGGCCGCGCTGGGTGGCCCCTGCTGCAGCGAGGGAGCCTTATCCTTCGCGAGGATTGCTACAACGTTGTTACATGAGCGCCTACCGTGGGTAACGATTCTGTTGTACCCGACAGCAAGCGAGAGAGAGGAGTGCATGCTCTCTATGCTTTTCTGGGTACTCGCAGCGCTGGCGGTGGTAGGCGCCCTGGCGATCGTTTGGGGGCTGTACCTATTGGCCCACCGCTGGCTTTAGCAGCGAGCCGCGGGCCGGGGATGACCCACTAAAGACTTCCCCGGCCCGAAAATGGCGAGCGAGGGGCAGGATAGAGCAGACGCTCTTGGATGGGGAGTTCTCCGTCCGCCCCAACCGACCTAAGACCTTCGCCCGCAACCCCACCATACCACAGAAAGTGACAACTGTTTCTATCTACGCCTAAGGGCCGGGACACCCCGAAGGATACCCCGACCACTTTTTTGAGTGTGGTATCGGTGTGGTCACCTAGTCCTTGATCCCCTCCTCGTCTAGCAGCTTGAGGAACCTGTCCCCATCGAAGGTCGTCGCGGCGATCCCCCCGTTCTCGTTCCAAGAATCAGCCATAGCCACCCACCTGAGACCGTACCTTCCGAGCAAGCCGGCGATCCTGGCCTCGTCCACGCTGACGATACCGTAGCCGGCAAACTGCTTTGTGTCTTCGCGGTACGCTTGCGCCTCGAGGCGGCTACGGAATATGAGCAGGGCCTCTTCGTCCTCTTCGTCCTCGACAGGGACTAGCTGTATAGCCAGCGCACCGGTCCTCTGCACGATCGCGATGATGGTCAGTTCCCACGTCACGTAGTCTTTCTGATCCCAAGCCCATTCCTCGTCCATCCATCTCTCCTCTCAATCTGTGGGTCGGGGCCACCCGTAGCGTAACCCCGACCCTGGTCGTCTCTCTAAGCCGATGGGCCGGGGATGCCGACCTCGAAGCGGTAGCGCTCGAAGTGCTCAGTAGCCTCCTTCCTCATGTTGTCCACGATCTCGAGCGCCTGCTCCTTGATCTCGGTGTTCTCCCACTCCTCGCTGCAGAGCGCCGTATGCGCGTACCCGAGCGCGTCGGAGCGACGCAGCAGTCCCTTGAGGCGCCCGTGTTCGCACGGATGAAGCTCTGCGCCCTCCGGTCTCGTGAGACGGTCCTCCGCCCTCGCCAGCTCCTCTTTCGAGCGCATCAGGGCATCGGTGAGGGCCAAGATGAGCGGGTCGAGCATCAGGGCGTCGGACATGCCGCACAGGCCGCCCAGAACCTTGACCGTCTTGCGCCAGGCCGCGCGCTCCTCCTGGGCGCTCATGGGCTCGAGGCTCTTCGGGATGGCCCATACGTCAGAGGCGAGGATCCCCTCCTCATTCCACGTTATGTTCTCCATTTCTCCTCCTCATTCGACACTTTCAAATCGCTCGTAGATTGTCACGACCGTCATGACAATCGCCCTGGTGGTGCTCTCGCTCTGCTGGCCATCAGGAGCGGCTGGAGGCCTTCGCGAGCGAAGCTAACTCGGAGAAGTGCTCGCGGCCGTAACGATGGAGGGTGACGCGCCCGCCGAGCCGCCCCCAACAGACGCGGACCTCGTGCAAGGTCTCGGCCACAATCCACTCTTCGAGGGCTTCTTCGCGCAGCTGCAGGGCCACAGCACACCGGCGCTGCCGCTTCTGGCACATGATACGCACGCCCCTCTAGTGCTCGACGCCGACGCCGCCGGCGCACGCCGGGCAGAGATGGTCGCCGTCGAAGTAGGTCAGGCCGTCGTGGTTGCCCTCGGCGCACTCGACCAGCTCGCGGCGGCGAAACCTATGGCCGCAGCCGGCGCACACGCCGGTCTTTGCATGGACGATGGTCGCGGCCGTCTCGTGCTTGCAAGCCTCGCCGGCGGGCGGCATGTCCGCGCAGGTGCAAATCCCTGCCCGCAGGTCGACCAGGTAGACGCCCTCTGTGGAGCAAGACGGGACGGACCAGACCGAGCCCCTTACATGCTTGATTTCGTCTCCGCGCTGGCGGTAGAGCTCGAGGCCTCGCCTTTCGCGGGTGTCTGCCCTGGCCGGCTCCGGTATAGTGGTGGTCGTGGTCATTGTGGACTCCTCCCTTTGGCCTAGAGGTCCCGGTTTGCTTTGGACGGCGCCGGGGCCTCGTCTTTGTCTGTGCCTCCTATTTTACCATTAGATTACCGTTTGTCTACAGTATACGGGCATTGTATGGTAAAATATCTACAAGCGAACGAAAGAGAGGGCGGCTAGAATGCTCACCGTGGCGACAACAGGCGAGAAGGTGAGAGAGGCCCGGCGGCGCGCGATGCTCACGCAGGGCGAGCTCGCGGAGAAATCGGGCGTGGGAATCACAAGCATAGTCCGCATAGAGCGCGACCAGCTCGACACCGCCCCGCGCGTCTCGACGCTGCGAAAGCTGGCAAAGGGGCTGGATGTTGACCCGCGCGAACTCCTGGACGATTGAACTCTCAAGTGCGGGTAGAGCCTTGCCGGCGCGGGCAGGTAGCATCTTGAGGAAATCTCCCTTTCTAAACCTCTACTACAGGTCCAGCGCTCCCGTCGATAGCGCCAGGCAAAGCCCGGAAAAATCCTGCAAAAGGTGCGTGAGTAATAGAGGACGGTGTGCTAGGCTGGAGCCAGAGAATATAAGGGTGCGACGAGGACCGCGCCGAATGGTAGATGTGAAGTTTCCCAGCTCCGCTACCCCGGCTGCGACCCTCGTCGCGGAGTTGAAACGGGGTCTGATTGACCGCCACACCCTTACAGCCGGATAGTAACAGACCCGCGACACCGCGCAACGGTTGCGGACCCTCTTTTTCCGACCTTCGCTACAGTTTCCCTGTAATCTCGCGCGCCAAACTTGCACGATTCACGCATACCCGGCGTATACCGTACGGCCGCGCCGTGCCTGAGAAGAGCTGTAATAAGGGTCGGTGCTCCGCTCAAAAGCACCGACCCGAAGTCAACAGCACCCCGACCCACCAAGATTGGAGTGTGCAGCGCCATGATAACAAGCCCTAGCCCGGGGCGTCGAGATGCCTTACCCGGCGCGTCGTGGGCGACCCTGGAGCCCCCTGGGGCCACGCTGAGCCCTCACGACACCGCGTATCTCGAGGCCCGCGCGGTTACGGTGGCGGTTGCCAGGGCGGCGGGCTTGCGCACAGCTCGCAAGCCCGCCGAGATTCCGCCCGCCTTCTCGCCTTTCCAACGCCGCAGGACCCCAACGCTGGTAGCACCCCACCTATCCCCGGACGGCGTTTCGGCGGGATGGCAAAAGCGCGACCTCCGTCCCGGCCGCGACAAGAGCGGGGAGCTTATCAAGTGGATGAGCCCGAAAGGGGCCCGAATGGTCCTCAGCGTCCATCCCTGGACGGCGAACGAGGCAAGGCACGGGACGGGGCGGCTCTGGCTTCTAGAAGGCGTGACACGGCTCCTAGCCGTCACCGACCGTGGCGAGGTCGGCGCATCTTACGCGGGGTGTAACGCCTGGAAGCAACACGGCGAGCCGCTCCGATGTTTCGATTACGTCAACCTCAGTGGTCGGCTCGTGTTGGACGTGCCCGACGCCGACTACCGCACGAACGAGAGCGTGCAAGATGCCCTCGCGGAGCGAGTTCGGTTCCTCGAGTCCAGGGGCGCGCGGGTGCTCGTGGTGAGCGTCCCCCCGGTCAACGACGACGAGCACGCCGGACTAGATGACTACCTGGCCGCCGGCGGGGACCTGGAGGCCCTCGCCGCGAGTGCCGAGCCATTTACCCCCTGTGACGTAGGCCGGACGCGGTTGAAGCGGGACGAAATCCTGCGGGCGTTCATCCCGGCGAAGCGGCGCGAAATTGAGGAGCTCACGGTCCCGACGAATCAGGCGGCCTCCGGCGTCAAGCTGGCGCGATGGATGCTCGAGGCGCCGACGCCGAGCCACGGCAAACGGCGCGAGCGCGGGGTGGAGATACACCCCTCTTATCCGCAGATGGCCGAAGCCGTCTGTATCGGCAGCTTTCAAACGGTCAGCAACGCCCTAGAGTGGCTCCAAGAAGTCGGCGTCCTGGAAATCAAGCGCGCCCCTCGAGGCTCTCGGCTCGCCTCCCAATACCTCTTGCTTTACCCCTGGGAGGGGGGGAGCGTGAAAAGTGTAAACATAGAGGAGCAAGGGGTTGCAGGGGAGGAAGGTCAAGAGCAGGGGGGAGAAAGAGAGACGCGAGAAGAAATCCCGTTCTCTCAGCGGGATTCGTCGCTACGTTTACACTCTACCCGCGCGGCGGTGAAAGGCGCGGCGCGGCCTGAAAAGGTGCCGGCGCTCAGGAGCTCCAAGCTGGTAC
>Ga0307410_10000572_pt1 | contig 15118 bp, 21 predicted proteins | sample 322Ometagenome_3_FD_203707 | JGI IMG/M metagenome (GOLD analysis project Ga0307410, IMG submission 203707) | Maize rhizosphere microbial communities from greenhouse at UC Davis, California, United States - 322HYB-O-3 | ecosystem: Host-associated > Plants > Roots > Rhizosphere > Soil | place... | reverse complement strand
AGCGCTCAGTCACTATACGAGAAGCAACAGTGATCACGGCCAGTTGCTGAGGAGGGGCACCACGTCGTCGAGCTCGTCGACGTTTCGAGCCCACAGGGCACAGGCAGCCATCAGCTTGTCGCGCTGCGCCAACATCTGGATCGAAACATCGAGCGCAGCTCAGGGATCCTCAAGAAGCAGGTGCGAATAGAAAGTACAGTGGGACATCATCGCCAGCTGCCGCGACCTTCGCCCAACTGCCCTTAAGGGCGGCGGTATCCATCAGACTCAGGGCGACCGAGATTCGACGATGTCGGGCTCGGTGGAGGCGACCACCGCAATCGCCCTCATGATGATGTCTTCGGGGACCCCAGCATCCCGCATGGCGGCCACCAGATATCCGGCGACCGCAGCCAGGTCATCATGGCTGATTCCGAGGCTGGCGTGGGCCTGGTCAAGCGGGCGTCCGTCGTAGTTTGCCGGGCCGCCGAGCACCTGCGATATCAAGAGCACCTGGTGGCGCTTGAGTCGTGCAATGTCGATTCCTTCGAAGTACGGGGCGAGCTGGGGATCGCGCAGAACCTGCTCATAAAAATCGTCTACGACAGCGCTTACTGCAGGTCCGCCGCCAACGACGTCGTAGTCACTCAGGCCCGCGCCAGTCGTCTGGTCACTCATGGCGTGTTCGTCCTTCCGAGTAGCGGATGTGGCCAACAAACTTACTTGTACTTGCCATGGATGGACACCGCCCGAAAGTGGTTGAGCGTCCATCATCCGACTCTCGCCGTGCGACTCGCTTATATCGCCACAGCACTGACGAAAAGTGGTCCGGCCGACCGTTGATATCGATTTCGGGGCATGTGATTTTACAACCCGGCCGGCGGGACAAGGCCAAACAATACTGAGCTGGACTTGCTCCGGATGGATGTTCCAAAGCTCTGCGCCGCGCTCGGTCAAGAACCCTGGCAGGACCTCAGCAGGCACCACTAGCGTTTCATCGTCTTAAGGATCGCCGGCGGGGCCAGGCCCAACGGTACAGAAATGAACGCCGTCGACGTTGAAGTTCCGGCGGTTTCAACTCCGCAGTATGTGGAGAACTCTGTGGACAAACTGCAGTGTTCGAAGGGCGGGCTCTCGGTCCATGGCTTGAGCGCTCGTCGCGCCTTCCATCTCCTACCCGCTCGAACCGCACCCGGGTCTAGTGCTCTGGCACGTCAAGTCCAGCGGCACACCCTCACGGCCGGCGTGCCAAGATCAACATCTCAGCGGGCGATAGTAATGCTCAACATGCTTACCCATCAAGCAGCAACGACTGGGGTGCGACCAGCTACCGCAGAATGAATCGAAAGCAGAGCCGATCAATCACGTCGAGGCCGGTCTGGATGGATTGAAGTCCGCGGCCCTGCGAGTGAGGAGATAGCTCGGGAGGGCAAGGACGGTGATCAACGTGACGAACCCTGTCTCGGTCGTGGTATAGGCCATGGCGGGAGGCGAGGTGACGATCGCCACGCCACCCACGCTTTCGCCGAAGTGGTTAAACGCGCTGTGTTGACAGGCTGACCGGCCAGATGGTCCTGAACCGCAGCCGCAGCCATCCATACCACACGCCGGACAGAGTGATCGTCACCATCACCATGGGCACGACGATCCAGCGATTTCCCGCCGACTGGTACGTGGTGGTCAGGGTCAGCAGCGGCAGATGATAGACGCATCGCAGGCACCGGTCAGCAGTGCGGCGCGTCGGCCCGCCATCAGCTCGCACAGCCGCAGCAGCAGAAACCCGCGCCAGCCGATCTCCTTCCCGAGAAACACCACAGCGAAGATCAGTGTCGTGACAACTCAGCACGTAGACGGTTCTTGCGCTGGAGGTGGGTGCGGTAACCCATCATGGTGTATCAGCGCCGACGAAGTAGTCGCGCAAAATTCTGGAGCGCCGGGCGACTTGGTTACACCAACCTGCTAACCAGGCCGTAGTGCCTGGCTTCCTCAGCGCTCAGGACACGGCCGGACCGGAGGTCCTCGTTGACCTGCTCCTCCACACGCCCGCTCACCGTCGCGATGCGCTCGACAAGCTGCGCGACGGTGTGCTCATGTTCCTTGGCCTGGGTGGCCACTATGGTTGCGGGTCCCTGGGCCGACGCGTGCGGCAGGGCGAGGACGAATGTCGCGTGCCGGTGCGCGGCTCGCTCCGATGCCGCACATAAAACCGCGAGCGCCGGGCCGGCGAGGGTCCCGGTGACGACAGCATCTACCCGCGCGCGGGTGAGGTCCACCGCGGCTGCGAGAGCCACCGACGCCTCCAGGTCAGAGTCCCTGCACGACAGATGTAGCTCAATCGGACGGGTGTGATCAGTGCGGTCGAGAAGCAGCAGTTGCGCGGACACCCGCTCAGCCAACTTTGCATCCAGGTGGCCGGTCACCAGGATGACACGTTGGTCGAGCAGCCAGCGGAGGATTTGCCGCTCGGCCCAGTCGGGGTCGGGCTCCTCCCACGTGGGCAGGATTGGAGCCGGCGACGGAGGGCTTGGAGGTGATGGCTCGGTGGGCGGCTCCGGCGGATGGTACCGCGGATAGGGCGGTTGATGCGGCCGGCGGGGCACTTCAGGAGGCCAGGGCCAGCTCTCGGTCGCGGTGCCGGCCGACCAGGAATTGGTCATCGCACGCTCCTCCCATGTCGCTACGCCCAGCGTGCGTCGCTCGCTGGAGAAACGGAAGGGCGGGTGAGCGGCCAGGATGTTCGAAGCAGGTTCGACGGCTGCAGTGGCGGCACTTGGGCAGGAACCGAGCGATGATGATGATGATGATGATGCGTCTTTCTGCTGCCAGTTCCCTGCCTCTCTCCGGCGGAAAGCGTGGGTCGTCATTTAACGTCGCGGGATTTATCAGCACCATTCCAACCACCTCGCGGGGATACGCCTTGGAATGGACCCGGGCAATCCGGCCCCCGTATGAGGACCGACCAACACGTAGGGCCCGTCGACCCAAGCCGCGGGCCAGCAACGCATGAGGCTCCCGCACCTGCTGGTTCATATCACGCGGTGTCGCTCCACGCTCGCGCCAGTTGCACCAGGCCCCAATTGGCCGACGAGCCGCTACCCAATTCGTCCAAGATGATCCAACAGGATCTTGGCGAAGCTCGACCTGTACAGCCGAGTGCAGGCGGTCGTCCTCGCGTACGAGTCCGGTCTGATCCGTCCAGGCGAGAGCGAAGGCTGAGAGGCTATTTGGCTTTTTGATCTTGCTGTCATCGTTGGTGGGTCGCTAGGCGTACGGCAACCGCAAGGATCCAGGCGAAGACAGTGACGATCGCCATCAGGAATAAAGCATTGCCCCACGGCAAGAACAGGAACACAACGAAGAGCACGGTAGCCACGAAGGAAACGACCCCGATCGGCCGCCAGGCGGGGTTGCCCCGCACCCGCCAGCGCCATCGTCAACGGCGCCAGCAGACCCATCGCGATGATCAACAGGAACGCGATGCCGTGCACCCAGCGGTGCCATGTACCGCCCCTCAGCATCGTCGCAACGACCCTAAACGTGGCCAGCACCAGCGCCACCCCCAAGGGGAGCAGCACCATGACCGGAAACTGCTCGCCCGCTTATACGCCAATTGACGGCGTACCGCGACATCGAGCGGTTCGAGCCGGGTCATCCGTAACTTCTTGAACCTCGACGACGATCTGGTCATCTTGATTCGGCACGCTTTGACTTCGGCCAGGAAAAAGGCCGGCGCGCCCCCGCCCATTTGCTGAGTTTCGGGATAGCTCAGCTGGCTTCGACCGCCGCCTGGTCGATCGTGAGCCGGGGCAGTATGAGTCGGCACGGCACTGCTCACCGCGTACGGGTGATCATCTTCGCGCCTGGGTCCGGTTGTGCCGTCTGTGGCGCTCAAAGTAAGCCGGGGAGGTGAGCCGATCGCTTCGGAGCTCTATGAGACCCTCACTGAAGGCTTTGCGACAGCTGATCTCTTGGAAGCCCGCGACGTTCTGGAAAGCCTCCGATAGCAGGCCGCGGCAAGAGCGGCGGGTCAGTCCCAGCTCAGGTGAGCATCACCGCATCACCCCGGCGGAGGGTTCCGCCGCTGACAACCGAGGCGTAAACGCCGACGTTCACTGCGTTGTGTTGAGCAGCCGTGCGTAGAATTCCTGAGTCTTTGGGTAGGTCTCCCTCCGGCAGCGTGATCATCACGCAACGGGGGCATGGTTCGGTGATGGCCAGGCGAACAGTGTCGCCGATGAGGACCGTGCGGCCAATCCAGTCGTTCTCCACGAAGCCCGCATCCTGGCTGCCAGTCGATACCACGATGTTGGGCCGGAATCGGCGAGCCTCGAAGCGGCCTGGCGGATACAGCTCCCGTAGACGGTCAATGGTCGAAGTGGTCAGCAGATGCACGACAGCAATGTCGAAAAACGTTCCGGCCGGCAGCTCGAAGTCGGTCACCGTGTCTCTGTACTCCAGACCCGCCATGTCGGGCCAATACTCCTCCGCGACGCCTGAAGCCATCCCCGCAGCTCGCGCCTCCACGAAAGCTACGTCCCGGCCAAATGCGCGAGAAAGAATCTGCTCCAGATCAGCTTGATCATTGCTCACCACCTCCCCGTCAGGAAGCGTGATCCGAACCGGGGACATCCGTCCGCCGAGTCTCGGAGCCTCGGCATAGGCCGCCCGAAAATCAAAGAAGTTGCCCCACTTCCTCGGATTCTTGGCGCCCCCAACTTTGCCGGTGGCTTGGTCCACAACGGCGAACTGCCGGTCCCCGAGCAGCCCACGGTCGGTCACCTCCGAGGAGTTCAACTCCTCTCCCATCATCGACTTCACCGGATACCACCACAGCGCCACCACCGAACCAGCCCGGGTCTGCTCTGCCACAAACAACGTCGCATCGGTCTGCATAACCTGCTCCTATAGCAGCTCAATTGTCCAGATTCCAGGATCAGCTCCTAGCGGCTTCGGGATCAACATGATGGAGGCTCATGACGTGTGTGGTGAAGCCGCACCGAAGCGGAGCGCTTAGGCCGCGACGATCCGTAAGTGAGGATGAAGCAATGGCAACACTGTGGTCCTTGCCCCAATCCGGACTGTCCGCCTATCGCAATCGCTCCGGTCGACGTGCCGGAGTCATCGGCTGGTGCTGAGGCGGAACGTACCTTCACGACTGATGAGGTTGCGGCGCTGCTCAACGTTCCCCTTGACACCATCCACCAGTGGCACCAGGAAGGCACAGGGCCTCCGGGTTATCAGACGCAAAAGGAAAGCCATTACCGGAGGAGCGACGTGGTCCGATGGTTGACCGAGCAAGGGGCAACGCTGGCAGTTTGCCAGAGCGAGTGCGGTAGGACCTACACGCTAGACGCGTTCACGCCCGTGGAAGACCAACCATGACACCGATCTCAGCGTGCCTGGCTACCCTCGGTTCGTGAGTGAGGACGGCGACGTCTGCAGCGCGACGTCGGCCTGACGCTGGTTTCGGTCAATCGATTAGCTGCTGACCGATCCACTCAAGGGAGAACGACATGACCACCGACCGAACTACCGCAACAAAACGAGTCCCGATAAGCAACCTCGGTCATCGCCGGCGTCTGAGCCTGGAGGAGCTGATTGAATGACGCTGCGGTGAAGAAGATCGAGCCGATGAAGTAGGTGATGCTGTCGGCGGTCGCACCGACTGCGTTCACGTACTCCGGCACAGATCCCAACAAGAAAAGGGCAGACCCGACCATGAATAGGCAGGTGATTGCCTTGTTGAGACCGGCCGGCCTTATTGTCATGCAGCTCCCTTCCCGGACAGCATTCCACGTGTATCGAACCAAAGCCCGAGATACATCACCCATGAGGGATGAGAGTGTGGCTCCCGACCGGGAGTCAGGAAGTCAGTGCAGCAAGCGCAGGCTGGACCTCCACATGATCAGCTGTGGTTCAGGAAACCTTGATCACTTGGGGGAAAGCATCACGGGCCGCTTGAGGTCGAAGAACTCAGTCTCTCCGACACTGAGCTTGTTCATCTCCTCCATCTGCGCCTGTAGCTCCGGAGGGATCTCCTTGCGTTCGCCTTCGCGGGCCTCAGCTTCGGAGGTGAAGTACATGACCATGGTGTAGCCACCGTCTTCGTGGCCGATTGAGACACTGCCAACCATGTCAGGACGGAACGCCCTCCACTTGTCGGCGTCCTGATCCATCAGCTGCCGCGCCCGTTCCGGATCACTGCTGCGGCCCTGCATGACCTGGACAAAGCCGGCCTGGTCCGGATCGCCCTGAGCGTCGACGGTTACCTCATTGCTGTCACGGAAGCTGGCTTCGCCGTCGAAAAGCTTAGAGGTCTCGGACCACCACTGATCTTGCTCGGGTCGATTGCTGTTGCGCCGGGCATCGTCCTCGGATTCAAAGCGAACGACGGCGATGGCGCGGCCATCTTCGGTCACCCCGCTCGTGCTGCCGAGCCATCCGGTTGCGCCTGGTGCAAGATCCTGTACCCACTGGTTTAACGCGGCATCCAGCGCCTGCTGGTTGGATGTCTTGCCCTGGATGACCTGAGCGAACATGGTGAAGCCTCCGATCGATGTGGTTGGGGAATTCTAAAATGCTCTGCTCTGTGGACGTTACGCCCGCACCGGACCCGCCCTGTTACGTGGGTCCGTGCATAACATACGGCGCGGAAGATTGCCTGCCCATCACCCAGCCCTGGGCCGTGCCACTGATCTACCTTGACGGCGAGGCGTACGTCGGCGGCGGTCTATGTTGTGAGAAACCTTGGGTCAAAGGTCAGCACGGACGCTGCGCTCGTCCGATGATCGAGAAATAGCCCATTCCAAGATCAAAGAGACTGGTGGGGGCCAGATCGCGTTTCGCGCTCTGACTCCGCCTCGCTCAGAATCGTTCCTGGAGAACTGACGAGTGAGCCGAGCACCCGAGAAACCTTAAAAATAAGGAAAGTAGAGGCGGGTTCGCCAAAATGATCTCGGTTTACCGTTTCCCCTTGTCGGACGCGTGTTGAAATTCACCCCCATAAGAGGACCCGGAAAGGACAGAGAATCGCCGAGAATGGCTCTGACAGAATTTGATCAAGTCTTTGGGCAACGCGCTGGCCGGGATCACCATCCGAGAAAGGAGTACGAAATCGGACTGCCCATAGCCATCGCTCGCAGCGCCGGGTCATCAATCCGCAGACCCGACCCAGACTTGAACTATTTGGTCAGCCCAGGCGTCTGCCTATTAGAAGATCTCCGGTCTCGAAAGGAGATTGGGATGAGACTTGCGCGCGGGCTGGTCGCAGTCGCGGCCCTGATTGCTATGGCGGGCTGCGGGGGCGGGTCGACCAGCTCGGCACCGAGCACGGCGACCGCGTCCGGCTCGAGCGTCGCGGTGACCGAGTCTGAGTTCAGCATCACCGTGCCCTCCACGATGAAGGTCGGCAGCTATACATTCAAGGTGACCAACAAGGGCCAATTCGCCCACAACCTGACCATTGATGGTCCCGGCGTGAAGGACAAGGCAACCCCCACGCTGTCGCCGGGCAGCTCAGGCGATGTGACAGTGAACCTTCAGAAGGGCACATACGAGTTCTACTGCTCCATTGACAGCCACAAGGACAAGGGCATGGCTAACAAGGTCCAGGTGAGCTGAGGACCCGGAAGGCCCGTCGCTGATCATCTCGGTGCAGAGGAGACTCCGCTCACCTAGGCGGACAAAACCGCGAATCGCCCTCTCCATAGGCCTGCGCACTCCTGGCTGGCGCATTACCCGTGTGCATTAACTGCGGTTGTACATTCCCGGGCCTGCAGGGGCGCTCTAAAGGTTGAGTGAGATCTTGCCCCAGCGTTTGGAGTGGCCACGACCAGTCGGAGTGTTCCAATGCACCTTTCCAAGGACATCGGGTGCGCTACGCCGGCACCGTCAATAATTCTCGGCGAGCGGCAGGAATGGTGGGCTCGCGTACGCGGGAGCAGATGGTCGTCAGCGCTGGTTCAGAGCTGTTGATCTTCGTCCCGGTAGCGGCTCACAGCCCTGATTCGTGCTCCCGCTGTGCGTCGGATCGACCTGCGGTCAGCCCTTCTCGCTGCTGGCGAGGTAAGCGGCCAGTTGGCGGGTCCGCCAGGCCAAGAGCCGACGCGCCACCAAGAGACCGATCGCGGCAGCTACGAGGGCTGTTAGGCAGACGACCGCGGCCGAGATGCCGAACTGGGCCGACGTGAGCCGCTGTCCAGGCACCTTGACGGAGCGGGCGAGTGCTACACCTGGGCTCAGGATGGCGATACCGATCAACGGCACGTAAAAGAAGGGCGCAGACAAGCACGGCCCACCGCAGGTGGGTACGCCAGCTCCGGCGGTGCTGCCAGCGCCAACGGAACGAATGCGGGTGGTACGGAAACACAATACCGAGCCAGGCGGCCACCGGAAGAACACCGACCGGCAGCAGGGCAACACCAAATGCTCAAACACCTGATCCCGGCCGGTCGCCTCATCCAACCCCAGCTGCCGATAGGCCAACCCGATCGCATCCAACCGCCGACCCATCCGCGCCGACACGATCTCCAACGCGGTCGACTGCTGCTTGGCCGACACACAACGGCAGCTCGTCCTGCCCGGCCAGATCCGCTGCGCCGCGGCAGCCTGCAACAACTCCACCTCTGCCTCGGAAATGAGCCGACCCGATGTGCTCGATCTCCCGAGACCCTCTCCGGGAGGAGTAGACGATCTGAACTGCCGTCGCCCGGCTGGCCGTCTTCACCGTCCGGATGTACGCGCACACCCGCCACAGGCTAGAAGAAAAGCCCCGATTAGTGCACAAGCCGCGACACAAATTCCCTAGTCAACCCTAACTTGAAGCCGGAAATCAACAAAGTGGCCCAAGTCAGGTAAACACGCTGAGCACCGTCAGGTCCGCGACCATCAACGTCAACGGCGAACTGCTCACTCTCGATCCGGAAATACCACCGCCAGCCCGCGAACTTCTCATCGCGCTGGGACACGAGGGTAACTAAGGCAAGTGGCACGACTTAGGTCTGAGTAAACACAGGCAGAACCCCGCCGCGGTCAGGGTTGTCTGACAAGCGCAAAGGGATCTACGAGGCATCTCGGTGTCAGGCGAGATCGACTCGGCTGGTCCACATCGACACAGCCGCCCGGCCGCTGAGTCAGGCCAGGGGGACTGGGTCAGCATCTGGGTCTGAGCAGGCCGTTGATGAGCGAGTGCCCGTGGACTATCGTCCCTAAAAAGGGGCATGGCCACGAGTGAACTACCGAGCGGCACCATCACGTTTTTGTTCTCCGATATCGAGGGGTCGACGCGGCTCCTCGAAGAGCTCGGTGACGGCTATGTTGCGCTTCTGCAGGAGCATAACCGCATCTTCCGAGAGGTGATCCGGGAGTACGAAGGGGCGGAAGTCAGCACGGAGGGGGATTCGTTCTTTGTGGTGTTTCGGAGCCCGCTGCGTGCCGTGGATGCCGCCGCCCGCATTCAGCGGAGGCTGGCAGATGCGCTTTTTCCCGCGACTGTTCGCGTCCGGATGGGCCTGCATACTGGACAGGGCCATCTCGCCGGAGGCGATTATGTAGGTATCGACGTTAACCGGGCCGCTCGGATCGCGGCTGCTGGGCACGGCGGGCAGATACTGGTCTCGGATGCCACCCGAGCCCTGGTTGAACCCGATTTGCCCGCGACCCTTGCACTGCGTGACCTTGGACTCCACCGGTTGAAGGACCTGGTACATCCTGAGCGGCTCTATCAGCTTTCGGTCGAAGGACTATCGCCAAAGTTTGCTCCTCTGAGATCGCTCGAGGCCCGGCCCAACAATTTGCCGCCTCAGCTCACGCGCTTCATCGGCCGGCAGCGCCAGATAGCCGAGATCAAGCGGCGGCTACTGAACGGTGCCCGCCTCTTGACGCTGACCGGTCCCGGGGGGACCGGAAAGACCCGGCTGGCGATCGAGGTCGCCGCAGAGACGCTCCCCGCGTTCGAAGACGGCGCCTGGTTCGTAGACCTGGCCTCGGTGATGGACCCAACTTTGGTTATCTCGGCGGTCGCCGAGATCCTTGGGGTGACGGCGAAGGACGGGTTCTCTCTGCAGGAGGCTCTCGGGAATAGCCTGCGAGACAAGGCCATGCTCGTGGTGCTCGATAACTTCGAGCAGGTCGTTGATGCCGGTGCCGATGTCGAGCGGCTGCTGCAGGCTGCTCCGCGGCTCAAGGTTTTGGTCACCAGCCGAAGTGTGTTGCACCGCTACGGCGAGCAGGAGTTCCCGGTGCCGCCGTTTGCCCTCCCGGACCTCGGAAGCCTGCCTGACGTGGCGTCCCTGGGTCGGTACGAAGCGATCGGCCTGTTCGTTGAGCGGGCGGCCGCAGTGAAGCCAGATTTTGCCCTGACACCGCTCAACGCGCCATCCGTGGCCGAGATCGCCATCCGGCTAGACGGCCTTCCCCTGGCGATCGAATTGGCGGCGAGCAGGATCAAGATCTTGTCTCCGCAGGCGATCGTGGAGCGACTCGGGCCAGGCTCCACGGTACTGGTCTCACGTGTCCCGGATGCGCCCGCGCGGCAACGTACGCTGCGCGGAACAATCGAGTGGAGCTACCAGCTGCTCACGGAGCGCGAGCGGCAGCTGTTCGAGCAGCTGTCGGTGTTCCAGGGCGGAGCGACTGTCGTAGCGATCGAGTCCATATGCGCTCCGGTACGCGGGGGCGAAACGCTGGACGACCTCGCCTCACTCGTGGACAACAGCTTGCTGCGGCAGCTGGAGACAGAGGGCGAGCCTCGGTTTGACATGCTCAAAACCATCAAGGGTTACGCGGCGGAGCGGCTGGAGGATCAGCCCGATCTCAGTGCAGCCACCCAGCGAGCTCACGCCACGTATTTCGCCGACTTCGCTCAGCGCCAATGGGAGCATCTGACCGGCCCGCGACGCGAGCCGGCGCTGGCGGCGATGGCGGCCGACATTGCAAACCTCCGTGGTTCCTGGCACTACTGGGTGGTTGCGAAAGATCTCGCTCAGCTCAACAAGCTCGTCGACAGCTTGTGGCTCTTCTACGACGCACAAGGTTGGTACCACGCCACCGTTCAGGTCGCCACCGACCTCCTCACAGTTCTTTCCTCGACGTCCTCAAGCCCCGAGCGGGCGATGCAGGAGGTCATGCTACGAACGAGCCTCGCCAGGGCGCTGATGGCAATTCACGGCTACACGCGCGAAGTGGAAGATGCCTACGGCCACGCGCTGGAGGTGGTCGAGGGGCAACGCGAAATCCCCCAGCTCTTTCCCGTCCTTCGCGGACTAGCCAGCTTCTACACCTATCGAGCCGAGTTCGACAAGGGAGCACAAGTCGGGCGTGAAATCCTTCTCCTAGCCGAGGCTCAGGACGATCCGAGCATGCGAGTCGACGGTCATCTCGTGTTGGGCTCGAGCATCGCCTTGCAACGTGATCTTCATGGTGGCCTGGAGCATCTGGAGAAGGCCATGGCCTGCTTTGAGTCGACGGGCTTTCGGTCGGGCCGATTCCGGCTCGGTACTCATCCAGGGGTCGCGAGCTTTACAGTTTCGGCGCTCATTCTGTGGATACTCGGTTTTCCCGATCGTGCCGCGGAACGCGCGACTCGTGCCGTCACCCTTGCTGTCGATCTGGGGCATCCCTTCACGCTGGCCTATGCGCTGTTCCATTCAGGCTTTCTTCACTTGTGGAGGCGAGAGCTGGAGACCGTGCAAGACCGGGCGCTGCGCGTGCTTCAGGTGGCGGAGGAACATGATTTGCAAATTTGGAAGGCGCTAGGAAGATGTCTGCTCGGTGCGGCGAACACGGGGATTGGGCGGCCCGAGGACGGCTTGGCGCAGATCCGTGACGGCCTGGATCTGTACCGCGGCCTGAAGACGCCGCCGGTGTTTTGGCCGCTGCTCCTCTACGTCCAGGCTGGGGCGTACGCGCGGTCGGGGAGACCGGCAGAGGGATTGGGCATGATCGAAGACGCGATCGAAATAGCCAGTTCGGAGCTGACCCTCCTACCTGAGTTGTACCTGCTCAAAGGTGACCTGCTGCTCGCCCTTCCTGACGCAAGTGACTCCGCCGCCGAGTCGTGGTTCCAGCGGGGGTTCGATATGGCGGAAGATCTTGATGCCAAGATGTCGCAGCTTCGCGCCTCGGTCAGGTTGTGCCGTCTGTGGCGCGATCAAGGTAAGCCAGCAGAGGTGAGCCGACCGCTTCGGGCCATCTATGAGATCTTCACCGAAGGGTTTGCGACAGCTGATCTCTTGGAGGCCCGCGACGTCCTGGAAGGCCGCTGATAGCAGGCCGCGGCAAGGGCGGCGGGTCAAATCCCAACTCAGGCGAGCAGGACCGGGTCGCCGCGGCGGAGGGTCCCGCCGTTGACAACCGAGGCGTAAACGCCGACGTTCACTGCGTTGTGCTGAGCAGCAGTGCGTAGAATTCCTGAATCTTTGGGTAGATCCCCCTGCGGCAGCGTAATCATCACGCAACGGGGGCATGGTTCGGTGATGGCCAGGCGAACAGTGTCGCCGATGAGGACCGTGCGGCCGATCCAGTCGTTCTCCACGAAGCCCGCATCCGCGCTGCCGGTCGATACCACAATGTTGGGGCGGAATCGGCGAGCCTCGAAGCGGCCCTGCGGATACAGCTCCCGGAGCCGGTCAATGGTCGAAGTGGTCAGCAGATGCACGACAGCAATGTCGAAAAACGTCCCGGCCGGCATCTCAAAGTCGGTCACGGTGTCTCTATGCTCCAGACCCGCCATGTCGGGCCAATACTCCTCCGCGACGCCTGAACCCATCCCCTCGGCCCGCGCCTCCACGAAAGCGATCTCCCGGCCGAACGCGCCAGAAAGAATCTGCTCCAGATCAGCTCGATCGTTGCTCACCACTTCCCCGTCAGGAAGGGTGATCCGAACCGGGGAAATCCGCCCTCCGGGCTTCGGAGCCTCGGCATAGCTCGCCCGAAAATCAAAGAAGTTGCCCCACTTCCGCGGATTCTTGGCTCCCCCGATCTTGCCGGTGGCTCGATCCACAATCGCGAACTGCCGGTCCCCGAGCAGCCCACGGTCAGTGACCTCAGAGGAGTTCAACTCCTCTCCCATCATCGACTTCACCGGATACCGCCACAGCGCCACCACCGAACCAGCCTGGGTTTGCCCTGCCACAGATGACATCGCATCGGTCTGCATAACCTGCTCCTAGCAGCTCGACTGTCCAGATTTCAGGATCAGCTCCCAGCGGCTCTGGCGTCAACACGCTGCAGGCTCATCAGGTGGGCGAGAAGCCGCAACCGAACAGAAGCGCATAAATCCTTCCAGCGTGCGGCCGCTAGCCGTTATAGCCCGCCACATGCTGCGTACCTGTACAAGGCAGTGCGAGCCAAGACGCCGAACATCGTGTCGATAAACCGGTCGATCGTGTCGCCGGTGGCCATTACCGACTGGCCCCAGATGGATCAGCTCTCCAGCGATATCGCCGACGATATGAACGCCGAGAAGCTGCCTATCGTCCCGACGACCAGCTTCACAAAGCCATCAGTGCTGGTTCCCGTCCGGCACTCCGCCGGCCGCCCGCATACCGGTCGGCTACCGGATCGTGGGGGCCAGCTCAAGACTGGACGATCATCCCTATCTGGATCGTCGCCGACCCCAGCGCACGATCCCGGTAATTGCGGTCAACCACGTGCCCGGCGACCTGGCGGACCTTGTCGCCATTGGTCGCTTCGCCAGCAACAGTTTCCAACCCCGCTTCGGGGTCAGTGGGCCCGGCATCGAAATGACAGTCCCGTGACCAACTCGAGCGGCAGTCGACAGTGACTTCAGGCGACGGCACACCGATCGCGGCGGAGTAGTTGGATCATTCGGTGTTTCTGATCCCTCCGGAGGGTTCAGGGGAGGTGTCCGCCCATAGGATCCGATAGGCATCGACAAGTTCCTGATGTCCCTTGAGCTGCTTGAGCCCGACGCGCTAAGCCCGGTCGGCGCCCGACTGCCGCACGGTTACAGCCGCGGCGAGGATCTCGCCACCCCCTGCCTCAGCCTGCAGCCGCTGGGCGATGTTGACCGCGTCGCCTAGCACCGTGTAGTCCAGCCGGCCCGGGCCGCCGATGGTTCCCGCGACTACCGTCCCAGTGTTGACCCCGATCCCGATTTGGAACGCCGGCAGTCCCTCGTGCTCTGCCTCACTATTAAGGATCATCACGCACACCACGACCTCGTCGATGGCCTCGGCGAAGTTGTCGGACGATGTGGCACCGGGGTCGAACACGGCAAGATTCCTGATCTTCAGTGCCGTGATCATTCTTTTCGCATTAGCGGTGATCATCGCTACCAAAGGGCAGTTGGGGCGAGCAGATGTGGTGCCCGTGCACGAAGCAGGCGACGCGGCTGTCGAGCACACACCCGATGACGCTGCAGGAAGAGAATCGGATCCGCGGGACGCCTGAGATGGGTTGCCGAGGCACGTGCTCCATTGCCGGCCTGCGTCCGTGCTGGTCAGCGCATGCCGTCGTGCCGATGCAGCCGTCGAGATCAGGGTCCTCACTGCCCTTGTGGGGCCTCGCAAGACCGGCCGCGGGCGTGCCCATCTGACTCTCATTGGTGATGCCGAGCCGCGGCACCTGTTCGGGTGACGATTGAGCTAATCCCGGTCGTCACCGTCTGCTGTGAGCGGCAGATCGTCTCGTGTGGTAGCCACGCGACCAGCCGCCGCGGCAATTCAGGACGGTACAGGAGCGCGACACCGCCCAGCAGGGCCGCGACTCCGAGCAGCAGGAACGCGCCTCCCACGAGGGTTCATCCAGCCAGCAAGGCCGCAACGCTGCCTAGCAGGGCCGCGACTCCGAACAGCAGGAATGGCACCCCGTCAGCGTCCATCCGGCCAGCAACGCCGCGACACCACCTAGCAAGAGCGCGAACCCAAACAGCAAGAACGCGACCCCATCAGCGACCATCCGGCCAGCAAGGCCGCAACACCGCTCAGCGGGGCAGCCCTCGCACGCTGGTGACCGGCCGGCCGGCCGGCCCCACTCATTGTCGTGATAGGGCAGACGTTCCGTGGCTGACAGCCCAAGGACGGCCCAGTAGACCATCAGGGCCTGGCATGGGTCCAGTGATCATTGGACCCGGTCATCGCCTGCAGCGCTGGCGGGCGGCAAACCGGCGTGCCGAACC
>Ga0307410_10000571_pt1 | contig 15118 bp, 14 predicted proteins | sample 322Ometagenome_3_FD_203707 | JGI IMG/M metagenome (GOLD analysis project Ga0307410, IMG submission 203707) | Maize rhizosphere microbial communities from greenhouse at UC Davis, California, United States - 322HYB-O-3 | ecosystem: Host-associated > Plants > Roots > Rhizosphere > Soil | place... | reverse complement strand
CGCCGCGTCGCTCGCCCGTGAAGATCCTCATCGTCAACTGGCAGGACCGCGAGAACCCGCAGGCCGGCGGCGCCGAGATCCACCTTCACGAGATCTTCGGCCGCCTCGCCCGGCGCGGCCACCAGGTCACGCTGCTCTGCGGCGGCTGGCGCGGCGCTCGCCCGCGCGTCGAGCTGGACGGGATGGACGTGCACCGCGTCGGCACGCGGCAGTCGTTCGCGCTCCGCGCGCACCGCTATTACGCGCGACACCTCAGGGCGCGGCACTTCGACTTCCTGGTCGAGGACATCAACAAGGCGCCGCTCTACACGCCGTTCTGGGGCCCCGAGCAGCCGGTGGCGGTCGTCCCGCACCTCTTCGGCGGGACCGTGTTCCAGGAGCTCTCGCCGCCGCTGGCGGCCGCCGTCTGGCTCGCCGAGCGCCCGCTCGGCTACGCCTACCGCGGCGTCCCCTTCCAGGCGATCAGCGAGAGCACGGCGGACGACCTCGCCGGCCGCGGCATCCCGCGCCGCGGGATCCGCGTCATCTACTGCGGCATCGACACCGTGCGCTACACGCCAGACCCGGCCGCCCGCGCTCCAGCGCCGCTCTTCGGCTACCTCGGGCGGCTCAAGAAGTACAAGGGGGTGGACATCGTGATCCGCGCCTTCGCCGAGCTCGCGCGCCCCGACGCGACGCTGGAGATCGCCGGCAGCGGCGACCACCGGCCGGCGCTCGAGCGGCTCGCCGCCTCGCTTGACCTCGGCGCGCGCGTGCGGTTTCTTGGGCGTATCAGCGAAGTGGGCAAGCTCGCCCTGCTCCGTCGCGCCTGGGCGCTCGCCTTCGCGTCGCCCAAGGAGGGGTGGGGGATCACGAATCTCGAGGCGGCCGCGTGCGGCACCCCGGTCGTCGCGTCCGACTCGCCCGGGCTGCGCGAGTCGGTGCGCGACGGCGAGACCGGGTTCCTCGTGCCGCACGGCGACACGCGCGCGATGGCCGCCGCGATGGCGCGGCTCGCCGACTCGGTGGGGCTGGTCGGGTCGCTGGGCGCGCGCGGGCGGCGCTTCGCCGAGACGTTCACCTGGGACCGCGCGGCGCTCGAGACCGAGGCCCACCTCGTGGAGCTGGCGCGGGGCGCGACGTAGCCACGGGCCGCCGCCGCGGCGCGCCGGCGCACCGACACCGAGGAGGAGCTCGTGAGCATGGACGTCGAGAGAGAGCGCGCGGCCGCCGCAAGGGCGGGCGGCCGGTGAGCAAGCCGCTCACCGTCGGCCGGCTGCTCGAGCGGCTGCGCGACCCGCTGCACCTCGAGCAGGTCGGCGGCCTGGGGGGTCTCGAGCGCGTCATCGAGAGCTCCGACGCGTCGAGCCCCGGGCTCGCGCTCGCCGGCTACGTCGAGCGCTTTCCGGCCAAGCGCCTCCAGGTGCTCGGCGAGACCGAGATTACCTACCTCCGCTCCCTCGCCGCGGACGAGCGTCGGCGCGTGCTCGGGATCTTCTTCTCGTTCCCGCTCCCGTGCGTCTTCGTCACCAAGGCCCAGGAGCTTCCCGACGGTCTCAGCGAGGCCGCCGACGCGGCCGGCATTCCGCTCATCCGGACGACGCTCAAGACGAACGAATTCTACCGCCGGATCAAGCCGGTTCTCGAGGAGGAGTTCGCGCCCACGACGACGCTCCACGGCTCGCTGACCGACGTCTTCGGCGTCGGCCTACTGTTCATCGGGCGGAGCGGGATCGGGAAGTCGGAGTGCGCGCTCGACCTCGTGGAGCGCGGCCACCGCCTCGTCGCCGACGACCTCGTGATCACGACGCGGCGCGGCAACGACGTGCTGATCGGCCGCGGCCACGAGCTGCAGCGTCACTACATGGAGATCCGCGGCGTCGGCCTGATCGACGTGCCGGCGATCTTCGGCATCCGCGCCGTGCGCCAGCAGAAGCGGATCGAGGTCGTCGTCCAGCTCGAGGAGTGGGACCAGGAGGCAGCCGTGGAGCGCACGGGGCTCGACGGGGCCACGACGACGATCCTCGGCGTCCAGATCCCGAAGATCACCGTGCCCCTCAACCCGGGGAAGAACATCACCGTGATCGGCGAGGTGATCGCCCTCAACCACCTCCTCCGCTACAGCGGGGTGGACGCCGCCGAGGCGTTCAACCAGCGGCTCATTCGACGCATGCGCGACGCGGCCGACGTGCTGATGCCGCCGCCGGTGCACGTGCGCGAGTACCTCCAGGAGGACGATGAGTAGCGCGGACGGGGCGGGGGCAGACCGGGGCGACGCGGCGAACGTCGTCGGGCGGGCGATCGTCGCCGGCCACGGCGATTTCGCGCTCGGCGTCGTCTCCGCGGTCGCGCAGATCACGGGGCGCGGCGAGGTCTTCATTCCAGTCTCGAACCGCGGCCTCGGCGCCGACGACATCGAGCGCATGCTGCGTGAGCAGATCGCGGCGAGCGGCGCCCGCGTCATCTTCACCGACCTGCCGGCGGGGAGCTGCACGATCGCCGCGCGCCGTGTGCAGCGCGACCGCCCCGAGGTCGTCGTCGTCACCGGCGCCAACCTGGCGACGCTGCTCGATTTCGTCTTCCACGCCGAGCAGCCGGCCGGCGAGGCGGCGACGCACGCCGCGGACAAGGGACGGGCCGCGCTCACCGTGCTCGGAGCGCCCGGTGCCCGTTGAGCTCTACCGGATCGACGACCGCCTCATTCACGGCCAGGTCGTGGTGGGGTGGGGACAACCGCTGGACCTTCGCTTCATCGTGCTGGTGGACGACGAGGTCGCGTCGAGCGACTGGGAGCAGGAGCTCTACCGGATGGGGGTGCCGCCGGAGATGGACGTCTACTTCGAGTCGGTCGAGAGCGCGGTGCGCCGCCACGCCGAGTTCGCGCAGGACGGGCGCCCCGGGCTCATGCTGACCGGCGACATCGAGACCATGCGCCGGCTCGTGGACGGCGTCGACGCGATCAAGCGCGTCAACCTCGGGGGCGTGCACCACCGCGCCGGCCGCGTGCAGCGCCTGCGCTACGTCTTCCTCACCGCCGACGAGGAGCGCGCCCTGCGCGCCCTCTCCGCGCGCGGCGTCAGCGTGACCGCGCAGGACGTGCCGGCCGCGCGCCCCGTCCCGCTCGACGACATCCTCACGGGCAAGGGGGACCCGTGAGCGCGTGCTCCCCCGATCTGGTGGTCCGCCGATGACCGAGTGGATCGTCGACCTCCTCCCGCTCGCCCTGCTCGGCGGCGTGCTCGGGCTCGACGTCGTCTGCTTTCCGCAGGCGATGGTCTCGCGCCCGCTCGTCGCGGCGACGGCAGCCGGCGCCTTCGTCGGGCAGCCGATGCAGGGGCTGATGATCGGCGTGACGCTGGAGCTGATCGCGCTCGAGACACTCCCCTTCGGCGCCTCGCGCTACCTCGAGTGGGGCTCGGCGGCCGTCGTCGGCGGCGCCCTCTTCTCGGATAGCGCCCCGAACACCGCCGGTGGGATGACAACTGCCGTCCTCGGCGCCACGGCGACGGCGTGGGCCGGCAGCTACTCGATGGTGCGACTGCGCGAGCTCAACGCACGCTGGGCGCGGGCGCGCCTGCCGCGTCTCGAGCGCGGTTCCGGCCGCACCGTGATCGGGCTCCAGGTGGCGGGGCTGACGGCGGACCTCGTCCGCGGCGGGCTCCTCACGTTCGCCGCGCTCGCCGTGCTGCGCCCGCTGGCGCGGCTCGCCATCTCCGACTGGGGGACGAGCCCCGCCGCGTCGCGCGCTTTCGTGACGGGCGTCGCGGCCACCGTCGCCGCGGCGGCGGCGTGGAAGATCTTCCACTCCACGGCCGGCGCGCGCTGGTTCTTCCTCGGCGGGATCGCCGCCGGGCTCTCGCTGCTCGCCCTCCGATGACCGCCACCGCCACCGCGCCGCGCGCGGCCGCGCCGGGCGACGTCCGCCCCCTGCCGGCGACCGTCTGGCTCGCCATGTACCTCCGCCTGCTCGCCATCCAGGGCTCGTGGAACTACGAGACGCTGCTCGGCAACGGGATCGGCTTCTGCACCGAGCCGGCGCTGCGGCTCCTGCCCGGCGGGCGGGGCGGGGAGGCCTACCGCGCCGCGCTCGCCCGGCAGTCGCGCTACTTCAACGCCCACCCCTATCTGGCGGCGGTCGCGGTCGGCGCGCTGGCGCGGGTCGAGCTGGAAGGCCAGCCGGCGGCGCGCATCGAGCGCTTCCGCACGGCGCTCTGCGGCCCGCTCGGCAGCGTCGGCGACCGCCTCGTGTGGGCCGGGTGGCTCCCGCTCTGCTCGCTCGTCGCGCTGGCCGCGTTCGGCCTCGGCGCGGGGCCCGGGCTCGTCGTCGGGAGCTTTCTCGTGCTGTACAACGCCGGCCACCTCGCGCTGCGCGCCTGGGGGCTTACGGTCGGCTGGCGGCGCGGCACCTCGGTCGCCGCGGCGCTCGCCAACCCCGTCCTGCGCCAGGGGCCGCAGCACATCGCGCGCGCCGCCGCGCTGATCGGCGGCTTCGCCCTCCCGCTCGCGCTCTACCGCGCGATCGGCGTCGGCCGCGTGATGGCGGGCGGCGTGCTCCTCGCGGTCGTCGTCGGCGCGATCCTCGTCGCGCGGCTGCACGGCCGAGTGGACGGCTGGCGCCTCGCGCTCGGCGCGCTCGGCGCGTTCGTCATTTACTCGGTGGTCCGGCATGGCTGAGCGGAGCGTTCAGATCGTCAACCGAAACGGACTCCACGCGCGCCCCGCTGCGGAGATCGTGAAGGCCGCCTCGAAGTTCAAGTCGGACATCACGATCACACGCGACGACCTCGAGGTGAACGGCAAGAGCATCATGGGCGTCATGATGCTCGCCGCCGAGTTCGGGTCCACGGTCATGCTGCGCGCCTCGGGGCCTGACGCCGAGCAGGCCGTGGACGCGCTGTCGAAGCTCATCGCTGACCGCTTCGGGGAGAGCTAACGTGGTCGACCGCCGCCTCGTCGGGATCCCGGCCTCGCCGGGCATCGTGGTCGGGCCCGTGCACCTCCTGCGCTGGGAGGTGCCCGAGGTGCCGCACCGGATCGTGCCGGACGAGGCGATCGCCGGCGAGATCCGCCGCCTGCACGCGGCGATCGAGGGCGCCAAGGCGCGCCTGCAGCAGGTGCGCGCGCGCGCCGAGCGGCACGCCGGTCCCGAAGAGGCGGCGATCTTCGACGTGCAGATCTCGATTCTCGACGACCCGACGCTCGCCGAATCGGTCGAGGGGCTGATCAAGCAGAACTGGAGCGCCGAGAAGGCGTTCGACTTCGTGCTCGTCGAGCTGCGCGGCAACTTCGCGCGCCACAACCACGCCATGCTGCGCGAGCGCGTCGGCGACCTCACCGACGTGCACATCCGCGTCCTCACGCTGCTCCTCGGGCTCTCCGACCACGACCCGGTGGACGTCCCCAAGGGCACCAACGCGGTGCTCGTCACGCACGACCTCACGCCGAGCCTGACGATCCAGCTCGACCGCGAGGCGATCGCCGGCGTCGCCACCGACGCGGGCACGCGGACGTCCCACGTCGCGATCCTCGCGCGCTCGCTCGGCCTCCCCGCCGTCGTCGGCCTCCGCGACGCGACGTCGCGGCTCACGGGCAGCGAGCGCGTGGCGCTCGACGGCTCGACCGGCGTCCTCGCCGTCAACCCGACCGACGAGGAGGTGGACGCCTACCGTCGGCGTGCCGAGCGCGAGGCCGCCGAGGAGATCGCGCTGCGCGAGCTCGCCACCGGGGAGGCGATCACCACCGACGGCGTGCCGATCGTGCTGCGCGCGAACGTGGACCTCCCGGAGGAGGCCGAGCAGGCTGCGACGAGCGGCGCCGACGGCGTCGGGCTGATGCGGACCGAGTTCCTCGTCGTCGGCCGCGCGGCGATGCCCGACGAGGACGAGCAGTACCGGGCCTACTCGCGCGTCGTCGCCGCGTTCGGCGGCCGGCCGGTCGTCATCCGCACGTTCGACATTGGCGGGGACAAGCTCCCCGTGGGCGGGTACCCGACCGAGGCCAACCCCTTCCTCGGCTGGCGGGCAATCCGCATGTGCCTCGACGAGCCGGAACTGTTCAAGACGCAGCTCCGCGCCCTCCTGCGCGCGGCGGCCGACGGCGACGTGCGCATCATGCTGCCGCTCGTCGTCTCGCTCGACGAGGTGCGGCAGGCGCGCGTCCTGCTCGGCGAGGCCGCCGCCGAGCTCAAGGCACGCGGCGCGCGCTATCGGCGCGACGTGCCGCTCGGCGTGATGATCGAGACCCCCGCCGCCGCCGTCGCCTGCGACACGCTGGCCGACGACGTGGACTTCTTCTCGATCGGCACCAACGACCTCGTGCAGTACACGCTCGCCGTGGACCGCGGGAACGCGAACCTCGCCTCGCGTTTCACGCCGATGCACCCGGCGGTGCTCCGGCTGATCCGCCGCACCGTCGAGGTCGGCGGCGCCCACGGGCTCGACGTCGGCGTCTGCGGGGAAATGGCCTCGCAGCCGCTCATGGCACTCGCCCTGATCGGCCTCGGGGTGCGGCAGCTCAGCGTCTCGGCGCGCGCCGTGCCCCTCGTCAAGCGCCTCGTGCGGGCGACCAGCGCCGCCGACGCCGAGCGCGCCGCCCGCGACGCGATGGGGTCGCGGAGCGCCGCCGCCGCCGCGGAGCTCGTCCGGCGCTACGCCGCGGCGGCCCTCGGCCCCGACACGCCCTTCCTCGGCGACGGCGAGGAGGAGGGCGCCGGGTTGCTCGCCACCGCCGAACCCGGTAGAATCCAAGGTTCCGGGGCGCCCTAGCGGCGCCCCCCTTTGCATGCCGGCGCCGCCCCGGCCGCACCTCGTGCGGGCCGCCGACGCGCGGGGCGCGCTCCGGCGGCGGCCCGCTCACCCATTCGCCCTCAACGCGGGACCGTTCGTGCTCGATCGACACCTATTCACGTCCGAGTCGGTGACCGAGGGTCACCCCGACAAGATCGCCGACCAGATCTCCGACGCAGTGCTCGACGCGATCCTCGCCGAGGACCCCGCCGGGCGCGTCGCCTGCGAGACCCTGGTCACGACCGGGCTCGCCGTGGTGGCGGGCGAGATCACGACCGAGACCTACGTCGACATCCCGGGGATCGTGCGCGGCACGATCGACCGCATCGGCTACAACGACGCGACGTTCGGCTTCGACAGCAAGACGTGCGCGGTGATGAGCACGATCGACAAGCAGTCGCCCGACATCGCGCAGGGCGTGGACACCGGCGGCGCCGGCGACCAGGGGATGATGTTCGGCTACGCGAGCGACGAGACCGAGGAGCTGATGCCGCTCCCGATCGTCCTCGCGCACCGCATCACGCGGCTCCTCTCCGAGCGGCGCAAGAGCGGCGCGATGTCGTGGCTCCGCCCCGACGGCAAGGCGCAGGTGACGGTCGTCTACGAGGGCGACCGCCCGGTCGCCGTGGACACCGTCGTCGTCTCGACGCAGCACTCCGAGGAGGCGGGCAACGACCAGATCCGCGACGCCATCATCGGCGACGTGATCGAGCAGGCGATCCCGAGCGCGCTGCGCGGCGCCGGCGTCAAGTACCACATCAACCCGACCGGCCGCTTCGTGATCGGCGGGCCGCAGGGCGACGCCGGGCTCACGGGGCGCAAGATCATCGTCGACACCTACGGCGGCATGGGCCGTCACGGCGGCGGCGCGTTCAGCGGCAAGGACCCGTCCAAGGTGGACCGGTCGGCCTGCTACGCGGCGCGCTGGGTGGCCAAGAACGTCGTCGCGGCGAAGCTCGCCCGCCGCTGCGAGGTCCAGGTGGCGTACGCGATCGGCGTCGCCCGCCCGGTCTCGGTCATGGTGGACACGTTTGGCACCGGCGTCGTCTCGGACAGCGAGATCACGCGCGCCGTCGAGCGGGTCTTCGACCTCACGCCCAAGGGGATCATCCAGGCGCTCGACCTGCGCAAGCCGATCTACCGCGCGACGGCCGCCTACGGCCACTTCGGGCGCTCGCCCGAGAAGCTCGCCGCGGGGACGACGTTCACGTGGGAGCGCACCGACCGCGTGAACGAGTTGACCGACGCACTCTCCGGCGCCGCGCGCGCCGGCGCCCGCACCGGGGGGGCGCTCTCCGGCGCCGCTCGCTGAGCCACCACCGAGGACCGACTGCATGGCCACTTCCGCCAAGACGGAGCGCGGCACCGCCGCCCCCTCCGAGCAGCACCACATCCGCGACCTCGCCCTCGCCGACATCGGGAAGGACCGCACCGAGTGGGCCGAGCGCTCGATGCCCGTGCTCCGGCAGATCCGCGAGCGCTTCGCCAAGGAGCGCCCGCTCGCCGGCAAGCGCGTCTCCGCCTGCCTTCACGTGACGGCCGAGACGGCGAACCTGATGATCACGCTCAAGGCCGCCGGCGCCGACGTCGCGCTGTGCGGCTCCAACCCGCTCTCGACTCAGGACGACGTCGCCGCGCATCTGGTGCGCGACCACGGCATCAAGGTCTTCGCCATCAAGGGGGAGGACGAGAACACCTACTACGAGCACATCCGCGCGGCGATCGCCCATCGCCCGGAGATCACGATGGACGACGGCGCGGACGTCGTCGGCGCGCTCCACATGATCGCCCTCAACCGCCTCGACGACCTCGCCCCGGCGATCCGCAAGTGGGTCGAGGCGCTCCCCGTCGCCGAGCGGAAGAAGGTTCTCACCGACGTCGTCGGCAGCACCGAGGAGACGACGACCGGCGTCATCCGCCTCAAGGCGATGGCGAAGGACGGGGTGCTCCAGTTCCCGGTCATCTCGGTCAACGACTCGTACACGAAGCACCTGTTCGACAACCGCTACGGCACCGGCCAGTCCACGATTGACGGCATCCTGCGCGCGACCAACCTGCTCCTCGCCGGCTCGACGTTCGTCGTCGCCGGCTACGGCTGGTGCGGGCGCGGCGTGGCCTCGCGCGCGCGCGGGCAGGGCGCCAACGTCATCGTCACCGAGATCGACCCCCTCAAGGCGCTCGAGGCGGTGATGGACGGCTTCCGCGTCATGACGATGGAGGAGGCCGCCCCGATCGGCGACATCTTCTGCACGCTCACGGGCAACATCCACGTCATCCGCGCCGAGCACTTCCAGGCCATGAAGGACGGCGCCGTGGTGTGCAACTCGGGCCACTTCAACGTCGAGCTCGACCTCGATGCGCTGGCCAAGCTCGCCGGCAAGAAGCGCCGCCAGGTCCGCGAGTTCGTCGAGGAATTCATGGTCGGTGACAAGCGCGTCTTCGTCCTCGGCGAGGGCCGCCTGATCAACCTCGCCTCGGCCGAAGGGCACCCGGCCTCGGTCATGGACATGAGCTTCGCGAACCAATCGCTCGGCGCGGAGTATCTCGTGAAGAACTCCAAGTCGCTCGCGAAGGAGGTGCACCGCGTTCCGGAGCAGCTCGACCGCGAGATCGCGCGGATCAAGCTCCAGGCGATGGGCTCCGAGGTGGACGAGCTCACGGCGGAGCAGAAGAAGTACCTCGCCTCGTGGGACATGGGGACCTGACCGACGCGGCGGGCGCGGCACCTCTCGGGGCGCCGCGCCCGCCGCCCCCTCCCGTTTCATCGTGCAGCACGAGAGTCGCAATGGTTGAAGTGACGGTGGCGAAGCTCGGGATCGACAGCTCGACCAACTCGTACGTGGTCATCCTCCAGGAGAAGGACGGGACGCGGCTGCTCCCGATCTGGATCGGCCAGCCGGAGGCCGAGTCGATCGTGGTGCACATGAACAACATGAAGCGCGAGCGCCCGCTGACCCACGACCTCTGCAAGAGCCTCATCACGGGGCTGGGCGGGTCGTTGCGGCGCGTGCAGATCACGAAGGTGCAGAAGAACACGTACTACGCCGAGCTGCACGTGCAGCGGGGCGAGGGGCTCGTCCAGATCGACGCCCGGCCGTCGGACAGCATCGCAATCGCGCTCCGCCTCTCGGCGCCGATCTTCGCCCAGGAGTCGCTGCTCACCGCCGTCGCCGACGACGACGAAGGGAGCGACTCGTCCGTCTCGTCGAGCGGCCTCCCCGCGCCGACCGACCCCGACGTGCTCAACGCCGAGCAGCTCAAGGAGCACCTCGAGCGGCTGCGCCCCGAGGACTTCGGCAAGTTCCACCTGTAGGCCGTGCCGCTCCGGGCTCGCCTCGCGCTCGCCACCCTCCTCGTCGGCGGCGCGGTGGCCTGGGCGCCGGCCGTCGTCGCCGCCCAGGCCACCGCGCCGCGCGACACCGCCGACACGCCCGTCGTGCCGGAGCTGCGCCGCGTCGAGGGGAGAGTCGTGCTCCCCGCCGGCGGCGAGGTCGCGCCGGCCGCCGGCCACTGGGTGACGATCCACCGCGTCGGCCCCGACAGCGCCGGCCCGATGGACTCCGTCCGCACCGACGCCGCCGGCCGCTACGCCTTCCGCTACCGCACGTGGGGGAGCGACCGCGCGATCTACTTCGTGTCGGTGTCGTACAGCGGGATCGCCTACTTCTCGCAGCCCCTGATGTCCCCCGCCGTGAGCGGCGACGAGGCCGAGATCATGGTCTTCGACACGACCTCGGCGCGCATTCCGCTCTCCGTCCGCGGGCGGCACCTGATCGTGCTCGACCCGCCGCCGGCCGGCGGCGACCGCCGGGAGGTGATCGAGGTCTACGAGCTCTCCAACGACACGACCGTCACCAGCATCGCCCCGGCGCGCGACGGCGGGGCGGCGACGCCGGTCTGGACGGCGGTCGTCCCGGCGGGCGCGCGCGAGTTCCGCGTCGGCCAGGGCGACGTCGCGCCCGACGCCGTGCGTCTCGCCGGCGAGCGGGTCGAGCTGTTCGCGCCGCTCGCCCCCGGGCTCAAGCAGATCTCCTTCTCGTACACGGTTCCCGCCTCCTCCTTCCCACTGCGCGTGCCGCTCGAGCGGCAGACGTCGGTCTTCGAGGTGCTCGTCGAGGGCGCGCGCGGCTCGGCGAGCGGGGCGCGGCTGCGCGAGGTGAACCCGGTCGTCCAGGACGGTCGTAACTTCCGGCGCTTCCTGGCCCAGGACGCGCCCGCGGCCGCCGTCGCGAGCGTCTCCTTCCCGCCGCTCGCCACCGCTGGCTCGCGGTCGCTCTACGTCGCGCTCGTCGCGACCGGCGCCGGCGCGCTGATGCTCGTCGCGCTCGCCGCCGCGTCGGCGCGCCGCCGCCGTCCCGCCGGCATCGAGGCCGCGGCGGCGGTCGGCGAGCCGTCCGCGGTCTCCGAGGCGGACCGCCTCGCGCGCGCCATCGCGACGCTCGACGCCTCGTTCGAGCGACAGCGCTCGCCGAGCGAGGAGGCCCGCGCCGCCTATCAGACGCGCCGCGCCTCGCTCAAGCGCGACCTCGCGGCAGCGCTTGCCGGCGGCGGTCGCCAGCCCTAGATTCGCACTCGCCGTCCGGGCGCGCGCGTCGCGTCGGGCGACGCACAACTGAACGACCATTCCGCGGACGGGAGCCACGGAAGCCGGTGTGACGCCGGCGCGGCCCCGCCACTGTATCGGGCACTCACGCTCGTCCTCGCAGCCACTGACCGCCACGCGGTCGGGAAGGCGGACGCGGCGGCCCGGAGCCAGGAGACGACTCTCGTCCGCGCCACTCTGACAGACCCTCGGGGGAGGGCTGGTGGCGTTCGTGTCGCACGTCGCGTCCGTGAGGGCGTGCCGGCGCGGCCCTGCGTTGCGGGCGTCCCTCGTCGTGTCGGGACGCCCTTTTCGTTGCGCGCTCGCTCCGCCGCCGCCGCGGCCGCCGTCATCGCCCTCGTCTCGCTCGTCGCGTCCCTCGCCGCCTGCCGCGGCGAGGGGCCCGCGTCGCGCACGGCCGATGCCGCCGCCGAGGTCGGCACCGTCGCTGCGCCCCTGCGTGATGACTTCGGCGACAGCGTGCAGCCCTCCGGCGTCTCGCCGCGCACCCGGATCGTCTCGCTCAACCCGACGACGACGGAGGTGCTGTTCGCGATCGGCGCCGGTGGGCGCCTCGTCGGGCGCACGCGGTGGGACGCGTGGCCCGACTCGGCGCGCCTCGTCCCCGACCTCGGCGACGGGCTGCGGCCCAACGTCGAGGCCGTACTCGCCACGCGTCCTGACCTCGTCGTCCTCTACGCCAGCGCCGACAACCGCGCCGCGGCCGAGCGGCTGCACGCCGCCGGCGTGCGCACGCTCGCCCTCAAGATCGACCGCATCGCCGACTTCCGCCGCGCCCTCCTGCTGCTCGGCGTGGCAACCGGCGAGCGGTCGCGCGCCGCCGCCGTCGGCGACTCGGTCGCCGCGACGCTCGGCCGCGTGCGAAGGAGCACCGCAGGACTGCCGCGGCCCAAGGTCTTCTGGCACGTCTGGGACAGCCCCCTAATCACGATCGGCGCCGGCAGCTACATGACGGAGCTCGTGGAGATCGCCGGCGGGCACAACGTCTACGCCGACCTGCCGGACCCGTCGCCGACGATCGCGATGGAGGACCTCCTGCACCGCGACCCGGACGTCGTGCTCGCCGGGCCCGAGGGCGCTCGGTTGATCGCCGAGGGCGCCGCGTGGCGGCGCCTGCGGGCGGTGCGCGCCGGCCGCGTGCTCGTCGTGGACACGGCCCTAGTCGGCCGGCCGTCGGTGCGACTCGGCGAGGCGGCGACGGCGATCGCGCGACTCCTCCACCCCGGAACGACGCCGTGAGGAGCGCCCACCCGCTCCTCTGGCCGCTGCTCGTCGTCGCGCTCGCCGCCGTCGGCGTGCTGGCGATCGCGCTCGGCGCGGTGCCGCTCTCGCCCGGCGCCGTGATCGACGCGCTCGCCGGCCGCGGCGACGCGAACACGGTCGCTATCGTGCGCGGGCTGCGCCTGCCGCGGGTCGTCCTCGCCGCGCTCGTCGGCGCGGCGCTCGGGATGAGCGGGGGCGCGCTCCAGGGCACCCTGCGCAACGCGCTCGCCGAGCCGTACCTGCTCGGCGTCTCTGGTGGCGCCGCCGTGGGTGCGGTGCTCGCCGTCTCGTTCGGCGCGTCGTCGGCCGGCCTCGTGCCGCTCGCCGCCTTCGCCGGGGCAGGGGGCGCCGTGATGCTCGTGCTGCTCGTCGCCCGCGCGGTGGGCGGGCGCGCCGACCCGCGCCTCCTGCTCATGGCCGGAGTCGTCGTCGGCGCGTTCGCCAACGCCGCGATCATGGTCGCCCTCGCCGGCGCCCCGCCGAACACGGTCCGCGGCGCGCTCTGGTGGATGATGGGCTCCGTCTCCGGCGCCGACTGGGGCACGGTCCGCTGGCTCGCGCTCTACGTCGCGATTGGCGGCGGGCTCCTGCTCGCCTGGGCGCGCGACATAGACGTCCTCGCCCTCGGCGAGGACCCGGCGGCCGGGCTGGGCGTGGACGTGGACCGCGCCGGGCGGCGCGTGTACCTGGCGAGCGCGCTGCTCGCCGCCGCGACGGTCGCTGCGGCGGGGCTCGTCGGCTTCGTCGGACTCGTCGTGCCCCACATCGTGCGCGGCGCCGGCCTGCGACGGCACCGCGCCGTGCTCGCCGGCGGCGCCCTCGCCGGCGCGGCGCTCGTCGTCGCCGCCGACGTCGTGGCGCGCGTCGCGCGTCCGCCTGCCGAGCTGCCGCTCGGCGCCGTGACGGCGCTCGTCGGCGTGCCGTTCTTCCTCGCGCAGCTGCGCCGGGCGGCCGCATGATCCGCTTCGACGATGCCGTCCTCCGCTACCGCGGCGCCGCGGCGCCGGCCGTCGCCGGCGTCTCGTTCGAGGCCCCGGCCGGCCGCGTGACCGCGATCGCCGGCCCGAACGGCAGCGGCAAGAGCACGCTCGTGCGGGCGCTGCTGCGGCGGCTGCCGCTCGAGCGCGGCCGCATCGCGCTCGACGGGCGCGACGCGCTGGCGATCCCGCAGCGCGAGTTCGCGGCGCGGGTCGCCGTCGTCACGCAGCGCGAGGAGCCCGCCTTTCCGCTCGCCGCGCGCGAGTACGTGGCGCTCGGGCGCTACCCGCACGGCGGTCGGTGGCGCACCGACCGCGCCGCGGACGACCGCGCCGTGAGCGCGGCGATGGAGCGCGCCGCGGTGACCGACCTCGCCGGCCGCCGCACGGACGAGCTCTCGGGCGGCGAGTGGCAGCGGCTGCGCATCGCGCGCGCGCTCGCGCAGGAGGGGGGCGCGCTGGTGCTCGACGAGCCGACGACCTTCCTCGACGTCGCGCACGAGATGGCGCTGTTCGAGCTCATGGATGGCCTCGCCCGCGGCGGCATGGCGGTGCTCGTCGTCAGCCACCAGCTCAACCTCGTCGCCCGCTTCGCCGACACCGTCGTACTCCTGCACCGCGGGGTGGTGGCCGCCGCCGGCGCGCCCGCCGAGGTCATGCAGGGCCCCATCCTCGAGCGCGTCTACGACTGGCCGCTCGTCGTCACCCGCGACCCGGCCGTCGGCGCGCCCTCGCTCGTCCCGCTTCGCGTTCGCCGCGGCGCCTGAGCCGCGCGCCCGATCCCCGACCCGTCCCTTCCGGAGAGCGTCCCATGACACCGCTTCGCACCCCCCGCCGCGACGCCCCCGCCGCCCTCGCCGCCCTCGCCGCCGCTGCCCTCGTCCTCGTCGCGCCGGCGCTCGCCGCCCAGCAGCCGGCTGCCGACACGACGCGCCTCGAGCCCGTCGTCGTCACCGCGACCCGCACGCCGGTGGCGCGCTCCGCGGTCCCCGTATCCGTCACCGTCATCACGGGCGAGCAGCTCCGCGCGCAGGGCATCGTTCGCCTCACCGACGCGCTGCGCCAGGTGCCCGGCGCCGTGGTCGCGCAGAGCGGGGCGTTCGGCGCCACGACGACGCTCTTCCTCCGCGGCGGCGAGCGCGACTACGTCAAGGTGCTCGTGGACGGCGTGCCGGTGAACGACGCGGGGGGCGACTTCGACTTCGCGAGCGTGACGACGGACAACGTGGACCGGATCGAGGTCCTGCGCGGACCGGGCAGCGTCGTCTACGGCTCCGACGCCGTCTCCGGGGTCATCCAGATCTTCACCCGCCGCGGCGCCGGGCGCGCGCGGGCCACGATCGACGCACGCGCCGGAAGCTATGGCACGCGCGAGGCGAGCGCCGACGTCGCCGCGGCGCGCGGCGCGGTCTCCTACTCGGCGGGCGCGGCGTCGCGGCGCACGGACGGCATCCTCGCCTTCAACAACGACTACCGCAACGACGCGCTGGGCGGCCAGCTCCGCTTCGCCC
>Ga0307410_10000569_pt1 | contig 15163 bp, 6 predicted proteins | sample 322Ometagenome_3_FD_203707 | JGI IMG/M metagenome (GOLD analysis project Ga0307410, IMG submission 203707) | Maize rhizosphere microbial communities from greenhouse at UC Davis, California, United States - 322HYB-O-3 | ecosystem: Host-associated > Plants > Roots > Rhizosphere > Soil | place... | reverse complement strand
GCGCCTCCCGGCGACCGTCGCGCGCGTGGTGCGCGTGCTCGACTACCCGGGTGACACGCCGGGCGCGAAGCTCAAGGCGGTGATCGCCGACGTTGCGTCGGGCACGATCACGGGGGGGGACGTGATCGTCCTGGGCCTGGGTGTCTACCGCGGCACCTTTACCCGGTGGCTCCGCCCGGTCGACACCGTTTCATCCGGCCCCGTCCTGGTCATGAGCGAGGCGGAGTACGAGGCCGAGTACGAGACGAAGCGGAGCCGCCAGGGACAGCGGATCGACCCGGTGGGCGCCGCGGCGGAGATGCCGATCCTCGAGACGGCCACCGCCGAGAGCGTCATCCGCTGCGAGGGGAAGGCTGCGAGCGGCTTCACGTTCGTCGGGTTGCACTTCCGCGTGTCGAAGGATTATCGCGGCCAGTACGGCTACCCGGTGGTGAGCTTGGGTCGCTCGGTGGGGCAGACGTCGCTCGACCTCATCCCCGAGGACCTGTGGCTCGTGCGGTGCGCGATCTCGGTCGAGCGCAAGGTGAGCGTGCAGCCCGACGGCACCTTGGGCGGCCAGAACGTCAAGCGCGGCGTCGCCCTCCACTGCATTCGGGGCGGCGTCGTCGACTCGCACATTACCGACTGCTACTTTCGCGGCGCTGACAGCCAAGCGATTGCGATGAGCGACGGGCCGGGTCCCTACAAGATCGTCGGCAACTTCCTGAGTGCGACGGGCGAAGTCACCATGTGCGGCGGCGACGACCCGGGCGTGCCCGGCCTCGTGCCGTCGGACATCGAGGTGCGCCGCAACCACCTACACAAGCCCGCCTTCATCTTCAATGACCCGGACTGGACCGTGAAGACGATCGTCGAGTCGAAGTCCTCGCGGCGGTCGCTCTACGAGGGGAATGTCTTGGAGCGGAACGGGGGCGACGGCTCCGGCGCCGCACACTGGCTCAAGTCGGAGGACCAGAACGGGCTCGGCGAGGGGCAGACCAAGTACGCCGAGACGTGCGACGTCACCTCGCGCTACTCGGTCATCCTCGATGCGCCCACCGCGTACACCATCGCCGCGACGTCAGGCGGGAATACGGCCGATGACTACGTCCGGCCGCTCCACGGCGTCCACATCGCGCACATCGACTTCTGGGGCGCCAGGCCAGGCAGCGCGGCCAGCGAGGGAGCGTTCGCCCGCGTGGGCGGCGGGATCAGCGACATCACGATCGAGCACGTGACGAGCGGCGCGACCCGGCACGCGCTCTACCTGATCGGCAGGAACGTCACGAACATGCGCGTCGCGGACTCGGCGTTGAACGCCGGCGCCGATGGGGCACTCGCCAACTCGGTCCCCGGCGTCCCGGACGGCGTCGGCGGCACCGAGATCCTGTGGCCGGGCGCGGTGCTCGAAGGGAACATCCTCGTCGGCGAGACCACCCACGTGAAGCCGGGCGCGTTCGACCGGGTGGCGTGTTGGGACCAGGTGCCACTGGGGAAGGGCGCGGACTTTGCCGCGGTGGGGCGGGCCACGGCCGGCGTGCGGCGGGGTGAGGGGTGACGGCGTCCGGTCAGGTGCGGCGAGCGGCTCCGCTCCGGCGCCGGAGCGGAGCCGCTCGCCGGCAGCTTCATCTTCATCTTCATCACGGAATGCGGTACGTCAGCAGCAACTGTGGCGGATTCGGCCCCGCCGGCGTGCCGAACGTCACATGGTCGTTGCTCAATTGGGTGATCCCCGACTCCCCGGTGACGCGCAGCCGGAACTCCGATCCGCCGCGAGTGTTCGCGAAGTCATCCAGCACCGCGCCGGTCACGTCGAGCGTCTTGTACTCGAGCGTGGGGTCGGCCGGGAGGGTACCGATGTTCGCCGCGACAAGCGGCGGGTTCAAGAAAGTGGCTTCGGTCAGATCCAGGCTGTAATCGCCGTGGTCCACGACCACGTCGCCGAGTGACGTGTACGGGAATCCGGTCACTGCCTCCTGATACATGCGAAGCGTGGCCGCGGTCACCACCTTGCCGGCCGTGGGTGCCACGGCGAAGCGGCAGAAGGTTCGATACGTCGCCCCGGAGATCGCGCCGACGTTGAGAACGGCGCCAGTAGCACCGCCCGAGCCGCCGCCGAAATCCTCGAACACCGACGCGCAGGCCGAGGGCGCCACCGTCACCTGCTGAGGCGGATCGTCGCGCAGGTCGGCAGCGACCACGATGTAGGCGGACACGCTCTGGGCGTTCTTGTCGACGTCGAATCCGACGGTGCGCGGCGCCGAGGTCACGCCGGCGTAGAGCGGCGCGGGGTAGGTCTCCGATCGGTAGCAGTCGCTCGTCTTCCCGCTGCACCCGGCGAAGTCGTTGAAGAAATTGGTCGGCGCGTTGTTCCAGTCCGCGCTCGGCGTGGCGGCTGCGCCCGGCACGCCGAGCGCGGCGGCAGTGTAGGGGAAGACGAGCACCCCGCTCGTGCCGGCTGGTGGCTTGGGGAACGTCGTTGGAGTCACCAGGTCGGTGTACCCGAGCCGGTTCTCGACCGCGAGGTCGAAGGAACAGCGGCGCTGCCTGCTGTTGCTGGGAATGCTGCTCCACGTGCAGTCCGTCGCGTGGAGGGCGATCGCCTCGCTCCCCACGAGCGAGAGTGACGGCCCACTACCCCGAACTCGGTGGGCGGCGCCGCGCGGGCCGTCGACCGTGATCCGCCCGGTCGCGACGTCGATCGTGAGACGAAAGGCGGCCCTGCCGAGGTCGGGCGGCGCGGGCAGCCGGCCAGGCGTGGTCGGACTCTCGTCCGAGCAGGCGACGAGCAGGGCGAGGAGCAGGAGCGGGGCGCAGCGACCGAGGGCGTTCGGCATTCCGACCTCCGGATGGGGACAGACACTGGGGAGACGTGCGGAGCCGGCGGATGCGCAGGCGCGCACCCTTTGTCTCTAGAGATCGGAAACGGGAGGCGGGACCCGACAGGAAGTGCGTCGTGTCCTCCCCAGAGCGTCGACTCGACTCGGCCGGGGCTCGTAGGCTCAGAAGGCGGCACCCCATCCGGCACAACGAATGAGCGCGCAAGGGTTTCCCATTGCGCGCTCTTCGTTTCTGTGCTGACCCTGGGCTCGGCCGCTACGGCAGCCTGTGGTGTGCCGGACTCCTACCCTCGCGGGACGAGTTCCGGCCGTCAGGCGCGCCCGCCCCCCGCCGGCCTACTCTCCCCACCGCCAGTCCCGCACCTCGGGCATGTCGTCGCCGTGCGTGACGATGTACCGCTGGTGCTCGGCGAGCTTCCCCCGGCAATACGCCGCCGCCCGCGCCGCCGCCGCGTCGCCCCGCAGGCGCGGCACCCGCTCGATCACGTCGAGGACGAGGTGGAAGCGGTCGATGTCGTTCAGTACCGTCATGTCGAACGGCGTCGTCGTCGTCCCCTCCTCCTTGTAGCCGCGTACGTGGAGGTTCGGGTGGTTCGTGCGGCGGTAGGTGAGGCGGTGGATCAGCCACGGGTAGCCGTGGAAGGCGAAGACGATCGGCCGGTCGGCGGTGAAGATCGCGTCGAACTCGGCGTCGGGGAGCCCGTGCGGGTGCTCGCGCTCCGGCTGGAGCGTCATCAGGTCGACGACGTTGACGACGCGCACGGCGAGCCCCGGCAGGTGCGTGCGCAGCAGGCTCACCGCGGCGAGCGTCTCCATCGTCGGCACGTCCCCCGCGCACGCGAGCACGACGTCGGGATCGCCCCCATCCGTGCTGGCCCACTCCCAAATACCGAGCCCCTTCGTGCAGTGCGCGGCGGCGGCCTCGACGTCGAGCCACTGCGGCGCCGGCTGCTTGCCGGCGATGATGACGTTCACGTAGTGGCGGCTGCGCAGGCAGTGGTCGGCGACCGAGAGCAGCGTGTTGGCGTCGGGCGGCAGGTAGACGCGCACGACGTCCGCCTTCTTGTTCACCACGTGGTCGATGAAGCCCGGGTCCTGGTGGCTGAAGCCGTTGTGGTCCTGCCGCCAGACGTGCGAGGTGAGCAGGTAGTTCAGCGACGCGATCGGCTGACGCCAGGGGATGCGGCGCGTCGTGTTCAGCCACTTCGCGTGCTGGTTGAACATCGAGTCCACGATGTGGATGAAGGCCTCGTAGCAGGAGAAGAAGCCGTGCCGCCCGGTGAGTAGGTAGCCCTCCAGCCACCCCTGGCACATGTGCTCGCTCAGCACCTCCATCACCCGGCCGTCGCGGGAGACGTGGTCGTCGCTGGGCAGGATCTCCGCCATCGAGACGCGGTTGGTGGCCTCGAACAGCGCGTCGAGCCGGTTCGAGGTCGTCTCGTCAGGCCCCATGACTCGGAAGTTGCGCGACTGCTCGTTGAGCCGCACGACGTCGCGGAGCATCCGCCCCAGCACGCGCGTCGCTTCGCCGTCCACCGCTCCGGGCCGCGGCACGTCCACGGCGTAGTCGCGGAAATCGGGGAGCACGAGGTCGCGCAACAGCAGCCCGCCGTTGGCGTGCGGGTTGGCGCTCATCCGCCGCCCGCCGCGGGGCGCGAGCGCCGCCAGCTCGGCCACGAGCTGCCCATTTGCATCGAACAGCTCCTCGGGACGATAGCTCCGCAGCCACTCCTCGAGCAGTCGCAGGTGCGCCGGGTTCTCGGCGAGTCCGGCGAGCGGTACCTGGTGCGAGCGGGAGGAGCCCTCGGTCTGCTTGCCGTCCACCTCCTTCGGCCCCGTCCACCCCTTGGGCGAGCGGAGCACGATCATCGGCCAGCGCGGCCGCTCGGTGACACCGCGCTCGCGCGCGTCGCGCTGGATGCGCACGATCTCGGCGTGCACGGCGTCGAGCGTCGCCGCCATCTGCTGGTGCATCGCCGCCGGCTCGCTCCCCGAGACGAAGTACGGTTCGTGGCCGTAGCCGCGCAGCAGCGCGGTCAGCTCCTCGTCGCTGATCCGCGCCAGCACGGTGGGGCCGGCGATCTTGTAGCCGTTGAGGTGCAGAATGGGGAGGACGGCCCCGTCGCGCGCGGGGTTCAGAAACTTGTTGGAGTGCCAGCTCGCGGCCAGCGCCCCGGTCTCCGCCTCGCCGTCGCCGACGACGACGCAGGCCAGCAGGCCGGGGTTGTCGAACGCCCCGCCGTAGCCGTGCAGTAAGGCGTAGCCGAGCTCGCCCCCTTCGTGGATCGAGCCCGGCGTCTCCGGCGCGGCGTGGCTCGGGATGCCGCCCGGGAAGGAGAACTGCGTGAAGAGGCGCGCGAGCCCGGCGAGGTCGCGTCCGACGTTGGGATAAAGCTCGCTGTACGTCCCCTCGAGGTACGCGTTCGCGACCACGGCCGGTCCGCCGTGCCCCGGACCGGCGATGAAGATGGCGTCGACGTCGTGGCGCTTGATGAGCCGGTTGAGGTGGACGTACACGAAGTTGAGGCCCGGCGTCGTGCCCCAGTGGCCGAGGAGCCGCGGCTTGACGTGGGCGAGCGCGAGCGGCTCGCGAAGTAGCGGGTTCCCGCGCAGGTAGATCTGACCCACCGAGAGGTAGTTCGCGGCACGCCAGTACGCGTCGATCACGTGCAGCTCCTCGGGGGCGAGGGGGGCGGACTCGATGGCGGTCGCCGAAGTGTCCGGTGCGGGAGCGTTCGGGGCGAGTGTCACGCGGCCGTGTCCGTTCGGGTGAGTGGGGCTGAATCGCGCGCTTCGGCGCGGATCGACGGCTGTCCCTCATGAAAAATACGCTAGGGTCGCCGCCCCCGAGTGTCGAGGAGTGCGCCTGCTCCATGAGCGCGTAACAGCGTGCGGGACCATGGCGGGTTGGCGCCCCGTCGCGGCGCAGCCATCCGGCGCACATCCGCTGACGACCGGAAGGCCCACGATGCGTTCGGTCCGCCGACGGATGACGGGCCCATGACGGCGCGTGCCCAATACCGGGCCTACGCGAGCCCCGATCCAATTCAATGATGCCGGACACCCATGCGTCTGCGCCACCGCACGCTCGTGCTCCCCATGGCCGTGTCCGTCCTCGTGGTGGCGTCGGCGGCGTACGTCGGGGCCAGGGGCCGCTTCGCGTCGCGCGCTTCCGCGGGCGATCGACCGGTACCTCGAGCGGCTCGGCCGAGCGGAGCAGTCACCGCCACGCCGGTTCGCGCGGCCTTCGTTAGGCGCGACACCCTCGTGCTCTTCGTGACTGCGGCCGCCCAAGCCGCCGCGGCGCGGCGGGTGGTGGTGCTCGCCGAGGTCGCCGGACGCGTCACCGGGGTCGCCGTTCACGACGACGCCCCGGTGCGCCGGGGTGCCGTATTGGTCACGCTCGACGGCGCGGACTACCGACTCGCCGTTGCCAGGGCGGAGGCCGACCTGCGGCAGGCCGAGGCGCAGTACCGAGAGCTCACGGTATTCGACGATCGGCTCGAGAGCGCGGAGCTGCGGCGGGAGCGGTCCCGGGCCGCGAGCGCGAAGAGCGGCCGCGACGCGGCCCGCGTGCTGCTCGAGAAGGCGCAGCTCGATGAGCGGCGGACCGTCGTCGTAGCGCCCTTCGCGGGTCACGTCGCCGACGTGAGGGTCACCCCGGGGCAATGGGTGCGGGCGGGCGACGAGCTCTTGACGGTGCTCGACCTGGACCCGATCCGGGTGGAGGTGCAGGTCCTGGAGAGCGAGGTAGGCGCACTCGGCGTCGGCCGGACCGCCGCCGTTCGCTTCGCCGCGTACCCCGACGAACTCTTCACCGCCCGCATTACCAGCATCAACCCGCTGGTCGACAGCGAGACGCGGACGGCGCGCGCAACGGTGACCGTGCCGAACGCCGACCGCCGGATCCTGCCCGGCATGTACGCGCGCGTCGCGCTCGAGGTGCGGCGCCTTGCCGGGCGGGTGCTCGTCCCCCGCGCCGCGCTCCTCGAGCGGGACCGGCGGACACTGGTATTCGTGTACCACGGCGACACCTCGGGGCGGGCGCCTGGCACCGCCGAGTGGCGGTACGTGACCGCCGGAGTGGGGAACGACTCGCTCGTCGAGATCCTTCCCGCCTCGCGGCGTGATCGCGTCGAGCCGGGCGAGATCGTGCTGGTCGAGGGCCACGAGTCGCTCGTCCACGGCGCGCCCGTGCGGCTCACCAGCTCGGCGCGGCAGCCAGGGGAGCTGCGGAAATGACGCGCCGCGCATGTCTCTAGCGCGGCGGGCGATTCGCCGCCCCGTGGCGGTGTCCATGCTCTGGCTGGCCGTGGTCCTCGCAGGCACGCTCTCGGCCGGCCGCCTGCCGATCGACCTTCTGCCCGACCTCGCGTACCCGCGGCTGAACGTCGCGGTCACGTACCCGAGCGTCGCCCCCGTCGAAGTCGAGCGGCTCGTGACCGAGCCGGTGGAACGCGCCCTCAGCACCGTGCCGGGCGTGGAGGGGGTGGAGAGCGTGTCGCGTGACGGCGCGTCTTTGACCACCGTCCGCTTCGCCTGGGGGACGGACATGGACTTCGCCGCCCTCAACGTGCGTGAGACGCTCGACCAACTGCGCGGCGCGCTTCCTCAGTCGGCGACGCGCCCGCTGGTGCTCCGCACCGATCCGACGGCGGAGCCGATCATGACCGTCACCCTGGCCGGCCGCGTGGCGAGCGACGCGGACGTTTGGGCGCTCACGAACTTCGCCGACGCCGTGGTGAAGCGACGGTTGGAGCAGATCAACGGCGTCGCGCAGGCCGTGGTGACCGGTGGGGTCCAGCGCGAGATCCACGTGGACGTCGACCCGGAGCGGCTGGAGAGTGTCGGGATGACGATCCCGGACGTGGCCGAGGCACTGGACGCGGCGAACTATAGCGCGCCCGGCGGCACCGTCGTGCGCGGCCGATACCGGTACCCACTGCGCACGCTCGGCGAGCTGACGACTGCGGCGCAAATCGGCGACGTCGTCGTGCGCCGCCGCCCCCGCCCCGTCCGCGGGTCGGGCAGGGAAGGGCTGGCACGGGTTGTGGCATTCGACCGCGGCGTCGCCGTGCGGGACCTCGCGACCGTCGAGGACGGATTCCGCGAGCGCGAGGCGATGGCGCGCTACAACGGGCGCCCGGCGGTCGGGCTCCTCGTGTACAAGGAATCGGGTGCCAACACCGTGCGCGTCACGAGGCGCGTTGACGCGGTGCTCGCGGAGCTGGGTCGCGCGCACCCGGAGGTCTCGCTCGACGTCGCGGCGAGCCAGGCGGGCTTCGTCGCCGGGGCCATCGCCAACGTCGCGCAGGAGGTGGTCGTCGGCGGCATCCTCGCCTTCCTCGTGCTGTTCCTCTTCCTGCGCGATCCGCGCGTACCCGTCGCCATCGCCGTCGCCATCCCCGTCTCGCTCGTCGCGACCCTGGCCCTGCTCGACGCCGCCGGCGCGTCGCTCAACGTCATGAGCCTGGGCGGACTCGCGCTCGGCGTCGGGCTGCTCATGGACAACTCGATCGTCGTGGTGGAGAACATCTTCCGCCACCGCCAACGTGGCCTGGCGCCGCCCGACGCGGCCGTCCGGGGCACCGACGAGGTGCAAGGGCCCGTCGTCGCGTCGACGCTGACGAACGTCGCGGTCTTTGGGCCGATCGTGTACGTGACGGGGGTCGCCGGAGAGCTCTTCGGGGCCCTCTCGCTCGCGGTCGCCTTGGCGCTCGGCGTGAGCGTGCTCGTATCGCTCACGCTGGTGCCGACGATGGCCGCCCGGTGGACCACCCGCGAGCGCGGAGCGGGTGGGGTGCTCGCGACTTTCGACCGGGCGTTCGCGCGGTTCGCCGACTGGTACGCGCGACTCCTCGCCCGCGCGCTCGATCACCGCGGGCGGACGATCGCAATGTCCGGCACCCTCCTCGTGCTGGCGGCCGCTGTGGGCCTCGCGCTCGACCGCGGCCTCCTGCCGGACGTGGAGCAGGGCGGCTTCACGGTCCGGATCGAGCTGCCCCGAGGTACGCAGCTCGGGCCCACCGCGGACGTCGCCGAGCGATGGGATTCCGTGCTACGGGCCGACCGCGACGTGGCGGCGGTGTTCGCCCACGTGGGGCGACGCGAGGCGGCTGCCGGCCTGACGGACGACGGGAGTGGGCCGAACACGGCCGCACTTACGGTCCGGCTCCACGGCGGCGCGCGAACGGAGCGCGTGCTGCAACGGACTCGCCGGCGCGTGGCCGATCCGCCGGGCGCGACGGTGACGTTCGAGACCGGGCGGGCGACGGCGCTGGGCCAGCTCCTCGGCACGGCCGACGCCGACGTGGGCGTCCGCATCCGGGGCGACGACCTCGACGCCGCCGCGGCGTACGCCCGGCACGTCGCCCGCGAGCTCGGCGAGCTCTCGGTCCTTACCAACGTGCGCGTGAGTACCGGGGAGGGGCAGCCGGAGGTACGCGTGGAAGTGGACCGCGACCGCGCCGCCTCGTACGGCGTGACAGCCCGGCGCGCGGCGCAGGCGGTGGACGCGTACGTGGGAGGCGTGACGGCGACGGAGCTCGTCGCATTCGACCAGAGAACCCCGGTCATTGTGCGGCTGCCCGAAGCGTCGCGCCGGTCGCTTGGCGTGCTCGCGCAGTTGCGGGTGGACGGCGTCCCGCTCCGCGAGCTGGTGACGGTGCGCGAAGCGGCCGGGCCGGGTGAGGTCCGGCGAATTGCCCAAGCGCGGGCGACGGTCGTCTACGCAGACGTCGCCGGCGGCGGCCTGCAGGGCGCGATCGAAGAGGTGCGGCGCGTGACCGAGACGCTCCCGCCGCCACCAGGCCTCCGCGCGGAGGTCGGGGGAGAGAACGAAGAGATGCGCCGCAGCTTCGCCGCCCTCGGCCTGGCGTTCGGCATCGCGCTCCTGCTGACGTACATGATCCTGGCGGCCGAATTCGAGTCGCTGCTCCAGCCGCTGATCGTGCTGCTCACCGTGCCTCTGGCGTTGATCGGAGCGGTGCTCGCGCTCTGGGTCACGGGCACCGGGCTGAACGCCGTGAGCCTCATCGGGGTCATCGTCCTGGTGGGGATCGTCGACAACGACGCAGTGATGAAGATCGACTTCATCAACCGACGGCGCTGCGACGGCCTGGGGGTGAGGGCCGCGATCATGGAAGCCGGCCACGCGCGCCTCCGACCCATCGTGATCAATTCGGTCACGGCGCTCCTCGGGCTGCTCCCGATGGCGCTCGGCATCGGCCCAGGGGCGGCGCTGCAGGCACCGCTCGCGATCGCGGTGCTCGGCGGGCTGGTGACCGCCACGGCGCTCACACTCGTCGTCATCCCGGTGGCGTACAGTCTGGCCGAGGACCTCGGCGCCCGGTTTCGTGGTGTCACCGCGGCGGTGCGCTTCGGCGTGAGTCGCTGACGTGGGTCGCTGACGTGATTCGAGCGGCAATCCGCCGGCCGATCGCCGTGTCCATGGCCTACCTGGCGTTCGCGCTGCTTGGCATCGCGGCGTGTCGGCGCATTCCGCTGGAATTGATTCCCGACGTCCAGCTTCCGCGCCTCTCCGTGCACGCGGCCTGGGCGGGCGCTTCGCCCGAGACCGTGGAGGCGCTCCTCACGTCGCCGCTGGAGGCCGCGATCGAGCAGGTACGCGGCGTCGCGCGGGTGACGAGCACCTCCGACGAACAGCGCGGCCTCGGGACCTCGCGCATCGTCGTCGAGTTCACGCGTGGCACCAGGATGGAGCTCGCGCGCCTCGAGCTCTCCGAGCGCCTCGCGGCCCTCGCCGGGGAGCTGCCGCGAGGGGCAGTGGGCCCGTTCGTCTCGCCGTACGTACCGGCGGAGATGGAGGGGCAGCGCCGCGCCTTCCTGCGCTACACCGTGGCCGGCCCCCGGGACACCGACGCCCTCCGCCGCTACGTCGACGACAGCATCGCTTCTGTCCTACGGCAGGTCGGAGGTGTCGCGGAGGTGCAGGTCTCGGGAGGACGCGTCCCCCGGCTCGCGGTGACCGTCGACGAGGTCAGGGCCGCCGCGCTGGCCATCGACCCGGAGGCGGTCCGCCGTGCGGTCGAGGAGCTGGAACTGGTGCGCACTCCCGGCAGCGTGGCAGCACGGGGCGTCCTCCGCGCGCTCGCCGTACGCCAGCGCGCCGAGTCCGCGGAGGACGTGCGTCGGGCGATCCTCGCCTCCCCCGCGGCCGGCCGACTGGTGCGCGTCGCTGACGTCGCCTCCGTCACGGAGGCGTACGAGTCGCCCCGCTCTGCCCACCGCGTCGACGGGCAGCCGGCGGTGACGTTCACCGTGCTGCGCACACAGGGCGTGAATATTCTCTCGCTGGGTGACGCCGTGAAGCGCGAGCTCGCGCGGCTGGACGTGTCCCGGGCGGGCGTGCGGCTCGTGCTCGACGAGGACGAGAGCAGCGCCATTCGAGCGCAGTTGACGGACCTCAGCGCTCGCGCGCTCGCCTCGGCGGCCGTGGTCGGGGGGGTCTTGCTGCTCTTCCTGCGCGCGTTCGGACCGGTGGCCGTCGTCCTCTCGACGGTCGCGTTCTCCACGCTGATCGCGCTCAACCTGGTCTACTTCGCCGGCTACTCGCTCAACGTCCTCACGCTCATGGGCCTCGCGACCGGGTTCGGACTGATCGTCGACAACGCGATCATCGTGCTCGAGAACGTTCACCGTCGGTGGCGGCTCGGCGAGCCCGCCGACCGAGCGGCGGAGGAGGGCACTCGGGAGGTCGGGCTGGCGATCGTCACGTCGACGCTCACCACAGTGGTAGTTTTCGTCCCGTTCGTGTACCTGCAGGGAGAACTGCGCCTCTACTACCAGCCGTTCGCCGTAACCGTGGCGCTGAGCCAGGCCGCGAGCCTGGTGGTGGCGTTCACGTTGGTTCCATCACTGGCCGCGCGGCTCCTCGGACGGAGCGCCGAGTCGGCCGGCGCCGCGCACGCTGATCCTTCCGCGGGCGGCCGGCCCAACCCGGGCCACCCACGCGAACGGCAACACGGGGGTCGTTCGGCTCCACCGGCGTACGCGCGACTCTACGGCGCGGTCGTGGCGCACACGCTCCGCCACCCCTGGGTCACCGTCGTCGCGGCCGCACTGGTGCTCGCGGGGTCGTACGCGGCCTTCGCGAGGCACGTGAGTCGGCGGCCGGTGTGGCGCGCGTGGACGGCCGACGACGCGGTCGACGTGCAGGTGAAGCTGCCCCTGGGGGCGACACTGGCGCGCGCCGACCGGGTGGCGCGCCAGTTCGAGGCCGCACTGCGCCCGTTCGCCGGCTCGGTGCGAGTGGTGGCGCACGCGGACCCGCAGTACGCGCACGTGCGGGTCGTCTTCCCCGATTCGCTGCGCCACAGCCGCATCCCCTTCCTCGTCAAGGAGCGCCTCACACCTCTCGGGCAACAGATAGGCGGGGCGGAGGTGCACGTGTACGGTCTCGGCCGCACGTTCCAGGGCGCCGGTGCGTCACCCCCCAGCTACACGATCCGGGTGCTCGGGTACAACTACGAGACGGTGCGAGAGATCGCCGACGCAATCGGCGCGCGCCTGCGGCGCTACCCTCGCGTCGGCACGGTGGACGTGAACGCGAGCGGCGCTTGGTACGAGCGCGAGAAGTCGAGAGAAGTGGTCGTGCGGCTCGACCGGCGGCGCCTGGCGCTCTTCGGGCTCACCGCGCGGGACGTGTCGCGCTACGTGGCGGCCGCCGTTGGCGCCGACGGCGCCGGCACCGTGCTCCGGCTCGGTGGGCGCGAGGTCCGCGTGGTGGTCACGCTCGCCGGCCATGACAGCGTCGATGTGCTCCGGCTTGAGCGGCTCCTCCTGCCGGCCGGCGCGCACGCGACCGTGCGAGTGGGCGACGTCGCCGTCGTGGAGGAGCGCGAGACGCTCAGCCGCATCGTACGCGAGGATCAGCAGTATCAGAGGCTCGTGACGTACGAGTTTCGCGGACCTCCTCGGGTGGGCGACCAGCTTCACGCGTCGGTGATGGAGGGCACGCGGGTACCCGACGGCTACAGGCTCGAGGGCGGCCCCGAGTGGGCGTGGGACGAAGCGGGCGGGCGGCAGGTGCTCGGCGTGGTGGCGGTCGCGCTCGTGCTGGTGTTCGTGGCGACGGCGGCGCTCTTCGAGTCCGTGCGGCAGCCTCTCTGCGTGCTGCTCACCGTTCCCATGGCACTCACGGGCGTCTTCGCCGCCTTCCTCGTGACCGGGGCGGCCTTCACCCGCGAGGCGTACATCGGTGTGGTCATGATGAGCGGGATCGTCGTGAACAGCGCGATCCTCGTCGTCGACCGAGTGAATGCGGTTCGGCGCGAGCGTGCCATCGCACTCGAGCACGCGATCGCGCAAGGCGCGCTCGATCGCCTGCGCCCGATCCTCATGACCAGCGCCGTGACCGTGCTCGGCCTCCTGCCGCTGGTGGCCTTCTCCGACACGCCGGACGCGAACATCTGGAACGCGATGGGATACACGCTCGTCGGCGGGCTCACCAGCTCGACGGTCCTCGTGCTCGTCGTGACGCCGGCGCTGTACCTGCTGTTCGAGCGGCGGGGCCGCCCGCCGCTGCCCTGAGCGTGATCGACGACGCCACGGGCGAGGTCATCGCCTTTGGTCAGCGCGCCCTCTTCACGTCCCGGGTCTCGAGTCCGCGTGCCAGTGCCCATCCGAGGAAGCACATCTGCTCGGCCGCGATCGCCACACGGCGCGAGCTCCTCGCCGTCCCATCTCCCATCTCCGTTGCCCGCCTGCGAGTCGACCCGGGGTGGGACACCCTGCGCGACAACCCGCGCTTCCAGCCACTGCTGGCGACCGGCGTATAGGGGAGATAACGGCCCGCTTGACCCCACACCGGGCGCCCCCTACTATGGCGGCCCCGAGTGTTCGCAGCCGCCGTGCAGCTCCTCACCGTCTGGTGGAGGAATTACCATGCGCACCGCCGCGGTCGTCCGCCGTCCGGTTGTCTGGCACCTCGCTGGCTGTCTCGCGCTCACCGTCGCCGGCTGCAGCGGCGACACAGTCCGGCCGACCGCGGCGGATGCTGCCTCGGCCACGCAAGCCCGGAGCGCGAGTGGCGCCCAGGGTGCGGCCGCGTCAAGATCGGCAAACGTGGCGACAAAGGGTCGCCCGGTGCCGGTGCACGGCGAGTTTGTCGGTAGGTCAACGTCGACGCGCATCGCCGCGGCAGACAACCTGTTCCGGATCGACGTCGTCGCCACCGGCAACGTCAGCCATTTCGGGCGGAGCCAAGCTACGTGGGCTCTTCCCGAAGTGATCTTCGACCCGGTCAACCAGCGCCTGATCGCGGTCACCCCGACCTGGATCGGTGCGATCACGGCCGCGAACGGCGACCAGGTCTTCGGCGAGTTCACCCTCCGTAGCCCGTCAGTGTCGTTCTCGGCGGTCGGAGCCTTCCAGGCTGTCACGGACCTGGTCGTCACGGGCGGCACAGGGCGATTCGCCGACGCGAGCGGCACCGGAGTGGGATTCGTCGAGGGCAACATCTTCACCGAACGCTTCGCCAGCACGCTCACGGGACTCGTCCGGTACTGAACGTCACGACAGCGGCGGCGCAAGCCGTCACCGAGGGCCGCCCTCATGAAGCTCGGGCTGTTCGTCGTCCTGGGGTGCCTCGCCGCGACGTTCGTGGCGGTCTGGTTGCGGCACGTGCGCGCGGTCGCGCGGGACCGGGCGCGGGCCGCGGACGCGGCAGCCGGCGGGGCCGAGCCCACGCGCGGGGGCGGCATCTGGCCCGACCGAACGCTGGTCGCTGTTGGTGCCGTCACCAACTTCTTCGACACGCTCGGCATCGGGTCGTTCGCCACAACGACCGCTCTGTTTCGGGCGCGGCGGCTCGTGCCCGACCGTGTGCTGCCGGGCACGCTCAACGTCGGCCACACGCTGCCGGCCGTCACGGCGGCGTTCATCTTCATCACCATCATCGCCGTCGACGTGCGCACGCTCGCGCTGATCATCGGCGCGGCGGTAGCCGGCGCGTGGTTCGGCGCGGGGTACGTGGCGCGCTGGCCGCGGCGCACCGTGCTCGCGGTCATGGGCTGTGCGCTCCTGGCGGCCGCCGGCCTCATGTCGATGGCGCAACTGCAGCTCTTTCCGGCCGGCGGCGACGCTCTCGGGCTCGCGGGGCCGCGGCTCGCCGTGGCGCTCGCCGCCAGTGCGGTGCTCGGGGCGTTGATGACGATGGGGATCGGCTACTACGCCCCGTGCATGATCCTGCTCGCCCTCTTGGGCATGAACCCCAGGGTGGCGTTCCCGATCATGATGGGCGCCTGCGCGTTCCTCATGCCGGTCGCCAGCATCCGCTTCGTGCGCGCCAATGCCTACGACCTGCGGGCGTCGCTCGGCCTCAC
>Ga0307410_10000568_pt1 | contig 15167 bp, 16 predicted proteins | sample 322Ometagenome_3_FD_203707 | JGI IMG/M metagenome (GOLD analysis project Ga0307410, IMG submission 203707) | Maize rhizosphere microbial communities from greenhouse at UC Davis, California, United States - 322HYB-O-3 | ecosystem: Host-associated > Plants > Roots > Rhizosphere > Soil | place... | reverse complement strand
CCGACAAAGGGGGTAATGTGGCGTTCAGCTTTCGGCGGTCGCCGGCACCGAACGGTCGACCGCGGTCGTCACGGCGACGTCCATCGTGACGTTTCCGACGGTGCGGAAGATGTCGGGGATCATCTCGACCGCCACGAGCAAAGCCAGCGGCGCGATTGGAATGCCCAGCGCGATCGCGATCGGCGCGATCGAGCTGATGAAGCTGACCTCGCCCGGAAGACTCACGGCGCCATAGCTCATCACCGCGCCCACCGCGGTGGCAGCAATGATCTGCGTGAGGCTGGGCTCGTAGCCGAGCCAGTGCGCCGCATAGAAAGCGACCGCGGTGTTCATCGCCGGACCGGTGCCGCGGAACAACGCCACCGCGATGGGAAGAGCAACGTCGGAAACCTGCTCGCGAAGACCCATGGTGCGCGCCGCGGTCAGCATCGCGGGCAGCGAGGCGAGCGACGACCGGGTCGAGATCGCGACCGCCTGCGGTCCGATCATCCCCTTCGCAAAGCGGACGAGGCCGACCCTGCCGGCGACCGCCGCCAGCGGATAGGCCGCGAGCGTGACGAGGATGCCGATGACGGAGATCAGCACGATATAATGGCCGAGGCCGGCGAACGCCGATCCGCCGGCGGCTGCGCCGACAGTGTAGGCGAGCGCGAACACCCCGAGCGGCGCGACCCACAGCACCCAGCCAATGATGACCAGCAGCGCGTCGGCCACGGCTTCAAACAAGGTGACGACCGCCTTGCGCCCGTGGTCCGATACGGAACCGAGCGCGAGCGCGAAGAGGATCGAGAAGACGACCAGCGGGAGAACGTCGCCGTTGGTCGCCGCCCCGAAAACATTCGCCGGAACGATGCCCTTGAAAAAGTCGGCAATGGCCGGGAGCGGCGTGGTGCTTTGCTCGATTCCGGCGAGCGCCGACTGGAGCGCTCCCGCCGTCTCCCGCGGAAGGGGGAAGGCCCGCGTCAGCAAGGTGATCATCGCTGCTCCGAAAATCGCCGAGCAGGTGCAGATGACCACGATCCAGACCACCGCACGGCCGGCGATGATACCGCCGCTCGCCGCCTCCCGCCCCTTGGCGATTCCGACGATAAGGAGCGCAACGACGAGCGGGATGACCGTCATCTTCAATGCATTGAGCCACAGCGAGCCGACGAACGCGGCAACGCCGAGCGCTTCGGCGCGCGCGCCGCTCTCCGCGGTCCCGATCATCGCCCCCAGCGTCAGGCCGACGACGAGCGCGATCAGCGCCCAATAGGCACGGAAGCTGCGTGCCGCGCTCGCCGTCTTGTCGGCGGCCCTTTCGTTCAACGCGGCTTCCGGAAGCGATACACGACGCGGTCCGTCTTGCCCTGGATCTTGGGATCGAAGACGAGCAGGCTGTGGTCGTCGGCGGCGTTCCGATAAAGGTCGCTTTCCGCCTCCAGGACAAAGCCCGCGCGCTTGAAGTCGGCTTTCACAACCTCGGGGTCGATCCGGTGGAGCTTGTCGACAACCTCGCGCGTGTCGCCGCCGGGCGTCGCGACATGGTCGACGACGCCGACGACGCCGCCAGGCTTCATCGCCGTGTAGACGGTCTTGAGGAAAGCGTCCGGCTCCATCCGCTTCACGCCATATTGCGCGTTTTCCCAATAAACGTCGTGGTAATCGAGATTGAGCAGCATGAAGTCGGCGGAATTGGCCGGCAGCCGCGGTGCTTCGAACGGCGTGGCGACGATCGACACGTTCGCGGCCTTGGCCGTGAATTCGGCGAACGCGGCCTTCGACTTGTCGTCATAGAATTGGGTCGGTTCCCAGACATAGACCTTGCCCTTCGGACCCACCGCGGGCGCCAGTATCTCGGCCCAGTAGCGGTTGCCGCCGAACATATCGATGACGCTCATCCCCTGCTCGAGCCCGAGGAAATTCAGCAGTTCCGCCGGCTTGCGGGATTCGTCGCGCTTCACGTTATCGGCCGAGCGCGACGGCTGGCTGACCGCCGCGGCGACATCGGCCGGAGCAGCAGCGGCATAAGCGGTCGGCGCCGTGGCGAGCGCGAAAGCGAGGACAGCGCGATTCATTCTGTTCATCATCGTTCCCCTGATCGTTGGTGCCGTGCCGCTGCGCCGCGGCGGCACCACCGAAAAGCATCCTTCGACCAAGCGGCAGCCTGGCGCGATCTGCGTAACGGCCCAAGCCTATTCGAGCTAGGCCTGCGCCGCTTTGGCCATCGCGGCGACCAGCTTCAAGGCCTCGTGCGCCGACATTGCCGCGCCTTCCTGCCACAGGCCCTGGTAACTGAGGTGCTCCCCGGCGAAGACGATCGGGCCCTCGGGCCGCAGCAACTCGGCATATTGCGGGCCTCGCGCCCCGCCGCCGCCGGGCCCGCCGGGCCAGATCGCGCCCACGCCTTCCGAATAGGGCACGAGACCCCAACCCACGGATACGCCCTTCTCGAGCAGCCGCGACCGGCCCGGATGAAGCGCCTCCACCGAATCGCGGCAGACGCGCAAGCGCTCTTCGTTGCTGAAAGCGGCGAACTTTTGCGGATTGTCGCGGTTCGTCCATCCCGCGACATAGGCCGCGACGAGCACGCCGCGATCGTCGCCGAAGCGGTCGGCCGGATAGATGACATTCTCGTTCGCTCGGTCAGTCCAGGCGAGTCCGCCGTAAATGTGGTCATCGCGCTCCCAGAAGCGCGGCGCCTCGAACGCGACCTTGACGCTCGGCAGGTAGTTGACGCCCTTGAGCGCGGCCTTCTTGGCCGGCGAGAAGTCGTTCGGGATCTTTTCCAGCAGGTTCGCGCCCAGGGTGCAGACGCAATAGTCGCCGTCCGTCGCTTGGCGCCCCGGCCCGTGCTCGATGCGCACGCGATTGCCGCTGCGGCGGATCGCCGTCACCGGCGAGCCCAGGCGGACCGACGGCTTGACCTGGTCGTAGATTGCGTGCGCGATGCGATCCATGCCGCCGACGGGCTGAAGCATCGTCGCCTGCATGTCCCAGATATGCTCGAACAGATAGGGCAGTGTCACCGCCGGCGACGGCGCGACGTCCTTGAGCCTGAGCGCTGGAAGCGGCACCGGCTCCTGATTGTAGCCGCCGCCGTGGACGGAATAGCCGGACGAGCCGCCCGGAACGTAATTCCCCTTGGCGTCGATCCCCGCATAAGGCCCGAGGAACCCGCGGATGGCCGCGATCTCATCGGCGGAAACCACGCCATCGAGCGCCTTTCGGTCGATCGCCTTGGCGAGCAGCTCCGCCAGGTGGCCGCGCATGTCCTCGACCATGCGCCGCTCCGGCTGCACCTTGCCGCCGAAGTCCCAGCCGGCGCTGCGGTTGACGTTGACGAAGGGCTCCAGACGGACGCCCAGCCGCTGGGCATAACCAAGGATCACGCGGTGCGTTGACGGAATCCGCGCCGGCCCAGCGTTGAAGTAGAGCCCATCGCCGAATCCCGCGACCTGATCCGGCCGGCCGGCCTGGACGATCCGGTCGCCGCCCCGAACGGTCCAGGCGCGTCCGCCGATGCGGTCCCGCGCCTCGAGCACGGTGACGTCGTAGCCGGCCCGGCGGAGCTCGTAGGCCGAGACGAGGCCGGCGATGCCTGCGCCGAGGATGACGATCGATCGGCGATTCCCCGCGATGTCGGCAAGCCTGAAATCTTCCGCTCCCGGAGGCGTGGGAGCCGCCAGGCCCATCGTTTCCATAGCCATATAGGCGGCGCCAACGCCGCCGATCATTCCGATGCGTTCGAGCAACGTGCGCCGTGTAAGCGTCATGGCCCCTTCCCCCTCGGATTGCGGCTCAGACTCGATCTGTCAGCTGCGGCAGACTGACTACAAATCGCGGCTCCCTGCCAGAAAATTCGCGTGCCGTGCGGCATCGACGGTGGCGTTCGAGCGTTGAAGGAGCGGACCACTAGTAACCAGGAGAGTATCCGATGGATGGCCGACAGGACGAAATCTCAACGCTCAACACGCTCATCGCGACGCTGATCGACAGCATCACGGGCTATGAGGACGCCGCCGCGAGCAGCGAAGGCGGGCGTTTCCAGCAATTGTTCCGCGAGCGCGCCGGCGAGCGGCAGCGCGTCGTCGAGGAGCTGCGCGCCGAAGTCCGCCGCCTCGGCGGCAACCCCGAGGACGACGGTTCCTTCATGGGCAAAACCCACCAGCGATTCCTCGACCTCAAGGCGGCAATTACCGGGCGCGACGACCAGGCGATCATCAACGAGGTCGAGCGCGGCGAGGATTATCTCAAGGAGAAGTTCGAGACGGCGATCAACAGCGGCGATTTGAGCGGCGAGAGCCGCTCGGCGGTGGAGCGCGCCTACCAGTCGGTGCGCGAAGGCCATGACCAGATGAGCAAGCTGAAGCACGGCATGGAGGCCTCGGCCTAGGCCGGAACACGCCACCCCCACCTTGGGGTGGGGCGCGGGGCGGCTCTCACGGCCAGCAGAGCCGCCCCGCTGTGGTTCGCGTTCAATAACCCATCAGCGCGAGCACCTCGCGGCGGCTGCGCTCGTCTTCGCGGAAGGTGCCCATCATTCGGCTCGTCGTCATCATCACGCCGGGCGTGTTGACGCCCCGCGCCGTCATGCACGCATGACTGGCCTCGATCACCACCGCGACGCCCTTGGGCTGGAGATGCTCCCAGATGCAGTCGGCGACTTGCGCGGTCAGGCGCTCCTGCACCTGCAGCCGCCGGGCGAAGCCGTGCAGCACGCGCGCCAGCTTGCTGATCCCGACGACCCTGTCTTTCGGCAGATAGGCGATCGACGCCTTGCCGATGATCGGCGCCATGTGATGTTCGCAATGTGACTGGAACGGAATGTCCTTTAGGAGCACGATTTCGTCGTAGCCGCCGACCTCCTCGAAGGTTCGGGCAAGGTGGCGGCAAGGATCCTCCTCATAGCCTTTGGCATATTCCTTCCACGCCCGCGCGACGCGTCGCGGAGTGTCGAGCAGCCCTTCGCGATCGGGATCGTCACCGGCCCAGCGGATCAGCGTTCGAACTGCGTCGCTGACTTCGTCCGGAATATCGCGCCGGGGCGCAGCCTCGACCAGGTCGCCGTCTTCGGGCTCGGCATGCTCGACCGGGGGCATCATTTCGATAATTCCCTTGCAATATCGTCGGCGACCGCGGCCGCTTGCTCTCTAATGTCCGGGACCGCAACGATTTCCCAGTAGCGCCCCTTGGTCAGCGGGCCGAGCGCCCACAGGCGATCGGAGCCTTCGGCGCGCGACTGACCATCGACCTCGATCCCCATACCGAGGCGGTCCGCGCGGATCGCATTGGCTTCGAGCAGGCCGCGCAGGAGCGGATCCCGCGTTCGACTGATGTCCTGCAGCGGACCCGTGCAATTGAATACATAAGCGAAGCGCTGCGTCCGCTCTTCATCCGACCCGCGGCGCCGGATTGCCACGTCTATTCCGTCGGGAGCAGCGACCGCCGAGACGATTCGCCCCGCGGCAACCTCGAGGAAGCCGCCGGCAACGAGCCCGGCGACAATCCGTGCGACCTCCGGCGCAATGCGGTGGCGGTGGACGTCCCACCACGGCCGCATGTGGCGCAGAAAGCGGCGCTGCTGATCGGGCGACAGGCCTTGCCACAACGGATGGCTGTGCGGACGCAGGCTGTCGATGGCGGCGCGCCAGCCGACCTCTCCCGCCCGCCGCCGAAGCCAGCGCGAAAGCTCCCGGACGCTACCTTCCGGAAGATCGCCGGCATCCACGGGCGCGGCGTCGAAATCGGCGTGGGACCGCGGCACTTGGCCCCGACGCGAGATGGCAACGGCAGACCCGTCATAGCCCGCGGCCTCGAGCGAGAGCACGAGGTCCACCATGGTCAGGCCCGTGCCGACCAGCAACGCGCTGGTTCCCGTTTCGGCAAGATCGCGGACCGCTGCCTGCGCGTCCGATCCCCACGGATTGGCGATATAATGCGGGCCGACATCCGCGAACGCGCGGAGCTGCGCCGGTTCCTGATTGCCGATCGCCAGCACGAGGGCTTCGACCTGGATCGCCTGGCCGTCGTCGAGGTCAATGCTCCAGCGCCCGTTGCGCGCGGCGCGCGTCGCGGTCGAATGCAGCAGCTCGGTGCGGCCCCCGGCTACGGCCTCCTCGAGCAGCTCATGCAGATAATCGGCGAAGAGGCGTCGCCGGGCGAAGCCGCGGCGGTCGCCGCCGCGCTGCTCGAACCAGCTCGAAAAATGCTCCGGCTCTCCGGCGATCGCGCTCATGCCCTCGGCGCGGACGTTGAGCAGGTGGGCATCTTCGGTGGTCGAATAGGCGACTCCACGACCCATCCGGCCGCTGCCGTCGATCAAGGCGGAGCCGATGCCGCGCCTCGCCAGTTGCGCGGCAAGGATCGTCCCGGACGCTCCGCCACCGACGATCGCGACCGGCACTTGCCGGTCAGATTTCGTAGTCAGGCCAGGCCTCCGGATCGGCAGAGCCGGCTTTACGGCTCTGGATGTGGTCGTAGATTCGGGTGACTGTGCGTCCCGCGGTCTCGGTGAACCAGCCGGGCACGATGGCGTGGACGATGGCGGCGCAGCCGGCTCCGATCAGCTCGGCGCCGATCTTCACCGCGCCAATGCCGTGACTCGCCCAACTCATGCCGAGCGCGCGCGGATGATCGACGAAAAGACGGCGGACTGGCCCGCTGGAGGTCCGATCGACGGAATGATTGGTCGCCATAGCCCGTGCTCGCTCAAATCGTTGGTGACCCCGACAGGATTCGAACCTGTGACCTACGGATTAGGAATCCGGCGCTCTATCCTGCTGAGCTACGGGGCCGTGACGCTCGAATAGGGGCATGGTGCGCGCCGATCAATTCAGCTGCTTGGGCGGCACCACCGGCAGCGGGAGCGGCGCGACCGGAACGCCGTCATCGACCAGCGATCTCGCCTGCTCGAACGTCGCACAGCCGTGAACCTGCTCGCGCTCGATCTCGCCGCTGTGCATCGCGCGGGCGGTCTCGACGAACGCGTCACCGACCCAGCGCGAATCCCGCAGCACCTCCGTCTGCATCGCCGCAAGTTCGGCCAGGCGGCTGGCTGCGCCCTTGCGCGGAACGCTGGGCGCCATCGGCGCCTTTGCGACATTGGCAGACTTGCAGAAGGGACATTCGACGAGGCCACTGTCGTGCTGCTCGTCAAAGTCGGAGCTCGAGCGGAACCACGCTTCGAACGTCTCCCCGCCGTCGCGACATTGCAGGTCGAAGACGATCATCGAATGACCGCCTCGGGGACAGGACGGCGGTGGTTTAGCGCCGGTATCCGCGAGCGCACCTCCGCAATGCGGCCGAGATCGATGTCGGCGAACCCGACGCCGACCTGTTCGGCCATCTCGAGGACGACTTCGCCCCAGGGATCGACGACCAGCGAATGGCCGAACGTGTGGCGCCCGTCCTCATGCTGTCCGACCTGCGCGGCGGCGACGACGAACAGGCCGGCCTCGATTGCGCGCGCGCGAAGAAGGACGTGCCAGTGGGCACGGCCCGTCGGCACGGTGAACGCCGCGGGGACCGCGATCAGGTCCGCGCCGCCTTCAGCAAGCCGGGCGAACAAAGCGGGGAAGCGCAGGTCGTAGCAGATGGTCAGTCCGACCTTGCCCAGCGGCGTTCCGTCGACCAGCACCGCGCCCTTCCCGCCCTGGTAGACCGCCGATTCTCGCCAGCTTTCACCGGTGGGAAGATCGACGTCGAACAAATGGATCTTGTCATACCGCGCGCGGATCGCGCCCGTGTCGTCAATCACGAACCCGCGATTTGCGACCTTGCCGTCGTCGACGCGCACGGCGAGCGAGCCGAGGTGCAGCCAAATGGCGTTGTTCCTCGCCGCCTCGCGGCAGGCAGCGAGCACCTCGTCGCCCTCCTCCGGCCGAAGATTCGCCGACGCGCGTGCCGAGTCACGGTCGAGCAGGCCCGACATCTCCGGGGTGAACAGCATTTCGGCGCCGCCCCGCGCAGCCTCGCCGATCGCGCCGACCAGCGCCTCGGCATTCGCCTTAGGGTCGATGCCCGTATTCGACTGAAAGAGCGCGATGCGCGTCACGCGGCGATCAGCTCGTCGAGGCGGCCCGAGCGCTCGAGCGCCATCAGGTCGTCGCACCCGCCGATATGCCTGTCGTCGATGAAAATCTGCGGGACCGTCGTCCGTCCGTTGGCGCGCTGGATCATCTTCTGCCGCTCGGCGCCGCCGAAATCGACCGAGATTTCGCGATAATCGACGCCTTTGGAATCGAGCAGGTGCTTGGCCCGCCAGCAATACGGGCAAGTGGTCTTCACGTAAATTTCGACGACGCGCACGATCTCTCCTTCGCCGAATACTTAGGGCTGTTGCTCAACGCATCAACTGCGAAGGTTTCACCACGCGCGCCCAGCTGACCAGCTCGACGCGCGCGGCGCCGGCTCGCTGTAGAGCTCGGGCGCAGGCGTTCGCGGTGCTGCCGGTGGTCAGCACGTCGTCGACCAGGATGACGGTCCTCCCCTTGACCCGTGCCGGATCGGTGACCGTGAACGCGCCGGCGACGGTCCTGCGACGCTGCGACAAACTCATGCCCTTGAGCGGCGGGGTCCGGCGGGTGCGCCGCAGCGCGAACGGATCGACGGTGATGCGCAGCCGCCGCGAAAGCTCCTGCGCAACCAAAACAGACTGGTTGAAGCCGCGGCTCCACAAGCGGACGCGGTGCAGCGGCACCGGGACCAGGATCGGGTCGCCGTCCGGTGGGCTTACCAGCGGAGCCATGTACCGCGCCATCGTCCGGGCAATCGCGACCTTGCGGCCGTACTTGAGGCGGATCGCCAGTCCGCGGGAGAGGTCGCCATAGGCAACGGCGGCGCGAGTCCGCGCGATGCGCGGCTCCACTGCGAGGCACGAACCGCATTCGTCGAGGTCCGTCGCCTCAAGGGGCAGGCCGCACGTCCGGCAGCCGCCGTTGCCGAGGAATTCGACCTGCTTCCAGCAGTCGGGGCAAAAACTGTGGACCTGTTCGACAATCAGGCCGCATCCGGGGCAGCGCGGCGGAAGCGCAAAATCGAGAGTCCAGTGCGCGCACGTGCGAAAGGCTTCGACCAGCATCATCCGCCTTGTCGCCCGAGTTTGAGCAACGCACAAGCGGCGCCGTGCCCGAGTTGTTCGACATCAAGCTGCGCGCGATGCGCCGGGATCGCGCGCAGCGCATTGGCCCAGAGCTGTTCCTCCACGAACGCGCCTTCGCGGACTGCCTGGAACGGCTGGAGCTGATCCAGAGGACGTTCGGCCGCGCGCTGCTGATCGGCTGCCCCGACCCTGCATGGCGCGAGCGGCTCCAACGGCACGCAACCGAGGTCGAGGTCGCGGACCCCGGCCACGCCTTTGCCCTGGCTGCCGGCGGCGGTCGGATCGTCGAGGACGAATGGGCGGCGGAAGGGTCCGCGTTTGACCTGATCATGGCGATCGGCACGCTTGACACTGTCAACGACCTGCCGCGCGCGCTCCTCGCCTTCCGGCACGCGCAGCGCGCGGATGCCTTGCTGATCGGCGCGATTTCCGGCGGCGACACGCTGCGGCAGCTAAGAGGGGCGATGCGCGCCGCCGACGAGGTGCCAGGCGATGCTTCGCCGCACGTGCATCCAAGGATCGAAGCGTCCGCGCTGGCCGGACTGCTCGGATCGGCCGGGTTCCATATGCCCGTCGTCGATGTCGACCGCGTGCAGGTCGCATATCGGTCATTGGAGCAGTTGGTCGACGACCTGCGGCGGATGGGCGCGACCAATATTCTGGCCGCCCGATCACGGCAGCCGATGTCGCGTCGCGCCCGGCAGGCCGCGCGGCAAAGCTTCGCGGCCGCCGGCGACGGCGAACGAACGATCGAAGTCTTCGAGCTGCTGCATTTCGCCGCCTGGACCCCCGCACGGGCCGACCAGCCGAATCACGGATGATCGCCCGTTAAGGATGTCACCGGTAAGAGTTGTTAACCCAGCTCGCCTTACACCCGCCGCGTGGACGTGGACCAGAGGAGGGTGGCGTGGACGCTATCCGAATGATTATGCGCAAGCTCTGCGTGGATCAGCGCGGCGCAACTGCGATCGAATACGGCTTGATCGTCGCCTTGATCGGCGTTGCCATCATGGGTGCCCTGAGCGGCCTCGGCGGTGGCGTCGGCGGGATGTGGAGCAAGATCTCCAACAACGTGTCGGACAACATGTAGGCGCGGTGCGCCTCAGACGCGCCGCGTTCCATAGACGACCAGCTTCACCCTCTGCCCGGGCAGAAGCGGGCTGGTCGGCTGCAGGCCATTGAGCGCAGCGAACCGCTCGACCCGGAAGTCCCGATACGCCATCCGATTGGCCAGCGACTGAACCGTATCGCCGCGCTGCACCGTGACGACGTCGATCACGCGCGGGCGGATCGCGGCGGCTTCCGCCGGCGTAATCCTGCGCAGCGAATTGATCATCGGCGTGAACGGGCTGACGCCGTAGCCGCCCTGCGTCAGCATGACGAAGTGGTAGACGCGATTCGGCGCCCACTGATAGGCCACCACGCTGACATCGACGACGCCGGACGAGGTCCGCGTGCGCGCCGTCGTCCAGGCGGCGGGGATGCCGTTGATCACCGTGCGCTGCGGCGGCGGCGCCTGCAGCTGGATGCGTCCGCGCGTAAGCTCGTGGAATACCCGCAGAATATAGTCGTCGAGAGTTCCGTTGAACTGGCCGCCGCTGAACTGCGCTTTCCCCGCCGAGCCGGCGACGGTCACGGCATAAGTGCCGTTCTGCATCAGATAGCCGGGCGGTACCGTGAATTGGATGCGCAGGTCGGGGTGAGTGAACGTCGGACCCTCGATGACGCCCTGGGCGGGGTCGTCGTCAACATAGATGCCCTCCAGCTGGGCGAGGAAAGCGTCGCGATTGCGCAAGCCGGACCCGAGACGCCCGGTCCCGCGCGCCTCCTGCAGCTCCCGCTGCAAACGGTTCTCACTGAGCGGGTGCGTGCTCGCCCATTCCGGCGTCTGCCGGTTGGTCCTGCCCTGAACTCGCGTTTGAATCGCCGTCGCGCGGGTCAACGCAGCGAGGATTCCCGGTCCTCCGGCCGGATCGTAGCCGGCGCCGATGATGTAGCGCATCGCCAGCGAGTCGGCCTGATACTCCTGGTCGCGCGAGAAGCTGAGGGTCCGCATGGCCGCGGCACGTTCGGCGCTTTGCGAGATCATCCCGCCAAAGACGGTGTTCCCGAGGACGGCGCCGAGGACCTGGCCGAGCACGCCACCCATGCTGCTCCTTTGGGCATATTGCTGCCGGATGTGCGCGTGGTTGGCGGCGATATGCGCCGCTTCATGGCCGAGCGCGAAGGCGAGCTGGGATTCGTCGTCCATCAGCGACATCAGCTGGCGCGTGACGTAGACATAGCCGCCCGGCACCGAGAAGGCGTTCTCGACGGCGGAGTTGAGCAAGGTGAAGCGAAGCGACTGTCCCGGGTTGACCAGCCCCGTCTGCGCGCCGACCCGTTGGCCGACCGACTGGACGTACATTGCGCGGGGACCGGCTTCTTCGCCGCCCAGCTCCTGGACGAGCTCGCCGTGCGTCCGCTGCGCTTCGGCAACGTCGCGCGGATTGAGATAGCGCGCGGCCTGCGCGGTAACGATGGCGGGGCTCGCTGCGACGGCCGCGGCGCTGAGCAACAGCAATGTCTTACGCATTATCTTCTCCGTGCGGCGCCGAAATAAGCCGGGCGACTTTGAACGGAGAATGACTGACGGAGGTTCCTGCGACGTCAGCCGATGGCGAGGAACTTCGCCCGGCGCTGCGCCAGGAGCTCCTTCGGACCAAGCGAGCTGCAGCCGTCGAGCTCCTCGACCAAGGCGCCCTTCAGCGCACCGATCGCCGCCTCCGGATCGCGGTGCGCGCCGCCCAGCGGCTCGGCGACGATGCGATCGACGATTCCCAAGGCCTGCAGGTCCGCGGCCGTGATCTTCATCGCTTCGGCCGCTTCGGCCGCCTTGTCGGCCGTGCGCCAGAGGATCGACGCGCAGCCCTCGGGCGAGATGACCGAATAGACGGCATGTTCGAACATCAAGACGCGGTTCGCCGCGGCGATGGCGATGGCGCCGCCCGAACCGCCCTCGCCCACGACCACCGAGATCAGCGGCACCCCGAGCGCCAGGCATTGCTCCGTGGAACGCGCAATCGCCTCCGCCTGGCCACGCTCTTCCGCCTGCACGCCGGGGAAGGCACCAGGGGTATCGACTAGGGTCACGACGGGAATGCCGAACTGGTCGGCCAGCTTCATCAGCCGGATCGCTTTCCGGTAGCCCTCCGGCTTGGCCATCCCGAAATTGTGCCTGAGGCGCGAGGCGGTGTCGTCGCCCTTTTCGTGGCCGATCAGGAGGACCCGGCGTCCGTCGATCCGCCCCAGCCCCCCAACGATCGCCGGATCGTCGGCAAACGCACGATCGCCGGCGAGCGGCAGGAAGTCGTCGGCGATCCGGGCGGCATAGTCCTTGAAGCGGGGCCGGTCGGGATGACGCGCAACCTGCGCCTTTTGCCACGGCGTGAGCTTCGAATAGGTGTCACGGAGCAGCTTCGAAGCCTTGGATTCGAGCCTTTCGACCTCGGCCTCGATATCGATGTCGTCCGAGCTGTTCGCCGTCTCGCGCAGTTCCGCGACGCGGGCTTCGAGCTCGGCAAGGGGCTTTTCGAAGTCGAGATAGGTGAGCATTGGCGGCGGGCCTAGGCTGAAGGCAAGGCGGGCGTCAACGACCGCGAGTGGCGAGCGGATGACGCGCGTTGACGAGCTCCACCAGCCGCGCACAGTCGACGTGGGTGTAGATTTGCGTCGTGGCGATATCCGCATGACCGAGCAGCGACTGCAGGACACGAAGGTCGGCGCCCCCCGAAAGCAGGTGGGTGGCAAAGGCGTGGCGCAGCACGTGCGGGCTGACCCGGTCGGGAGCAATGCCGGCATCGGCCGCCATCTGTCGGACGATCTGGAACAGGCGGACCCGGCTGAGATGCGTCTTGCCGCCTGGAAACAGCCACAGTCCGCCCGCCAGGACATTCTCCAGCCATTGCGACACGGCCAACTCGGCGCGCGTCGAGATCGGGACCAGCCGCTCCTTGTCTCCCTTGCCGCGAATCATCAGGAACGGCTGCCCGGCGCGGACTGCATTGCGCGGCAAGGTCACCAGCTCGGTCGCGCGAAGGCCGGAGCCGTAGAGCAGCTCGAGGAGAGCGAGGTTGCGAACGGCGGCCGGCTCACGGCTGGCGGCGCGGTCTTCGGCCTGCTCGAACATGCGCGAAACTTCGGCTTCGTCGAGGATCCGGGGAAGGGGCCGTTCGAGCGTCGGGCGCGGCAGCGCGGCGGACGGATCGTCCTGTCGCAACCCCTCATCGACGAGGAAGCCGAAAAAACGGCGCAGCGCCGCCGAACGCCGCGCTACCGTCGAGGGGGCGAGCTCGGCCCATTTGCCGCCGAGCTGTGCAAGGTCGTCAGAGGTCGCACTGGAAAGCGGAGCGCCGATGGCTGCGGCCGCCTGCGCGAGATCGTTGCGATACGCGGCGAGCGTGTGGCGGGACGCGCCGGCCTCGGCGGCCATCATGTCCAGGAACCCGTCGACGAGCGCGCTGTCGTCCGGAGTCACGTCCGTGAGAGGGCTTCCGCCGCGATCATCCGGGCCGAAAAGTCCTGCCCGGTGCGCCGAAGCGCGATCAGCGCGTGATAAAGATGCGCCGACGGCACCTTGCCCCAATCGCCGGTCTGCAGCCCGGTCCCGGTAAGGACAAGCGCGGTCCCCGGCTGGCGCATCCTGCCGGCATTGTCGATCATGTTCGTCCAGCTCGAGCGCATGCCGAGCCGGAGGCCGTAGCGCTGGTTCAGCGAACTGGTCGAACGATCGTTGATCCGGCCCAGGCCGCCAAGCCCGGCGACGAGCAGCGCGCTGCGAATCTTTCCCGGACTCTGGTCGCGGCCGATGAAGCTCGTGATCCGCCCGTAGCTGAGATCGAGGTTGCGCGTGTCGGGCGCACCCAGCGCCAGCATCGCCCAGGCGCGGTCACTGTTCTGATCGTCCATGCGCGCCGTCGCGGCTGCCCAGCGGGCCGCCTGGCGGTCGTAACCCGCGGCAAGCATTGCCGAAATAAGCTCCGGCGCGTCCGCCTCGAGCTCGGCGTCCGGCGCGATCAGGGACGCAGCTCGCGCGACCACGGCGCGCATCGCCTCGCGTTCAAGCGACGGCCGGTCAGTGCCGATGAGTCGCCGGATCGCCGCGACGCGGTCGCCGACTTCCTTGCCGACGAAGGCCTGCCGAAGCTGCCACGCATCGGTCTCGGGAATATCGCCGGGATCGGTTGCGTCGTAGATCGCGGAATAAAGGTCGACCATCGATTGCGATGAAAAAACCCCCAGCCCCGTTGCGACCTGCGCCGAGGCGAGCCGCTGCTGGGCCGTGAGCAATGGCGCCCGCGCTTGATATGCCCGCAGCTGCGGCGGTGCGTCCTTGAGCAGCCGTTCCGGCGGGACCATCCCGGTCGAGGTCGAGAGGCCGAAACGCCAGGTATTCAGCCGGTCGACGGGGTCCCACTCAATGGTCACCGCCCGGCCGGTGTTGGAGCCCGCGCCGACGACCTTCTCCGCCAGGGTCAGGTCGATCCCGCCGACCCGGCCATGGCGGCGGGCGTCATCGATTTGCGCGGCGGCGCTTTCCGGCTCGCCCGCAAGCGACGAACACATCGCCTGGACCAGCGGCCGGATCGTCGGTTCATATTTCCTGATCGCGTCTTCGAGCGGGCACAGCGATGGAGGGTCCGCGGTCGCGAGCGCCGCTTGCACGGCGACTTGCACCATTTTCGGCGTGAAGCGGTCGGTGTCGACGTCCGCGATAAGCATCCGTGCGCCGTCCGCCTCCCCCATGCGCAGCAACAGCCAGGCCCGCTCGGCAACCCAGTCGACCGGATTGACATGGCGCGGCGCCCCAACCTCGGCGAGCAGCGCGTCACGGAGGGCGATGTGGGCCCAGCGCGACGCCAGCGGAGTGCCCATCCGCCGCATCAAGGTCGACAGGAACGCCCCGCTGGCATTGCCGAAGGGATTGGCGCTGAGGCCATGAGTGACGGGATCGAGCGATCCGACGACCCACGGGTCGCGCCTGGCATTTGAGGGATACTCGATCGGCGGTGGCGGCGGCGGGAGGTTCAGCGCCTCGAGCTCCTGC
>Ga0307410_10000567_pt1 | contig 15190 bp, 12 predicted proteins | sample 322Ometagenome_3_FD_203707 | JGI IMG/M metagenome (GOLD analysis project Ga0307410, IMG submission 203707) | Maize rhizosphere microbial communities from greenhouse at UC Davis, California, United States - 322HYB-O-3 | ecosystem: Host-associated > Plants > Roots > Rhizosphere > Soil | place... | reverse complement strand
CAGAGCTGATCTTTGCGTTCTGCTTTCTTTCTGTCGGAATGTCATGGGTCGGTGCCGCTGGGGCACTATTGCTTATGGTCACCTTCATTGGCGGCATGCTGGTGCAAATGATCCAGGGCAACGCACCCGATTGCCATTGTTTCGGCCAAATTCACAGCGAACCGGTGGGTCCGAAGAGCCTGATAAGAAACATATTGATCGCCTTGCTTCCGATCGTTCTTCTCGTGAGCGGGCGCTCGAACCAGGGTTACGCTCTCGGAGACACGGAAAGCCAGATCGCGGCTAATGTTGCGATCGCGATCATTAGCGTTCTGACGATAGTCGCCGGGTCTTATCTTTGGAAACTCGTCGACGAAAACCAAATACTTAAACGCCGCATTGAATTGCTGGAAATGCTGGACAATGGCGGCCGGCCGATCGAAAGGGATGAAGCGGGCGACCCTGCGGATTCGCTTCCTATCGGCGCGCCTTTTCCGGATTTCACTTTGCCGGATATTAAGGGAAAACTTGTCACTTTCGAACACCTGCTTTCGGAGCCTCTACCAAAGCTTTTCATGTTTGTCGGCCCAAGTTGCGGGCCGTGTAAGACAATGCTCGACGAGTTCGCGGAATGGAAGCGTGAATTCGAAGGTCGCATCAATATCATTTTTATAAGCAAGGATTCCGCCGCCGACAATATCGAGCGATTTGGAGAAGAACTTAGCCAAGGGATGCTGCTCCAGAAAAACATGGAGTTCGCGTGGGAGTTGTTTATCAAATGGACCCCGGCGGCATTGTTCGTCACCGCAGATGGAAACATCGCGAGCCACCCGGCGGTCGGGGACATGGCGATACGGGACCTGGTCGCCAAACTCCGTACCGACGACTATTCAAAGCCCGGCTTTTATGTAAAGAACAGCCAAAAGCGCGGCCGGGTAAAAATCGGCGAAGCGATACCTGATTTCAAAGTTACCGACCTTACAGGTGAATCGATCACGAAACAATTCTTTCGGGATCGTACGACTCTTACGTTTTTCCTCAGCACGACATGTGGCCACTGCGGCGAGGTGTTTGACGAGATCAAGCGGTGGGAGAATTCCCCGGATCGAAACGGAACTCGCACGCTGATCTTTGCCGAGGGCGACGCGGAAACTCTTCGAAATTACGGATTGACCACGCCGCTCGTAACAGACGCCAATTACAAAGTTGCAGCAAATCTGGGTATGTACGGGGTGCCGTCGGCGGTACTCATCGACGAGAATGGGAAGATCGCGTCTGAATCCGCCTTGGGGAACCGGATGATCTGGTCACTGATCGGCCGAAAGCCCAAATGACCAAACCGATCGATTGGGTTGTGACCGCTCAGGACGGACGGGCGCGGACCGGCACTTTGACGACGCGACGGTCGGTTCTCGAGACGCCGGTTTTCATGCCGGTCGGCACCCAGGGCACCGTAAAAGGCATTCGTTTTGAGTGGCTCGAAAAAGAACTCGACGCACGCGTAATTCTCGGCAACACCTATCACCTGTTCCTTCGGCCCGGCCCTGAAATTATTAGGCAGCTTGGCGGACTCCACAATTACACCACGTGGGATCGAGCCTTTTTAACTGATTCGGGTGGCTTCCAGGTGTTCTCGCTTACCGACCTTAGAAAACTCACCGAGGAAGGCGTCGAATTTCGTTCGCATATAGATGGCAGCAAGAAATTTCTGTCACCCGAAGTTTCGATGGAGGTACAAGCCGCGCTGGGTTCCGAGATCGTGATGGTGTTTGATGAGTGCCCGCCCGGCGACGCCGGCCACGAACGCACCAAACAAAGCCTTGAGCTCACACTTCGCTGGGCAAAACGTTCTAAAGCAAGATTTGAGGAACTGCAAAAGGTTCAAGGCTCGGGTGTTGACGGGGCTGTGGGCCCCAAATCTCCGATTCTGAGCGGCACTCAGGCACTTTTCGGTATCATCCAGGGGGCCGGACATCTAGTTCTTCGCGAAGAAAGCCTCCAACAGACCGTCGAGATCGGCTTTGACGGTTATGCGATCGGCGGACTAAGCGTGGGGGAGGAGAAGCCGGTCATGTACGGCGTACTTGACCACATCGCCCATAAAATGCCGGGCAACGCACCTCGATACTTAATGGGTGTCGGCACTCCCGAAGACCTCGTCGAGGCTGTATATCGAGGCGTCGATATGTTCGATTGCGTTATGCCGACACGCAACGGCCGAACCGGCGGCGTTTTCACCTGGAGCGGCAAGTTAAATATTCGAAACGCCCAACACGCAACGGACGACTCGCCGCTCGATAGCAATTGTGGTTGTTCCGTTTGCAGGCGTTATTCCCGTGCGTATCTTCGTCATCTTTATCAGGCAGGAGAGATGCTGGCGGCGACGCTGATCTCACACCACAATCTAGCCTTCTACCTTGATCTTATGCGGCGTGTCCGTGCGGAAATAAATGCGGGCACCTTTGAATATTTCAGGACCTCGTTCCTGGACAGAATGGCAGCCAAGTAATAAATCGCCGCGTGCCGCTTTGATAATATCCCGCCGCTTTGTAATAATTTTAGTTTTCTGTCTCGACCTAATACACGATGAATATATTCGTTTTGCTTTTCCAGGATGCCGGCGGCGCGAGTTTGATCTGGAGTCTCGCTCCGTTTGTTTTGATCTTTGGGATCTTTTATTTCCTCGTTATCCTGCCGCAGAAACGTCAAAAGCAGCAACTTCAGGACTTGATCTCGCAACTTAAGATAAACGACGAGGTTGTGACCAACGGCGGCATAATCGGAACGATCAAGGAAGTTCGGGACACGAGTTTTATCATCCAGAGCGCTGAAAAATCGTTCCTCGAGGTCGGCAGGCAAGCAGTGGTCGGAAAGAAAGCAGAAGAAATTAAGTAATTGAAGAGTTCCTTGTTTTTACCGATATGAATATCGGCTTTGTCGAAAAACAGGGAACCGCGAATCGCGAACGTAATGAATAACAACAGTTTGTGGATCAGAACCGTGATCATCCTGGCGATCACTCTCCTAGGCATTTATCTCGTGTTCGGGCCGCGTCGAACACCCACCGCCGCCGATTTCACTTGGAACGGAATCAAGTCAAATCTTGCTGAGAACATCAACCTCGGCCTCGATCTGAAAGGCGGATCGCATCTTGTGATGCGGGTGAAGACCGATGAGTACTTAAAAGTCTTAACGGAGAATAACGCGCAAGCTGCGCTTACTGCTGCTCAGGAAGCACAATTGCCGGTCACGGGAAGCAGTGTTCAGGCCGCAGGCTCAAATTATTCTGTGACGCTTAATTTGGGCGAGGGTGCTCAACCCGCCGCCGTTGCCGAAGAAGTTAAAAAGAAAGTCGATTTTGTTAACTGGACCGAGTCGTCCACGGCGAACTCCGTGACCTGGACACTTCCTTCGACCAATCAGACTTTGCTCAAGAACCAGGCAGTCGAACAGGCGATCAAGATAATAGAAAGTCGAATCAACGCGTTCGGAGTGAAGGAACCGACTCTTCAGCGTCACGGCTCGGAGTCGTCCGGTCAGATTCTACTTCAGATGCCTGGTGTCGACGATCCTGAGCGGGTCAAGAAGCTTATCGGTGATGACGCGCAGCTTTCCTTGATGAAGGTCGTGAGCGCCCCGAACCCCTCGCCCGCTCAGACGTTTCCCAGCGAAGAAGCCGCCCGGCAGTCACTCGGCGGTGCTGTTCCTTCGAACCGAAGGATACTGGCTTATCGCGAGCGCGAGGATACGGCGACACCGACGAGTCCACAGGACCGCCCGACGCAATTTGTCGTCGTCGAGTACCCGTCGGTCGTGGACGGAAGTGAACTCCGGGATGCAAGTGCGGTTTCGCGCACCGGCAACGAAGGTGATTATCAGATCGCCTTCTCGCTAAAACCGAGCGGTGCCGCGAAATTCGGTGATTGGACGAGCAAAAACATCAATAACTACATGGCCGTCGTGCTGAACGACGAGGTCAAGTCGATCGCCTTCATCCGTTCGAGAATTGACGATCAGGGAGAAATTTCAGGAACGTTTACCAAATCGGTCGCCGATGACCTTGCTCTGACGCTCCGTTCCGGCGCGTTGCCGGCGAAGCTCGAGTACCAGGAAGAGCGAACTGTGGGCCCGAGCCTCGGAGCAGATTCGATCGAGGCCGGTATCACCGCGTCGCTCGCGGGCCTGATCTTTATAGTGTTGTTCATGCTGATCTATTACAGGGGTTCCGGGATCAATGCGGTTATCGCTCTGATACTGAATATGCTTTTGACCCTCGCTGCTCTGATCGTTTTTGATTCGACGCTAACATTGCCCGGAATTGCCGGATTCATTCTTGGAATAGGCATGGCGGTCGATTCGAACGTCCTCATTTTCGAGCGCATGCGGGAAGAGCTTAAAGCAGGGCAGTCGGTGGCAAAGGCGGTTCAGGTCGGTTTCGACAAGGCGTTTGTGACTATCATCGACTCGCACGTCACGACGATCCTCTCGGCCGTTATTTTGTACCTGTATGGTTCCGGCCCGATTCGCGGGTTTGCCGTGACACTGATTCTGGGATTGTTGATCAACTTGTTTTCCGCTGTGTTCGTTTCGCGCACGATCTATATGTGGATACTTAGTCGGAATCCGGGCATGCAGAAGATCAGCATTTAGAAAAGATCGCGGTTAATAGACTAAAGCTTGCAATATTGAAAAGTAATGTTTGAAATTCTTCCTAACATCAACATCGACTGGATGGGCATCAGAAAGCCTTTGATTGCTATCTCGATTGTTGTTTTAATGGCGGGCCTGATCTCGGCGATCGGCCGGCAGCTAACACCGGGCGGCACCGATGCTTTCAACCTAGGCGTCGATTTTCAGGGCGGAACGGTCATTACTGCTAAATTTAAGCAGAAACCGTCTGTCGAGGACATCCGCGCCGCGCTGAACAACTCTGGCATCAAAGATCCAATTATTCAGGATTCGACCGATAAGACGGATGAGGTCCTGATCAAGATTCCGCTTATCGAAGGGACAGATGTTGGCGGGTCAACCGGCCAGGCCGTGAATCAGGTGAGTGTTGGCCGCGAGTCGGTAAAGGCCGCCCTTAACGCTTTTGGGGCGGAGGCGGCGCCGGAAGTTTCTTTGCCGGATGACCCGAATGCAGCCTATAAGATCGTCGGTACGGACTCGGTTGGTCCAGTTGCGGGGGCCCAGTTGCGAAATCAGGCTGTGATCGCCACGTTGCTGGGTATGATCGGCATCTTGCTGTTCATCGCGTTCCGTTACGATTGGACATATGCGGCGGGCGCAGTGGTTGCCGTTTTCCACGACGTATTGATCACACTCGCCTTCTTCTCGATCTTTCAATGGGAAGTCAGTCTGACAGTTATGGCGGCGTTCCTTACTCTTGTCGGGTTTTCGGTCAACGACTCTATAGTAATTTTTGACCGAATCCGCGAGAACCTGACATTACACCGTGACCGACCGATCTACCAGTTAACGAACGATTCCATCAATCAAACGATGTCGCGCACCATCGTGACCAACGGTCTCGTATTTCTTTCCGTCCTCGCACTGGTGTTGTTTGGCGGGGAAGTGCTTCGCGGTTTTTCACTGGCTTTGTTCGTCGGCTCCATCGCGGGGACGTATTCCACAATAGCTATCGCCAGTCCGATCGCCATTTGGTGGCAGAGCAAAATCGGCGAAACGAAGATGAAAGAGGCTCCCCTAAGCCAGCCTTCCGGCGAGAAGCTCGCATCGGCATCGCGGCGGTCCGTAACCCGTCGGCCGGTTACCCGCTAACGAACAAAAAAGTGTTCGTTCATTGGGAACAAATTCGCCGAACCGGTGTCTAATTATCAATACGCACGGTTTGAGACGGGTTAGGTTCTTTTAAATGGCGGATGGTGGCTAGAAGCGATAAAGATTTGTAATAATTAGTGCGTAAAAGTTTCCAAAAAGGTTATAAATCCAGACGGCCATTCTTGACTTTCGAATTGTAAGTAACTAGACTTCTCTACGTTGCTGGTCAATTAGAAGTTTACATCTGCGTTTTTCCGTGAATTTCGGCTTCGGGATTTCGGGAATGTCGGATTTTCGTTTATGTTACCGGCAGTCATCGAAATATCCCGCACAGATAAGTTTTGATCCGATATTCAAGGAAAATTCGGCGAGTGTGAAAATGATCGTTCTTTTGGTGGCAAACCGAAAGGAGCGGATTTTCTACAACGCTGATTTTGTGCGGGTACATCCAAATATTCGGAAAGTTTTTCGCAACCCCTGACCTAGTTTGAAACCGGTATAAGGGAGGAAGCTACGATGTTAGACCAATTAGTAGAATCAAAGAGTCACGCGGGCGAAGACTCGAAACGAGGCGGCTTGCTGCTGACCACTTTCGTTCTTCTCTCGATGGTTTTGGTGAGCGCTTGGCTTTATAGTCTTTTCGCGAAGGATTTTGCGATGGGCGGCGACGACCTTTCGCTCGACACGCTGGTGGCCCCGCCTGTGATCGAAGAGGCGCCGGAGCCCGAGCCTGAAAAGCAGCCTGAAGAAAAACAAAAAGATCCGAATGTTGATATCCGCAAGGAGATCATCGCCAGCATGACCGAAACGCCGCCGAAACCGCCCGACACGGTGAGCGTGGTCAAGAACACCGTCAAAGAACGCGACCCGAACCGATTTACGGTAAAAGGCGACCGCGACTTTACGGCCGCTAATGCTCCGCCTCCCGATTACGCCGGTCCGGTGAACACTTCGGGTACAGGAAGCAACAGCGGCAATTTTGGCCAGGGTGGTGGCAACGATGATTCTGGCGGTGGAACCCCTCCCCCGCCGGCTCCGCCAAAACCGAAACCGGTTCCGAAGCAGATCTCGGGCGGTGTGTTGAACGGTAAGGCGACCAGCCTCCCGAAGCCGCCGTATCCGCCGGCAGCTCGTGCAGTTCGTGCATCGGGCGCGGTGAGCGTTCAGGTGCTTATTGACGAGAGTGGCAGCGTGGTGTCCGCCTCAGCGGTAAGCGGCCATCCGCTCCTTCGTGCGGCAGCTGTCCAGGCGGCCCGCGGGGCCCGGTTCAGCCCGACGATGCTTTCCGGACAGGCCGTTAAAGTTTCGGGCGTGATCACATACAATTTCGTTCCCTAGTTTCCGGGAACCCAGAGAGGCTTCTTATTTTGGAAGCCTCTCACAATTTTATTCAGCTAGACTTTCGCATTTGTAAAGAATTTTTCGATTTTCTTTGGAGGAAAAACCATGACTTTTTTTGCCAGCCTTTTGGGCTTGTTAATGTTCTTCGCTGAGGGCGGTACCAAGATCTCTTTCGGTATCTACGATATCGCCAAGAGTCTTACGATCCCCGGCTGGGTCGTGATCATCATTCTTTTGATCGAATCTGTTTATCTGATCGCGGTCGGCATCGAGCGTTGGCTTACTTATAACAAAGCCCGGCAACAGTCGCGTGCGTATGCTCCGAAAGTTGCACAGGCTCTCAAGAACAGCAACATCGACGAAGCTATCAGCATCAGCGATAAGCACAAGGATTCGCACCTCGCAATGGTCGTCTCCAGCGGCCTGAAGGAATTCAGCGCTCACCAGGGCAACACCGATATCTCGGCAGACGAGATGGAAGCTTCGAAGCGTGCTCTTGAACGTGCGATCGCCGTAAAGACCGCCGAACTCAAGCGCGGCCTCTCCGGTCTCGCGACTGTCGGTTCGACCGCTCCGTTCGTGGGATTGTTCGGAACCGTTGTGGGTATCATCGGTGCGTTCGTCGCTCTTGCCCAAGCTGAAAATGCCGGTATCGGCGCCGTCGGGGCCGCTATCGCCGAGGCACTTGTCGCTACCGCTTTCGGTATCGCTGTGGCGGTTCCCGCCGTGTGGCTCTTTAACTACTTCACCAACAAGGTGACGAGTTTCGGCGTGGAAATGGAAAATTCGGCATCCGAATTGGTCGACTATTTCATCAAACAACGCACAAAAGCACTCAAGGGCTAACCATAGCCGCTTTTAGTTTTCATAGGGAGAGTTATAGCCATGGGCGCAAAGATCGGTGGAACCGATGAATATAACTCGGAGATCAACGTGACCCCGATGGTGGATGTCATGCTGGTGCTGCTGATCATCTTCATGATCGTCACGCCGCTGCTCCAACAGGGTGTCACGGTGAATTATCCGAGAGACCTGAATTCGCCTGACGAAGATGGAGAGATCACCAAAGATACTTCGGTCGTGATCTCCATCCCGGATAACAACAATTTCTACGTTGGCAAGGACCCGTTCCCGATCACCGAGCTGGGTGAGAAGGTAAAAACGATGATGAGGGACAAGGCCCCCGACAAGCGCATCGTTTACATCAAGAGCGGAGTCGAAGTTGAGTACGGTACGGTCGTGAAGGCGATCGACACGATCCGTAAACAGGACATCGACAAGATCGGGCTCGTTGCTGACCGGAAAAAGGGAGGAGGCGAATCCTCGACAAATTAAGTTGACGGGCCTCGCGGAAAACCCGATTTTCCGCGAGGCCCAAGGATAAGAAAAGTTATGGGAATGTCTTCTGGGGGCGGTTCAGGTGAGGCCGCTCCGAATATTAACGTAACACCTTTGATCGACGTTCTACTTGTGCTGCTGATCATTTTCATGGTGATCACGCCGGTCAAACCCAGCAGGTTTGAGGCGAAAGTGCCGGCGGAACCGAAGAACCAGCAAAACCTTGATGTTAAGCCTAACCCGCTGACGCTGGTCGTCGCGATCAACGGGGCCACTAAAGGTGTTTCACTCAATAATGAATCGGCCGGAGATGTTAGCGACGCATCGGTGCTTACCGCAAAACTCGCCGACATTTTCAAAACGCGTGAGGCCAACGGTGTCTTCCGTGAGGGCACCAATGAAATCGAAAAGACGATCTTCATCAAGTCGCCCACATCTGTGCGCTACGGCGATGTCGTAAAGGTGATCGATGCCGCAAAGCTTGCAGGTGCTACGCCGATCGGCCTCCAGATCGACGATTTGACCGCTAACTGAATAAATCTGGTGAGAACTGGCGGCCCTTCGGCCCTTCGGTAACAGCCGCCGCTCGCCAAAATCGGAGTCTAATAATGAGATTGTCTCGTTTTGGGTTATTGTTTTTGATCGCCGCAAGCGTGTTCGCCGGTTCGAGCTGCGGTTATTACAACCGGATCATGTCGCGAAAGGACCTTGTTGACGGTTCCGTCGCTTACCGGGAACGCAAGTTCGCCGAAGCGGAAGATCTTTTCAGAAAGGCCGCCGGCCGGGATCCGGATGGATCAACATTGGAAGGAAAGACCGCACAAGTGTTTTTGGCCCGTACCCTTCATTCGCGGTACATCGGTAACCGGCAGGATACGAGCCTTGCTGAAGCGGCGATTACCGAATATCAGAAGGCCTTAAAGGCAAATCCGAATGATCAAAGTTCTTATAAGGCAGTCGCGAGCCTTTACGAGAATTTGCAAAAGACCGACGAATGGCAGCGCTGGGTGACCGAACGTTCGTCGAATACGTCGATCGAGCCGCAGTTTCGTGCCGAAGCTCTAACAGCCCTCGCCGCGAAGCAGAACACTTGCGCTAATGATATCAGCGACACCGAGGCTACCAAAAAGACAGTTAAGGGAGCAGACGGTAAAGAGATCTATCAGTTCGTTAAGCCGGCCGATCAGGCTCAACTCGACAAGATGCGGGAGTGCGTTGCCAAGGGTCAGGAATTGATCGGTCAGGCGATGTCGGCTGAACCGGATGCGGTAAAGAATGCGAAATCGGCAAATCTCAAATCGCTCACCGACGAGCAATTGAAGCAATTGAACGACCAGGTAAAGATTTTCGAATCTGCACGTTCGTATCGGGCGAGTATCACGATCCAGGCGTCGCGGCTTGCGGAAATGGAAGGGCGCACCGCCGATAAAGATCGTTTAAAGGCTGAGGCGGACAATTACCGAAAGGAATACACCGAGCTTGGCGAGGCAAGCCGGGCTATCCAAAGCGAGATCGAGGCCCGCGTTGCGGCTGCCGAGGCAGCAGCGAATGCGAACGCCAATGCCAACGCTGCTAAGTAAGATTCAGTCTGAATTTAATTAACCGTGCGGTGCTCGTTTTTTTGAAAGCGAGCATCGCTTTTTCTATTTTCCAGGGGGGTCAGGTATTCGTAGCGCGGCGATCCATTAAACCGCTACAATGTAATTTTGCCCTATTGATGATCCGCATCGAAGACATTATAGAAAAGGTCGCAGACAATCGTCCGAATCCCGACATCGAGCTGATCCGGCGTGCGTATCTTTTTTCCGCGCTTCATCACAAAGGGCAGAAACGGGCCTCCGGCGAGCCGTATCTAGTCCACCCGCTCGAAGTTGCGGACATTCTTGCGGACATGCGTCTTGACGAGGTGAGCGTCTCCACAGGGCTCCTGCACGATGTTGTCGAAGACACCCTCGTCGACCTTGATACCATCAGACACTATTTCGGCGACGAGATCACCCTCCTGGTCGACGGGCTGACGAAGATCGCCCACATCAGTAATCTTTCGAAGGAACGCCAACAGGCCGAAAATGTCCGCAAGATGGTCCTCGCGATGATCACGGACGTGCGTGTCGTGCTTATCAAACTTGCTGACCGACTGCACAACATGCGGACGATGCAGTTTCTCAAGCCCGAAAAGCGGGCCCGCATTTCCCAAGAGACGCTGGACATATACGCCCCCATCGCTCATCGCCTCGGTATGGGTAAACTGCGAAGCGAATTGGAGGACCTCTCCTTCCAGAATCTTTACCCCGACGAATACCGACGCCTCGCAAGTGACGTCGATGCCCGGCGCCCTGAACTCGAAGGGATCCTGGAACGGATCAAGGACACGATCACTGCCGCACTCGATGAGAACGAGGTCCCCGTGGTCGCGATCGAGGGGCGGGTAAAACGCCTGTATTCGCTCTGGAAAAAGTTAAAAAAACAAAAGATCACGATCGAGCAGGTCTACGATCTTATCGCCACGCGAATCATTACTCCGAACGACCGGAAATATTGCTACCTCACCCTAAGCGTCGTACACGATCTTTGGACGCCGGTTCCTGAGCGGTTCAAGGACTGGATCGCGATCCCCCGCGATAACCTGTACCAATCGCTTCATACATCGGTGATCGGCGACGGGGGTCAGCCTTTCGAGGTGCAGATACGTACCGAAGAGATGCACCATGTCGCCGAGGAGGGTGTCGCGGCACACTGGAAGTACAAGGAAAAGAAACTTGGTGCCACCGAGGAGGACGAGTCGCTTGACGAACTCCGCAAGACCGTCGAAAAGCTGCTCCTGCCATTGGTCGAAGATTCCCAGGGGGACGAAGATTCCGAGGATTTTATCGAGTCGTTGAAGCTCGATCTGTATCCTAAAGATGTCTACGCATTCACGCCAATGGGCAAGGTGATCCAGCTTCAACGCGGCGCGACACCTATCGATTTCGCTTACGCGATCCACTCTGAGGTGGGTGACACCTGCACGGGGGCGAAAATCAACGGAAGGATTGTACCGCTTCGCACTGAGCTTCAAAACGGGGACGTCGTCGAGATCATGACGACCCCGAACTCAAAGCCATCCCGCGATTGGCTCAATTACGTGATCACCGCTAAGGCCCGCAACCGTATCCGCCACTGGATCTCAGAACAGCAGCGGGCCGAATCCATCGATCTCGGCCGAAAGTTGTTGGAAAAAGAGGCTGACCGCTTCCGGGTTCCGCATAAGAAGCTGATCAACAATGAGCCGGAGATGAAACGGATCGCGAACGAGTACGGACTGGGCCGGCCAGAGGATCTGCTAGCCTCGATCGGATACGGCAAGACGCTTCCGAAGAATGTACTCGCCAAATATCTGGGTGCAGAGAAGTTTGCCGAACTTGACCCCGACAAACGAGCCGAAACGAAAATTGAGAGCGGAATAAAGGCGGTCAAGAAGTTCATCGGGCTGGGCGAGGATGCCATTGTCGTTAAAGGCGTCGATAACCTTCTCACAACGCGCGCCCGCTGCTGCAACCCCCTCCGCGGTGAAGAGATCGTCGGTTACATTTCGCTTGGAAAGGGCATAGTTGTCCACAACAAGAAATGTAAGAACGTGCGGCAATTGATGATCAACAAAGACCGAATCGTCGAGGTCGATTGGGCGAAGAACGAGAAGGAAGAGATCCAGTCGGTTTCGATCCTGGTTACTACTGAAAACCGCACCGGAATGCTCGCGGGCATCACCAACGCCATCGCGGAGATCAAAACGGGCATCCGCGACGCCCGTGCAAAGGTGTCACGAGATGACAAGGGATTCATCGAGGTCACCGTGGAGGTTTACGACAAAAAGCATCTGGACCGCGTGCTCACTTCCATCAGCCACCTTCCCGGCGTTATCGCGGTCGAGCGTCAAAACAGCTGAAAACTAGTTCGCTGACTTTGATTCCACGCCCATTTTTGTTAATATTCCCCTTTTGCTCAGGGAATCAGTTTCCGACAGTCTTTGGCGCAATGAAAGAGATCATATCGACAGAAAACGCGCCCGGCGCGATCGGCCCTTATTCGCAGGCGATAAAGGCGAACGGAATGCTTTTTTGCTCCGGCCAGATCCCGATTGACCCGTCAACTGGGGAATTCGTCGAGGGCGGGGTTGCGGACCAAACGGAGCAGGTCTTTAAGAATTTGGTTGCGGTGCTGGAAGCTGGCGGATCGGGGCTGGACGGGGTAGTGAAGACCACCGTCTTTCTTGCCGACATGAACGATTTCGCGGCGATGAACGAGGTATACGGCAAGTATTTCAATTTGAATAAACCGGCACGAGCTACCGTTCAGGCGGCACGTCTGCCCCGTGATGCGAGGGTGGAGATCGAGTGTATTGCTGTCATTTGATGCGCGGGCTTTAGCTCGTTCTGACGCGAACTATAAAGCAATCCGGGCACAAGAAAAGCCAAACGCCTGTTTAGATCGGGCGTTTGGCAACTATTTTGAAATTGCGTAACTCTTAGCTTACTTACGCAGCTTTGACAATTTTTCCCGATTTGATGCAACGCGTGCACACTTTCTGCCGGCCATTGCCGCCGGAAGGAAGTTTCACACGAACGGGTTGCAGGTTCGGGTTGAAACGGCGCCGGGTCTTGTTGTTAGCGTGTGAAACGTTGTTTCCAAATTGCGGGCCTTTCCCGCATACTTCGCATCTCTGTGCCATAAATGAATGCCTCCCAGTAAGGTTGAGGTATAAAAGAGTTTTGAAAAACTCAAAAACAAATTTTATAGCAAATTCGCTATCCAATAGTCAAGTGATGAACCAATTCGATTCTCTTAGAGGAGTTTATTCCAAAGTGCAGATGTCAAAACATGCCCTTCTTTTCGTTGTTCTTTTTTCCGTCGCGGCGATCGCCGGCGCGTGCGGTGGAGCCGCCCCGACAGGTCCGGGCGGCGTCGACCCGAATGCGACGGCCGCAACCGTAAACGGCAAGGCCATCACGATGGAAGAGGTCGAAAGGGCCGTCAAGCAACAGGCTCAGGGGCAGGAATCTCGTCTGTCGCAGCTGGAACTCGCCGGTGCACGACTGCAGGTACTTCAAAGCCTGGTCGAGCAGGAGGTGATGTATCAAAAGGCCGAAAAGGAAGCAACTCTTCCAACGGATGAGGAAGTCACCGCCGAGTACAACAAGCGACGTACCGGTTCGGGACTCTCGCAGGAACAGTGGGACGCGAAAATGAAGGAAGTGGGTGAAACCGAGGCATCGGCGAAGCTCGCTATCAAGAAAGGTCTCGCCATCCAGAAGCTGACTGAAAAGATCACGGGTAAGATCGACGCTCCGAAAGATAGCGAGATCGAACAGTTCTTCAACGGCAACAAAGTCGCCTTCAAGAACAAACGCGGAGCACAACTCGGAGCGATCGTCATTGATCCTCGCGACCTCGGGGAAGGGGACACCACCAAAAACGAGATCGAAGCCCAGGCGAAGGCTCGTGAGATCGGCACTCGATTGCTGTCTGGAGCGGATTTCGCCACGGTCGCTCGCGAGAACAGCGAAGACCAGGATACGAAGTTCCGCGGCGGCGACTGGCGTTATTTCAGCGAAGAGGAGATGAAGCAGGTCTTCCCTCAGGGCTTTGCTGAGGCGATAATGCAGCTGAACAGCGGCGACATCGTCCGGCAGCTCATCCCCTTCGAAGGCCGTTACCTCATCCTCAAAGTCCAGCGTAAGCAGGAGCGGGACGAGGATCGCACGCTTGAGTCCCCCGGCGTCCGCCAGGAGATCAGCGAATATCTCACTAACGCCCGAAAGCAGCTTCTTGCGGGTTCATATCAGGCGATAGCGATGAACGAAGCGCGCATCGAGAACAACCTCGCCAAGCGTGTTGTTGAGAACCCGAATGAATTAAGCGGGGCCCGTCCCGCCCAGCCGGATGCCCCGGCGAACGCGAACACGGCGAATGCCGCACCGGCGACAAACACAAACGCATCGAGCGCGAACGCTGCTCCGGCAAATGCGGTTAACACGGCCAATCGCGGAGCGGCCAACATTAATCGACCTGCCGCAAACACCAACGTTTCGGCAAACGCGAATCGGTAGTTCTGAGAATGAGCGGGGGCAAGCCCGCCTTCCCGACTTAGACATGTTAATTTGAGCGGTGGAATGAACCGGTCAATTTATCCAAAGTCAGTCAGGAAGGGTGGCTTGCCCTCGCTAATTTGGTTGATAGTGAGTTTCTAAGATGTTGTTCAGGCTCTCTGAAGTTATAAAATCCTATGGTGGAACGGAGATCCTCCGCGGTGTCTCGTTCCAGGTGAATCCGGGCGAAAAGGTTGGCCTTGTCGGACGCAATGGTGCCGGCAAAACGACCGTTTTTCGCCTTATCACCGGGAAAGAGTCTGCCGATTCGGGCGACGTTTTTAAGGCTAATAATTTGAAGCTTGGGCTGCTCGACCAGCACGTCGATTTTGGAACACGGGAAACCGTCCACACTGCCGCGCTTTCGGCGTTCAAAGAGATCCACGACATCGAAGCGGAGATGCGTGCTTTGGAAAAGACGATGGAAACGGACCATTCCGAAACCGTTCTCGATCGTTATGCCGAACTCCAGATCGCGTTCGAACACGCTGACGGATTCACCTACGCGGCACGAGCCGAGTCCATTTTGCTGGGTTTAGGATTCACCCGGCAGATGTGGAACCTCGACACCGCGACTTTGTCCGGGGGGCAGAAGAACCGGCTAGGAATGGCCCGACTGCTCTTGT
>Ga0307410_10000566_pt1 | contig 15193 bp, 14 predicted proteins | sample 322Ometagenome_3_FD_203707 | JGI IMG/M metagenome (GOLD analysis project Ga0307410, IMG submission 203707) | Maize rhizosphere microbial communities from greenhouse at UC Davis, California, United States - 322HYB-O-3 | ecosystem: Host-associated > Plants > Roots > Rhizosphere > Soil | place... | reverse complement strand
CCGACGAACTCGGTCAACAGAGTCTCGAGCTCCGACCAGAACTTGGCGTCCTTCCTCGCTGCATCGTAGAGAGCCGCGAGATCATCGAGCGCGGCGATCAGCGTCTCGGGAACGTACCTGCCCCCGTACGGCCCAAACCTTCCGGCAACCGCCTGCTCAGGTGACTGTACTATGGGCAACTACCGCCTCCGTAAATCGCTTTATTTGTCGGGGATTTTTGGCTCCGCAACAGTGAGCCCTCGGACCACTAGCAAAAACGACGCCCAGATACGCCGCTCCGGCTTCGCTCGTAGCCATCGTGGCCGGGCCTCGCATGATGCGGCAGAGCTTGATCTTAGCGACCACGCCGGCGCACCCCGGTAAGCTCCCGGAGGAGCTCGCCCGGAGCCGCTGCCGCGGAAAGCGCGGTCCCTATCAAGACCGCATCGGCTCCGGCTTCTGCCGCTCGCTCCACATCGGCCTCCCGGGACATCCCACTTTCGGCCACTACCGTGTAGCCAGCCGGCACCGTCGAGACGATTCGCAAGGCGGCCGCGGCGTCGATCGTGAAGGTATCCAGGTCCCGGCTGTTTACGCCTATCACCGTCGCGCCCGCATCGAGTGCCGCCGATAGCTCCGCGGGCGAGTGGACCTCGACGAAAGGGGTTAGGCGCAACTGGTCGGCGAACCGAAGGAGCGGCGCGAGGCGCGACCCCAGCGCCCGCACGATGAGAAGCACGGCGGATGCACCAGCCGCGCGCGCTTCCACGATCTGAATTTCGTCCAGCACGAAATCCTTGAGCAGAACCGGAACGCGAGCAATCGAGGCGGCCTGCCGCAGATCTTCAACCGATCCACCGAAAAAAGGACCGTCGGTCAGAACCGAGATGGCTGCCGCTCCATGCTCCGCGTAACGGGCGGCACGCTCACCGGGGTCGAGATCCTCTCGAATCGACCCCGCCGAGGGCGATCGACGCTTCACCTCCGCGATCACGGAAACGTTCCGGCCCCGAAGCGCCGGCCCGAACTCCGGAGGATCGGGCACCACCTCGGCCGCGCGCTCCAGGGCGGTCCGCCGCTCCCGCAGCTGGTGAAGTCGCCGCTCCGTCGACCTGAGAATCTGGTCCAGTGTTACCTGCATCTTGTCCTTCGGCCGGTATTCGGGTACTGTTATTCGGGCTCTATTCGGTCGTGCACAGACACAGGAGATCCTGATGCCGTTGACCAAGCGTCAAAGCGAAATTCTCAGCTATCTGCAGGGCCACATCGGCGAGCAGGGGTACGCTCCCAGCTTCGAAGAGATTGCCGAGCACTTCGGTTTTCAGTCGCTGGCCACTGTGCATGAACACCTGACCAACCTGGAACGAAAGGGCTACATCCGACGCTCGTACAACGAGAGCCGGTCCATAGAGGTGCTCCCGCCCCGGGGCACGTCAGCAGCCACGGAAATTCCCCTGCTCGGCCGTGTAGCAGCGGGTACCCCCATCGAGTCGCTCATGCATCAGGAGACCATCTCGGTCCCGGACCAGATGCTGCCGCGCCGCGGGCCGAACTACGCCTTGAAGGTGCAGGGCACGTCCATGATCGACGAACATATCGTGGATGGCGATATCGTCGTCGTGCACGGCAAGCAGGCAGCCGAGAATGGCGAAATGGTCATCGCCCTGGTGAACGGCAGCGAAGCCACGGTGAAAAAGTTTTACCGTGAGGCCGGTGGATGGATTCGCCTCCAGCCGGCTAATGCTACCATGCAGCCGATGCGGTTCCAGGAGCGCGACGTCCTGATCCAGGGCGTGGTCGTCGGAGTCATCCGGAAATACTGACCGGTAATCACCTCCGGGGAGCGGCCGTCCGCAGTCTGCCCAACACCCGAGCCGCGGCCCCGCTGTCGAGGCTGTCCGTCGCCCGTGCCGCGGCCTCCTTGAACGACCAGCCGTTCGCTGAGACATAGAGGGCGGCCGCCGCATTCAGCAGAACCGCGCAGCGCACCACCCGGGACTCCTTGCCGTCCAGCAATCTCTCTATACGAGCCGCGTTCTCTCCCGGATCGCCGCCGCCCAGACCATCCAGATCCGCGCACTCCAGCTCGTAGGCTGCGGGGTCGAGCTCCCAGGTTCGCACGTCACCGTCTTCCACTTCCCAAACGAGGGTTGAGCCCATGGGGCTGATCTCGTCCATGCCCACTGACCCGTGAACCACCAGGGCATGCCTGGTACCCAGGACGCTGAGGGCTCTAGCCATCAGCTCGGCCCGCAATCGATCAGACACTCCCACGACCTGCCGGAGCACGCCAGCCGGATTTGCCAGCGGGCCTAACATGTTCATGATGGTGGGCACGCCAAGCTCTTTACGAACCGGGGCCACGTGGCGCATAGCCGGGTGGTACGTCGGCGCGAACAGGAAGGTGATCCCTACAGCCGCCAGCACCCGGGCCGCCGCGGCCGGATCTAAATCGATATTGAGTCCCAGGGCTTCCAGCACATCCGCAGACCCGCACTTCGACGTATAACTGCGGTTGCCGTGCTTGGCCACGCAGACACCCGCACCCGCAGCAACGAATGCAGCAGCGGTCGAAATGTTGAGCGTTCCGACTCGGCCCCCGCCGGTGCCGCAGGTGTCCACCAGCACCCCGGGATCGTCGATGTCCAAGCCGGTCATGGCGCACCGTAGCGCCAGGGCGGCGCCCGCGACTTCGGCTGCTGTCTCACCCTTTGCTCTGAGACCCATCAGCAGTGCCGCGACCTGAATCGGGGAGGCTTCCCCCCGCATGATGGCACCGAATGCTGCGACACTGCTCTCTTGATCGAGCGATGCGCCGCTTGCGAGCTGCTGAATGGCATGAGTCAGCGCGGCGACGGGGGTCACGAGGCACCGTGGAAAGCAGGAATCCAGTGAGGGTCCGGGGGAAAAAATTGTACCCGGACAAGCAGGCTTTTGTCAATCGTGACAAGGATTTGCGTAGCTTGCCCGAGGCGGTCACTCGCGGGTAGATTCCCGGCCAGATGCGCCGGACCTTCCTCGCTACCCTCCAGTACGATGGCACCGGCTTTGTCGGTTGGCAGCGCCAACCTGCCGGGCGCTCGGTTCAGGGTGAATTCGAGCGGGTTCTTGAGCGTCTGTTCGCTCACCGCAGCATTGCCCATGCCGCCGGCCGGACCGATGCCGGAGTTCACGCCATTGGCCAGGGCGTCAGCTTCAGCGCTCCAGCCGATTGGAGCCACTCCGCGTTGCACCGCGCGCTGAATGCTCTCCTGCCGCGCGATTGTTGGGTTGCTTCCGTCCATTCGATGCATGCCGGTTTTCACGCGCGGAAATCCGCAATATCGCGGCGGTATCGCTACGACGTCGGCCTCGATGGCGAGGCCGCTTCCCCGTTTCGTTCCAGGTATGAGTGGGCGCTGTGCCGGCCAGTGGACATCGAGCTGCTTCACGCAGCAGCGAAGACGATAACCGGAGAACACGATTTCCGCGGCTTTGCGGCCAAAACCGACAAGCCGCACTACCGTTGCCGCATCCTCGTGGCGAAGTGGATTCAGCGACCCGGCGATCAGGGGCTGAGCTTTACGATCGAGGCCGATCGCTTTCTTCAGCGCATGGTACGGATGCTTGTCGGAACCATGATGGACATTGGCATGGGACGACGACCACTCGCCGATATGGCGGAGCTGCTCGACAGCGATCATAACCAGAACACCAGCGCCCCTGCCCCGCCGCAGGGACTCTACTTTGACTCCGTGGTTTATCCGCCCGAGCTCTACGCAGAATCAGGCGAGACGCATGCTGTTGCCGCACGAGACGCGTAACCTGGCCCGGGCGATCATCGCCTTGGCGCTCGTGGCGTGCCGTGCCGACAGTTCGCCGTCATTGCGGGTATCGAGCGCGGGAGCCCAGACGCCTACGCCGGTGCAGCAGGCGCAGACAGCCGCGACCTCGTCCAGAAACACCGCACTCGTCACCGCCGCCGACCGAGTGTCCCCGGCCGTGGTGTCGATCAACGTGACATCACGGCGGCAGGCACCTCGGCGCACGCCCTGGGACTTCTTCTTTGTGCCGCAGGGTGCCCAGGTCGTGCAAGGCTATGGCACAGGCTTCATCGTTCGTCCGACTGGAATCATTCTTACCAACCAGCACGTGGTCGCAAACGCCGAGCGGGTGGTGGTGACCCTGCCGGATGGCGGTGATGTCACGGCCGCAGTTCTGGGCGAGGATCCGCTCACCGATATTGCTGTGCTCAAGGTCGAGCGCAGTGGTCTCCCCACGGTGGCACTGGGCCGCAGCACCGATCTGATGATTGGTGAATGGGTGGTGGCCCTCGGCAATCCGTACGCCTACCTGCTCGGCAATGCGGAGCCATCGGTCTCTGTCGGCGTTGTCAGTGCCACGGGTCGCAATATTCTGCCCGGAGGAGATCAGACTGGTCTGTACCTGGACATGATCCAGACCGATGCCGCCATCAATCCCGGAAATTCGGGCGGGCCACTGGCGAACGCACTGGGGGAAATCGTCGGCGTCAACTCGTCCATCTTCAGCAACAGTGGCGGCTCGGTGGGACTCGGGTTTGCCATTCCAATTGAGCGGGCCGTCAGGGTAGCGGAAGAGATCATACGTAACGGCTCGGTTCGGCGCGCCTGGGTAGGGCTCGATGTTCAGGGTGCCAGAGCGATGCGGGACTGGAAAAGTCAGGGTGGTGTGGTCGTCGCCAGTGTCGCACCCGGTGGCCCTGCGGCTCGAGCCGGTGTCCGTCACAACGATGTGCTCGTCGAGGCGAATGGCCGCCGGCTGCGGAACTACCTCGATTGGGAGGCAGTGAAGCTGGACCTGCACGTCGGAGACGTGGTTCAGGTGGCGGTACGCAGCGGCAACGCCACCAGGTCTCGCCGCATCGTCACCGGAGATCTGCCGACGGTTACAGCCGAGAAGATCACGGTCTTGCAGGACTTGCAGCTGATCAATGTCACACCCGCGGTTCAGGCCGAACGTTCGATCAGAAGCGAACAAGGCGCGTTGATATTTCGCCTCTCGCCGGAGGTGAGCCGCGCGACCGGGCTCCGGGAAGGCGATGTCATTCTAGCGGTAGATCGCACCCCGGTTCGGAACGCCTCCGAGGTCGCCGGCCTTCTGAATGTGCGGCCGGGCCAGGTCATCAGGATCTACGTGGAGCGGGAGGGCCAGGTCACCTTTACCGATCTGATGTTCCGATGAGCGATGAGCGCTGGCGGTCGCCCCTGGGGTCGCGCTATGCGTCTCCTGCCATGCAGATACTCTGGGGTGAGCGCCACCGTGTAGGGCTGTGGCGGAGACTCTGGCTCGCGCTGGCTGAAACACAGCGCGAACTCGGACTCGACATCCCAGAGCAGGCTGTCGCGCAGATGCGCGCCCACCTGGACGACGCCGACCTCGAGGTTGCTGCACGATACGAGCGCCGGTTCCGGCACGACGTAATGGCCCATATCCACGCGTTCGGTGATCACGCTCCTGCCGCACGTCCGTTTCTGCACCTCGGCGCCACCAGCGCCTTCGTAACTGACAACGCCGATCTTGTGGTGATGCGCGACGGGCTCCGCCTGCTGCTCGGCCGTCTCATTGCCGTGCTCGGCGCGCTGGAACGCTTCGCCACCCGGTACGCCGACCTTCCCTGCCTTGCGTACACCCATTTCCAGCCGGCCCAGCTGACCACAGTCGGAAAGCGAGCCACGCTCTGGATGCAGGACTTCGCGCTCGATGTCGAGGAAATTTCCCGGCGCATTTCGACCCTCCGGCTCCGCGGCTGCAAGGGCACGACCGGCACCCAGGCATCGTTTCTGGAGCTCTTCGGTGGGGATCACGAGCGGGTTCGGGAGCTGGATCGCCGGGTGGCCACCAAACTGGGCTTCACCGAAGCGTTTCCCGTCACGGGCCAGACCTACACCCGGAAGGTGGACAGCACGATTCTCGACGCGCTCAGCGGCATCGCCCAATCGGCCGCGAAGCTCGCCGGAGACCTCCGGCTCCTGCAACACGAGGGAGAGCTCCTGGAGCCCTTCGAGGCGGAGCAGATCGGCTCGAGTGCCATGGCCTATAAGCGGAACCCGATGCGAGCCGAGCGCATCAGCGGCCTGGCGCGGTTCGTCATTTCCCTGCAGGCAAACACCGCCAACACGGCGGCAAGCCAGTGGCTCGAGCGTACGCTCGACGACAGCGCAAACCGCAGGCTCACCCTCCCTGAAGGATTTCTCGGCACCGATGCCATTCTGGTGCTGGCTACGAACATCGCGGCCGGTCTGGAGGTGCGCGAAGACGTCGTGCGGCGGCATGTCAACGAGCAGATGCCGTTCATGGCCACAGAACGCTGGCTCATGCTCGGTACGGCCGCCGGTGGAGACCGCCAGTCGCTCCACGAAATTGTCCGCCGGCACAGCCTCGTCGTGGCGGAAGCTGTGAGCCGGGGCGAGCCGAACCAACTGCTGGATCGCCTTGCGGCCGAACCGGGATTTCGCGGTGTGCCTGCCGCCGCGCTTCGGGCAGAGCTCGACCCGGCCAACTACACCGGACGTGCCGCCCAGCAGGTCGGTGAGTTCATCGAGGATTACCTCAAGCCGCTGCTCGCACAGGCCCGGCCGCTCGCATCCGAGGCCGAGCCAGCCGAGGTGCGCGTATGAGCAAGGCGGTACTGGCGGAGAGCCGTCTTCCCCTGCCCCTGCTGCGGCGAGGGAAAGTTCGAGAAGTGTACGAGGTCGATACAGGGCATCTGCTCATCGTCGCCAGCGACCGCGTGAGCGCGTTCGATGTCGTAATGCGCGAGCCGATCCCATACAAGGGTGCGGTGCTCACCCAGATGAGTGCGTTCTGGTTTCAGAAACTCAGCGAGGTGTTCCCGTCCCACTATGTGAGCGCGAGTACCACCGAGATACTCGATCGGGTTCCCCGGCTGAAAGGCGCGCGGGATCAGATCGCCGGCCGCGCCATGCTGGTGCTTCGGGCTGAACCAGTCCCCTTCGAGTGCGTTGTTCGGGGATACATCACGGGATCGGCGTGGGCGGAGTACCGTGAGCGCGGAACTCTGGCCGGCGAGCCTCTGGCCTCGGGCCTGGTCGAGAGCGCGCGACTGGATCCGCCCATCTTTTCTCCCGCCACGAAAGCCGAGGCGGGTCACGACATCAACGTCACCGTGGACGCCGTCGTCGAGGTGATGGGTTCAGCCATGGCGGCGCGGCTGCGGGAAGCCAGCTTCGCCCTCTATCAGGCGGGTCGGGACCATGCCGCCGGGCGCGGGATCATCATCGCCGACACCAAGTTCGAGTTCGGTACCGACCCGGCCGGGACGCTGCGCCTCATCGACGAGGTGCTGACGCCGGATTCCTCCCGGTTCTGGCCCGCCGATCGCTACTCCCCGGGTCATACGCAGCCGAGTTTCGACAAGCAGCCACTACGCGACTACCTGGCATCCCTGAAGGCCGCCGGTCTCTGGGACGGTGAAGCTCCGCCCCCGTTGCTACCGCCCGAAGTAGTCGAGGCCACGAGCCGCAGATACCTCGAAGCGTTCCGGCTGCTTACCGGCGGGACACTGGAGCAGGTTTTGTGATCCGTACCGCGCCCGAGGGGAGATGGTTCATCGTCGGCGCCTGGGTCATCGCCGCGGCACTCATCGTGGCCGCATATCGATCCGATTCGCTGCTGTGGTGGGGCATCGCCGTGATGTGGCTGGTGATCGCCGTGTGGGTAATCGCCTTCTTCCGCGATCCGGTGCGGACCGGCGAGCGGGGAGACCGCTTTATACTGGCGCCCGCTGACGGAAAGGTGGTGAGCGTGCTGGAGACCGACGAGCCGGCATACTTCGGCGGACGAGCGGCCCGGGTATCGATATTCATGAACGTCTTCAACTGCCACGTGAACCGCTACCCGACCGATGGCACCGTGGCTTACCGGCACTACAACGCCGGCAAGTTCGGCCACGCCGCCGCCGAGAAGTCCAGCCTGGACAACGAGCAATCTTCGGTCGGACTCAGCACCCCACGCGGCAAAGTCCTGGTGCGCCAGATCGCGGGGTTGGTCGCACGTCGGATCGTGACCGATCACAGCGTCGGAACGACGGTGAAGCAGGCCGACCGGCTGGGCATGATCCGGTTTGGATCGCGTGTCGACATCTTTCTACCCCCCAGCTCCACCAGGATACTCGTGAAGGTGGGAGACACGACAATCGCAGGAGTAACCGTGGTGGCCGAATGGATCTGAGACAGCGGCGGGAAGGTCTCAAGCGTCCATCCATGCGCCAGGTCGTTGTCGTGATGCCCAGCGCGTTCACGCTGGGAAATCTGTTCTTCGGCTTCTGGGCGATCGTGTCGGCGTTCAACGGAAACTTCCGCTGGGCCGGGTGGTTCATCGTGTTCGCCGGGATCCTGGATATGCTGGACGGCAGGGTTGCACGGCTCTCGGGTACCGGTACCCGGTTCGGCGCCGAGCTCGATTCACTGGTAGACGTGATCTCGTTCGGCGTGGCTCCGGCTCTCCTGATGTACTTCCTCGACTTCTCCAATGCCGGCCGGTTCGCCTGGATCCTCTGCTACATCTACGTGGTGGCCGTGGCGCTGCGGCTGGCGCGGTTCAATGTACTGTCGGCGGGTAAACCACCCAGTGCCTGGTTTACCGGGCTCCCCTCGCCCTCCGCCGGCATGACACTGGCGGTCTACTATCCTTTCAGCCAGACCACTTGGTACCAGGAGTCACTCGCCTACTACCTCGACCTCCAGCATGAGGGCCTCGTCGTCCTGATGCTGCTGTTGGCGGTGCTGATGGTGAGCAACGTCAAGTACCCCAAGTTTCCTCCCATCGGAATTCGCAGCAGAAAGGGGATCTTCGGGCTCACCGTCCACGTCATCATTCTCATCGGCGGGGTGTTCGCTCCTGAGTACTTCCTCTTCCCCCTAGGTTTGTTCTACGTCGCCTTCGGCATCGCGCGCGCGACTGTTCTCGGATTGATGGAGCGGCCTGAACCGGTGCCGGTCATCGACGAACGCCTGGCCGAAGACAACGACGGCACATTGCCACCCCCTCTCTTGCACGAGCGTCGGAGAAGCTGGGGCGACCGCCGCCAGGAGCCGGAATAATGACCTACAGAGTGCACGTCCGTGTAATGCCTCGTGAAGGGCTGCTCGATCCGCAGGGGCAGGCAGTGGAGCACGCGCTCAGTGCCCTTGGGTTCGAGGAAGCCGGCGGCGTGCGAGTCGGCCGCGCTATCGAGCTCGATGTGGCGGCCGACTCGCGGGACCAGGCAGAAACCCGAGCCCGGCAGATGTGCGATAAGCTGCTGGCCAATCCGGTGACCGAGGATTATCTGCTCGAGGTGGAGGAGAATCGATGACGCGAGTTGCCGTGGTGCGTTTCCCCGGAAGTAACTGCGACTTCGATACCCTCCGGGCAGCCGAGAACGTGGGCGCGGACGCGTATTTCGTGTGGCACCGCGACACCGATCTGAACAACGCAGACGTGGTGATTCTCCCGGGCGGGTTCAGCTATGGCGACTACCTTCGCGCCGGGGCCATCGCCCGGTTCAGCCCCCTCATGCAGGCGGTCCAGCGCCATGCCGCTGGCGGCGGGCCGGTACTCGGCATTTGCAACGGATTTCAGATCCTGTGCGAAGCACACATGCTGCCGGGTGCTCTCATGCGGAATGCCGGACTCTCGTTCGTCTCGAAACCCGTCGATGTGATCGTGGAGCGAACCGACACCGCATTCACCTGCGATTACGAGCCGAACGCCAGGCTGCGCATGCCGGTCGCACACGGCGAAGGCCGCTACGTAGCCGAGCCTGAGACGCTCCGCATGTTGGAGGCCGAGGGCCAGGTCGTGCTGCGGTACGTTCCCGCCACCGAACGGTCGCCATTTCAGCCCAACCCAAACGGGGCCACCAATCACATAGCGGGAATCTGTAATCCAGAGGGAAATGTCGTCGGGATCATGCCCCACCCGGAGCGTGCCGCCGAGCGGCTGCTTGGCCTGACGGGCGGGAGTGGATTCTTTACCTCTCTGGTTCCCGCATACGAACACAGTTCCAACTCAGGGGTGCAGCCATGAAGCCGGAGAAACCGAGCCGCAACGAAGACGAGTACTTCGCCAAGGAAGACGCCGAGCTGCTGCGAAAGCAGCGAGAGCGCGCCAGCGCCGCCAGCGCCGAAGCCGAGAGGAAGTCGCACTACATGAAGTGCCCCAAGGACGGCTATGACCTGACGAGCAGTCAGGTGCACGGAGTCACGATCGAGACATGTTCGCATTGTGGAGGCATCTGGCTGGATGCCGGTGAGCTCGAGGCCCTCTCGAAGGACGATTCCTCGAACGTCATCACACGGGTGATATCGGATGCGCTGTCGAGCTTCCGGCGGTCGCCCAAGGCAAACCGTTGACAGCACCGAGCCTGGCCGGCGCGAGCACGGAAGCGGTCTCGCTGCCTGGCGAGCCCCTCGTGACGCCCGCCCTCGTGCGGGAGCACAACCTGAACGAGCTGGAGTACGGCCGCATCCTGGAGATGCTGGGCCGGCCTCCGACGTTTACGGAGCTCGGGGTGTTTTCTGCCCTCTGGTCGGAGCACTGCTCCTACAAGCATTCCCGGCCGGTGCTGAAGACGTTCCCCACCACGGGTCCGCTCGTGGTGCAGGGTCCCGGTGAAAACGCCGGCGTGCTGAGGCTCCCCGAAGGCTGGGCCGTAGCGTTCAAGATCGAGTCACACAACCACCCTTCTGCGGTGGAGCCATACCAGGGCGCCGCAACCGGTGTCGGCGGCATCCTTCGCGACGTGTTCACCATGGGCGCTCGACCAGTCGCGATGCTGAATAGCCTGAGATTCGGGCCACTCGAAGTACCGCGGAATCGATATCTCTTTGCGGGCGTAGTCCGGGGTGTGGGAGACTACGGGAACTGCGTCGGGGTACCGACGCTTGGAGGAGAGGTAGGCTTCGCCCCGGGATACACCGGGAATCCGCTGGTCAACGCCATGTGCGTGGGCCTGCTGCGGGAGAGAGACCTGATTCGGGCTGCTGCGAGCGGTGTGGGAAACGTGCTGCTCGCCGTCGGCGCCCGCACCGGCAGGGACGGCATCCACGGCGCCAGTTTTGCTTCCGAAGAGCTATCCGAGAAGAGCGAAGCCCGGCGTCCACAGGTACAGGTGGGCGACCCCTTCACCGAGAAGCTGCTGCTCGAGGCGAGCCTGGAGCTGATCACGTCGGATTTGATCGTTGCCATCCAGGACATGGGCGCAGCCGGACTGACCAGCTCGTCGGCGGAGATGGCGGCACGAGGTGGCGTCGGCGTGGAGATAGACACTGCCGTGGTCCCGACCCGGGAGGCCGGAATGTCGCCATACGAAATCCTGCTCTCGGAGTCCCAGGAACGAATGCTGGTGGTTGCCGAGCCCGAGCGCATCGCTGAGGTGCAGGCCGTCTGCGAAAAATGGGAGCTGACCGCCACTCCCATCGGGCATGTGACAGATGATGGCGTCTTCCGGGTTCGGCACGGCGCCAACGTGGTGGCAGCAATACCCGGTCAGCGTCTGGTCGAAGATTGCCCGGTGTACCATCCCGACGCCCAGGAGAGCGAAAAAAGCCGAAGGCGGCGCGACACCATCGATCCCGGGCCGCCAGTGGTAGACCTCGAGGGGGCGCTCGAGATGCTGCTGGACCACCCCAACATCGCCAGCAAGCGCTGGGTCTACGAGCAGTACGATTCGACCGTGCAGGCATCCACGGTCCTCCCTCCGGGAGCCGACGCAGGAGTCATCCGGGTACCGGGTGCCCGCTTCGGGTTGGCCATGACTGTTGACTGCAACAGCCGGCTCGTCGCCCTTGATCCCTATGAGGGCGGCAAGGCAGCCGTAGCAGAAGCGGCGCGGAACGTGGCCTGTACCGGCGCCAGGCCTCTCGGCATCACCGACTGCTTGAACTTTGGTAATCCGGAAAAGCCCGAAGTGTTTTTCCAGTTCCGTGAAGCGGCGCGCGGCATCTCCGACGCCTGCCGGGTGTTCGGCACGCCCGTGACAGGAGGCAATGTCTCCTTCTACAACGAGAGCCCAACCGGCGCCATCGATCCCACACCGACTATTGGGATGGTGGGGCTACTCTCCCGCGTGGAAGACCGGGTGGGCAGCTACTTCGACTCGCCACGAGACGAGGTTTTCATCGTTGGTGAGACAAGCGGAATACTCGGAGGATCGGCCTACTGGGCGGAAGTCTGCGACTTCGTGGGCGGGCACCCTCCCGCGGTCGATCTCGATGCCGAGCTCCAGCTGCAGCGTTTCCTTGTCGCCGCGGCCGAGCAGCGGATGCTGCGATCGGCACACGACTGCTCCGAGGGAGGCCTCGCCGTCACACTGGCAGAGGCGGCGATGGGAGGGCCGTACGTGCCGGGCAGCCTCGGCGCGCGGCTGGATCTCACCGGCTATGCGCCTGACGTCCCGGCCGAGGGTGTTCTGTATGGAGAGGACGGGGCCCGTGCCGTTGTGACTTGTGCGCCCGCTCAAGCCCGGCGTCTGATCGATTTGGCCAACGAGCACCGGGTACCGGTGTTCCACGCCGGCCGAGTCGAGAGCATCGGAACGCTGGAACTGCAGGTGGGGTCGGAATTGTTCTCTTGGAGCACCGATGCACTTCGAAGGATCTACTCAGAGGCGATTCCCCGGCGGATGCAGCATACCGACGTGGATCGGGCGGTAGGAGAGTAAGGCATGTGTGGCATCATCGGGGTTTCCGGAGTTCCTGACGCGTCCCGGCTCGCATATCTCGGGCTCTATGCACTCCAGCATCGGGGCCAGGAAAGCGCCGGCATCGTCGCGATCGATGCCGACGGCGCCGCTCGATCGCACCGAGGGATGGGACTGGTCGCGGAAAACTTCGACGATGGGAGCCTCGCCAGTCTGCCGGGTGACGTGGCGGTCGGTCACACCCGCTATTCGACCACGGGAAGCACCGTCCTGGCGAATGCGCAGCCGTGCAGCGTCAATACCCGCTGCGGTCCCCTGGCCATCGCGCACAACGGAAACCTGATCAATGCGGGAACCATCAAGCAGGACCTTGTCGCGCGGGGGGCAATCTTTACCGGATCCAGCGACACGGAGGTCCTGGTACACCTCATCGCTCGGTCCGCCGGGCACACGGTTGAAGACCAGATCCGTGATGCGCTGGAGCAGGTGGACGGCGCCTACAGCCTGGTAATTACCGTCGGACGGACGATGTATGCGGTGGTCGACAGCCGTGGCTTCCGGCCCCTGGTCATTGGCCGGCTGGCCAGCGGGATTGTGGTGGCATCAGAGACCTGCGCCCTGGACCTGATCGGCGCTTCGATTACCTGCGAGCTCCGCCCCGGTGATTTCGTCCGCATCGAAGACGGCGAGGTTACTCACCTGGCCCGCCTCGCACCGCGGCCGGTCAGCCGGTGCGTGTTCGAGTTGGTGTATTTCGCCCGCCCGGACAGCACCGTCTTCGGCAAATCGGTGGACGCAGTACGCCGAGAGCTGGGCCGGCAGCTGGCCCGCGAGAAGCCCGCCGCCGGCGGTGAGGTGGTATTCAGCGTGCCCGACAGCTCGAACGCCATGGCGCTGGGCTTTTCGGAGGTTTCCGGGATCAAGCTGGAGTACGGCCTCATTCGCAACCACTACGTGGGCCGGACCTTCATCAATCCCACGCAGGCGCTCCGCGTAGCCAAGGTGAAGATCAAGTTCAATCCCGTGCGCGAGGTCATTCAGGGCAAATCTGTGGTGGTCGTGGATGACAGCCTGGTGCGGGGCAACACCAGCAAGGAGCTCGTGCAGATGATCCGGGCCGCCGGTGCTCGTGAGGTCCACCTGCGCCTCGGTTCCCCACCGATCACGGGCCCTTGTCACTACGGCATCGACACGCCCACCCGTGAGGAGCTGATCGGGGCGACGCATTCGATTGAAGAGATCCGCGAGTTCCTGGGAGTCGACAGCCTCGGCTATCTCTCGCTGGACGGTATGCTCACGGCAGCTGGCAAGGAGGACACCGGCTTTTGTCACGCCTGTTTCTCCGGCCATTACCCTACCACGACACCGGACGATCTCGTGAAGCTGAGGCACGCCTCACCCCTTATCGGGACTTCAGCATGAGCGGTCCCTACACCCAGCCGCTCGTGTATTTCTTCGGCCAGGGGCGGGCGGATGGTACCGCCGCCATGAAGGATGTCCTTGGCGGCAAGGGGGCCGGCCTCGCCGAGATGACCACAATCGGCATCCCCGTCCCGCCCGGCTTCACCATCGCCAGCAATCTCTGCCTGCACTACCTCGAAAGCCACCAATTCCCCAAGCGGCTCCAGACGCAGGTCGAGAACGCGCTCCAGCGTCTGGAGAGCGCCACCGGTAAGCATCTGGGAGACGGAGACAATCCGCTGCTGGTGTCGGTGCGCTCCGGCGCCGCGGTCTCCATGCCGGGAATGATGGAGACGATTCTGAATCTCGGTTTGAACGATCTCACCGTCGAAGGGCTCACCCGTCAAAGTGGGAATCCGCAGTTCGCCTGGGACTCGTACCGCCGGTTCGTGCAGATGTACGGCAGCGTCGTCTTCGATGTTTCCAAGAAACCCTTTGAGCAGATCCTCGACGAGCACAAGCAGCGCTGCGGCATAGGGCGTGACATCGACCTGCCGGTCGACGAAATGCAAGTCATCGTGCGCCGGTTCAAGGAGCACGTGCGCAAGGAGTCTGGGAAACCGTTTCCGGAGGAGCCCCTGGATCAGCTGTGGGCGGCCATTGCGGCCGTCTTCGAGAGCTGGAACACGCGACGCGCCATCGACTACCGGAAGCTTCACGACATACCGGACTCGATGGGAACGGCGGTCAACATTGTTGCCATGGTGTTTGGCAATCTGGGCGATGACTCGGGGACTGGCGTCACCTTCAGTCGCGATCCTTCGACCGGCGAGCAGAGTCTCTACGGCGAATATCTCTTGAACGCCCAGGGAGAGGACGTGGTCTCCGGAAGCCGTGATCCTCTTCCCATCGGAACCATGAAGGAGCAGCTGCCACACGCCTATCAGGAGCTCGAGCGGGTGGCGCGAACCCTGGAGCGCCACTTCCGCGATGTTCAGGACATGGAGTTCACCATCGAGCGCGGCAATCTCTACATGCTTCAGACTCGCCGGGCGCAGCGCTCGGGTCATGCTGCGGTGCGCATCGCCTGCGACATGGTGGACGAAGGGCTCATCTCGGAGCAGGAGGCAGTGGCGCGCATCCCTCCCA
>Ga0307410_10000564_pt1 | contig 15220 bp, 15 predicted proteins | sample 322Ometagenome_3_FD_203707 | JGI IMG/M metagenome (GOLD analysis project Ga0307410, IMG submission 203707) | Maize rhizosphere microbial communities from greenhouse at UC Davis, California, United States - 322HYB-O-3 | ecosystem: Host-associated > Plants > Roots > Rhizosphere > Soil | place... | reverse complement strand
CCAGAATTCTGCCGCCTAGTGGAGAAAGCATTGGAGAAGGACCGACAGCTCCGCTATCAACACGCGTCGGAGATGCGAAGCGACTTCGCGCGATTGGAACGGGCTATCAAGTCTTCACCGTCAGTTTCTCGTGTGGAACCTGTCCGCAAATCAGTAAGGTGGAAGACGATTGCAATTGTCGCGAGCATTATCTTCGTGCTTTTCGCCGGTGCATACGGTGTATTTCAGTGGTTCCGCGCTGCATCGCCGTCAACTGTTTCTGCCGCTAAGCCCTCGGTCGCCGTGCTACCGCTTCGGAATCTAAGCGGCGATCCTGCGAATGAATACTTCAGCGATGGCATCTCCGAAGAAATCAGCACTAAGCTTTCTCGTATCCATGCGCTTGCCGTTATCCCTTACTCTTTGACGGCTCACTTGAAATTAACAACGAAATCGTCGAGGGAAATCGGCCAGGAACTCCAGGCGCGATACCTTCTGGGCGGCAGCGTAAGAAAAGCGGGAGAAGAAGTCAGAGTCAGCGTACATCTATTGGATCTCTCCTCGGGAACCCAGGTGTGGGCAGATGATTTCGCCGGGAACCTCAAGGATGTTTTCGCAGTTCAAGAACAGACGGCGCTTAAGATCGCGGACGCGCTCGACGTTCATCTGAGCGGCCAGGAACAACAAGGCATCCAGCATCGCTATACCGACAACGCGCAGGCATATGAAGCTTTTTTGCAAGGGAAAGCTCTTCTGGTCGATGAAGACGACCGTGAAAAACTGGAGCTCGCTCGCAAGGCGTTTGAAAGGGCGTTAAGGCTGGACCCCAACTATGCTCCCGCACTCGCTGGACTTTCCGGCGTTGAGGGATATTTGTACCGCGACCTTGATTCGAAGGAGGAGCATCTCGTTCGCGCAGAACAGTTGGCGCAGGCTGCATTGCGTATCGATCCTCAGCTTTCGGAGGCGCACATTGCTATGTCGCGCGTCAGCGGACTTCGGTTCGACTACGCTCGTGCTGCGGAGGAAGCTCGCGAGGCGACCCGGCTCGATCCTCAGAACAACCTCGCGTGGGACATGCTGTCATGGGCGTTGGCTTATCGGCAGCCTCCGGACCCAATCGAATCAGAAAAGGCGGCTCGGGAGGCGATTCGGCTGCTCCCCAACAGATACTTTGCCTGGTATCACCTGGCCCGTGCGCTTCTGTTGCAGGGGCGAAACAACGAGGCGTTGGCGGCGATGGAACATGCGAGGGAGCTTGCTCCGGATTCGCAGGTCCTGGGCCTGGGATTTGCGCAGGTGTACCTCGCGATGGGGCAGCCGCAGAAAGCAGTGACGCTTCTCAACATTCGCCGTGATAAGTCCCATCTGACGCCATTTTGGCTTGCATGTGCTTACTCGGCTCAGGGCGATGTTGGACATGCTACCAGTGCGATGAAACAGGCCTTGGAATTAGGATTTCGGGACTTTTCCGCGATCGATAGCAGTCCCTATCTACAGAACGCTCGTGCGAACCGGCGCTTCACGACGGCAGTGGACGAATACCGTCGGTGACTTAGAAAGCTTGCGGCATGGCTTGCGTGGTTTAGTGATTCTTCACAGAGGCGATCATGAATAGGGTTGGCATTCGATACTGCGCCTATTGAATCTCTGGCCTACACGCCGCCCGTGTGGCGGCGAGACTCCGGCGCGAGTTGGGGATGGAAGTTGAAATGTTGCGTGGGCGCTACGGCGAGTTCAAGGTGCTGGTCGATGAGGTAGTGGTATTCGATGCTGGCGCCCTCGCAATTCTCGGCGTCCTTCCTTCAGCGCGGAAAGTGGTAAATATCGTGCGTGAGCACGTTCGGGAGCAGCAAAGCAACGCTTAGAGCGTGGGCTGGATTCTTCAGTCGTCCCCTCCGGGCCTTCCTCCATTTGGCGAACGGAAACTCACGGCGCGCCTCAGGCGCTGAACAGCCCCGCTCGAGTGTTGTGGAGTTCACACCCAAACAGTGGATTCGTGTGTCGTCAAATCAGAGATTGAACACGGGCCGCAATTTGGTCACGCACAAACTTCGCCGAGTTCTTCATACCTTACTTTTGTGAACGGCGGATGCATCAGGTTAGCGCCAAAGGCGTGGTGCGGAACCTGCGGCACCCCGGCACGACGCATCCTGTGAGGCGAGTTTGGCTGTTGCATATCAAAGGGGGTGACGAGCATCTAGATTAGGGTCATGCCGACCGCAAAAGCTTATTCCGCTGTGAGTGCGACATCGCCGTTAGCCTCCACCAAGATCGTGCGGCGCGATCCAACGGAAAGCGACGTACAAATAGAAATTCTCTTCTGCGGTATTTGTCACTCGGACCTGCACACCGTGCGGGATGAGTGGAACGAATTTCTTCCAACTACATATCCTTGCGTGCCGGGGCACGAGATTGTCGGGCGTGTGACAAAGGTCGGTTCGGCGGTTTCGAAGTTTAAGCCGGGCGAACTGGCGGCGGTTGGATGCCTTGTCGATTCCGATCGTACGTGTCCTGAGTGTAAGGCCGGGTTCGAACAGTTCTGCCCAAATGTCATCTTCACGTACAACGCGGCTGACAAGCATATGGGCGGTATGACTTATGGCGGGTACTCCGAGAGCATTGTTGTAGACGAGAGATTTGTTTTTCGCGTGCCGTCCAACCTAGAGTTGGCGGGTGTAGCTCCGCTGCTTTGCGCGGGCATCACGACGTACTCTCCGCTGCGACAGGCGGGTGTCGGCAAGGGAAAGAAGGTGGGCGTTGTAGGGCTCGGCGGACTCGGGCACATGGGAGTGAAGATTGCGCATGCACTCGGAGCACAGGTTGTTGTGTTCACGACGTCTCCGAACAAAAAGGACGATGCGCTACGGCTGGGAGCCGATGAAGTGGTAGTTTCGAAGAACACCGATGAAATGCTGAAGCACGCGGGAAGCTTCGACTTCATTCTCGATGCGGTGTCGGCGGACCACGATGTGAATGCCTACATCAACTTGTTGCGCCGCGGTGGCCGCATCAACCTGATTGGCGCCCCGCCGAAGCCGCTCGCGGTCTCTGCGATCGGTCTTCTGTTCGGAAATCGCAGCGTTTCTGGTTCACTGATAGGCGGCATTCCTGAAACGCAGGAGATGCTGGATTTCTGCGGGAAGCACAACATCACCGCTGATGTTGAAGTCATCCCAATTCAGAAAGTCAACGAAGCTTATGACAGATTGCTCAAGCAGGATGTGAAGTACCGTTTTTCGATTGATATGGCGTCATTAAAATCTGAGTAGCAAGGAGCACTCATGCAAAAACGGAAGCTGGGAGACAGTGGGCTGGAAGTGTCTGCGATAGGGTTGGGCTGCATGGGATTGAGCTACGGTCTTGGGCCCGCGGTGGACAAGCAGCAGGGGATCGCACTCATACGAGCGGCCGTGGAACGAGGCGTGACGTTCTTCGATACGGCGGAAGTGTATGGGCCGTTCACGAACGAAGAGTTGGTAGGCGAAGCGCTTCTTCCGTTTCGCGACCAGGTGGCGATTGCGACCAAGTTCGGCTTTGCTCCGAATGCCAGCGATGGAGGGAAGTGGAGCACCGTAAACAGCCGACCGGAGCACATCAAGGAGGTTGCAGAGGCGTCGCTCAAAAGGCTGAAGACCGATGTGATCGATCTGCTTTATCAGCATCGAGTTGATCCGAACGTGCCGATTGAAGACGTCGCAGGAGCGGTGAAGGACCTGATTCGGGACGGGAAGGTCAAGCATTTCGGGCTTTCGGAGGCTGGGGTGAAGACGATCCGTCGCGCGCACGCCGTTCAGCCGGTCACAGCCTTGCAGAGCGAGTACTCGCTTTGGTGGAGAGAGCCGGAAGCGGAGATCCTGCCGACGCTGGAAGAACTCGGCATCGGGTTCGTTCCATTCAGTCCTCTCGGCAAAGGATTTCTGACGGGAAAGATCAACGAGAGTACGGAGTTTGATAAGAACGATTTCCGCAATGTCGTGCCTCGCTTTACGCCAGAGAACCGAAAGGCGAACCAGGCCTTGGTGGACGTTCTGGGGAAGTTCGCGCAGCAAAAGAAAGCGACATCTGCGCAGATCGCGCTTGCGTGGCTACTGGCACAGAAACCGTGGATCGTTCCCATTCCGGGTACAAGCAAACTGCATCGGCTGGAGGAGAACATTGGTGCTTCCCAAGTTGAGCTGACGCCTGACGATCTGCGGCAACTTGAGGATGCTTCGGCAAAGGTTCCGGTACAAGGGGAACGGTATCCGGAGCACCTGCAGAAGTTAATCAATCGTTAGGATTGGGCGGAGGCCGGGGTTTACCTTCTAGTAATATAGGAGGATGTTGTTCAAGTTAGTTGCATTCCTTCTTCTACTCGCTTCGATCCTGTCGGGAGCAGCTCAAACGGCGGCTCAAGGTAAGGCTGCGAAGCCGAAACCCGTACAAACGGATGGAACTGCGCCGAAGAAGAGAGCGGCAAAACCGCTCGATCCGCGGAAGAAATTCGTGCTGGACGTGGTGCAGACGGCGGTGTCGATTCCGCAGTCGGACCCGCAGGACCGGCTTCGGGTGCTGAATTCGGCCGCGGGCGTGGTGCTGCCGATTAGCCGCAAACTTTCAAAGCAATTTGCGAGTGAAGGCGTTCGCATTGAGGCTGAGTTGATTGCCGCGGGTGTGACTCCGGTTGCGAGCCTGCTGGCGAGCGGCTATGCCGATTGCGCTGCAGCCAGAGATTTTGTGGAGCGCCTGCCGGCGGAAAGCGTGGTCGCGGCGGAGCAGTCACTGATCGGGGCGATCACGGCATGTCCCAAGACAGTTCCGACGGCTCAGCAGAAGCTGGAACTTGCCCTAGAAAAAGGAGTTGTGGCGGCGCGTCCATTGCTGGCGGTGATAGAGAGACTAGGCGCGAAGAATGTCTGGTCGCAGCAGCAGTTCGAAAGGATGATCTCGTCACTGCCGTCGGAGCCGAATACCGCGCGCCAAGAGGCTCCGAACTACGCGGCAATGTATGCGCGAATGGCTCCGGAAGTTGACGAGGACGTGGCGCGCTCCACCGGGCTGAAGTTGCTGGTCTGGCTGGGCAAGCTGCAACAGAGTGGTGAGCGCAACCTGGCAGTGAATATCGGAACCGACGCGATGAAAGCGGCACTCGGAGAGAAGAAGTATAACGAGGCGCTCGCAACGGATGTGATGGCGCGGCAAGTTGCGCAGTCGGCAGGGCAGGCGGGGGAGATCGACCGTCCTGAAGAAGAAAGTGCTTCGGTTCTGAAAGCGATTGATTCGGCAGGGACCGATCGGACCGAGGAGTTGGCTAAGATGCCGTCGTCGTTGCGCGCACGAGAAGCCGCTGCCAGTGGATTTGCGACGGGAACTTCAGGAAATTCGAAGATGGCAGACCGCTATTTCGATATCGCGTTTGCTGCTGCCGATGAGGTATGGGCAAGTCGGGCGCAGTCGGGCGACGCTCCAGCCGTGATCGAGGAAGTGAGTGAGGCGGCGGCGCATGTCAATGCCGTGAATGCGCTTCAGCGCGCACAGAAGCTGGAGGATCCTACCGCCCAGGCGGTTGGAATGTTAGCGGTAGCGCGCGTAGTTGCAGGGTCGGGGGATACGCCGGTGGCGTCACGGTGACGGCAAGATCATGGGGGAAAAATTAAGAGCCGGGCTTTTCAGCCCGGCTCGCTTGTCAAGGGGCGAAACGATTACTTGGCGGTCTTGCGGCGGAGGATTCCGGCAAGTGTCGTCAGACCCGTTCCCATAAGCAACAGGGAAGCTGGTTCGGGCACCGGAGGCGGATTGTCGCCCGGAACCTTGTCACTGCCACCATCCTCAAATCCTTTGAAGCGAACGAGGAATGCAGCAGTGCTGGAACCTTCAACGCTCCAAGTGTCAAAGAAGGCGTTCTGGTCCAAAGTGTCTAGGCCGGTGCCAGTGAACGTGAACACGAAAGTCCAAGTGTCGCCGACTGGGATACCATCCGTGGGATTTCCGCCGCCCTCGAAGTTGCCGCCAAGAGCCGCGCCGATGTCGAACTGGCCATACGGCTGACCGCTAACGGCGTCATTGTCAAAGAGCAATTCGAAACCGTTGCCCTGGGTCAGCGTGACACCAGTGATTGCGTCTCCAGGGTTGTTGAAGACGAACCCCGTGATGAATCCGCCATTCGCAGCCGGGCTCGTATTTGTGAGAGTGATGGTTAGAGTTGCATTGCCCGAATCCGTGGCTACGTAGTCAAACGTGCCCGTAAAGCTTCCCAACGAGCCGGTGCCACTGATCGGATCTGCCATGACAGCAACGGGTACCATCAATGCTGCCAAGGCGATAAGGATCAGGAACTTCGAAGCTAGCCTCATTTATCTTTCTCCTCCGACGCCCCACTGGCAAGCCAGGGAGCAAAAGTGAGCAAAAGGTCCCTTCCAAATGACCCGGATCGACACCCCAACCCACGCCATTGATGAAGCAATCACCATGCCGAACGCTGTGGAATCTTAGACTTACGTAACCCGTTGAATCTTAAAGCTATTCCATTCAGTTGCCGGGCGAATACCTGAGACAACCGAACCACATGTGCAGAAGTTTGCACTTCGAAGGTAAACTGACGGATAGGGTAACTGATGCGCATGAAAAAGCTCAGCCTCGAAGTGGCTGAGCTGTGCCTGAGAATCAATCGAGAACTGGAACTCACGCCGCCTTTCGGCGATCGCGAAGGCTACGTGCCCGATCGTGCGCAGCCATCACGCTTGCTGCCTGCTGGCGAATGAGGCTCCCGAGTGGTTCCGGCAACTTGGCGAGGATAGCTTTTTCGTATTCATCTTTTGCGATGTCCTCTCCACGTTCTACTTCGGAGAGGATCGATGCATCGCCGGCGCCGAGCGCGGATTTGAGGTTAAGCCAGCCACGGTGGAGGGCGGCAGAAGCACTGCCTTTACGGTCGGGATCATGTTTGCCGAGCCGAATCACTTCATTCTCGAGAGCTGCCGCGAATTCACCGCGTGCCAGGCTCTGTTCGTTAAAAAATTCGCGGAGTTCGGGATCATTGGTATGTTCGGCGGCGTCGCGATAGCCATTCTGGCCGTCGCGACAGGTTTCGATGAGCTTTTCGATCATGTCGATGCGATCCTGCTGCTTCTCTTCCATTCGTTCCTCCTGAATTGGAAGTTGGATGAGCCATCGAGAGGACGGGTGGCCGCACGGAATCGAGCAATCGTATTCTGTTGCGGTACTCAGGATTTCACTAATTACGCGCGCAATTTCTGGCCAAACTTCTGCTGAAACTTTTGGACCTTTGGTCCGACCACGAACATGCAATAAGGTTGGTAGCGGTTGTCGTTGAAGTAGTTCTGGTGGTAGTCCTCGGCCTGGTAGAACTCGGCTGCCGGTTCGACGGCAGTGACAACCGGTGAACTGAAGGATTTCGAACTCTCCAGTTGGACGATGAACTCTTCAGCCTCGCGACGCTGTTCGTCGGATGTGTAGAAGATCACCGAACGATACTGTGTGCCCGCGTCGTTGCCCTGACGGTTCAGTGTTGTGGGATCGTGGACGGTGAAGAAGATGTCGAGTAGTTCGCGAAAGCTCACCTGTTCCGGATTGAAAGTGATCTTCACAACTTCGACGTGGCCGGTGTCTCCACCGCAGACTTGCTTGTAAGTCGGATTTGCATTCGCGCCTCCCATGTAACCGGAAGCAACGGACTCCACGCCTTGAACACGCTGGAAGACGGCCTCAATGCACCAGAAACATCCGCCGCCAAAGATAGCCTGTTGAATATCAGACATGGTTGTTGGATGCGCCAAGGGAGAGAAAGTAGCGATTGCCTCAGCGGCTTAAACAGGCTGCGGAAAAAGTCGTTTTCGTCGAAGAGACGGCCCTGAGCGGCTGAAGCCGACGAACAAAACACGTGCTTTATGGCGCAGCTAAAAGCTGCGCCCTTTCAAAGAGTTTGAGTGCCCGCAATCGACGAACAGAGAAGGTGAACACTTTCGGCGGCGTTACTTGATTTCGTATTCACTAGCGGTGCCGCGTTCGGCTTTCGACTTTTCGAAGACGACCCGTTGCGCGGGTTTTTTGGCGAGTGTGCAGTCGAGTGTGCCGATTACGTTACCCTCGATCATGATGGCGGGTTCGTCCGTGGCGCGAGCGCGCAGTTCCTCTACTTTACGTTTCTGCGTTTCTGTGAGGACGCCCAAGGGAAGTTCACTGAAATGACGAAACATCCAGGCGATGCTTAAGCGTTCCGAGAGCGTGAGATCGGCATAGCGAGGTCCGACCGAGGTATGAAAACAGAGCAGAGAGCGAGAAATCTTAGCGATCCACACGTTTAGCCGCCAGAGTTCAACTGCTTGTTCCGAGTCAACGAATGATGATCGGAAACGTTAATGCCTGCACATATATGTGTGCAACGGAAAAATGAGCCGCTTTTAGGTTCCGGAAGTGACCGGCACTCTGGTGTACCTGCGACCGCCTTATTTATCTTGCAGGGCGAGGGCACGGGAGGGTACCACGTTCCATCCGCGGATCGCTATTTCTGGCTTGCTGCGAACCGTGGTCACAGGATACTCGATTTCGAGCTGCTGAGTCTCCTCAAAGTGAAGAAATTATTGTCGTAAGCGGAAGGATCCCATTCTGCCAGGATCGAGGATCGCTGTGACTATAAGTTTCTTCTTTACCGCTGTTTTACAGGAAAACTAAAACGAGTTGTTTATCTGTCTATCGTTGAACACCGCATTCGAGCTGGCATTCACTCGATACCGTTCGTGCGAAGACGGGCCCACAGGACGTAAGAAACGCTGTGCTACAGCCGCCGCCAATCACGGGGCGTTGCGGATGAGCAGGCCACGGTTCTCGTTGTGTTTCACACTGGATACAGAGCCGGACTACCTGTGGGCGAACCGACCTAACCTCACATTTGCCAGTAGTAAACAGCCGCACAAGGCCTGGCGCCAACTAGAGGCTACCCTGACTCCTTGTAGATGCATCTAGTTTTGTGTCTTCAGGGGTGTCGATGACCCGCGCACTTGTTCTTGCACTTGGCATGTTGGTGATCTCCGCGGAAGCTGCTCACGCGGATGTGATGTACAGTTTCACCGGAACTCCATTCGGGCTGAACGAACCACAGACGTTCACTTATATAGTCCCGGATTTCGTCTCTGACCTGACGGTGATTTTGGCTGGACAACTGGATAGTTGTGCGGGCACGGTCACCTGCGTGTCGGTCACTTTCGATCCGGATGCGCCCGACGCGGGCTTACTGTCCCCGGCCGATGAGATTCTTTTCTCGTCGACTAATGTGGTCTGGAACTTTTTCTTCCCCGACGGGGCATTCAGAACTGCGGGTGAATACGACAATCTTGATCCTAACGGCAACGTCGGCCATCTTTCCGTGCAAGTTACTGCCGTGCCGGAGCCGACTACCTTGACGCTCGTTGGGTTGGGCGCTGCGGTAGCTGCTATGCGTCTGCGCCGTTCTCAGCAAGACTCTCGACGAAAGTCGTAGGACATGGCGCGCCGAAAGGGAACCACGGCGTCAGCAACCGAACTGCAAGGGTGGCCCGCGATTTCGCGCTATCTTGGACAGCCCATCTCCACCGCGCAGCGCTGGCGCAAAGCAGGAATGCCAGTTGAACGCAAAGGCCGATTCGCTGTTGCCAGTCCCAATGCCCTGAACCGCTGGCTCGCTTTTCAGGAACAGTCACCAGAGCCATTCCACATCGCGCATACAGGTGAGCGTGACTTGGTTGACGACCTGAAGCGTGGCCTGGCTGCCGCACGCAAGAGAGCGCATATAAATAAGCAGAGCTGAACCATCATACGAACTCGTTCGAAATAACGAGCCGTTATCGAAGATTTCATATTTGATAAACTGAAGTACGTTGGGATAAGCGCCTTGATGGCCCTGTAGCTCAGATGGATAGAGCAGCGGTTTCCTAAACCGTTGGTCGGGTGTTCGAGTCACCCCAGGGCTACCATTCCACGAATAACTATTCGTTTCTAAATGGTGCAAAATTCCGCCAAAAAGCTCTTCATAAGAGACACAACGATTATTGAGAGGCTGCCAGGCACAGGGAACGCGGCGGCAATTGCTGAACTGAGCGCCAAATCACAGCATTCGCATGCTCGAGGACAGGCAGCGTAAACATACAGTTCGAATCTGGTGACTAAAGTCGAGCTACCGCAGTCACCCGGTCTGATCGCGGAACCAACTTCATCAGCCGTCTGGGATCGATTTCTCTGCTAACATAAGCGGCCATGTCGCAGAAAACACAAGCTCCGGCGCAGCCTGTCGCCAAGAAGCCCTACGTTCCTCCGCAGGTCGTTAAGCATGGGACGGTAAAGGAACTTACGCGCGGGACGGGTTCCACGGCCACAGAGAACCAGATGCACGCGGCGAAGAAGGCAGGGCGCAATTAGTTTGTGCGTGATTTGTATCTGGTGACGCATTTGGCTCGCTGAACTTGCGGTTATAATCTACGCACTGTGCCTAAGTATTCAATCGTTGTTCCATTCCACAACGAGCAGGAAAATGTCACCGAACTTTACGACCGCCTGAAGGTGGTCATGGAGTCGACCGGCGACAGTTTTGAACTGGTTTTTGTGGACGATGGCAGCTCCGACCACACGTTTCCGCTTCTGCAGCAGATTGCAGGCGTGGACAGCCGGGTGATTGTCGTGAAACTGCGCCGCAACTTCGGTCAGACTCCTGCGCTGGCGGCCGGGTTTGATCATGCGTCGGGCGACAACATTATTGCCATGGACGGCGACCTGCAACACGATCCGCACGAGATTCCGCGCTTCATCGCGAAGCTGAACGAAGGGTTTGACATCGTCAGTGGCTGGCGTAAGGAGCGTGTGGACAATTTTGTAATGCGCCGTATTCCTTCGCGTGTTGCGAACTGGCTGATGGCCAAGTTGAGCGGCGTCGATATTCACGACTTTGGGACAACGTATAAGGCGTACCGCGCCGAGGTTCTGGAGAACATTCCGCTATATGGCGAGTTGCACCGCTTTATCCCCGCGCTCGCGTCGTACTACGGCGCCACCATCTGCGAGATCCCGATCCGCAACGTGAACCGCGAACGCGGAACTTCACACTACGGAATCAGCCGCACCTTCCGCGTGTTCTTCGACCTGCTGACGATTCGCTTTCTGCTGAAGTACATGTCGCGTCCGCTGCATTTCTTTGGGACGTTCGGCATGCTGGCGTCTCTTGCCGGTACTGCGATCGGTGTGTACCTGGCGTTCGCAAAAATCTTATGGGGCATACATGTAATGGACCAGCACGGCCCGCTGATGATGTTTGCCGCTGTGCTGATCCTGGCCGGCGTGCAATTGGTTGCGCTGGGCCTGCTTGGTGAATTGCAGGTGCGGCACTTCCACGAGCCTTCAGAGCGGGTGCCCTATTCTGTGGATCGCGTTCTCCGGACCGAAGACCAGACCCACATCGCGGAGTAATCAAGAGCAGAAAACAACTTCGCCCTCTCCGGTTTAACGGCAGAGGGCAATTTCATTTCTGGATATTGCTCCATTCCTCAGGAGTTCGCCGCCGAAGCGGGCAAGGCGGGTTCAGTCGTCACACCTGTGTCTGGCTTGCATCACAGCACAACTTGCAGAAGCGCGCTCAAATAGGGTTTGTTAACCGATGTATAACTCCTGCCTGTGGCTTATGCAGGTATAATCGAGAGTTTGCTTTATGAGCGCAACCCTTATGAGTCCTGCCATTAAGTCTGAACTAAAGCTGGCCGAGCGGATGTCGCGGCTGGGAACAGAAACCGCATTCGAAGTTCTGGTTCGCGCCCGCGCACTTGAGCGCCAGGGCAAAGACATTGTTCATCTGGAAATCGGCGAGCCTGATTTTGACACGCCCGCGAACATTGTTGAAGCGGCGGTAGACGCGCTTCACAAGGGTTGGACGCATTACGGCCCTTCGGCGGGTTTGCCAGACTTGCGCCAAGCGATTGCCGATGAGGTAAGCGCCACACGAGGCGTGAGCGTCTCGCCAGACGAAGTGGTAGTCGTGCCGGGTGGGAAGCCGATTATCTTCTTCAGCATCCTTGCTCTCGCCGATCCCGGGGACGAAGTGATCTATCCCAATCCCGGGTTCCCGATCTATGAATCGATGATCAACTTTGTCGGCGCTCACGCCGTGCCCATTCGCCTTCGCGAAGAGTTGGATTTTCGTCTCGACGTCAACGAACTCGCCGATCTCATCACCGATCGCACGAAGCTCATCATCATCAATTCGCCACAGAATCCGACGGGTGGGATGCTCACCGAAGATGATATCCGCGATATCGCCGCGGCGATTGGGGATCGCGACATCATGGTACTGAGCGATGAAATCTACAGCCGCCTGATTTTCGAAGGCAAGCACCACTCCATCATGTCGCTCGATGGCTGGAAAGATCGCACGATCCTGCTGGACGGTTTCTCGAAGACTTACGCGATGACCGGATGGCGCATGGGATACGGCGTGATGCGCGCCGATCTCGCACAGCACGTGTCTCGGCTCATGACGAACTCCAACTCGTGCACAGCCAGCTTTACGCAAGTCGCTGGGGTAGAAGCGATCCGGGGCGACCAGTCGTCGGTGGACAAGATGTGTGTTGAATTCAGACGACGGCGCGACTACTTCGCCGAGCGTGTCAACAAGATCAAAGGTTTCTCGTGCAAAGTACCGCATGGTGCGTTCTACATGTTTCCGAACATCAGTGGCACTGGATGGCCGTCGAAGAAACTGGCGGACGCGCTGCTGGACCAGGCCGGCGTTGCAGCGCTATCGGGTACGGCATTCGGAGCCTATGGTGAAGGCTATCTACGGTTCAGTATTGCGAACTCAATCGAGAACATTTCGAAGGCTCTCGACCGCGTGGACGCATGGGCGAAGCAGAACCTGTAAAGCATTAGGAAGATCAAAGACCGCCGCATTGGCGGGCTCTTTTAGGTGGATAGGTACGGATCAAGCGACGTCTCTGCTCGTATCCCGGAGTGCGTCTTTAATTCGAGAGCCCAGGTCTTCGATCTGGGTATGAGGCTCCTGCGGTCCCCAATCAGTCGAGCTGACGACCAGAACTTCGTTCGCTGCCTGAAGCAAGAACGGAGCCGCTGATGCTCCCATTCCGAGCAGCATTGGCAGTCCGGCTGCCGTCATCGCCTGGACGATATCGAGTTCGCCATGCGTGCGGAAGCTTAACCTGCGACGCAGGCTACCCCGGTAGTCAGTGAACAACGATACACCGAGCACCATGACACCGTTAATGAGTGCAACCGCGGTTGCGCGTTTGTTCCGGCCCCAGAACAGGCCGCCCATAATCATGAATGCGGCGACCGTCAGGTGATCCAACGCCGCGTGAGTGTCACGGTCAATCGTACGGGGGACGTTGCGAGTTGCGCGTTCCAACCGTTCCAGCATTTGTCCTTCTCCTGTGGGGATTGGGATTCACGCCAAGCGATGCAGGTTGTCGGAAAGGGCGCAGGATGTCACACGGCTCTCGCCAGGTGTACCGAATACCACTTGCGATCGTCGGTCCAGCTCTTCTGATGACTAAAGCCAGCTTTGGCGAGCATAGTCCGGACACCGCTTTGTGTGTACTTATAGCTGTTCTCGGTATGGACCCTTTCACGCCGCGCGAAGGTAAACTGCCTCTTCAGTGCTGGAATCGAGACCGTCTGTTCCGCTTCACTTTCCAGATAGATCTCAATCCGGCTCTCTTCGGAGTTCCACAAAGCGACGTGACGGAACTTTGCCAGGTTGAAATCGGCACCGAGTTCACGGTTGATCCTGGCTAGCAGGTTCTTGTTGAATTTGGCTGTTACGCCCAGGGAATCGTCGTAGGCGGCAACGAGCGTCGCTTCGTCCTTGCGCATGTCCGTTCCCAGTAACAGGGCGTCGCCGCGGCGTAAAGAGAGGCGCATAGACTCGAGCAATTGCTGCGCATGTTCAGGATCGAAGTTGCCGATGCTGGACCCGATGTAAAGCATGAGTCGCGTGTTCTTGGCCTGCGGAAGCCTTGGCATTGCCATGCTGAAATCCGCCACGCATGGGTCCACTTTGACTCTCAACAGTTCACGCCTGAGCGAACTCGCGCAAACGTCCAGGACATCCGCGGAAATGTCCACTGGCGTGTAGTTCACAACCAACTGGCGTTTCAGAACTTCGCGAAGCAACAGCCGAGTCTTCGTCGCCATCCCTGCGCCGAGCTCCACGATATCCAGTTGCTCGCCAGCGGCGCGAATCATCTCAACGGCATGATCGCGGAAAATCTGGGTCTCAAGTCGCGTCGGGTAATACTCGGGCAATCTCGTGATCTCGTCGAACAGGCCCGACCCGATCGCATCGTAGAAGAGCTTCGGCGGAAGGCTTTTGGGTGTTGCACTTAGCCCGGTTAGAACGTCGTCCGCGATCTCGGGCAGTTGTACTGTGGCTCTATTTGCCATCGAGTGCCAGCCTTATCCCTGTGAATTGCCAACGTGCATGGGGAGGGAAGAAGTTGCGATAACTTGCGCGAATATGCGAGCGCGGCGTAGCACACGAGCCTCCACGCAACAGGAATTGGTTGCACATGAACTTGCCGTTGTACTCGCCGACAGCGCCGGCAGCGGTCCTGAATCCCGCGTAAGCTGTGTAGGCGCTCGACGTCCATTCCCAGGCGTCGCCGAACATTTGCAATCCGCGCGCAGCGGCGGGATGAAACCTCTCATCTTCCAGAAAGGTTCCGTCTTGCTGTGCGCCGTGTGCCGCGTGTTCCCACTCAAACTCGGTCGCGAGCCGTGCACCCGCCCATCGTGCGTATGCGTCCGCCTCGTAATAGCTGACGTGGCACACAGGTTCGTCAGGATCAACACCTTGCATACCTGAACATGTGTAGATCTGCCACGCCCCGTCCCTCTCTTCCCAATACATTGGAGCGCGCCAGGTATTTGTGCGCACGCATTCCCCACCGTCCGATAACCACAACTCCGGGCGGGAATAAGCACCGTCGCGCATAAAGTCAAGATATTCGGCGTTTGTAACCAAGCGAGAGGCGACGCGAAATGGCTGCAGTAACACCTGATGTCGTGGAAGCTCGTTGTCGAAACAGAAACCCTGACCATCGTGTCCGATATCAACAATGCCGCCGTCGCAGTTCCTCCACTCAAGTGGCGCGGCTGGCGCTGCGGCTTCGTGTGGTGAGTCCGCGCGATATGCAGGACGCAAGGGGTTCGTCCATAATCCCCATTTCGTATCGGTGACGATCAGTTCCTGGTGCTGTTGTTCGTGATT
>Ga0307410_10000563_pt1 | contig 15221 bp, 16 predicted proteins | sample 322Ometagenome_3_FD_203707 | JGI IMG/M metagenome (GOLD analysis project Ga0307410, IMG submission 203707) | Maize rhizosphere microbial communities from greenhouse at UC Davis, California, United States - 322HYB-O-3 | ecosystem: Host-associated > Plants > Roots > Rhizosphere > Soil | place... | reverse complement strand
CATCCACCGCAACCAGCCCGGCGTCCTCGGCGAGATCAACTCGCGTCTCTCCAAACACGGCATCAACATCGTCGGCCAGTATTTGAACACCAACCCCGACATCGGCTACGTCATCCTCGATGTAGAATCGAAGATCTCAAAAGAGGCGTTCGAGATTTTGAAGGACGTCCCAGGAACGTTAAGGGCCAGGTTGGTTTACTAAGATCAGCGTCGAAATAGGTGATAATCGATAAGTTAAGATTGATAATGTTCTGTTGATATCAGTTATCACTTACTTATCCCGAAGACAAATGAAGATCGTCATCCCAGGCGGCAGCGGGCAGGTCGGTACGGTTTTGGCCCGGGCGTTCCAAAACGACGGACACGAGGTGGTCGTGTTGAGCCGTGGGGCAAGTAAGGCACCGTGGCGGGTGGTGAAATGGGACGCGAAAACGATCGGCGATTGGGCCGGCGAGATCGACGGCGCCGACGTCGTCGTCAACCTTGCCGGCCGCAGCGTCAACTGCCGCTACAACCCCGAGAACCGGCGGCAGATGATGGACTCGCGGGTGGATTCGACCCGGGTTGTCGGCGAGGCGATCGCGAATGCGACCAAGCCGCCACGGGTTTGGCTGCAATCGAGCACCGCGACGATCTACGCCCACCGTTTCGACGCCGCGAACGACGACGTCACCGGCATCGTCGGCGGAAACGAGCCGGACGTGCCCGAAAGCTGGAAATTCAGCATCGATATCGCGACCTCGTGGGAACGTGCGGCGAACGAGGCCGAAACGCCGAACACCCGCAAGGTGCTGTTAAGGTCGGCTCTGATACTCAGCCCCGACCCCGGCGGCATTTTCGACACCCTGCTCAAACTTGTGCGATTCGGCCTAGGCGGCACGGCGGCGAGCGGGAAACAATACATCTCGTGGATCCACGAACGCGATTTCGTCCGTGCCGTCAACTGGCTGATCGAGCACGAAGAGCTCTCTGGCCCGATCAACATCGCCTCGCCAAACCCGCTGCCCAACCGTGAATTTATGCGCGTTCTCCGCGAAGCCTACGGTATGCCCTTCGGCCTGCCGGCCTTCGAATGGCAGCTCGCAGTCGGAGCGTTTTTGATGCGCAGCGAAACCGAGCTCATGCTAAAAAGCCGCCGCCTGGTGCCGAGATTGCTAACCGACTCCGGCTTTGAATTCGAGTTCCCCGATTGGAAGGACGCCGCCGCCGACCTTTGCGAGCGTTGGCGAAAGAAGAATTGAAGTGCCTTCGATTGTCGAGATTCATGCTTTTTCGTGTGCCTTCGTGTATTTTCGTGGTTCCAGATCTTTGTCCGATCATTGGAACCACGAAGTAACACGAAATCACACTAAAGGGCACGAAATTGTCGCCTGAAATTTAACATGATCCTGTTATGAGACCGACCGCGTTTTTGCTTCTCTTGTTTTTGACGGCCGCCTCGGCCTCCGCCCAGTGGGTCAGGCAAACCGGCAACACGACCGCCGACTTACGCGGCCTTTCCGTCGTGAATGAAAAGGAGGTTTGGGCGAGCGGCACCGGCGGCACGGTCGTCCGCACCGTCGACGGCGGCAAAACGTGGGACGTCATCTCCGTCCCCGGAGCCGAAAAGCTCGACTTCCGCGACATAGAGGCCTTCGACGCGAACACCGCCTACATCCTCAGCATCGGTAACGGCGAAACCTCCCGCATCTACAAAACGACTGACGGCGGTAAGACGTGGAAACTGCAGTTCACCAACAAGGACGAAAAAGCCTTCTACGACGCTCTGGCCTGCTGGGACCGCAGCAACTGCATCGCCATGTCGGACCCGGTCGAGGGGCACTATCCGCTGATCGCGACCGTGGACGGCGGCATGACCTGGACGCCACTCGTTTCGAACCAAATGCCCGCCGCCAAAGACGGCGAAGCCGCTTTCGCCGCCAGCGGCACCTGCCTCATCGCTTTCGGGACGTCCACCGCATTTCTCGTCTCCGGCGGCACTGATGCGCGTCTCTTTCGTTCTGACGATCGGGGAAGAGCATGGTCCGCCGCAGAGACGCCGTTAACTAAAGGAACCTCCGCAGCCGGGATTTTTTCGATCGCGATGGCCAACGCGCGGGCCGGTGTGATCGTCGGGGGCGACTACCAGAAACCGCAAGAGGCCGTAAACAATGTGGCCTTCACATCGGACGGCGGGAAGACGTGGACTCTCGGCATCGGTCTGAAAGGCTACCGCTCCGGCGTCGCTTTTGTTGAAAAAAATACTTACATCGCCGTCGGCACGAACGGGACCGATGTTTCATCGGACGGCGGTCGCACGTGGCAGCTGATGATCAAGGAAAACCTAAACGCCGTGCACAGCAAAGGTGTAAAGGCAACTTGGGCGGTCGGGCCGAATGGTCTGATCATGAAACTGAAGTAGGTAGGGACGAAATCAATAAGGTAGCAACTAAACCTCATGCCGGCCGGATTATCATTTGATGTCACACAGAGCTACATCGCCTTCGCGGCGGTTAAATTTATCGGGTACAGCGCATCGACTTTCTACTTCAATCGCCGATATCCAGAACACAAGGCTAATCCTTTGCTTTTTGGGACGGCGCGAACGCTGTTGGGAATGTCGCTCGGAGCAATTGTTGGACTGCTAGGTCTGGTTCATTTCGAACTCGCGTTTGTCGCTTTCATTGCCGCATTGATTCCCTTTAGAATCGTCGAGTGGTATCTGACGTTAAAGTACTTCTACGGAGTAAGCAGTCGATTCAAAGATTCAAAGGTCAATGACATATCGGCCGGCATCGGTTGGTCATTCGTACTGGACGTTCCCGCCTTAATAGGCTTTTTGGCGACTGGCGGACTTTGGATTTGCTAACTGACCTTCTTCTGCCCCAGCGAAAACCAGTTTCCCGAATCGTCCTTGAACAACGCCTCGTAGCCGTAGAACTCTTCGGTCGGCGGTTTTGTAAATTCGACGCCTTTTGCTTTTAGTTCTTCGTAGGTCGCGCGCAGATCGTCGCATTCGAAGACGCCGAACCCGAACGTGCCGCTTCGTACCAGCTCTCGCATCTTTTCGGCAGATTCTTTCGTGAACATCATCCCGTCATCGATCAGCATCAGCGCGATCTCCAGCTCCGGTTGCCCGGGCGGGTTGACGGTGAGCCAGCGTTTTCCGGGGCCCATTTCGGCGTCGGTGTGGACCGTGAAACCGAGCTTGCCCACGTAAAAATCGTGCGCGCTGTCCTGGTCCAAAACAAAAATGCTGACGTGGTTAAGTTTCGTGATCATAGGTCTCCTATTATTCTGAGGCCGAGATCACCCGTCAATACTTTGCTCTTCTCGAAAATTGCTATTTTTTCTCCAGCCTTTTTTATCGGCGAAGCAGCCGGGAATGTGGCTGAGCGGCCGAGACGCGACCGATCTTTTGAATCCCAACCGCTCGTCTTGATATTGTTTCGGTGTGAGTCCGGTACGCCGCTTGAAAAGCCCGGCAAACGAGCTGACGCTGTCGAACCCGACATTGAAACACGCCGCGGCGACCGTCTGCCCTTCGGCCAGATATTCCTTGGCTTTTTCGACACGGACGTCGGTCAGATATTGATGCGGCGTGCGGCCGTAAATGTTTTTGAACAGCCTGACGAAATGAAATTTCGAAAAGCACGCCTCGCCGGCGATCTTATTAAGATCGATGTTCGAGGCAAAATTGATATCGATGAACAGCTTCGCCCGGACGGTGCGGAGATAGAGGTATTGGCGCGGGTATTGTTCCGTCATGACGCGAAGTTAATATTACAGAACCAGGATTTTGGCGGCAATTTCGCATCGAAACGCACGAGCCCGCGGCACAAGCCCAATTAGCCGGCTAATGAAACAAGTGGAACAAGTGGAACAAGCGGGACATCACGAACAACCGAAACAGCGGAACATTGAAACACCGGAACGCCTTACCCTGCTCCGAGGCGATCAACACCGTCCTTTCGCGTTTCCGCCGGGGCTCGATTAATCTACATTCTGCGGCAGAGGTCATCCGATGCAGAATTTCACCAGCATCCCGTTCAAAACCGAAAGCGGCCTTTCGTCGGTCAACGGCGTGGCGAAATTTTCGTCGGCCGGCGTCGTTCTAGAGTTTGAATCAAAGCTCTTCGGCGTCATTGGCGGAGGCGTCAAGGAGGTGCGGCTCCCGCTGGCGGAGGTCCTGGACATCAAATTCCGCAAAGGATTCATGCGCCGCGGGGCAAAGATCGAGCTCCGGACCAAAAGCTTTGCCAAGCTGTCCGAGCTTCCAAGCAAGGAAGGAAAACTCACGCTCAAGCTCGTGCCCGACGATTTCGATCGTGCTAAGGCGGCCGTCGAACAGCTTCAGAAAGAGCTCACACAAGCCGCCGATTCCCTGCCGCCGCCCCGCACGCCGGTGAGCCAACTGTTCGATGAAGCCGGTGACGAAGAAACGCAGGACCTTTCGTAAATCCGCCGTCCCGGCCGCCGCGGACTTCATTTATCACGTAAATGTTTATAGAATCACGAGACGCGATCACGAGGAGAAAACCGTTAAATGCCTAAATACGTTATCGAACGCGAGCTTCCCGGCGCCGGGCAGATGAGCGAAGACCAACTGCAGGCCGTCTCGCAGAAATCCTGTATGGTCCTGTACGGTATGAACGCAGCCAACTCCAACATCCAATGGGTGCAGAGCTACGTCACCGACGACAAGATCTACTGCGTCTACATCGCGCCCAACGCGGACCTGATCCGCGAGCACGCCGATAAAGGCGGCTTTCCGGCCAACAAGATCTCGGAAGTGCGCTCGGTGATCGACCCGACCACGGCTGAGGTCTAGCGAGCTCTCTCTAAGATTTGGATACCCTTCCACACCCCGACACCAGGTCCGCCCGCGACCTAGGAAAGCTCGTCAGCGTCCACGGCACGTCGGCCGCCTACTTGCAGCGGGCGGCGATCGTGGTCGTTATGGCGTTCGTCTTCTTTCTGGTCACACTTATCCTTTATAACCTGTGGGGCGATATCGTGTATCTGCTGATGGCGGCCGCTTTTTTGATCCTGCACCTGTTCACCCTTGTCGGCTGGTGGATGCAGAAGCGAAACGTCGTTCGTCTCTACGAGAACGGCGTCGAGTTTCGCAAATTCAACGCGACATGGGACGAGATATCGCGGGTCGAGGCAAAGACCGACACCGGCGTCAGGATCACCAAGATCGGCGGCGAAACCGTGACCCTCGGCCGCTCGGTCTCCGAGATCGGCAAGGTCGCCCGAGTCATCAAAGCCCACCTCCCGGCGTGACCTCGCGTTTCTGTTTTTTTCCCCCGAAATCGAGTATTCTGGTCATTTAGCGTAAGCGTATTTATTAGCCTTTATATTCAAACGGAGTTCCTATGAGCGTGGAAGTGGTAATGCCCCAGATGGGCGAATCGATCACCGAGGGGACGGTCTCGAAGTGGCTCAAAAAGATCGGGGATAAGATCGACAAGGATGAGGCCATCCTCGAGATCTCGACCGACAAGGTCGACGCCGAGGTGCCGAGCCCCGGGGCCGGGATCCTTCTGGAAATCCGCCACAACGAGGGCGAAACCGTCGAGGTCGGTACGGTCCTGGCCGTGATCGGGGCCGAGAGCGAACAGCCCGCGGCGACGCGCGGTCAGCCATCGGCCGACAACGTTGAAACGGCCGCACCTGCTCCTTCACCTCAGCCCGAGCCGGCCGCTCACGCTGAGGAACGGCCCGAACCCGCTCCGACGGCCGCCGCATCGATTTCCACCGCAACTCCGGCAAATTCCGGCAGCGCCACCGAAGTCGTGATGCCCCAGATGGGCGAATCGATCACCGAAGGCACCGTTTCGAAATGGCTTAAAGCCGTCGGCGATACGATCGATAAGGACGAGGCTCTTCTGGAGATATCAACCGATAAAGTGGACGCCGAAGTCCCGTCGCCCGCCGGCGGAAGGTTGCTGGAAATCCTCGTGAATGAAGGCCAGACCGTGGAGGTCGGCTCGGTTTTGGCCCGCGTTGGAGCAGAAGGCGCCGTCGCCGCACAACCGGCGGCCCCGGCTCCGCCCGCCGTGACGGCTCCTCGACCACCTGCGGCGATCGAAACCCCTAAGGAAGAGCCGAAGCCGATGATCCAAGCTGCCGCGGCCTCCTCAACGCCCGCTCGAGTAAACGGCGGCAACGCCGCACCGACGCTGGAAGAACTCCGCCGCACGAAGAGCAGCCCGCTTGTCCGAAATATCGCCAAGGAGCACGGCATAGACATCACCCGCATTCCCGGATCCGGGATCAGCGGCCGCGTGACGAAGCAAGACATTATGTCCTTTATCGAGTCGGGCGCCGCTGTTCGCCCGCAGGACCTTCTCCGCAAGGATGCGCCCGCGCCACCAGCGATCTCGGCCCCGCAGCCCGCCCCACGCGGCGATTACGCCCCGCCGGCAATAACCACTGCGGCCGGCGACCGCGTCGAGAAGATGTCGGTCATGCGGCGGAAGATCGCGGAGCACATGACCTTCTCGAAACAGACCTCGGCCCACGTGACCAGCGTCTACGAGATCGACATGACGAACGTGCAGAAGTTTCGCGAGAGGAATAAGGCCGAGTTCCAATCGCGTTTCGGTACGAAGCTGACTTTCATGCCGTTCATCTTCCAGGCGGTCAACAATGCGATCCGGAAATATCCGGTCGTCAACGCCCAGGTGGATGGCGAAAACATTGTATACAAAGGCGATATCAATTTGGGGATGGCCGTCGCCCTCGATTGGGGATTGATCGTACCGGTGATCCGGCGGGCCGACACACTGTCGCTTTCGGGCCTCGCGTTGGCCGCGAATGACTTGGCGGACCGGGCCCGAATGAAAAAGCTCAACCCGGACGAGGTGCAGGGTGGGACCTTCACGATCACGAATCCAGGTGTGTTCGGCGGGTTGTTCGGTACGCCGATCATCAACCAGCCTCAGGTGGCCATTCTTTGCGTCGGCACCATCGAGAAGCGGCCCAAGGTCTTTACGTCGCCCGAGGGTGACGATTACATAGCGATTCGCTATATGGCTCATTTCGCACTGACTTACGACCACCGCATCGTGGACGGGGCCGATGCCGAGAAGTTTCTTTCATACATGAAGGAGTTTCTCGAGGCCGGCAATTTCAGCCTCTGAATTTATTAAGCTATATAAAAATTCTTTGATTTTTGTTTCGATTTGTGTATTCTCAGGATATTAGTGTGGCCCTCGGTTGCGAAAATGTGACGTATTAGAACGATACATAGTTTGCATCCTTGGTATTCGGTAGTACACAATTAAACCAATCTCTCCTTTGGCACGATCACCAAAAAAGGCAACTCAAGTCAGTTAAAACCGTCAATAGACAACGCTTTCTTAAAAAAAGTATGTCTCGTGGCACAGGTATTGAAGAACGTCTCGGCGATTGAAAAACGCGCTGGGCCCAGTTCTTCCACTAGGGACGGATCGAGGGGGTAAGACACGGGGGATCGAACAAACACCTGTTTGCGACATCATATTTAAGCTAGCCGTGCCGACACGTTTCCCGCACCTTCGACGCGTATTTCAAGAAAAGATCTTAGTTTTTTTGAAGGAGCTCAATTCTATGTACAAAAAAATATCAGTTCTTGCTCTGACGCTTGTTTTCGGGGCTTTGGGCGTTTTCGCCCAGGACATGACGGACACGGCGCAGGTCCGTTCACTTTCAAGTGGTCAGAAGTACAAGATCAAAGGTGCGGTCGTCGCCAAGGATGACGACAGCAGCTTTATCGTCCGCGACACGACCGGCAACGACACACGCGTCGTTCTCGGGCCGGAAGCCAGCATCAAGTCCAAAGGCGGCTTTTTCGGCGGCGGCGACCGTATCGCTTCGAATCAGATCGTTCGCGGGCTCTACCTCGAGGTCGAGGGCCGCGGCGATGCTACGGGCAATTTGGCCGCTACCAAGGTCCGCTTCGATAAGGACGATTTCCGTGTTGCTCAGTCGATCGACACCCGCGTCGGGCCGGCCGAGGTCCGCCTGACGGCCGCCGAGCAGAACGCTCAGCGTATTTCGGGCCAGATCGACGAGCTGATGGCCATCTCGAACGCCGCCCGCGGCGGTGCGAAGGCCGCTCAGGAAACGGCCGACGCAGCCGTGGCCGGTGTAAACGCCACGAACGCACGCATCTCGGCGATGGACGACTACGTCGTGCAGTCGACCGCGACCGTGAATTTCAGGGTCAACAGTTCGATCCTCTCGCCGGAAGCCAAGATGCAGCTTGACGAGGTCGCGACCGCGTCGAACACTCTGAAAGGCTATGTGATCGAGATCACCGGTTTCGCTTCGTCGGAAGGCAGCACTTCGCGAAATAAGGCCCTCAGCCAGCGTCGTGCTCAGGCCGTGATCGACTATCTCGTCGAAACCCATAACATCCCGCTTCGCCGCATCGGTCAGTCGTACGGCTTCGGTGAGTTGCAGGCTGTCGCCGACAACACAACTCGCGAAGGCCGCGAACAGAACCGCCGCGTCGAGGTCAAGCTTCTCGTCAGCCGCGGACTTAACCAGAATGTTGAGGTCCGCCCCGTTACGTCGGACAATAACGAAGAGTAAGACCATAGGTCGGGTTTGAAAGAGGGCAATCGGAGCGAGAAAGGTGAAAACCTATTTCGCTCCTTTGCCCTCTAACTATTTGTGCCGAAGACCGCTTTTTTCTGGAATCATCGCATCATGAAAAGTCTCACCCCTGCAAAATTCATCGCTTTCCTAATTTTTTCGATAGCATTTTTGACAGCCGGTATATTCGCCCAGAACCCGACACCGACGCCCGGACCGCCTCAGCCGGCCGACGACAGCGACGGGGTGATAAAGGTCGATTCGCGGCTTGTCGCGATCCCGGTCTCGGTCACTGACAGCAACGGCGAGCCCGTGCAAGGGTTGTCGGAAAAGGACTTCCGCGTTTCCGAGGAGGGAAGGCCGCAAAAGATCGAAAGGGTCGGAACGGCTGACACCGTGCCGCTCGAGATCGTGCTTCTGTTCGACGTTTCGGCCAGCACCGACGCGATGTTCCGGTTCGAGCAGGAGACGGCGGCCAAGTTTTTACAGGACGTCATGCGTCCCATGGACCGGGCCACGATCTACACGATCGGGGCCGGGCCGGTGATGGTGCAGGGCCGCGACACGGCCGAAAAGACCGTCGTCGCAATGCGTAACATTAAGCCGACAAAGGAGTTTACGGCTTTTTACGATTCGGTCTCGGCGGCCGCCGATTATCTCGAAAAGAATGCCCCGAGCGGGACGCGGCGGGTCGTGGTCGTCATCTCGGACGGCGAAGACACAAACAGCTCGAGGATCGCGAAGGCCATCCAGGACGGCTATCGGAAGGCCGGCGCTCAGGTCAACACCCTCGACAATAAGGCCCTTTACAATCTTACGGTTGCGAACCGCAACGAGGCGAGTGCGAAGGAACGCACGCGGGTGCTGAAATCCCTGCAGGACGCCGACACTGTATTCTATTCGGTCAACCCGGCCGGCAGCTCGTACCAGCTCAACCAGATGAGCGTTTTCGGGCAGCAAAACATGGAGACCTTCGCGAAAGACACCGGCGGGACGGCCTTTTTACCTAAGTTTGCCCCGATCGACACCAAGGACGAGTACCTGAATTCGAACAATTTGAAAAAGAACAACCAGGTGCTCGAGGCCATATTCAAGCAGCTCGCGAACGAATTGCGGGCCCAGTACCTCGTGCAGTACTACTCGGAATCCGACTACCCCAACGGCCGCTATGTCAGGCTCGACGTCGGGCTTCAGCAGCCGACCGGGCGAAAGATGAGGGCTCGCCAGGGTTATTACGTGAAGAATTAAGCCGGGTCAGAATTAAGAAAAAGGCGCCGCATTCCTGTGGCGCCTTTTTTTGTTTTCCCCTCGCTGAATTTCGTTCCAGAGCGGTAATTCCCCTTTCCCGATCGCGCATTTCGGCGACGAGTATCACAGACTGGTTTCGTCCCCGATTCCCGCCGCACGCGCCGCTCGCCGACGCATCTCATATTCCGCCGAACGCGCCGCTCGCCGACGCATCTCATATTCCGCCGAACGCAGTTTCGAAGGCGCCGGTAACGCTTTCACCTTCGGTGCCGGCGACGGCACCGCGACCGCTCCCATTAGCGGCATCCGTCTCGGTTCCGCTACGTCTCCCATCAACGGCTCCGGCGTCGGCGTCGACAACGGTATCGGGAATCGTCTCGTGATCGGAAGTTCGGACGACCTGGTGAAGAACGACACGAAAAGGATACCGCTAAGCAAACTGACCACCAGTGAAAAAATTGCCGTCGCCGCGACCGAAAGTCGATCGCGCACCTTCGCCCAGCCGACGGGGCAGTCGGCGGTCAGCACCGTCCCGTCCGATCGTTGGTAGTACCTGACGCAGAGGCGGCCCTCGGAATTTTCGAGAAGCTCTTCGGCCTCACGCCGGGTCATCCCCGACAGGTTATAAACGTTCAGCTTGCACTCACCGCAAAATCTTTTCCGCTCGTCACCGAACATCCCTTCCCAATCGGCCGAGCAAGGGCTGGCGATCTTGACCTTCGTGAGCGGGCTGTCGAATTTTGGCATAAAGAATCTCCGTATTTTTTCGAGGGCATTCATGCCCTGTCGACCTAATGAACGGAGGTCCTCAAAGGTTTTTGCAAGATATTTTCGAACGGGTAAAACATGCAACCCACCGCACATGCGGAAGCCAGCCGCACATGTGAGCGAGGCGCTCGTCTTTGCCGCTTGCAGCTTTGCGGGAAATATCGAGTGGACCAAAATTAATTTCAAATGGAGGCCGACGTGTCAGTAGCCCGCACGTTAGTAAGGGCTTCTCAAGCCAGCCCTTCGATCTTTACTCAAACCGAGGAAGCTCCCCGCCCTGCCCGAGAGAAACATAGTCGCAGGCCTTCAAAACGTGTTCGTCCGTCCAAAGATAGCGCGTGCTGCCGTGACGGGACCAGATTTTTTGATCGACGGCCGCCAGACCGCTAGCGCGCAGGGCTCGCGTCGCATAGGCCTTGAACGCGTCCATCATTCTTTCCGGTTGCCCGTTATTGCTGGTTACAAGGTGGACGTGCTCGGTCCTCACGTTCAAGGCGTAAAGTGCGTAGTTGCGCACAGTACATACCTCTCTTATCGCCCTTTCCACAACACCTCTTTCCGCGGATCCGAGAAGGAATGCGTCCCCCGCGGATTTGGACTCTTGGCTGACCCAGTTTTTATTCGGGTCGATCTTCGGGTCGCCGAAATGATTATGGATTCGGCGGTCCACGGACCCGCGCTCGTCGCCGTGCAGCCAGGTTCCGTAGCAGCGGAACGTGATCAAATAGGCTAGGGCGACCGAGCGTTCCTGGAACTCTATGTAGTCGGATTTCATTTGAGGTTGGTCAAAGTTCGAAGCTGTTTTCTTGAGAAGCCCTTACTTACGTGCGGGCTACTGACACGGGTGCCGGCGCCCTATACGCGTGTATGTTACGACAACGCCCGTCGATACTTATGGGTGATGGGACGTCTTCGCCCGACGCCGATGGCGTTGCGGGAGATGATTATCGTGGGGGGGAGTTGCTGGCGTTTGAACTCGTTGGCGGGCGATTCGACCTTGTTCAGGATGCCGTAAACCAGCGAAGGCTCATGGCCGGCGACGACGATGTCGGCGGGCGAGGCTTTCTGCTCGAAGTACATCTCGAGCACGGGGTCCATCAGCTCGTAGGGCGGCAGGCTGTCCTGGTCGAACTGGTTCGGGGCCAATTCGGCGGACGGTTTTTTCTCGATGACGTGGGTCGGGATGATCTCGCGCTTCGCTGAGCGGTTGATCTCGCGGGCGATCTCCCAGACCTCGGTTTTCAGCACGTCGCCGAGCACGGCGAGACCGCCGTTCGTGTCGCCGTAGAGTGTGCAGTAGCCGACGGCGAGCTCGGATTTGTTGCCGGTAGAAAGCAGCAGACGCCCCTCGGCGTTCGAGATCGCCATCAGAATAACGCCGCGCAGGCGCGACTGCATGTTCTCGGCCGCTAGGCTTTCGCCGCTCTTTGTCGGCTCGTGCAGGTTCATCTGTTTGAGCAGCACCTCGAACGCGCCCGAGATCGGCTCGATGCGGCTCTCGCAGCCTAGATTTTTTACAAGCTCTTCGGAGTCCGTGATGCTGCCCTCGGAAGAGTAAGGCGACGGCATCATCACGCAGAGCACATTCTCAGCGCCCATCGCCTCGCACGCGAGCGCGGCGACGAGGGTGGAATCGATGCCGCCGGAAAGGCCGATGACGGCTTTCTTGAATCCGTTCTTGCGAGAATAATCGCGAATCCCCAGCACCAGCGCGTTGCGGATCGAAGCGCATTCGGCGCCGGTGATGCCTCGCGAATCGGGCTTGCCGACATCAAGCTCGACCGTCTCGACGAATTCCTCGAACGCCGCGGCCTGCAAGATGATGTCGCCCTCTTCGTCTGCGACGATGCTCGCCCCGTCGAAGACGATGCCATCGTTGCCGCCGACGAGATTGACGAATACGATCGGCTTCTTTTGGAGCTTCGCGCGATGGGCGACCATGTCGCAGCGCAGCTTGATCTTTCCTTTGTTGTATGGCGACGCGTTGACCGCGACGACGATGTCGGCACCGAGCATGATCACCTCGTCGGCCGGGTCCGATTCGTAGAGCCGCTCTTTCCAGAACGTCTTGTCGTTCCAAAAATCCTCGCACACGACGACGCCGATGCGGCGGCCGTCGATCTCGAATATCCGCCGCTCCTCGCCCGGCTGAAAATAACGCGGGTCGTCGAAGACGTCGTATTCGGGCAGAAGCGTCTTGTCCGCGTAGCCGATCAGACGGCCGTCGTGAATGACGGCGGCGGCGTTATAAAGCCTGCGGCCGTCGTTCTCGGGGTTCGGCCTGATCGTGCCGACGACGGCGGTGATGCCGCCCGTATGCGGGATGATCTCCTCGAGCGGGTCCGACGCATGGTGGACGATGTCAGGGTCCTGGAACCAGTCCTGCGAGGTGTAGCCGTGCGTTATAACCTCGGGAAAAACGACCAGGTCGGAGCGGTCGGATCTTGCCTTCTCGATCGCTGCTACAATTTTCCTGACATTCCCCGCAATGTCCCCGTTGGTAGAATTGATCTGAGCGATCGTAACGCGCATGTTGGGTTAAATTTTATGCGCGTGAGGGTTAGGGTTCAAGGTTCGCGAGCGAAGGCATTGCCGTGACCGGACCGCAGGCATCCCTGCCTGCATAATCCGCAGAGCGGGCCTGCTGTGCGGCTGTCTCGCTTGATCGGTTATTTGCGCCGCTTTCGCGTCCGCGGCGGACGCTCATGCAGGCAGGGATGCCTGCGGTCCAGTCGGGTCGGGTCTATGAGACGGTCTCGGGTTTCTTTTCTTCGCTGCGTTTTACCATGGTCAGGCGGTTGCCGCGGTCGTTGTATTTGACCTCGTCCATGATGTTGTAGATGAAGAGTACGCCGCGGCCTGAGGGTTTGAAGAGGTTGGCCGGGTCGAGGGGGTCGGGGATCGAGTTGACGTCAAAGCCTTCGCCCTGGTCCTCGATCGTGAAGCGGGCTTCCTGCGGCGTCACGTCGGCGGTGACGCGGACGAGTTTTCGGGTGTCGAACTTGTTTCCGTGCTTGACCGCGTTGACGAAGGCCTCGTCGAGGGCGACGAAAAGGTTGGACTGCTCCGACTTGACCACGCCGAGCTTTTCGACCCGCTTCATCAGGTAATCGAGGATCGAGTGCATCACGGCGATCGAGCTAGGCAGCTCGAACTCGATGCTTTCGTGCATGTTCTGCACGGCCTCGGCGGTGTCGACGAAGCGGCTCTTGTAATTGAGCGTGGTGTCGACCACGAACCGAAGCTCGTCCTCGTCAAACTGGTCGTGGCGGAATTTCGAAGCGGAGATCTTGAATGCCTTGACGTGCTCGTCGGGCTCCGGGCAATCGATGTGGGGCAGGCAGCGGTCGCCGTTGGAGCCGTTGCCATTGGCCGAAATGTAAAGCGAGCGGCCGACGACGTCGAGGTCGGTAATGACGACGTCGTGGTCGTCCAAACCGCCGGCCTCGATGGCGTCGACGCGGTCGTGGAACACCGTCACGACGTGCCCGGCCTCAGAAAACGCCTTTTTCAGGGCACCAGCCAGGTCGTCGTGATCATCGATTATCAATATTCGTCTCTGCATCAGATCTGCCGGGAGAGCAGTCGCATAAAGATACGACCGTTCGGGGTTGCCTGTTGCAAATAATATACCATCTTGCTACTTATTTCCTATCTCGTGCCGCCCGAAACCGCCAACAGTGTTTACCGATTCGCCCCGCTCGAGCGGTATTCGGCGAAGCAGCGCCTGACCGTTCATCTCGCCGACCGCGGGTTTTATTCGCTGATAAAAGCTATCGGACGTACGCTGAAATATGAGGTCGAGGGGTGGGAGAATTTCGAGGCCATCGAAAAGGCCGGTAAACTGCCTATTTACTCGTTTTGGCACGACCGCATATTCGCCGGGACGTTTTTTTTCCGCAACCGCGGGATCGTGGTGATCACTTCGCAGAGCATGGACGGCGAGTACATCGCCCGGTTCATACAGCGGCTCGGATACGGTGCGGTGCGGGGTTCGTCCACGCGCGGCGGCGTCGGGGCGTTGGTCGAGATGATCAGGCTGATGCGGAGCGGACTGGCGATGGCGTTTACCGTTGACGGGCCGCGCGGGCCGCGTTACGAGGCGAAAAAAGGGCCCGTTTTGCTGGCGAAAAAGACCGGAAACCCGATGATGCCCTTCGTGGTCGAATGCCGGCGGTTTTGGACCGTTAAAAGCTGGGACCGCTTGCAGGTGCCGCGGCCGTTTTCGCGGGCGAAACTGATCATCGGGAAACCGATCTACATCCGGGCGGACGCGGACGACGACGCGATCGAAACCGGCAGAATGGAGCTGCAAAGATCGCTGGACGAACTCACCTTTGCGGGAGAAAAATGGCGAAACGGGACAACATAATTCGTGCCGCGGTCGGGCTGGTCGCGCTGCTTTTCGTGGCGGTGCCGTTTTACCGTCTGTGGCGCGGCGAGCAGGCACCGCCGGTCGTGACGCCGCAAAAGCAGACCGCGTCGAACGCGGCGGATCCGCCGGCCACGCCGCGGCGGCTGGCCAGCACGACGGAGCTGCTGCAGGCCGCGGCCACGCTGGAAGAAGCGGTCGCGTTGATGAATCTGCTGCCCGTCAGATTCGCCGAAAATTCGCCGCAGCTCGCACCCGAAGCTCA